>Ga0334883_1000997_pt1 | contig 45329 bp, 45 predicted proteins | sample GraSluR1_MG_6_FD_207230 | JGI IMG/M metagenome (GOLD analysis project Ga0334883, IMG submission 207230) | Sludge microbial communities from methane-producing bioreactor in Wageningen University, Netherlands - Granular Sludge_09_05-R1 | ecosystem: Engineered > Bioreactor > Anaerobic >...
AACTGGTGCGGGAACTGGAGAGAACGGCAGCGCTGGCGGAGTCTCTCCGGGCCGCCATGGAGCAGAATGTGCGGTGGGCCCGGTCTCTCGAAATCTGGCGAAGCAGGACAGTGGATTCTCTCAGGGGAAGAGCGGAGCGCCTGGATGCCCTTCCCTCCCTCAGGAAGACTCTTGACGAGGGGGCAAAAACCTGGGGAGCGGATTTAAAAAAGACGGAGGAAGACAGTGTTTTGATCCTCCGCAGGATCAACGGGCTCAGAAAGGATCTGGCCCGGGGGAGTCCCCTGGCCGGGCTGGAGGCCGGGACCGCCATGGCAGCGGAGGACCACGCACGGAACCGGTCCCGGTTCGACAGGATCCTTGAGGAGATGGATGTTCTCCGGGAGCTTTCCGGTGCAGCGGAGCTTCTTCCTGCCATGGAGGAGGACAGGGCCGCCCTTCTAGAGGCAGGGAAGCTGGCCCGGGAAGGGGCGGAGGCCATGAAGAGGAACCGCGAGGGGTGGCAGTCCGCCCTTTCGGAGTTTGACCGGGTAAGAAAGGCGCTCAGGCGTGGATATGCCCACTTCTTTGAAAAGAAAGGGATCCCCGGGTGGATGATCATCGGGAGGAACGAGCAGTCTGTCTCATCGCCCGGGAAAAAACTCCCCGGGGAATTCGGCGCCTGGCTCGAGACGCTCCTGCGCATGGAGCAGATCATTGCGGCAGACCTGAAAAAATTCCCTGCTGCGGACGGAAAGATCCGAAAAGAAACGGCGGAGGCCGCCCGAAGGGCCCGCATCCTTGCCGCGGACCTCCTTCCCCGGGCAGATGCCGCCAGAAAGTGTCTTGAGGAGACGGAAGAGGCTCTTGGTATCCTTCTTGCAGCCGTCAAGTCTGCTCCCCGGCTTACGAGCCTGGCCGTGACCGTACCCGCCGGCGGGGAACCTGGAAAGAGGCTGAATTTTTCGGCAGATATGGAGAACGCTCCCGCTTCCGCAGTTGTCCGGTGGGACTTCGGTGACGGAACTTTGGCTGAAGGCCGTACGGCAGTCCACGCCTATTCGAAAGAGGGGAGCTACAAGGGATCGGCCGTCCTTCTCCTGGAGGGAAAACAGGCAGTCCGGAAAGACTTTTCCGTGAAGGTTGTTCCAGCAGAAAGCACCGCGGGTCAGCCGGGAGTCCTTCCTGTCGTTCCAGGCGTTCACGAAAAGATCAGGGCGTTTTTCGGCCTTTCGGATATCCCGGAGGGGGAGCGGAAGAACCGGGAGAACGTGCCGAACGGATATTACCTCAACACTGAGATCCTGAACTCCGATTGTTTTCTGCTGTATCTTACCCCGGAAGGAAAAGAGCTCAAGGTCAGCTTCAAGGGTGGGGACAACCTTCCCGATCCGGGCGCGAACCGCCTTTTAGCCATTGCAGGAACACTGGCTTACAACAGGAAAAGATCAGTAGTAGGGTTCTTCCTCGACGGAAAAAACAACCTTCAGGAAAGGTCGCCCCAGGATGTGTACAGCGGCGGAACGGTGGTGAACTATTCCGTCGCCGATCTCCGACTTGCTCCCGACCCCGGTGAAGCGAGGCGGTTCCACCGGGCCCGCTTCGGCCTGGACGGGTCCATGACGGCGGAACATCTGAAAGCCCAGGGGATAATCATCCTGACGAAAGGCAATACTCGCATATCGAAAAGGGGACCCGCGGCCCCGGAGGAATTCGGCAGGTGGGTCTACGGTGTTGTGGAGGGTGATTTCATTCTGAATCTCTCCATCAACCGATGGTCCATACGACCGGATAACTGGAATCCCCCGGCCTTCGATCCCGACGAAGCGGCGTGGAAAATCTTCGAGATTTTTTCAATCGCTGATCTGTCGGACAGGAGATACTGATGCCGCAGGAGAAGTTTCTTCACGGTCCCTTTCTGGCGGACCGGAAAAGTATCTGGACGCAGGAATAAAGGAGGTCGCTGATCATTCGAATACCTATTCCCTATGGAAATGTATCTTTATCTATCGAAATACCTGACTCCAGGGTAAAAGCCGTTCTTACATCGGATCTGCACGAGCTTAAGGCAGAAACGCCCGGGCAGGAGATCGTCAGGAAATCACTTGAAAACCCAATAGGTTCGGCCCCTCTGAGAGAACTGGCCAGGGGAAAAAAGAACGTGGTCATCATATCCAGCGATCACACCAGGCCGGTGCCGAGTTCGATCATCACGCCCCTTCTTCTCGGGGAGGTACGGACCGGAAATCCTGATGCGGAAATAACGATCCTTGTTGCTACGGGAGGGCATCGGAAGACGACCGAGGAAGAACTGCTGAAAAGGTACGGTCAGGAGATCGTGAAAAATGAACGGATCGTCGTTCACGACAGCCATGACGACGGTGATCTGGTCCATGTGGGGAGACTCCCCTCGGGAGGCGACCTCATCCTGAACCGTCTCGTGGCAGAAGCGGACCTCCTGGCGGCAGAGGGGTTTATCGAACCCCATTTTTTCGCGGGATACTCAGGAGGCAGAAAAAGCGTGCTCCCCGGCACCGCAGGCTACATGACGGTCATGGCGAACCATTGCGCGGAATTCATCGCCCATGAACGTGCACGAACAGGTATCCTTGAAGGCAACCCGATCCACGGGGATATGGTTTATGCAGCAAGAAAAGTGGGACTTGCCTTTATATGCAACGTGGTGATCGACTCGGAAAAACGGATAGCTGCGGCTTTCAGCGGTGATATGGAAAAGGCTCACGCTGCGGGCTGTTCCTTCGTTGGAAAGTACGGGAAAGTCAGGGCTGTTCCAGCTGACATCGTCGTAACAGGCAACGGCGGCTATCCCCTGGATCAGAATCTCTACCAGGCGGTAAAAAGCATGACTGCCGGCGAGGCGACCTGCAAAAAAGGCGGGGTCATTATCGTGGCTGCCGAATGCAGCGACGGTCACGGAGGAGAAGCCTTCTACCGCACGTTCGAGAAAATAACCACCCCCCGGGGGATAATGGACATGATCATGGCCCGGGCACGTGATCAGACTCAGCCTGATCAGTGGCAGATCCAGATTTTTGCAAGGGTCCTCATTGACTTTACGGTCATTATGGTTACATCCGTCCCCAGGGAAATGGTGGAACACCTCAACATGAAATGGGCTCCGTCCCTTAAAGCAGCCCTGGCTATGGCAGAAAGCATACTGGATGACCCGAAAGCGTCAGTAACGGTCGTTCCGGACGGGGTTTCCGTTATAGTTGAAGCCGTCTGAACCTCCGATGCAAACGATTTAATTGCAGTCCTTTGATATAATTCGGGTTGTAAAAGAAATCCGGATAACGGCTGTTTTTCAAATATAGGGTTCAATATTTCCATTACAGGGAGGATATAATGAAAAAACCTCGAATAGGTATTACGATCGGCGATCCCTCGGGGGTCGGCCCTGAAATTTCACTGAAAGCGCTGAGGAACGAGGAAGTGCTCTCCTCATGCATACCTGTCCTCTACGGGGACGCATCTGTGCTGAATAGAGCGGCCTCGATCGTCAACTGCAGCCGCGAGATCTTCACACTGGAAAGACCAGAGGATGCCGGGGAAGGGAATATCAACCTCGTGTCACTGGGGGCTCTGGAGGAACCCTATGAATTCGCCAGGGTCCAGGGCAAGTGCGGAAAAGCCGCCTTCGCCTACATTAAAAGGGCAATAGAGGATGCCCTTGAGAAAAAAATCGATGCGGTGGTCACCGGCCCGATCAACAAGGAAGCCCTCCATGAAGGGGGCATCAACTATTCGGGGCATACCGAAATTTTCGCCGATCTCACCGGAACGAAAAATTACGCCATGCTCCTTATGGGAGGCGGGATCCGGGTTATTCATGTATCCACCCACGTAGCTCTCCGGGAGGCATGCGACCGTGCGAAAAAAGAGAGAGTCCTCTCGGTGATCCGCCTCGCAGACGGTGCGGTCAGGGCTCTGGGTATCGCCGAACCGAGGATCGCGGTGGCCGGGCTGAATCCCCACAGCGGTGAAAGCGGTCTTTTCGGCAGGGAGGAGATCGAGGAGATCATCCCCGCCATCGAGGCCGCCAGGGCTGAAGGAATAAACGCGTCAGGTCCTGTTCCGCCGGACACAGTCTTCGTCAAAGCCCTGAAGGGTGATTCCGACATTGTGGTGGCCATGTACCACGACCAGGGGCACATCCCCCTCAAGATAACAGATTTCATGGGCGGCGTGAACATAACCGTAGGGCTTCCGATAATCCGAACCTCTGTTGACCATGGCACCGCATACGGAAAGGCCGGAAAAGGCACCGCCGACGAGTCGAGCATGATATCCGCGATCAGGGCGGCAGTGCAGTTTGCCGGGAACAGATGAGACGGCTGAAGGATCCTGTCCCATGGACAGAAGCTTTGTAGTCATAGCAGATGACTTTACGGGTGCCAATGATACTGGGATCCAATTCCTGAAGGCGGGATACGAATCAACGGTTATTTTGGCTCCGGAAGCTTTTTCTTCCTTCGAAAAGAATGGGGCGGTCATCCTTGATACGGAGTCACGGAATATCCCGTCGTCGGAAGCTGCGGAAATTCTGCGCAATGCCGTGCCCCACTTTTCCGGATCAAAAGGAAAAAGGGTGTTCTACAAGAAAGTGGATTCCACACTTCGCGGGAATATTGCCGCGGAAGCTGCAGTTTTACGTGAAGAGCTTAGTTTTCAGCTGACGATTTTTGCTCCCGCATATCCGGGGAATAAGCGTATCTCGAGAGATGGGCTGCTCCTTCTTGACGGGGTCCCCGTAGCGGAGACGGAAATGGGCAGGGATCCGAGAAAGCCGGTTGTCACTTCATCCCTGGCGGAAACGCTGCTTGGAGCCGGGAAGAATTCGGCACGGACCGTTTCCCTTGATGAAGTAAGGGAAAAGAAGATCCCCTCCATTCTTGAGGCGGCGGGCTGTTCCGGTGTCTTTTGTTTCGACGCCGAGACGGAGGAGGACCTTCGGCTTATCGCCGAAGGAGTCTCAGGAACGGTTCTCCCTGAGGATGTATTGTGGATCGGTTCTGCTGGCCTGGCCGAAGCCCTAGTTGCCTCCGGCCGGCCTGTGCTTCTCGTCGTTGGCAGCGTTAGCCCGAAAAGTGCCCTCCAGGCGCGGCATGTTCTCGAAAAAGGGCTTGCGTCACCGGTCCTGGTGGATATTGATGCGCTTCTGGACGACGCGGCTTCCCAGGAAACATTGCTGGCGGAAAAGACCGCATCTCTCCTGAAGAGCGGGAAAAATGTCCTGCTGACGTCCTCCCTTGAAGAGCGGCAGGTGGAAGCCGGAAGAAAGGCGGACGCAGGAGAGCGCATAAGTGAAAGTCTTGCGGCGGTGGTTTCAGGCGTTCTGGCAAATGCGAAGGTCAACGGAATCTTCATTACTGGCGGAGAAGCGGCAATATGGATCGTACGGGCTCTTGGAGGAGAAGGTACCTCTCTTCTCGAGGAGCTGGAACCCGGTATTCCTTTGGTCCGCCTCATGGGAGGAAAAGCAGACGGTCTCCTCCTTGTGACGAAGGCGGGAGGATTCGGGGTCAGGGAAACAATGGAACACTGCATAGAGGTTCTTTCATCCGCAGCGATGCCGGGGAAAACTGAAAAGAGGTGAAGGCGGCGTATGAAACAGGTAAAAGACGATGCAATGAAAGCGGCTCTGAAGGCTATTGAAGCGGTCCTGCCGGAAAATGCCGTAAAGGAAGCGCTCCGGGATGAACGATTTCTGAAGCGGCTGGATGGGGGAGGGCGGGTTGTCCTCGCAGCCATCGGAAAAGCCGCCTGGAGAATGGCAAAGGCTGCCGCTGACACTCTCGGATCCCGTCTTGACGGCGGAGTGGTGGTCACAAAATACGGTCACAGCATGGGGGAGATCCAGGGTCTTGAAATCCATGAAGCCGGGCACCCCTTTCCTGATGAAAATACACTGGCAGGCACGGCAAAAGCCCTTGAAAAAGTGAAGGGGCTCTCAGAGAAGGACACGGTGCTTTTTCTTGTCTCCGGCGGAGGATCTGCGCTTTTTGAAAAGCCGAAGGATGGTGTCAGCCTGGATGATCTCATTTCTGTTACCGACCAGCTTCTCGCATGCGGGGCAGACATTGTGGAGATCAACATGATACGGAAACGGTTGTCAGCCGTGAAGGGAGGGAGGTTTGCGCAATTTGTCGCACCCTCCCATGTCTTTGCGATCGTCCTTTCCGATGTGCTGGGAGACAGGCTCGACAGCATTGCATCAGGTCCTGCCCACCCTGACAGCTCCACAGTCCGGGAGGCCATGCGAATAGTGGATAAGTATTCCCTGTCGATGCGGCCCGGGCTTCTCGATGCCCTGAAGGAGGAAACTCCGAAAAAGCTTGACAACGTGACCACCGTTATCGCCGGCAGTGTCACCGCCCTGTGTTCCGCGGCGGAAAAAGCGGTCAGGGAACTGGGATATGTCCCACTGCTGGTGACGACGACCCTTTCCTGCGAGGCCAGGGATGCCGGTGCATTTCTCGCCTCCATGGCACGGGAGATCCGGTCATCAGGAAATCCCCTGAAGCCGCCCTGTGCGGTTCTCCTTGGAGGGGAAACGGTCGTTCACCTCAAGGGAAAGGGAATGGGAGGCAGGAACCAGGAGCTTGCCCTTGCAGCCGCTGCAGGCATCAGGGGCCTTGCGGACACGGCGGTCATTTCAGTGGGATCGGACGGGACCGACGGGCCGACAGACGCTGCCGGCGGGCTGGTGGACGGGGAAACCGTCTCGGCCATATCGGGCCTCGGGTTGGACCTCGAAAAAATCCTTGCCGACAATGACTCCTACCATGGTCTTGACGCATGCGGATGCCTTGTACGTACCGGACCGACCGGCACAAACGTAAACGACCTCACCATACTTCTCTGCAGATAATAGAAATAAACGGCCCGATAACCGCTGAAATTCTATATTAGCCCGGACTAATGAAGGATTTCCAGGGATCGTGCTTCCGGTTCGAGCTTGCAGCGATTGCAATTATGGTCATTTTTTCTGACAGGCAGCGAAAATAACAACGTACTTTACCCTTTGTGGGAGAAGAGATGGTGTGTTGTATCAGTTGATTTCTATTTCTGAAAAAATCATGGTTCCGGTCAGGGAATAGGCCGCGGGAACCCATGTGGATTTTGTCCGAAAGAAAATAAGGAGGTGCTTCCATGAAGCTGAGAGTAGGTGTTCTGCAGCTCGATATCTCCCTGGGAGACCGGAAGAAAAACAGGGAAAATGTTGAAAAATGGATGGCGTCCGTTTCCGTGCCCTCGGATCTTCCGACGGCCGTAGTTCTTCCCGAGATCTGGGATGTCGGATATGCGCTTGACAGGGCCGGGGAACTGGCAGATCCTGAAGGAAAAGACGCTGCCGCATTTTTGGGGGGGCTTGCCAGGAAGCACGGTGTCTGGTTTGTCGGAGGGTCCGTGCTTGTGTCCACCGGGAGCGGATATGCGAACCGGGCCCAGGTGATAGATCCGAAGGGCGACCTTGTGGCGTATTACGACAAAGTTCACCTGATAAGGCTCATGGAGGAGGAGAAGTACTTCACCGGCGGCCGGAAGGAATGCCTTTTCTCCCTCGAGGGAGCGAAGGCGGGGTGTGTCATATGCTATGACATCCGGTTCTGCGAATGGCTCAGAACGTACGCTCTCAGGGGAACAGAAGTCCTCTTCGTGAGCGCGGAGTGGCCGAGTGCGAGGGCGGATCACTGGAAGACACTTCTCCGGGCGAGGGCCATCGAGAACCAGATGTTCGTGGTGGCCTGCAACCGGTGCGGAACCACAGGGGACACCCACTTCGGAGGAGGCTCCATGATCATCGGCCCGAAGGGCGAGGTCCTTTTCGAGGGCGGTGAAGGCGAGGAAGCGGGGTTTGTGACTATAGATCTCGATGAAGTGTCACGATTCCGAAATTTTCTGACGGTCTTCAATGACAGGGTACCGGAGATTTACGGCACTCATTTACGATAGGAGGATTTCAATGGCAAAACCTGAAATGGAATTCAGCGACACTCTTCCCATGGGACAATGGCGCCAGGTAAAAGGTGTCGGAGAAGGGATTTTCGAGAAAATCCTCTCCTGGGATCCTGAAACGGGAAACCTCTCCAGGCTGGTGAAATTTGGTTCAGGGGTAAGAGTTCCGAAGACCCAGGCGCATGATTTTTGTGAAGAAGTATTCATTCTTGAAGGCTATATGATCGATGTCGCCAAAAACCTGACGGCAGCTGCCGGCTATTATGCCTGCAGGCCTGTGGGGATGATCCATGGTCCATATGACATCCCCGTGTCGTGCCTGTGTTTTGAGACGAGGTACCAGGACCCTTCACAACCGCTGGACCCGGATTGTTCGCTCTACAGCATGAAACCCGAATAAGGATTATCCAGGCCCAATGCCCCGGAAACCGTCTCCGGGGCATTGTTTTTTCCCGAACGGCCTGTCCATTTCCGTTTCCGTGTATTTCCAGACGCGTCACAGTATAATAAAATAAGTAAATTTTTCCCCCGAGAAAGGACGGACGAATATGGCCCGGAAACGATATCAGCATGAGCTGGAACTTCGCCAGTTCACATTTGAAGATTACGAAGAAGTAAAGAAGATAATGGACAGGATATATCCAAAAATGGGAGGGGCCTGGACCCGGGAGCAGTTTCGGGCGATGATCACCCGTTTTCCCGAGGGGCAGCTCTGCATCGAGGACAAGGGCAGGGTTGTGGCCGGGGCTTTTTCCCTCATCATTGATTATTCCCGCTTCGGCGACAGGCACACCTACAAGGAGGTCGTCGGAGACGGCAAACTGAAGAATCACGACCCCGAAGGAGACTACCTGTACGGGATAGATATCTTTGTCTCTCCGGACTACAGGGAGAAACGGCTCGGCAAAAGGTTGTACGATGCCAGGAAAGAACTCTCCGAAACGCTCAACCTGAAAGGGATCATCATTGGCGGTCGCATTCCGGGATATGCCGAGTGGTCGGAAAAGAAGACCCCCCAACAGTACATCCGCATGGTAAATAACCGGGAGATCTCCGACCCCGTTCTTACGTTCCAGGTAAGCAACGACTTCCACTACAAAAAAATCGTGGAAAACTACTGGCCGGAAGATTTCAGCTCCAAGGGGTACGGTGTTATCCTCGAATGGAACAATATCTACTACGAGGAGCGCAAACGGCTCATCTCCAAGGTGAAGACGTACATGCGCCTCGGAGTGGTGCAGTGGCAGATGCGGAGTTTCGAATCATTCGATGATTTTCTGCAGCAGGTGGAATTTTTCGTAGACACCCAGGCAGGATACAACACGGATCTCATGCTTTTCCCCGAGCTCTTCAACGCACCCCTTCTCGCACAGTTCGACCAGGAGGACCCTGCTGAAGCCATGCGTTCCCTTGCTGCATATACCACGGATCTGCGCAAGAGTCTTGTGGAGATGGCTGTGTCCTACAATATCAACATTGTTTCAGGAAGCGTGCCCGAGCTCAGGAACAACCGTCTCTACAACGTATCATTCCTCTGCCGAAGGGACGGAACATGGGACCAGCAGTACAAGCTTCACATAACCCCTGATGAATACCGCTACTGGGGGCTCCAGGGAGGGCATGACCTGCAGGTGTTCCAGACGGATGTGGGGAAAGTAGGCATACTCATATGCTACGATGTTGAATTTCCGGAACTCTCAAGGTACCTGGCCATTAAAGGAATGGATATCCTGCTCATTCCCTTCTGGACCGACACGAAGAATGCCTACCTGAGAGTCCGGCGCTGTGCCCAGTCCAGGGCCATCGAGAACGAATGCTACGTGGCTATCGCCGGGAGCGTGGGCAACATCCCAAAAGTGGAGAACATGGACATCCAGTATGCCCAGTCGGCGATCTTCACACCGTCCGACTTTGCCTTTCCCCATGATGCGGTGGCGGCGGAAGCGACTCCCAACACTGAAATGGCACTCATTGCAGACCTGGATGTAGAGCTTCTCAAAGAACTCCGGCTGCAGGGGAGCGTCCGCAACCTTTCAAGCCGGAGGACTGATCTATACTGGATCGACTGGCTGAAGGAAAAGGAAAAAGAACGGGAAGAATAATACCGAGCAGGAAGCGCCCGATACTGTACAAGGAATGAATGCAAAAGAAAAATTACGGTTTTTTCCGTGGAAAGGGGATGCGGGGGCTGGATGCCCCTGCATCCCCTTCAGTAATTCTGCTGTATTCGGCTATTCCGCCATGCTTCCAAGGTGCTTTGCGTGGAAGCGCTCCATTGCGCGGTAGAAGTCAAAACGGTTCTCTTCGTTGAGAAATCCGTGCCCTTCGTTATCCTTTACCATGTACTCCACGTCGACTCCTCTTTTCCGCATGGCTTCCACTATCTGGTCCGATTCGGCCTTTTTCACACGGGGATCGTTTGCGCCCTGGGCAACAAAAAGCGGAGCCCGGATCCTGTCAGCGTGGAATACGGGAGACGCCGCCTTCAGCAGTTCCTTCTCCTTCTCCGGGTGCCCGATCTGTTCGTACATCATCTGCCGTCCCAGCTCCCAGTACGGGGGGATGGTCTCCAGGAGGGTGAACAGGTTCGACACCCCGACATAGTCTACACCGCATGCGTACAGGTCGGGAGTGAAAGCAAGCCCTGCAAGAACTGCGTAGCCTCCGTATGATCCTCCGTAAATGCCGACTTTTTCAGGATCGGCGATGCCCTGTTCAATGAGCCATTTTACGCCGTCCGTTATGTCATCCTGCATCGCACGTCCCCACTGCTTGAAGCCGGCTTCCCAGAATGCCCTGCCGTAGCCTGTGGAGCCTCTGAAGTTCATCTGCAGGACCGCCAGGCCCCTGTTGGCAAGAAACTGCACCTCTCCGTCGAAGCCCCAGGTATCCCGTGCCCACGGACCTCCGTGAGGGTTTATCACTACGGGAAGATTCTTACCGTCGCTCCCGGCCGGAAGCGTGAGGTATCCGTGAATGGTCAGCCCGTCCCGTGCAGTGTACTGCACAGGCATCATGGGGGCCATTTTGTCCTCCGGCAGCCATGGGCTGAGGTCTGCCAGCTTCCTGAATTCTCCCGTCACCGTGTCGTAGAAATAATAGGATCCCTGCGTCCTGTCGCTTCCCGCGTGCAGAAGAACCTTGTCCTCGTTTTTGTTCATGGACGTCACTGTGACCTCATACCCGGGAAGGCGTGATTCGAGCTCTTTTTGAAGTGAAGACCGCTGTTCATCAAAAAAATGATAGCGGAAACGGTCGGTAGTGAAGCCCGTCCCTGTGACCAGTTTCCTCTTTCGTGAGAAGAACAGCCTGTAGACGTCAACCTCCGGGTGTTCAAAGAGGAGCTCTTCATGTACTGCAGTCCGTGGATCAAAGATGTAGATGGCCGACTTATCCCTCCCCAGGTTTGATGCCACGTAGAGCTTTTTATTGTCGAAGGTGAAAAAGAGAGGAGCCACGCTCTCCCTGAAATTCGTGGTGAGAAGTGTTTTAAAGGGATGATCCTCCCTGTCCCTGTAGAGAAGCGATGTATTTACCCCGTCCGTCCTCATGGCGACCCTGAGTTTTCCGTCATGGTCCGTGAGCCACCCTTCTATGTCTCCCGGATTTTCCTCGATGAGGGTCAGGTCGCCCGAAGCCAGGTTCAGCCGGTAGACATCGAAGAGGCGCGGGTCTCTCCGGTTCATCCCTATGAGCACTTCATCCTCGATATCTTCCAGCCGGTCGATGATAGTGACCCGTACGTCTTTGAAGGGAGTAAGATCCCTGACTTCTGAACCATCGGCGTTCACCGCGTAAAGATGGTAATTCTCGTCGCCCCCGGAGTCCTGCAGGTAAAGGATCCTGTTGTTTCCTGCCCAGAAATAGGCGAGGATATCTCTTTCCGCGGCGGAAGTGATTCGTTTCGCTTCATCCGATCCAATATCCTGAACGAAAATGTTCAGCCTCCGTTCCCATGAGGCACGGTAAGAGATCCTCGTTCCGTCGGGAGAAATCTGGAAACCGCTCTTTTCAGGATTCCGGAAGAAATCTTCAAGAGGGATCAGCCCCTCAGCCCACAAAGGGGATACAAAGAAGCAGAGAACGACCGCCAGCACTGTACTGAGAAGTATAAATTTTGTCATTGTCTATTCCCCCATAGTCTTGACGATCACGCGCTTTCTGCGTTGGCCGTCGAATTCTGCATAGAAACATTCTTCCCAGGGACCGAGGTCAAGCTTGCCCCCGGTGACGGGCAGTATCACCTGGTGATGGATCAGAATACGCTTCAGGTGAGCGTCCCCGTTGTCCTCCCCGGTCCTGTGATGGGCATAGGAAGGATCTTCAGGAGCTGTTTTTTCGAGCCATTGAAGGATATCCGCATGGAGGCCGGTTTCGTTGTCGTTCACGATAATTCCTGCAGTTATATGCATTGCGGAAACGAGCATCATGCCTTCACGGATCCCGCTCCTATCCAGTATTGCCCGGAGGTCCGGAGTGATGCGTATCAGCTCTTTTCTTTTTTTCGTCTCGAACCAGAGGTATTCTGTGTGGGTCCTCATACTCTTCCTCCTTCCTCGTTTTTGCCTTGGAATATGGTAGCATAAATAATAAGGAAAAAATCCGGAAAAATACCCTGTATCACTCTGTCCATTAAGATGCAGCGATGCCGGGAGAAAGGAAAAGCCATGAGTACAGCTGACCGGCGACGAAAAATTACTGAAAAGCTCACCGAAAAGGGAGGTCCGCTGAAGGGCGGGGACCTTGCAGTACAATTCGGCGTCAGCAGGCAGGTGATCGTTCAGGATATGGCTGTCCTTCGTGCGGAGGGGCTCCAGGTCGTCGCCACACCGAGAGGATATATGCTCCTGTCTCCCCTGCGGCCCGAGGGGATTGTAAAAACCGTGGTGACACGGCACGGAGACTATAAGTCCATGGAGGAGGAGCTGCGCATCATGGTGAACAACGGTGCCAGGGTCCTCAATGTTATCGTGGAGCATCCGGTATACGGAGAAATAACAGGAAACCTCATGATATCGACTCCCGAGGACGTAAGCCGCTTCATGGACAATATAACTGGCAGCGAAGGGGAGCCCCTTTCTTCTCTTACAGGCGGGGTCCACCTCCATACGCTGGAGGTGAGGGATGAGGCGTCCTGGAAGAAAATTCTGCGAGCCCTGAAGGAAAAAAACTACTTGCCTGACGAGAAATAAAAGCGTATTCTTTACAGGTGACAAGACACATGTAAAGGAGATGGTTCTGTGAAACCGTCAGCTCCTTCCACTGTTCGAAGCTACCTGATCAAAGTTTCAAACGGTATGGCCCTTGGCCTTTTCTCATCTCTTATCATCGGCCTGATCCTTCGCCAGTGCGGACATCTCCTCTCCATACCATCAGTGGAGGAATTCGGAAGGGTCGCTCAATTTCTCATGGGGCCCGCCATAGGTGCGGGGGTCGCCTTTGCCGTGGGGGCCTCTCCCCTGGGGATTTTTTCATCCCTTATCGCGGGCGCGATCGGGGCGGGAACATTTTCCTTCGCGGGAGGATCTGCCGCGGTTTCTATCGGGGAACCGGTGGGGGCACTGGTCGCTTCGTGGGCGGGAGCTGAGGCCTCGAGAAAAATAGCAGGAAAAACAGGTGTTGATATTGTACTCGTTCCTGCAGTGACGATTCTTGTCGGCGGGGCGGTCGGCATTCTAGCCGGCCCGTTCATTGCCCGAATGATGTACATGATCGGAAGCGCCATCAATATTGCCACAACGCTTCATCCCATACCCATGGGAATCATCCTCGCCGTTGCCATGGGGATCGCGCTCACCCTCCCTATAAGCAGTGCGGCTCTTTCCATATCCCTCGGCCTTTCCGGACTTGCGGCAGGAGCTTCCACTGTGGGATGCTGCTGCCAGATGGTGGGGTTTGCCGTGGCAAGTTTCCGGGAGAACAGGCTGGGCGGACTGCTTGCCCAGGGGCTTGGAACGTCTATGCTCCAGATCCCCAATATCATACGAAACCCATGGATCTGGCTGCCTCCAACAGTAGCATCAGCTGTTCTTGGTCCTGTATCGACCGTGCTGTTCAAAATGGAGAACAGCCGTGTAGGCGCTGGTATGGGCACCAGCGGCCTCGTCGGACAGGTCTCTACCCTGGAGGTAATGGGTGCAGGGGCCTGGCCCGGAATAATACTGCTTCATTTTCTTCTTCCGGCAGCCCTTTCGCTCCTCTTCTCGGAGATCTTCAGGAAAACAGGACATATCCGTTTCGGTGACATGAAGCTGGAAAAGTAGCAGTCTATTTTTACAGGCTGTTCCGGAGAATTCCCCGGGATCTGATTTCCGTTTCCGGGCAGAATGACATTAAGGCTTCACTGATGAAGTCAAGATGCTCCTGCGGTTCTTTTTCCCCGACTCCGGAAGGAATATAAACAGTGAATAGAGCATGGGACGTCCGGTCCGTGACTTTCGTCCGTTCGTCGGGACCATATATAATGCTTGAGATAATGCCCCTGCTGTCTCTCATGAACATATCCCCCGTCTTGACTTTTCGTGCAGTTCCGCCCATTGCGCAATATTCCTCGTCCCCATCGGCGGAGTCAAGGATAACGGGAATGGACGTCGCTTCCATATCATGGACCGCAGTCAGAAGAAAGGTTTTCATCTCCGCGAGAAACATGGCGCGGACCATCGGAGGTGTTTCGGGAAAGGGTTTTCTCTCCAGTACAAGAGACTGGAACTGAAGAAGGACATGGTACGTTTTGCGAAAGGTCTTATAGTACTTTTCGTAGGCCTGAAATGTGGGATGAGACCTGATATCGTCCCGTGATTTCGATGAATTTTTATCGATTATGGCTGCCAGTTCCTGTTCCTGGAAAAGCCTCAGATTCCCCGGGTTTCCCGCCCCGGGAGGGATGAATGCCTCAAGGAAAGCCCCGCCGGCTCCTTTATGAGTTTTCTCCCACCCGTCCGATACGAGGAATATTTTCTGCATTTCAGCGCTCTCCTTTCCGTCTTTTTCTGCCGGACGAACTGGTACAAAAACAGCTAACCCAGCACCAGCAAACGCCGTGCGACCTCAAAGTAGATAAGAAGCCCCATGATGTCGACCACCGTTGTTATGAACGGTCCTGACATGACGGCCGGGTCGATGTTGAATCTTTTCGCAACGAAGGGAAGAAATGCTCCCACCAGGTTCCCCAGCATCACTACACCGGCTACGGATATAGCCACAGTAGCAGCGACGCCGTATCCCGTTCCCATGCTCCAGGCACGGAGGGAAGCCAGTACGGCGAGCGCTCCTCCGAGGAGAAGCCCGGACACGATTTCCTTTGTTATGACCTTATATACATCTTCCTTAGCGATCTCTCCCACGGTGAGACCCCGGATGACAAGTGTGGCGGCCTGGGTCCCGGTGTTCCCTCCTGTTCCGGTGAGCAGGGGGATAAAGAAAGCAAGGGCAACGACGCTCTCGAGGGCAAAGGAATAATGTGCGAGGATAAACGATGAAAAAAGCTGCGTTACGATACACACAAGAAGCCAGGTAAACCGTTTCCTCGTGAGCGTGAGGATAGCGGCGTCGAGATAGCTTTCATCTACCGGCGAAATACCGGCCATTCTCTCGAAGTCTTCAGTGGCCTCTTCCTGGACGATATCGAGGATATCGTCGAAAGTCAGGATGCCGACGAGACGGTGTTCCCTGTCCACAACAGGGATGGTCTGCAGGTCGTATTTCGACATGGTTGCCGCGGCTTCTTCCTGGTCAGTGTCAGTGGAGACGAAGACGGGAAGGTCATCCATGAGATCGGTGACAGCAGTTTCAGGAGATGCGAGGATGAGGTCCTCCAGGTGAACCGTTCCCTTGAGTTTTCGCTCGGGGCTTACCACGAAAGATGTATAAATGGTCTCCTTTTTTGCAGCCGTTGCGCGGATCCGGTCAAGGGCCTTCGCTGCAGTCATGCTCTCCTTGAGGTCGATGAACTCGGGGGTCATGATTCGGCCGGCGGAATCGGCGGGATAGTTTAGAAGTGCGTTGGCAAGCTTTCTTTCCTCGGGGGAAAGATGTGCGAGGAGTTTTTTTACGGTCTTGGCAGGAAGTTCATCGAAAAGTGCCGTACGGTCGTCATCCGACATTTCTTCGATTATCGCCGCAACCTCGGTATCCGTAAAACTTGCGAGCAGTTCCTCCCGCTCGGTTCCCTCCAGGAACTCGAAGACTTCAATGGCGAGGTCCTTGGGAAGCAGACGGAAAAGAAAAACCCTTTCTGCTGCAGGCTTTTCAGCGAGGACTTCCGCGATATCGGCAGGCTCCATTGTGCTCAGCAGTTCTTTCAGGCTCTTGAACTGTTTGCGTTCAAAGAGTTTTTCCACGCTTGCAAGGAGTTTGTTCTGTATGTCTTTCAAATTGATTCCTCCTGTTCCCGGAAAAGACGCGGCATCCCGCCCCGGAAGGGCGTGTGATTCCATTGCGTTGATCAGAAAAGAAAATTCTACGGGATCGGCGGCAAAGGGTGTTCCGACGGGCGCCGGAATGACTCTGCCGGGAGAGGAGGGTCAGTCCTGCGCGGCCTCAGCCGAACGATCGTGTACCGGCAGATTGCGGACCGCTTTCCATAATGCCATCTCCTTTGAGCTTGTTAAATGGCGTCAATGAAAGAAAAATACCATAGAACAGGAGGAATGTCGAGGTAAAAGGCTGATTCTTTCCATATATGCCCGTATTCGGGAAGGAAACAGGCCGACCCCTTTCCGGACCGGCCTGTCATTGTTATTCCACACGGTTTTTCGCTTTTTTGAAATTGCCTGCAAACGCGGGAAGCATGAGAAGAATGGTGATGACCCACAACAGAATGCAGAGCGGACGCTCGAAGAAAATCATGGGCGAGCCGGCCGACATGATGAGCGCCTGGCCGAATCCTAGTTCCGCTATGGGACCGAGGATCAGTCCGAGTACCAGAGCTCCCGTGGAAAAACCGCCTTTTTCAAGGAAGTATCCGCAGATCCCGAAACCGATCATGAGCCACACGTCGAACATATTGTTGTTGATGGCATAGCTTCCGATGACTGAGAGGATAGCGATCCCGGGAATCAGGAGCGCATTCGGAGTCGATGTCACCTTTGCGAAATATGGAGCCAGGTACAGCCCGAGTACAAGGAAAATAATATTTGCAATGAAAAGGGATATGATGAACCCGTAGGTCATAGCGCCATACTTCGAGAAAAGCTCGGGCCCGGGAATAAGCCCCTGGATCAGAAGTCCTCCCATAAGTGCCGCGGCCACGCTGTTTCCGGGAATCCCCAGAGTAAGGAGCGGAATGAGCGAACCTCCGACGCATCCGTTGTTTGCGCTTTCTGAAGCGGCCACGCCTTTGGGGTTTCCCTTGCCGAAGGTGTCGGAATCCCTTGAACTCTGTTTCGCGAAGTTGTAGGAGATGAATGCGGCGATCGTTGCACCTGCGCCGGGAAGCATGCCGACAATGGTCCCTATCACGCTTCCCTTGGCGATGGTGGAGGAAAGACCCTTCGGAAGTCTGCTTCTCTTTATTGTGGCGATCGTATCGGTCAAATCCTCCACAATATGAGTTTCAGCGGTCAGGTCAAGGATCTGGCTTACGGAGAAAAGGCCGATAAGGGCAGGCATGAACGGAATGCCGTCAAAGAGGTCTATGCTGTTGAACGTAAAACGCATGTAGCCTGATATAGGATCCATGCCGATGGTTGCCAGGACCAGGCCAAGAAAGCCTGACATCAGTCCCTTGACCATGCTGCCCTTTGTGAGGGTGACGATGCTGGAAAGGCCCATTACGGCAAGTACAAAATATTCAGGTGGGCCAAACCGGAGCGAAAAATGTGCCAGTGCCGGTGCCATGAGCAGCAGTGCTACCGTTGAGAAAATGCCTCCCCAGAAACTTGCCCATGTGGCAACCGTGATGGCGGTTCCGCCCTTTCCCTGTTTCGTCATGGGGTAGCCGTCGAAAGCTGTCGCTGCGGCAGCAGGGGTTCCGGGGGTGGAGAGGAGGATCGAAGAGATGGCTCCTCCGTACATCCCACCGCAGTAGACTCCTCCCATAAGTGCAAGTCCTGTGAGAGGGGGCATTCCAAAGGTGACGGGAATGAGAAGTGCAACGGCCATGGTTGCAGTGAGTCCCGGCATGGCGCCTACTATAATGCCGACTATCGTCCCCGCAGTGACGGAGAAGAGTACTGCAGGATCCATGAGTCCTGAAAGCGCAGGCAGAAAGAATTCAGTCATGGCCTATTCCCCCCAAATGCCCATGGGAACCGGTACCCCAAGGAAATGTACAAACGTAAGATAGACGAATCCTATTATGAGTCCCGTTCCCAGCAGAATGAAAAAAGGACGCCGAAAGCCGAGCCCCCATGAAAGAATGATCATAAAAAGCCCGCTGGCAGGAAAAAAACCGAGGTATGGGATCAGAATTCCGTACGCTGCGATCAGTACGATTGCAATCGAAAAATTGCGTGGCGACCGAACCCACCTGACATGAGAATCAGGTGAGGCTGTTTTTTGAACAAGGAGGATAAGGGACAGGACCGCGAGTATTCCCGCAAGAAAAAAGATATACCGGGCCGCAGCTGCGGCCCGGTCGGGAAAACTGTTCGCCCCCAGGAACAGGGCAACGGCAAGTCCCAATCCTCCAACAGCGAAAAGCCGGTTCATGGAAGATCGGGTCATGGTAAAGTCGCCTCTCTCTTACCAGGGATCTTTCTCGTAGGCCTTGTTGGTCACTACAAGCAGGTCTTCAAGATATACCTTGTACTCATCCGGAGTCATGATATTCAACTCGAGCTGCTCTTTGGCGGCTGCCTGGAATTCTGCATCGGCAATTACTTTTTCAAAAGTTTCAACAAGAACTTTCAGTGCTTCCTCAGGAATACCGGCGGGGGCTGCAAACCCTCTCGAAGAGTCTGAAATGACCTTGAATCCGAGTTCCGTGAAAGTCGGGATCTCGGGAACATTCGGATGGCGCTTTGGTGTCATCATGGCAAGGATACGAACTTCTCCCGCCCTGTAATTCGACTCGACCTGGGAGAGGTTCATGAATCCCATGGAAACGTGTCCGCCCATTACTGTTGCCTTGGCGCCTGATGATCCTGTTGTGGCCGGGACACTCTTTACCGTGCAGCCCGTAGTCTCGTTGAACTGGGCGAGGGCAAAAGCGTCATCGCCGCCGGGGCCTGATGTGGTGCCGGTAAGGGTTCCCGGAGCAGCTTTTTCGGCATCGATAATGTCCTGGATCGAGTTGAAGGGGCTTGATGCCGGAACCACGAGGACCCCCGGGTCGGTGACAAAGTTAAACAGCATCGCGAAATCGTCGAGAGTGTAGCGTGCCCTCTTGGCAGACATGTGAGCCGTGAGGTGAGGTGTATACAGCGTTCCGATGGTGTAGCCATCCTTTTTGGCGCGGGCAAGAGCATCAAAGCCCCGCTGACCGCCGGCACCGTCCATGTTGTTGATCACAAAGGGCTGGGGGAAGTATTTCTCGGCAAACTTGGTAAACAGCCTGGCCATGGTATCTGTTCCACCGCCAGCTTTCGAGGCCACTATGATCGTTACGGGCTTTGTGGGATAGTCTGCTGCAAACGCAGTGCTCCCGCCGAACGCGAGGCACAAAACAAGAACCACCAGAAGTATTTTTTTCATTTTATCGTCTCCTTTCGAATGTATGCTGCCTGTTTTCCTTGCGTCGTCAGTTCTTCCGTTCAGCCTCCTTTTTTTTCGGAGAGTACCTTCCTCTTCTCCTCGAGAAGCGGTTTTAATCTTTCACCCTTGACCATGAAATAAACCCGCTCGGCCACATTTGTCGCGTGGTCGCCTATTCTTGCCAGGTGGCGGGCGATCCAGAGAAGGCCGGCCGCACACTGGGCTGTTGCCTGGTCTCCTTCGGGCTTGTTTCCGATGATCTCAAGCAGTTCGTCGAATATATTTTCGTAGAGGATATCGAGCTCATCGTCCCGGAGGCAGATCGATTCTGCGAGGTCCGAATCGTTTTCCTCGAAAGACTTCAGTGAGTCTGAGACCATTTCTGTAGCGATTACCTTCATCTTGGGAATATCAACGAGAGGTTTCAGAAGCGGATAGCGGTTGAGTACCTTTGCCTTTTTCGCTATGTTGACTCCCTGGTCGCCGATCCGTTCGAGGTCCGTGATGATTTTGAGTACGGCGAAAACAAAGCGCAGGTCTTCACGTACGGGCTGGCGCATGGCAATTGAACTGAGGCACTCCTGGTCGATAGCCGCCTCCAGGTCATCTATTTCGTCATCAGCCGTGATGACGGATTCCGCAAGCTCATCATTCCTTTCCTCCAGGGAACGGACGGCTTTTGAGAAAGCATCGCTCGCCATGGATCCCATTTCGCGGACCATGGAGAGTATTTTCGCCCGATCAGCGGAGTAGAGAAGGGATTCCACCTTCCCGTTCTTTTTCCAGAACACCATTTCTATTCTGCCTCCCTCGTCGCACACCCTGTTTTAATGAATGTTTTTTTCTGAACCTGCGGGAGCCTGTCAGAAAGGAGAAAAGGAATCGTTTGCAGGGTTGCAGGTGTGTTGCGATAATGTTACAAGCTACGATATTCCAGATGAAATGTCAAGGAGTCGATGCCTGTCACGTGCCCGTCAGCGGAGCAAATGGGATGGTTTTTCCCGCGGCAATAAATCTCTGCCTCTATGATACAATTCTATGGTTTATTGTTGCACCTGAACAGTTTGTTTAAATCGGAGGAGAAAACAATGAAAAAAAAGTTTGTCAGATGTGTGATAAAAGGGAAAATCGAGACAGGCATAGTGGAAGAAGGCACTGTCTACCGCCTGGAAGGGGCTCTTTTCGGCGATGCCGCGAAGGGACCGATGCTTGGAAAGATTGAAGATGTTGAGTCGTTTCTTCCCCCCGTTGATCCTTCAAAGGTAGTGGCTGTCGGTTTGAACTACAGGGACCATGCAATTGAAGTGGGTCTTCCCATCCCTGAAGAACCGCTTCTTTTTATGAAACCGTCAACCTCGGTTATTGCTCACGGCGATGCTGTTATCTACCCCCGCGGCATGACGGAGAGGGTTGATTACGAGGCAGAACTTGCGATCGTTATCGGCAGGGAATGCAGGGGAATAGAGCCGAGTGAGGCCAAAGAATACATACTCGGCTATACCTGTGCCAATGATGTCACGGCAAGGGACCTGCAGACAAAAGACGGCCAGTGGACCCGCTCAAAATCTTTCGATACGTTTTGCCCTCTTGGCCCCTGGGTTGTATCCGGGATAGACCCTTCTGACCTCGAGATAAAGATGATCCACAACGGGAAGGTTGTTCAGCATTCCAGAACAGGCAACTTCATATTCCCTGTGGACGTTCTGGTGAGCCACATATCCAGGGTAATGACGCTGTTGCCGGGCGATGTGGTCATTACGGGGACTCCTTTCGGCATCGGGCCGGTGAAGAAGGGTGACATACTGCAGGTGGAGATCGAAGGAATAGGAACGCTGGAGAACAGGGTGGAGTAAAAAAACGGGGAGGACTCGTGCGAGTCCTCCCCGTTCATTTCTGCTGGCGGAGGGCAGAGGATTCGAACCCCTGGCGGGTCACCCCGCAACTGATTTCAAGTCAGCCGCCATCGACCACTCGGCCAGCCCTCCGGAACGAAAGGATTATACACGCATTTTTCCTCCTTGCCAACCGATTAGAAGATGTTTTGACGAAAACGGCAGCTTGCAGACCCATCTCCCTGTCTCCTGTGGACAAATGCTTTTTTCTCCGGATACCCGTTTTTTGATGAAGTACATGTTCCCTGCAGCCCGCACACCTTTCCATGGATGCGAACTGTTATTTGCTGGAGTATAATAACCGGAGCGGCAGTGATAAGAATTTTTCAGCGAGGTGATCGAGCGTGGAAAAAGAAGAGATTATGAAAAAATATGTCTGCACTCCCTCAAGGGTAGCTGTTATAGGGGCGTCTCCGAAAGCGGACCGCCCTGTTTTTCGGGTAATGAACTATCTGGCGGGTGCAGGCTTTGTTCTTTTCCCGGTGAACCCCGGATACGAGGGAGAAGAGATTTTGGGAAGGGGCTGTGTCGCTCGCCTGTCTTCTCTTGAGGAGAAGGTGGATGTTGCCGCACTTTTTCTCTCGGCAAAAATGCAGGATGCAATTGCTGAAGATCTGAAAAAACTTACCTACAAACCGGTTGTATGGTTTCAGCCGGGGGCTGAGAACGATTCCCTCGCGGGTGTTCTCGAAAACGAAGGATACACGGTCGTCCGATCTGACTGCATGATGGCCGCTCACATGAATGAATGCCCCTGAGCAGCCGATGAATAAATTTATTCCTTCTAGATGAGATATGGTATATAATTACAGAAAAGATTGTATTAGCCTCCTGAACTCTATATTTTTTTAATGCTGCCTTTCTGCAGGAGGCATCTTTTCTCTTCCCTGGGAGGTGTTCCGGTGTCCTCCGAAATTCCGTTCACGTTGAGAGTCCGCTACGGAGATACAGACCAGATGGGCGTAGTCTATTACGCGAATTATCTGTACTGGTTCGAAGTGGGCAGAACAGAGTTCTGCCGTGCCTTCGGCAAATCCTACGCCGACTGGGAGGCAGAGGGTGTCTTTCTTCCGGTGGTGGAATCTCATTGCCGTTACAGGCACCCTGCCAGATATGAAGATCAGATAACTGTTTACACAAAAATTGGTGAAATGAAATCCAGCAGCGTGGTATTTGAATGTCGCATAGAACGTGAACCTGACCGCAAACCTATCGCATCGGGCTGGACCAGGCATGCATTCGTTGACAGGAAAGGAAAGATCCTGCGAGGAGATAATCCGCTGCGTCGATGGATAGAGACGCTCGGGGAATGACGGAGGTGTTGTGTACAGTGAGCACTAAAGCCATACTGCTTGGAAATGAAGCCATTGCAAGGGGAATAGTTGAGGCCGGATGCCTCGTAGCGTGCGCCTATCCCGGAACACCATCGTCGGAAATTTTGCCGGCAGTTGCAAAATTTGCTGACGAGATGGGGTCTCCCATGGCGGTAGAATGGGGAGTGAACGAAAAAGTTGCCTTTGAAATGGCGGCAGCAGCATCGTTCACCGGCTCCCGTTCATGTGCCGTAATGAAACAGGTTGGTCTCAACGTTGCAGCGGACCCTTTCATGAGTTCTGCCCTGTACGACCTCAAGGGAGGATTTCTCCTTGTGGTGGCGGATGACCCGGGGCCTCACAGTTCCCAGACGGAGCAGGACAGCAGGCATTTTGCAATGTTCGCAAAGATTCCCTGTTTTGACCCGTCGTCAGCGTCCGAGGCGAAGGAGATGGTATTCGATGCCTTTGACCTCTCGGAACGCTTTCACGTGACCGCAATGCTCCGTCCGAGCGTACGGGTGGACCACTGCCGTCAGGACGTGGAACTCGGTGAGATACTGCCTTTCAAAGGCGAGGTGAAGTTTGAAAAGGATCCATCGCGGTGGGTCTGCCTTCCTGCAAAAGTCAGGGTCAACCACCCGAAACTTAACGCGAAGCTTGAAGAGATCCGTGCAGCTTTTGAAACTGAGTTCAGAAAATACAACTACGAAGTTCCCGCAAAAAAAGAGAGCGTTCTCGGCATCGTTGCCTCGGGCGTTTCATTCTCCATAGTCTCCGATATCCTCAAGAGCCTGGGGAGAGAGGATGTTGCCGTACTCAAGATCGGTACTCCCCATCCTCTCCCTGTAAAAATGGTCACTGATTTCATCGAAAAACATCCCAGGGTCCTTTTCCTCGAAGAAACATATCCCGTTATGGAAATGCAGATCCCCGACAGGACAAAAATAATGGGACGATGGAACGGAGTTGTCCCCGGTGCCGGAGAGCTTCTTCCGGAAGTTGTTGCCGGCATCCTGGCTGACATACTGGGGATCGAAAATCCGTCAGGAGCAGACAGCATGCTCAAGGATACACTCGAAGAACTCGGGATCACCCCCAGAAAACCCATGCTCTGCCCGGGTTGTCCACACAGGGCAAGTTTCTTCTCGATCCGCCAGGCACTGCCCAACGCGGTGAATCCTTCGGATATAGGATGCTATTCCCTCGGAGTCAACCAGAAGGCAGTGGATGCCATCATCGATATGGGGGGCTCGGTAACGATGGGATCAGGCCTCACCCTTGCCCACAAGGTTGCCGGGATCGACCGGCCCGTTGTGAGCACTATCGGTGATTCAACGTTTTTCCACATGGGAATTCCAGGGCTTGTCAGCGCGGTGTACAACAGGCACCCCTTTGTTCTTGCAATCCTCGACAACAGTACAACCGCGATGACCGGCGGCCAGGCCAACCCGGGAGTAGGGGAGAAGCTGCGGAAGGGCGACGAGGGGCGAAAAGTGGACATAGAAGGGGTCTGCCGGGGATGCGGGGTTTCTCACGTCAGGACCGTAGCGGCCTATGACGTGGCTGCCGGAAAGGAAGCCATAAAAGAGGCGTGGGAAAGCGCGAAGGAAAAGAAAGAACCTGCCGTAGTCATTTTCAGACATCCATGCATGCTCCTTAGGCATCAGCAGCCTGTGATCCCTGTACGGGTCGATCCGGAGAAGTGCATCGGCTGCAAGTTCTGCATAAATTTCTTCAACTGCCCCGGACTTGTTTTCAACGAGGAAAGCGGTAAGGCATATATTGACGAACGTTTTTGCGTTTCCTGCGGCGTCTGCCTGTCCGTCTGTCCCCACGGGGCCATCGTGGAAGTTTCCGAGGAGGGGGAATAAGATGCAGTACGTCATCGTTGGTATCGGCGGACAGGGTATCCTCTTCACCAGCAGGATTCTTGGGAAAATCGCCGTTGAACGGGGAGAGCAGGTCATGGGCAGCGAAGTTCACGGCATGGCCCAGCGCGGCGGATCGGTGATCAGCCATTTCAAGGTGGGAAATTACCGCAGTCCCCTGGTCATGGCGGGAGATGCCGATATACTCCTCGCATTCGATCAGAACGAAGGGATCAGAAACCTCCACTTTCTGAAAAAAAACGGAAGCATGGTGGTCAACGTTCATTCAGAGGAAGATATGAAAAACTCCAGCCTCACAGCTTTTCTGAAGGACAGGTCCATTCGCGTCTATTCACTTGCGGGATACGAGCTGCTCAAAAAACACATGGGCGGCAATTTTCTCTTTCTCAACGTACTCCTTACGGGGGCCATGTGCGGTGCAAACATCAGCGGCCTGTCGTTCGAAGAAGTCTCCCGGGCAGTAAAAGAACTGTCTCCGTCGAAGTTCGAGGATGCCAACATGAAGGTTTTCCGGCTCGGGTACGACTCGATTTCATCGGGACAGTGAATTGTACAGCCAAAAAAGGGGGAACCTCTCTGAGGTTTCCCCTTTGCCGTCGGTCAGGGGTTACCCTTGTGGAACTCCTTGCGGTACTTCTCATTTGCGGTGTGCTGTTCGGGGGTGTCTCCCTCAGCCTGTATCCGGTGCTCTACGGCCCTCCGTCCAGGGAGACGGTAAAGCGTGAGGGGAAATACGCGGCTGCCTGGCTGCAGCGTATTTTTTACAAGGCCATGCTGTCAGGGAGATCATTTTCACTGTACGTGGCCTCGCCCTCGGTCCCGAAAAGATCTTTCAAGGTTGTCTGGGCCGATCCCCACGAAGAAGAAATCTATCGGGGGAACGACAGGATCTGGTTTACCAACAGGAGTGCTTCGCCCAAATGGTGCGTTTTTTCTCCGAAATGGAATACCCTTTCTCCTGCGTTGACGATAGAAATAAATGCATCCCCGGACCGCAGGCGTCCTTTGCACTACATAATTATCTCTCCCTATTGCAGGGTTTCATACAGAGATACTCCTCCCAAGGATTGAAAGTATGCTCCATTGGGGGTATAAAAGAAAACTGGCATTACGGTTTTTCATCTCGCGGCGCGCATAGCTGAAACGGAGGTTTATTTTATGGCTGCAGCAACCAAACCCTGGTGGAGAGAGACGATCGAGACTGTCCTGTGGGCTCTTGTACTGGCCCTGATCCTCAGGACCTTCGTGGTCCAGGCGTTCTGGATCCCGAGCGGTTCCATGATCCCAACCCTTGAAGTCGGCGACAGGGTCCTCGTGGCAAAATTCTGGTACACGTTCTCAGAGCCGAAACGGGGCCAGCTTTTTGTGTTCAAGTATCCCGTTGATCCCAAGAGAGATTTTGTCAAGAGAATAATCGGCCTTCCCGGAGATACCCTGGAGATTCGGGGAGGAATAGTCTATGTCAACGGGCAGGCCCTCAGGGAAGAGTACGTGAAGAACCACGATGCCTTTTCGCTCAATGCCGGACCTGTTTTCCCGGAAGTTCCCGTGAAAATTCCGGAAAACCATTATTTCGCCATGGGCGATAACCGTCCCAATTCCCAGGACAGCCGGTTCTGGGGATTTGTCCCGAAACAAAACATTCGAGGCCCCGTGTTCCTCAGGTACTGGCCATTGAACAGGATAGGGACGGTGGACTGATTGGGGCGCACTGTCTGGTATCCCGGTCACATGGCCAAGGGGAAGCGAAAGCTTTCGGAACTGGCCGGGAAACTGGATGTCATTTTGGAGGTCCGCGACGCCCGAGCCCCTCTTGTCACTTCTTCTCCCGTGACGGACGAACTGTCACGGATCTGTCCTGTGGGTGTCGTTCTCTCAAAAAAAGACCTGGCGGATGAAAAAGCCACGGCCAGGTGGCTTTCCTGGTTTTCAGGGGCAGGAAAGATGTGCTGGGCGGTAAACCTCCTGAAGCCGAAAATGGAGCACATCCGAAAAGATCTTCTCCCTCTCGGCCCATCTCACAGGGAAGTGCGCCTTGCGGTGGTCGGCATTCCGAACGTCGGTAAATCCATGCTGCTGAATGCTCTTGTCGGCAAATCCTCCGCACAGGTCGGAGGAATTCCCGGGATCACAAGGGGGGTTTCCTGGTACAAGGGAAGCGGTTTTCTTGTAGTGGATACTCCGGGTATTCTCGATCCAAGATCCGGTGATGCCGTACAGAGGTGCCTCGCGTGGCTCGGCAGCAGTAAATCTGATGTTATAGGCGGTTATGACGTGATAGCCCTGGACCTGATCAATGTCCTCAGGAGCAGGGATCTGTGGGGAATGGTTGAGGAAAAGTGGGGAGTTCGGGCTCCTTCCGGTGAATCCGGAGAAGAAGTGCTTGAGTCCATAGGCAAAAGACTCGGATGTCTTGTTTCAGGCGGCATTGTCGATACCCTTTCTGCGGGGCGTCGTTTCGTGGAGGCTTTTTCCTCGGGCAGGCTGGGACCTGTTACACTGGAGCTTCCGGGGGATCCTCAATGGATCTGAGCGGCATGGGGCGGGTCGCTGGTACCGATGAGGCGGGAAGGGGCCCCCTTGCCGGTCCGGTCGTGGCTGCAGCGGTCTATCTCACCGTGGAACAGGAAAGGGAGCTGCTTTCTCTCGGCCTGACTGATTCGAAGAAACTAACCCCGCGCAGGAGGGAGTTCCTTTTTGAACGCATGGTTTCCCTGGGAGTCGTCTGGCGTGCCCAGGCCGCTTCTCCTGCGAGAATCGATGCAATGAATATACTCCGTGCTTCTCTCTGGGCCATGGGACGGAGCGTCCGGAAACTCCCAAGGTGTTTTGATGTGGTCATAGTTGACGGTACCTTCCCTATTCCCGGGCTTGATATCCCGCAGCGCCCAATGGTGAAGGCCGATCTGCTCATCCCCGCCGCCGCGGCGGCTTCGGTAGCTGCGAAAGTGCTCCGCGACAGGATAATGGATGCACTCGACACCATTTACCCGGGTTACTCATTCAGAAAACACAAGGGATACCCCACTGCAGTCCACCGAAAAGCTTTGGCGGACCTGGGCCCTTCACCTGTTCACAGAAGAACCTTCAACTGGAGTCCGTAAATTTTCTGTAAAAGGAGACGAGGCAATGACGGCGAAGCATCTCGAAAGAGGACGGCAGGGAGAGGATATTGCCGCTTCCTTCGTGGAGGAGCTGGGCTGGAAGATCCTCGACAGGAACGTTGTTTTCCGTGGAGGAGAACTCGACATTGTGGCAATGGACAGCAGCGAGCTGGTGATCGCGGAAGTCCGTACCCGTGCCGAGGGATGGATGCAGCCGGGTGAAGACTCTGTCGGTCCCCGCAAGCTGGGGCGGCTTGTAAGGTCCGGAAGGCTCTATACCGACATGACGGGTTGGGAAGGGCCGTGGAGGATCGATATCCTCTCCGTTACCATGAAGAAGGATGGAACCCACTCCATAGAGCGTTTTGAGGATGTCACCGGGGGTGCCTGGTTCTCGTGAACGGGGTATGGGGGATCACCCTGAGGGGAATGGAAGCACGCAAGGTGGAAGTGGAGGTGGAGATCGCCGGAGGGCTTTTCGCCATCTCCATCGTGGGCCTTCCCGACGCGGCTGTTCGGGAATCAAAAGAGCGTGTGCGGGCGGCTCTGCGCAGCCTTGGCCTGGCCGTTCGAGGCAGAGTTGCAGTGAACCTGGCTCCTGCGGACCTGCCGAAGGAAGGCGCCGTCCTTGATCTGCCCATCGCGCTTGGCATTGCAAGGGCAATGGGCAGCATTCCGGACATACCTCCCGGGATTTTTCTCGGAGAGCTTGCACTCGACGGGCGTCTTCGAGGCATCCGCGGGGCGGTGGCGGCGGCGATCCTTGCACGGGATTCGGGGATACCGCTTTTTGTCCCCGACGGGAACCTTGAGGAAGTTTCCCTCGTCAGCGGATGTTCCGCTTTTGGAGCGGAATCGCTGGAGGATGTTTTCGCCTTTCTTCGCGGGGAAAAAGAACTGAAACCCGCAGGAGAATTTGTTCCCTCATCAGGCACCTGCTCTCCTGACCCTGATTTCGCGGACATCCGAGGCCAGGCCGGAGCGAGACGGGCCCTTGAAATTGCCGCAGCCGGGCATCACAACGTTCTATTCACCGGCTCACCCGGAAGCGGAAAAACCCTTCTTGCACGTGCACTTCAGGGAATTCTTCCTCCTCTATCGACCGATGAATTTCTTGAAACAGCCCTTGTGCGGAGCACCTTGGGCATACCCTTCGACAGGGGGATGAAGCCTCCGTTCCGGACCGTTCACCATACAGCGAGCATTGTTTCCATCTGTGGAGGAGGATCGACTCTCCGTCCCGGCGAGGTAAGCCTCGCCCATCGGGGGGTGCTTTTCCTCGATGAATTCCCTGAGTTTCGCAGAGACCTGCTTGAAGGCCTCCGGCAGCCTCTCGAGGACGGACGGATCACCGTGAGCAGGGCGTCTGGTTCCGTGACATACCCCTGCAGGGTCCTTCTCGTCGCTGCATGCAATCCCTGCCCCTGCGGATGGGCTGGCGACCCGGTGGAAAAGTGTACCTGTTCCGTTCCGGAGCTTGAGCGCTACCAGCGGAAGATCTCCGGACCGATCCTTGACAGGATCGATCTTCATGTTCCTGTTCCCCGCCTTCTGCCTGAAGAACTGGTTGCGGTGGAAGACACGGGAGCCGAACCGAGCTCTGCGATCGCCATTCGCGTCCGAAATGCCAGGGAACTGCAGCGAAAAAGATGGGCAGGTACAGGGTTTTCCTGCAACGCAGAACTTCCGGAAAGGATGGTGAAGCGATCGCTCATGCTGTCTGCAGACGTCCGCCCGTTTCTCTCGTCCATGGCGGAACGGCTCCGCCTCTCGGGACGGGGAATAAGCAGGGTCCTTAAAGTTGCCCGCACCATTGCCGATCTTGCCTCCACTGAAAAAGTGCAGGTCCCCCATGTTGCGGAGGCTCTTGCCTACAGGGATGGAGGAGGAAGGTCATGAACCCGCTGCTCAGAACACTCCTTTTAATTGCAGCCTCGGGAGGGTATCCTCCCCGTATATGGTCCTTGTTTGAGAGGGAAGGACTTCCTCCGGAGGCCTTCGTTCAGAAAGGTCCGGATCTCTGGAAGCGTATTGGATGCACGGAGCAGGTGGCAGAGACCATGGAGCGTCTTTTGGGAAACCATTGGCCTGAAAGGGAGGCCGAGCGTGCGGAAAAGAAAGGCGTCCGCCTTGTGACGTTCAATGACACGGATTATCCCCGGTCACTTACCGGTGTACCGGGAGCTCCGCTCCTTCTGTTTGTACGGGGAAAATGGCCGCTTTCCGGAATCGCTGCTGCCGTTGTGGGAACCAGGAAGTGCAGCTCTTACGGTTTCCGGACGGCAACAGAAATAGGAAAGGCTGTCGGGGACGCTGAAGGGATCGTTGTCAGCGGAGGGGCCATAGGCATTGACCGTGCCGCCCACGAAGGATGCCTCTCTTCCGGGGGGAACACTATCGCGGTGCTCGGGAATGGCGTTGATATCACATACCCCGGGGGCCACGAGCGTCTTTTTGAAAGAATCGTTTCCGGGGGAGGAGCACTGGTCAGCGAATACCCACTGGGAACTCCTCCAAGGCCCTGGCGTTTCCCCGAAAGGAACCGGATAATTGCAGCCCTTGCTGAAAAACTGGTGGTGGTGGAAGCCCCGATAAAAAGCGGTGCAATGGTCACGGCCAGGCTCGCTCTCGAAATAGGGAGGGAAGTGTGGGCCGTACCCGGCCGTATCTCCGAGGAAAACTGTTCAGGGTCCAACCGGTTGCTTTATGACGGTGCTCTTGCTCTTGTATCTGTATCGGATTTTGTATCCCTTGCCTTCGGCAGACAGCTGGGACTGTTCCGGCAGAACGACAGCCGGGAAAGTGTCTCCGCATTGACTGAAAAAGAGCAAAGAATTCTTGCCGTTTTAAAAAAATCTGGAGAAAGAACTGTTGACAACCTCGCAGTTGAAGGTACAATGTCTCCCGCTGACGTTTTTTCCTGCCTGGCCACACTGGCTGCGGCGGGGCGCGTCTTTCCCTCGGGTCCGGGACGCTGGAGCGCCGTTCCCGGGTAAATTACAAAAAACGGAAAGGAAGAGCCCTGGTGCCGAACACATACAAAAAAAACCGCAGCAAAACTATTGCAGGACGCCTGTCGGACGGACTTCTTGTCCGCCGTATCCTTCATGACTGTGAGCGCAGGTATCTTGCCCCTGAAGCGCAGGGAGTGATCTATCGCTATATTGCAACTGAGGAAGTACCTCTGGATATAACGGAAAGAGCGATCCAGGAAGCCGTCTCCCTTGGTGCTCTGAAGAACTCTGCCGTGGATGTCGTTCTCTTCGAAGCCATAGTGGATGCCATCCTGGACGATCGTTCCTTTGAAATTCCCGGAAACCCTTCCGAGAAAGTCTATCCTTCCAGCTGCTGGATCTGTTGAGGACGGGAGCTCATGGCGAAAAAAAAAGCGACCGTGGGGAAAGTTGCTGCTCAGGCCGTTTCATCCACATCACGAAAGAAGAATACGGACATAAAGAAAAAAGAGGCTCCCGCAGAAAAATCAGCTTCCACTAAAAAGGTGAAGAAGGCCCCGCCCTCTTCCCGTGGAGGAAAGAAAGCCCTGACGAAAAAAACAGCCTCAGTTTCAGTTGCTGACAAAGCCGGCGGAAAAACCCTTCTCATCGTTGAATCGCCCACAAAGGCAAAAACCCTGACGAAAATTCTTGGATCGAAATATATAGTGAAGTCGAGCGTCGGTCATATACGGGATCTTCCGAAAAGCCGTCTTGCCATCGACGTGGAAAATGACTTCGCTCCTGAATATATCCTCGTAAAGGGAAAAGCAAAGGTAAAAAACGAGATAACCTCGCTTGCCGGGAAGGCTTCGAAGGTGATACTGGCCTCTGACCCCGACCGGGAGGGCGAGGCAATTGCCTGGCATCTCTGTGAATTGCTCGGAATCGACCCTGATTCCCCATGCAGGGTCAGGTTCTACGAAATTACACAGGGTGCCGTGAAGGAAGCCGTAAAAAACCTGGAACCGGTGAACATGAACAAGGTTGAGGCCCAGCAGGCACGGAGGATCCTGGATCGTCTCGTCGGGTATACCCTCAGCCCGCTTCTCTGGAAGAAGATCCGCAGGGGACTCTCTGCGGGAAGGGTCCAGTCGGTGGCTCTCGCCCTCGTATGCGCCAGGGAACGGGAGATCCGGAATTTCGTTCCCAGAGAATACTGGATCGTTACGGTGGCGGCAGTCGCAGAGGACGGAAGAAGATATGTCCTGAAAGCGGACAGTCTGGACGGGAAAACCCTCTGGAAAGAGGGGAAATCGCTGCTGATTGATTCGCAGGAGATCGTGGATACTATTCTCGGCGAGATCGCGGGGTCGCCTCTCGTCGTAACGGATTTCAAAGTACGGGAAAGCCTTCGCGCAGCCCCCGCACCCTTCAAGACGAGCACCCTCCAGCAGGAGGCTGCCCGTCGTTCCGGACTTTCGCCCCGAAGGGCAATGAGAATTGCCCAGGAACTCTTCGAAGGAGTTTCCATTCCCGGGCGCGGACCTACCGGACTTATAACATACATGAGGACCGACAGCCTGAGGATCGCACCTGAAGCGGTCCGGAAATGCAGGGACTACATCTCTGCGCACTTCTCCCCGGAATACCTCCCGGCAAAAGAGAACGTGTACGCTGCAAAGGGCAGGTCACAGGATGCCCACGAAGCGATCCGTCCTACCGACGTGGAAATAACCCCGGAGAGCCTTGAAGGGATCCTCAGCTCCGACCAGATGAAGCTCTATTCGCTTATCTGGCGCCGGTATACTGCCTCCCAGATGGCGCCTGCGAAGGTGGCAAATGCGACCCTGTCCGCTTCAGCGGGAAGGGCCGGCTTCCGGCAGCTGGGCGAAACCCTTGTATTCCCCGGCTGGAGCGCCCTCTGGCCCCTTGACCTGAAAGGGGAGCCCCTTCAGCCTGCACGCAAAGGAGAAACGCTTCTCCCGGAAACCCCGGAAACGGAGCAGAAATTCACACGACCGCCCGCACGGTATTCCGAGGCTTCCCTCATCAAAGTCCTGGAAGAAGAAGGAGTGGGACGCCCTTCCACATATGCGTCCATCGTTGAGACCCTTTACGACAGGGGATATGTGGTGAGAAGCGATGAACGACGGCTGCAGCCCACACCCCTGGGAGATACAGTGGATGAATTCCTCATGAAATATTTTCACGGTGACAGCCTTTCAGCCATAGTGGATACAGGTTTTACGGCACGGATGGAAGAGAACCTTGACGACGTGGAGGAAGGAAAAGTACAGTGGCTCTCGGTACTGAAAGAATTCTGGGGAGCCTTCACCCGTACCATGGAGAAAGCGGAAACTGCGAAGGCCGTACCGCCTCCTGCTCCGGAGCCCATCGGCGAGGATTGCCCTGAATGCGGAAAGCCTCTTGTTCTCAAGAACGGACGTTTCGGTGAGTTTATCGCATGCAGCGGTTATCCCGCGTGTAAATATACCCGTCCTGTTCTCGTGAAGACAGGTGCTCTATGCCCCAAGTGCGGCAAAGGCGACGTGGTGAAAAGGAAAAGCAGAAAGGGGAAGCCCTTTTACGGCTGTTCCAGGTATCCTGACTGCGACTTTGTATCCTGGAACCCCCCTTCCGGCAATTCCTGTCCCCAGTGCGGGGCGTCACTTATGTCCACCGGGAAAAAGGGCGGCGAGGAATGCGTGAAATGCGGCTATTCAGGAAAGAGAGAAGTGCCCGAGGATGAGTGACCGTGCCGTCTCCGTGATAGGAGGAGGGCTTGCCGGCAGTGAAGCCTCATGGAGACTCGCTTCTGCGGGTATTCCCGTAAGGCTTTATGAAATGCGCCCCCGGAAGATGACTCCGGCCCACAGAACAGGTGACTTTGCAGAGATAGTATGCAGCAATTCCTTCGGAGCGGATTCTGTTTCCAGCCCGGCCGGGATCCTCAAGCGTGAACTCCGCATGCTTGACAGCCTCGTCCTTCGGTGCGCAGATGCAGCCAGGGTGCCTGCAGGAAAGGCGCTTGCGGTGGATAGGGATATTTTTTCCCGTCTTGTCACGGAAGCCCTTGAATCGAACCCCCTGATCACGATCCTGAGGGAGGAGTGCGATTCTATTCCGGATGGCCCGGTAATAATTGCCACAGGTCCGCTCACATCCCCTTCGCTGGCGGAATCCATTCGTGCCCTTGCGGGGGAGGAATACCTCTCGTTCTTCGATGCCGTGGCTCCGGTGGTGATCGCAGACTCCATCGATATGTCGAAGGCTTTCCGGCGGGGGCGCTGGGGACAGGAGGAGGACTACATCAACTGCCCCTTTACCAGGGAGGAATACGAGGCGTTCCACGAGGCTCTTGTAAATGCTGAACGGACTCTCCCCCATGACTTCGAGGATTCGCCTGCATGGTTCGAGGGATGCCTTCCTGTCGAGGTTATGGCATCAAGAGGCCTGGACACCCTCCGCTTCGGGCCGCTCCGACCCGTGGGGCTGCCCCTTCCGGAAAGCGGCACGGAAGCCTGGGCAGTGTCCCAGTTGAGGCAGGACAACAGGGAGGGAACACTCTACAACATAGTTGGATTCCAGACAAGTCTCAGGTGGGGGGAACAGGAACGGGTGTTCCGGATGATACCTGGCCTCGGGGAGGCAGAATTTGCCCGTTTCGGTGTCATGCACAGGAATATCTACGTGAACGCCCCAGCGGTGCTCGACAGTCGCCTGAGGTTCAGGAACGGCAGGGAGGACCTGTTTCTCGCGGGTCAGATCACCGGAGTTGAGGGCTACATGGAAAGTACGGTCATGGGAAGCGTGGCGGCCATGAACATGGAAGCCTTCCTCACAGGAAAGCCTTTTCCTGAATGGCCCAGGGAAACCGCCATCGGTTCACTTCTTCATTATCTCGGCGATGCTGTTGCAAAGCGTTTCCAGCCCATGAACGTGAATCTCGGGATTTTTCCTCCCCCGGAAAAAAAGATACGGAACAAGGCAATGAGATGCGAATGGACCGCTGCGAGGGCAGAAGAAGCATTCCTGCGATTTCTTTCAGAAATTACCGGAAGGGCAGAACATTAATTTTTTTAGAAGGTTTTTTTCATAATTTTCCCTATTCCGGAAATACGCCAGGAAAAGCAGAAGACGGAGATTGCTGTGAAAACCGGATTTCACGGGCCTAAAAAAACATTAATTGATTCTTTTGAAAAATATCGAGAATCTAGAAAAAGATGATAAAATATATCCATGCAGGAAAAGATATCGGCTTCTCTTGATTTGTTTTTCGAGTACCTTCAGTTTGAAAAGGAGTCATCGCCCAACACGGTAACCAATTATTCTGTGGACCTTGCGCAGTTTGCGGAATACCTCGAACTCCAGGGTATCAGTGATCCTGCCGGAGTGGAGGCAAAGACGATCCGCTCATGGCTCAGGGAGATAATGGGCTACGGCTACGCGAAATCTTCTGCTGCCAGAAAGCTGTCGTCAGTCAGAAGCTGGTTCGCTTTCCTCTTTGAAAAGCGGATCGTTCCCGAGGATCCCGCGAAGGGGATCAGGGGGCCGAAACTGCCGTCAAGGCTTCCGAGGGCCCTTTCAAGGGAAGATGCGGATCGACTTGTAACGGCAGGGGGAGAAGGAGAAGACGCTTTGCGCGACACGGCCGTACTCGAACTGATGTACGGATGCGGCCTGCGGATCGCTGAACTCGTGAACCTCCGGTGGCCGGATATAGATCTCGATGAAAGAATGATCCGCGTGTTCGGCAAGGGGGAAAAGGAAAGGATCGTACCTTTCGGAATGTGTGCCCTCAGGGCACTGCAGAGGTGGAAGGAATCGCTCCCTGCACAGGGGGAGTTCCTTTTCGAAGGACGGAAGGGAGCCCCGATCACTGTACGGACAGTGCACAGGATCGTGCTCCGGGCAGCCCGGAGGGCAGGGATCCGGAATGTGACCCCCCACGTGCTCAGGCACAGCTTTGCGACCCACCTTCTCGAAGGAGGCGCGTCGCTTCGTGTTCTCCAGGAGCTTTTGGGGCATGAGAGCCTGCTCACGACGCAGCATTATCTTTCCGTAAGCGCGGATCACCTGAGAAAAAGCTACACCATGGCGCACCCCCGCGCGAAAGGAGAAAACTGAGATGTTCAAGGGCACGACCATCATCTGCATACGCAGGGAAAATCGGGTCGCAATGGCCGGAGACGGCCAGGTGACTCTCGGGAACCAGATCATAAAAGCTGGAGCGAAGAAAGTCCGCAGGCTTCACAAGGGTTCGGTGATCGCAGGATTTGCGGGAAGCACCGCTGATGCAATGACCCTGCTGGAGCGGTTTGAAAAACGCCTGGAGGAAAATTCGGGCGACCTTATGAGGTCCGCTGTGTCTCTCGTAAAAGAATGGCGCACGGACAGGGCTCTCAGAAGGCTTGAGGCTCTCATGCTCGTAGCTGACGAAAAGCTCACCCTTATGCTCTCAGGGGCTGGGGATGTGCTTGAACCGGAAAACAACGTGGCGGCCATCGGTTCAGGATCCGGCTTCGCCCAGGCGGCGGGGCTCGCACTGCTGGAATCGACAGACTGGGTACCGTCGAGGATCGCCTGCAGGTCCATAGAGATCGCGTCGCAGATATGCATTTATACGGACAGCATTGTAACAGTGGAGGCTATAGGAGAATGACCAATATGTCTGATGACCGGTTCGACCTCACCCCCAGGCAGGTGGTGGAGTATCTGGACCGGTATATCGTAGGCCAGGAGAAAGCAAAGAAATCAGTTGCCATAGCATTGAGAAACAGGATCAGGCGTCGCCGGCTTTCCCCTGAGATCGCCAGGGAAGTGGCGCCGAAAAATATCCTCATGGTCGGTCCCACTGGAGTGGGAAAAACAGAGATCGCCCGGCGGCTGGCGGATCTTGTGAAGGCTCCTTTTGTCAAGGTGGAGGCAACGAAATTCACTGAAGTCGGATATGTGGGACGGGATGTTGAGTCCATGGTCCGGGACCTGGCAGAGGGATCCGTCGCAATGGTAAAGAAACGGAAGCTCGAGGATGTGCAGGCCCCTGCGGCTGAAAGAGCTGAACAGCGGCTTGCCGATGCGCTCCTGCCGCGGCAGGAGAAGAGAAGTTCTGTACCCGACTTCATGAAGATATTCGGCGGAGGGGCCGGTACTGAAAAAGAACAGGAAAAGGAAAGTTCCGCTGAAGAGGACAGAATGCGTGATTCCACGAGGAGGAAAATTCTTTCTCTTCTCCGGGAGGGCAAGCTCGACGACCGGGAAGTGGAGATCGATGTTACCGAGAGCCAGTCAATGGGGATCCCCGTACTCGGAGGAGCAGGCATGGATTCCATGGGGATAAACATAGGTGATATGCTCGGCGGACTGCTTCCCAAGAAGACAAAAAGACGGCGTATGAAAGTTTCCGAGGCCCGTTCCATGTTGAAGGCCGAGGAAGCGGAGAAGCTCGTCGATATGGACGCCGTCACAAGGGAAGCCATAGATAAGGCACAGGAAGAGGGGATCATCTTCCTCGACGAGATCGATAAGATCGTCGCCAGGGGAGGCAGCAGCGGCCCGGATGTGAGCAGGGAGGGTGTTCAGCGCGACCTGCTCCCCATAGTCGAAGGTTCACCTGTGCAGACCAAGTATGGGACCGTGAATACGGACCACATCCTTTTTATAACGGCCGGTGCGTTTTCGAGCGTAAAACCGTCCGATCTTGTTCCCGAGCTCCAGGGGCGTTTCCCAATCAGGGTGGAACTGCAGCCCCTGACAAGGGATGATCTTGCCCGGATACTTGTAGAGCCGGAGAACAGCCTGCTTAGGCAGTATAAAGCCCTTCTGGGTACGGAAGGCGTTGACCTTGAATTCACCCCTGAAGCGGTGACAGAGATGGCGCTCCTGGCGGAGCGTATGAACGCGGAAATGGAAAATATCGGTGCCAGGCGGCTTCATGCCATGATAGAACACCTGCTTGAAGACATCAGTTTCGAAGCACCGGAGAAGCAGCAGGGGACGATCCGGATCTCGGCGGAATTTGTTCACGAGCGTCTGGACCCCTTGATCACCGACAGCGATATCAGAAGATATCTTCTGTAGAACTGAAAATACATATCCATTGCAGATGGATAATTTACCAGGAGGGATTTTTGTGGCTACATCAAAGAAAACCAGCAAAGTACCAGAGAAAACAAATTCACTTGAGCCCCATGTGATCGACGAGGCCCCCGGTTTCAAGGACCTTCTCGAAAAAACCAGGCAGGTGGGAAGGGCACTCCAGAGCAGGCGCGAAGGAACAAAGCCGGACTATAACAAGCTGGCAAAGCTTTTGTGCGAGTTCTCAACAGCCAATGTGTACCTCATCAACAGGGAGGGCAAGATCCTCGGGCACTCATGGATATCGGAGTACCATTCGGAAGAGGTTTCCAACTTCATTGACAAGGGGTACATGCCCGAGGTATTCGTCGAAAGGATGAACCAGCACCGTGAGACGATACTGAGCGAGACTGACGCCTATCTCTTTGACGACGCCGGCGAGGAAGCACCGGAAAAGCACATGCTCTATATTCCTATCTATGGAGCTGCAGAGCGGCTCGGCACGCTTCTTCTCGTCAGGTTCTTCCAGCCCTTCTCCATGCGCGACCTTGTACTTTCGGAGTATCTTGCCACACTTGTGGGGATCGAAATTCTCCACGAAAGGACAAAGAACATAGAGGAGCGGGCACGCGAACGGCTCATCGTCCAGATGGCAATGAGAGCGCTTTCCTACTCTGAAGTGGAGTCGGTGAAGCACATCATCAGCGAGCTTGGCTCGTTCGAGGGAGTAGTTATTGCCAGCAAGGTGGCCGACAGGGTCGGAGTAACGAGGAGTGTCATCGTCAATGCACTCCGAAAGCTCGAGAGCGCCGGCATCATTGAAAGCCGCAGCCTCGGTATGAAAGGTACCTTCATCAAGGTTCTCAGCCCGCTCTTCGTCGAAGAACTCGGTGTCCTTCAGAAAGATTGATTCCGTACAATTTCCCGGACTGCAGGATCTGCAGTCCGGGAAATTGCATATTGCGGAGAGAGGATATCCGTCTTCAGTGAGATCCTCTCAGCCCTTTTCCTGCGGGAGGAATGAAGAGGCATGGGAAAGAAAGTTCTGGTAGTGGATGATGCGTCATTCATGAGGATAATGCTGAAGGACATCCTGAAGAAAAATGGTTTTGACGTGGTGGCCGAGGCGGAAAACGGCAGAACTGCCGTGGAATCCTATCGCGAACTGAAGCCTGACGCCGTAACCATGGATATCACAATGCCCGAAATGAATGGCATTGATGCTGTCAGGGAGATACGCTCCATTGACTCGGAGGCCAGGATAGTCATGGTGAGCGCCATGGGTCAGCAGCCGATGGTTATCGAGGCGATCAGGGCTGGTGCCGTTGATTACATAGTGAAGCCCTTCCAGCCCGAAAGAGTGGTCCAGGCACTGAGCCGTGCCATGGAATAAAAAAATTCACCTGTGATGTCGTCTTCGTTTTTATTCTTTTGTTTTTCTGAGGCAGTTCCCGTCCAGAAGATATTCAGAACACAGTTTGTCAGGAAAAGGGAATTGTCTGATATAATTCTTCATGTCCGTGAGGACAAGAAGTGATTTGGGGTCAATAACGAGCCATGGCCGGGAAAAAGCAGAACAACCGGATAAATCCAGACAAGCCTGCGGAGGTGGTTTCTACCGGATATTTTTTGTACCACGGTGTATCGTGATATAAGAGCAAAAATCAGCATCCAAAATCGTGGAGGGTAGAAAACCGCATGGCAGAAGAAAAAAAAGCGGAAGGAGCGGTTCTTGCTCCGGGGGAAGTAGTTACATGCGTCGTCGAACAGATCATGCCCTATGGTGCATTTGTCCGGATAAAATCGGGGCAGAGGGCGATGATCCATATATCCGAGCTGTCCCACAGCTTCGTCAAAAAAGTCGAAGACATCCTTGCACTGAACCAGGAAGTCCAGGCACGGGTCATAAAGATCGACGAAAAGGGCAGGATCGACCTTTCTCTGAAAAAGATGGAGGCCCCTCGTTCTGCTCCATCGCCCCGGGGGTCTTTCACCCCGGCTGCTCCGGAGGATCCGAGGGATTCCTTCGAAAAAAAACTGTCCAATTACCTCAAGCAGAGCGAAGCGAAAATAGCTGACCTCAACAGCAAGATGAATAATTCCAGGGCAGCGAAAAAACGGGGCAAACCGGCGAAGTGAAAAAACTGAAGAAATTCGATCACGGGGGCCCGATACGCCCCCGTTCTTTTTTTGAACTTCCCTCTTCCCTGGACAGGCAGATCGTCTTTCAGCAGATGAAAGGCCGTAAATTCGATCCGATGCTCCTTATCGGCATCGCGGGGCGCTGTATCCACGGCTGTCCCTCGGTCATTGCCTGCAGCCCCCTGCGTCGGGGAAATCCTTTTCCGACCACGTTCTGGCTCACATGCCCTTTCCTGGTGAATCTCTGTGGAGAAAAGGAATCCCACGGAGCGGTCTCAGATGCAGAAAAGGCACTGGAAACGGAAAAGAGCTCCTGGATCCGCTACAATCTTTTTCATGCACGTCTTCGGATAGGGCTCATTTCACGTCCGAGATCCCGTTTCCTTGTCAGATACAGGCGCTCGCTATGGAAAAAGCTTTGCAGGGGAGGAGTCGGAGGTATAGACTATTCCGGGCAGGGAGGAACAAAGTGCATTCATCTTCAGGCAGCCTCGTGGATCGCACTCGGATTTCATCCTGCAGGTGATTTTCTGAAGACTATTCTATCCCCGCTCTATTGCGGGTCTCCCGTAGAAAGCGGCTGTGTCCGCCGCTGACGGAACATTTCGCGGAAGGGGTACTGATCATGTGGAAGGGGCGTTTTACGGAAACTACAGCGAAGGTCGTCCAGGCATTCACCCAGTCTCTCGATCTCGACTGGTCTCTTGCAGGCTATGACATCGAGGGCAGCATTGCCCATGCACGCATGCTGGGTTCTGTCGGGCTCCTTTCTGCTGAAGAGCTGCGCAGGATAGAGGAAGGCCTGAGCATGATCCGGGATGAGATTTCCTCGGGAACGTTTCTTCCTTCCGAAGAACTTGAAGATGTTCATATGAACATCGAGAGCCGACTCATCGAACTGCTTGGTCCCACTGGGGCCAAGCTCCATACAGGGAGGAGCCGGAACGACCAGGTGTCGGTAACGATGCGCCTTTTCCTGCGCGACCGCCTTCTCAGGATATGTACCGGCTTAGAAGCTCTTCTCGCGATTCTCCTTGACAGGGGCTCGCGCCATATAGAAATCATCGTTCCAGGGTACACCCATCTACAGCAGGCGCAGCCCATCTCCATGGGCCATTACTGGATGGCTCACTTTACCGCATTTTCAAGGGATTGCGAGCGGCTTCTTTTTGCTCTCGAATCCCTCAACGAATGTCCTCTGGGGGCAGGCGCACTTGCAGGTTCCACTCTCCCTCTCGACAGGGAATTTACCGCCACTCTTCTTGGTTTCCCCCGGCCGACGCAAAACAGCCTGGATACTGTCGCACAGAGGGACTATATGGCTGACTTCCACTCCTTTGCTGCCCTTTTTGCCGTCCACTGCAGCCGTCTTGCGGAGGATTTCGTTATCTATTCTTCCAGGGAATTCGGGTGGCTTCTTCTTCCTGATGCTTTCTGCACCGGATCCAGCATGATGCCGCAGAAAAAAAATCCTGATGTACTTGAACTCCTGCGCGGCAGGACGGGACAGATCATCGGTCACCTTCTCGATCTCCTGGTGACCCTGAAAGGACTGCCCCTGACCTATGACCGCGATCTCCAGGAGGACAAGCGCGGACTGCAGGCATCCCTGAAAACGGTGGATGAAATCCTTGCTGTTCTTGTCCCTCTTCTCGCCGCGGTGGAGGTCGACGGAGAGAAGGCTTCCGGTGAAATGAGCGATGGATTCCTTCTCGCGACCGACGTGGCCGAATATCTTGTTTCAAAGGGGATGCCGTTTCGCGAGGCTCATGCCAGGGTCGGCGGGCTTGTGAAAGAATGCCTTGCACGACGAAAGAACTTCTTCACTCTTTCACGGGATGAATGGAGTGAACTGCTCCCCGAGGCAGGGGAAGATTTCTTCCCTCTCCTGTCGCTCAGGTCTGCGGTGGAGCGGAGAAATACGCTGGGGGGCACGTCCTTCGGACAGGTCGCTTTGCAGATCGAAAACGGACACGCTTTCGTGAAAGCTTTTCATGAAAAATACGCGATCTTTGACAAAAGGAAGCTTTAGAATAGCGGTCTGTTGCTGAAAGAGGGCAAACTGCTTTTTCCCTTCTGCTGCAGGCTGCGGATGCGTTGTTTATGAAAAAGCCTGTGAAATTTTCGGGGAAGATTCTCCTTTTCATCTTGACGTCGCCCTTTTTTTGTGTAAAATAGTCACTTGCGCACGCCGGAAGAGTCGAGCCGTTAGCTCAGATGGCAGAGCACCGGACTTTTAATCCGGGTGTCGTGGGTTCGACTCCCACACGGCTCACCAGTTCTGCGGTCCCATCGTCCAGTGGCCTAGGACACAGCCCTTTCAAGGCTGTGACACGGGTTCGAATCCCGTTGGGACCGCCATTTTTCTTTCAGTTGCGCCGGTGTAGCTCAGTTGGCAGAGCAGCGCACTCGTAATGCGCAGGTCTCCAGTTCAAGTCTGGACACCGGCTCCAGGGTTGTCAAGGGTCCCCGCAAAAAGCGTGGACCCTTTTTTCTTACCCGCAATTTTTAAATGATCCCGAGTGGAAATTCGTGCTGTTATAATGAAAAACACATTAAGAGAATGTCGATCAGAATACGTCCGCTGGTATTTTCGAATTCCGGACAGATGTGCCGGATATTTTTTAAGTCCTCACAACCTCAGAAATGAGGCAGGATTCAGAATTGAAATAATCGAGGTGTTGATTGGTGAAGAAAACCACGCTGGAAATTATCCGGTCTTTTTCTATACGTTTCCCGATGTTGGTTAACCTGCCTCTCAATAGTGCGATCACGGAAATTTCCGCCTCATTTAAAACGAAGAACAAAGTGCTAGTCTGCGGTAATGGAGGAAGTGCCTCCGATGCATTGCATATTGTGGGCGAACTGATGAAGGGATTTAAGTTGCCTCGTTGTCTCGAAACCGAGAAACAAAAAAAGATCCGGGACATGTTTCCCGAAAACTTTTCTTTTTACGTGGAAAACCTTCAGGAAGCACTGCCTGCAATATCTCTTGTGAGTGAGATTTCACTGATGACCGCCTACATGAACGATAAGCAACCTGATCTGGTATTTGCCCAGCAGGTGTTAGGTTATGGTGCGCCCGGTGACATATTGCTCGTCCTGAGCACGTCGGGGAACTCAAAAAACGTGGTTTACGCCGCGGAAATAGCGAAAGTCCAGGGGATGAAAGTCATTTCACTGACCGGGCAAAACGGGGGAAAACTTCGGAAGGTTTCGGATATTCTCCTCAATGTCCCATTTCATGATACGGCTGTTATCCAGGAATACATGCTCCCTGTTTACCATGTGATTTGTATTGCAGTTGAAAACGAGTGTTTTGGTGAAGATGAAGAGTAAGCGAAAGGAATAATTCAACTGAACGCATGAAATTGGCTTGATATCAGTTTTTTTAAGTACGTAAGCCGATTGCCTTAAAAGAAGGAAGATGAACAGCCTGAATGCAGCAGATAGTAGAGAAAGGTATATCTCATGAATTGCGGCACAAAACAAAAGGCGATTTTTTTAGACCGTGACGGTACTGTAAATAAAGAAAAGGAATTTTTATGGAAACCGCAGGATTTTCAGTTCATTCCCGGTGCTGAAAAAGCTATTAAAATTTTTAATAATTTGGGGTATATAGTGTTGGTCATCACCAATCAATCGGGGGTGGCACGTGGATTTTATGCCGAGGAAGACGTAATTAAGCTGCATTGTCATATAAGCGGTCTTTTGAGGAAGCAGCGTGCAGTTATTGACGCTTTTTATTTTTGCCCGCATCACGTTGATGGTGTAATTGAAAAGTACGCAATCGATTGCGATTGCCGAAAACCCAAAACAGGAATGATTATAAAGGCCGAGAAGGATTTCAACTTGGACTTGGAACGATCGATCATAATAGGTGATAAAGAAATTGATGTACTGGCAGGAAAGAATGCCGGGATAGGGGAAAAAATCCTCATTCGTTCAGGACATCCAATTGACGAAAAAAATACTGTTGCTGATTCTGTTTTCGACGGGCTGTATGATTTTGCCCTGTTTTTTAAAAATCGGGCGGATCAAATCTCTCCTCGTAGATCCAGTCCCCGGTAATAGAAATATTGTTTTTGCTTTTCTCCAATAAAAAGAATTTGGGATAAGATAACCAGGGTTTTGGGCTATCCTTTAATTTTCGAAGTTCAGGAAACAGAAGAGCGGTTTTTAAATCTGTAAAAAATAGCTCCGCCGGCAAACCGAAGGTGCCTTTTTCAGCCTTCGCTTTGAGGTTAGCGTGGGCAGAAAAAAGAATTTCTAACTACAGTAAGGATGGAGGACCATCGTGTCAAAGAAAAGAATTCTCCTTGTACGGCATGGCAAAACGGAATGGAACGGATTGTCCCGCTTCCAGGGGAAAACTGACGTCCCTCTGGACGAGGAAGGGCGCAGACAGGCCCAGTGTCTTGCAATGCGTCTTGACCAGTTTCCTTCTTTTCCGGTCGTATTTTCAAGCTCCCTTTCAAGGGCGGAAGAAACAGCACGAATTATTGTTTCCGGGCGGTGCGGGACGGACGTCTCCATTCACGAGGGGTTGTCCGAGATGAGTTTCGGTGAGTGGGAAGGCCATTCCATACATGAAATTGAATCCCGTGATCCTGAGTCATTCCGGAAATGGAAAGAGTCTCCTTTTGAATACCTTCCTCCGGGTGCGGAACCTTTTCCCTCGTTGGAATCCAGGGTGCGGCTTGCGCTGGCCGAAATCTCTTCAGCAGGACAGGAGCACATTTTTGTCGTGACCCACGGCGGCATTGTCCGCGCGGCCCTTGCCATTCTCCTCTCTCTTCCCCTTTCATCGGTCTGGCGGATGAAAATATCAAACTGCTCTGTAACAGGGATAGATGTGGGAAAGAGAGGGGCCTCGCTGGCGTTTCTCAACGATGATATCCACACACTGGTCGATCCTTCGGAAGCACCGAAATTGCCTTTTCCGGTTTAGACATCTCCACCCCTTACTGGTACAATTATTTGAGTTGTGAAATAGGAGGGGTTTTCCGATGGGGGATCATGAAACAGCAGCAGAAAACGGTAGCGCCCTTTTCCCCTGCGGAAAGGATGACCGGCAGGAAAATGGAGCCGCGGGAATGCGACAGGCATCCCCTGGCTCAGCTGATGGAAAAAGCCTTTCCCCCGAATTTGAAGCGAAACTCTGGAACAGAATGACCGCGGAAGGTGATGAAGATGCCCGGGAACAATTGATCGTGGCGTATCGTCCCCTTGTTTTCTGGCTCGCAAAGAGGTTCCATGTCCGCCCTTCGTCATACCAGGACCTGATACAGGAAGGAATGCTCGCCCTGATCCGGGCTGTGGACAAGTTTGAGCCGGCCCGCCATCTAAAGTTCACGACCTATGCGTTCTACCGCATCAG
>Ga0334883_1001001_pt1 | contig 45154 bp, 42 predicted proteins | sample GraSluR1_MG_6_FD_207230 | JGI IMG/M metagenome (GOLD analysis project Ga0334883, IMG submission 207230) | Sludge microbial communities from methane-producing bioreactor in Wageningen University, Netherlands - Granular Sludge_09_05-R1 | ecosystem: Engineered > Bioreactor > Anaerobic >...
AAAAATTCAGCAGTCTCTTCCATTGGTCTTTTCGCTAGTTCATCACCATACTTTTCAACGAAGGACCGGGCAATGTCTGTCATGTAGTCTCCATGATAACCGTCTTCGGGCATGGGCGCTTCGTCCCCTCTTCCGAGGGCATCAAAGTAGCGGGACTGGGCTGATTTACCCAGAAGTTCCATCTGCAGGCCGGCATCATTTATGTAGTATTCACGTTCAACATCCCATCCGGCAAAGTCAAGTATCGAGGCTGTTATGTCTCCAACTGCAGCACCGCGGCCATGCCCCATGTGCAGCGGGCCCGTTGGGTTGGCGCTTACAAATTCCACCTGGATCCTCCGGCCTTTGCCTGAGTTGACCCTTCCGTAATTTTCATTTTGGGTTATTGTGCTTTTTACCGTCTCAGTGATCCAGTTTGAGGCAAGTGTAAAGTTGATAAAGCCGGGACCTGCGACCTCTGCCTTTTCTACGATCTCTCCAAGAGGCACATTGTTGACCAATTTGTCTGCGAGTTCCCTGGGCTTAATTCCGAAAGGCTTCGCAAGCTGCATCGCAATATTGGTCGCCCAGTCACCATGTCCTGCCTGTCTTGGGCGCTCAAGGCGAACCATAAACCCTTCTGGCAATTCCTGACCGGCTTCTTTTGCGATAGATTCCACTGCTCTTTCCAGTAACTGTTTAAGCTCTTCTGTCATGTTCTGCAAAGTCAAACACTCCTTAAAAATAAAAGACTTTATTTCCTGAAAGGAAGATCAAGGACAGGCCATCTCATACAGGCTGCAAGTTCTTCCTTCAAAATTGCTGCAAGGCGGTCATCTACGATAACGCTTTTTACTGTCCATGTGCTGTCCGCTACCAGCTGGGCTTTTTTGGGCCAGTGTGTGATCGATTCCCTTAGGACAGCTTTCGTCCCTTCCCCAAGTTTTTTGAGCGGGGGGGACTGGATCATTTTATACCCTGAGGGCATATTCATCCTTATTTTCTGGTCGATTATGAAAGGAAAACGCAAAGTGTAGCTGTTCTCTTTTCCTATCATCTCTCCGACTCTTGATGGGACTCCTCCCGGCAGACGCAGCAGGAGATCGTTCCCGAGCATTATTCCGGGAACACATTTTACTTTGAACTCAAGTTTGTAACCTGTCTTTGAAGGTTCCACCGAAAGGGGGTCAAGAACCATGCCCGGTATGGCAAAGTTGACCCTTTTTCTTATAAAATCACTAAGTCCGCTCTGTGAGGGCAAATATCCATCAGACATCAGCTGTGCCCAGCCACCGCTCACTGTTATCGTCAATGTTCCCTCCGCAGAACCTATCTCGTTGAGATCCAAGTTCCAAAGAAACCCGAGCTTGTGATCGGCAGGGCTGCCGGAACTCACAGTCATTTTTTCAAAATCTCCATCTTTGAGCCGGTAAAGAAGTGTTCCGGTCACAGAGGGAGCCGTTACTCCGTAAGCAGATGTCTGTCCTGCCTGATAAAATTCAGTTTTGCCTCCGTTTGGAGACAGCTCGAGGACAGGTGATGTCCAAAGGCTTGCAGAACCGGGACTCTCTTTGTCCAGTTCCATTGATGCCTGCCACCATATCTTTGTCTCCCATCCGAGGGAACTCAGCCATTTATTAAGTATCAGGGTCTGTTCCCATGGAGTCCATGGGCCCTCTTCAGGGATATTTTCAGGCGATCTGACCCAGTTGTGGGGATACCCTGATAATTTCTTTGAGGGCTGTGCTATCCATTCCATCAGCTTCAGGCCGGTCTTAGTTTTGTCTCCGGATGATATCGACTTTGGAGGAGCAATAGACGGGAAAGTATGTACAAACTCACTCATAGCAGAAAGGCTCTGGTTGATCCCTTTCCTTGAGCTGAAAGATAGGCTCGGCCTTTTGTAAACAACAAAACCCTCTCCGTCCCATTTTTCCTGATTCATGACTGTCCATTTGAATTTCTGCTGTCCTGATGATTTGGTGACTGAAGGGTCTTTTATATCTCTTCCGTGCCAGTAGAGTTCCCTTCCTTCCGGGAGCTCTGCAGTTACGTTCTGTTCCCATATAGGGAGGGGGCCTGCCATATCTATTGTTTCATCTATACCGTAACGTTTTTCATGCTTCGTTCTTAAAATGATAACAACGACTCTTCCGACAGCTTCATCGGGAGTGCTGATTTTTTTAACCAGTGCCCCACCGTTGAGTCTCTCTTCAGAGAGCAGCAGTTCACCCTCTTTCATTGAAGTCATTGGATTGTACCAGGCGGCTTCCAATATTTCCACGGAACCATTTGCAGGAATAGGCAGTTTAATATCTTTCAGTTGATCCGGAATGCTCTCTCCTGTGAGAACAACATAGTAGAAGGTGTCTTCCATCGTCCCGTCGTTAAGCATCCTGAAATCATTGTTCTTCAGCCAGACTACGGAGGTAGCCCCGGTGAACCCCTCAATTGAAGGAACTTCCTTGTTGAGCCTCCTGATCTCTTCCGAGGTGTTCCACGCCTCTGTCTCAGCAGGCAGAACTAAAAACGCTGACAGCAGTGTCAGAAATAGTGCAGTCAAGCTAAAAAAACGTCTCATCAAATACCTCCCGGTCATCTGCCGCAGCATTGCTTGTACTTTTTACCGCTTCCGCATGGGCAGGGATCGTTGCGTCCAACCTTGTTGACGTTTACAATTGGCTGTGTTTTTTGTGCTGTTGCAAGTGTTCCCGGGTTTTCCATGTCTTCGCTGTAACCAAGCGTATCCGGTATTTCCAGTGCATCCCGGCTTTCGATCCAGTTTGTTCGGCTCTTTTCTTTATCTTTGTTTACGACCGAAACCTTAAGAGCAAACTCCGTGATACCCTCCCTGATCTGTACCAGCATTGTCTGGAAAAGGCTGAAAGACTCGAACTGATACTCAAGAAGCGGGTCTTTTTGGCCTATTGCCCTGAGCCCTATTCCTCTTCTGAGTTCATCCATCGCCAAAAGGTGCTCTTTCCAGTTCGTATCAAGGACCTCAAGGAAAATATAACGGAATATCTGTTCTGAGACTTCCGGGCCAAGGTCTTCTGTTTTCTGTCTGAAACGTGATCTGATCTCTTCCAGGATTATCGGCTTTGCCTGTTCAAGGTCTTCTTTCGTATCGACATTTTCTATGTGCTTCGAGATCCCGGGCCAGAAGAGTGCGTTGAGTTTCACGCTTACCGACTGTATGTCGGGCTCGGCATTATCATTGTCTCCAAAGACTTTATCTAAAAGGGACTGCGCCGTATCTTCCAGGACAGCAAGCATTCTGGAAGATATATCCTTATCATTCAGTATTTCGCTTCTTTCCTTATAAAGGGCTTCGCGCTGCTGGTTCATAACGTTGTCGTAGGCAAGGAGCTGCTTTCTGATGTCAAAGTGCATCTCTTCGACTTTTTTCTGGGCGTTCTCAATAGCTTTAGAAAGAAGTGAGTGTTCAATGCACTCTCCCTCTTCCATACCAAGCTTTTCCATAATTCCCTGGACCCTGTCTCCTCCAAACAGGCGGATCAGGTCATCTTCAAGCGCTATATAAAAACGGCTCTCTCCCGGGTCGCCCTGTCTTCCGGAACGGCCTCTGAGCTGGTTGTCTATTCGTCTCGATTCATGCCGTTCGGTACCAATTATTCGCAGGCCTCCGGCTTTGATCACAGCTTCATGTTCTTCTGAGCAAAGTTTTTTGAATTCTTCCAGAACATCTTTGTACTCTACGTCGTTATCCTTTATATCCAGACCCTTTTTCTGCATTTCCTCACGGGCCATGAACTCAGCATTGCCGCCGAGAACGATGTCTGTTCCACGTCCGGCCATGTTTGTCGCAACAGTTACTGCTTTGAGGCGGCCGGCCTGGGCAACTATCGATGCTTCTTTGTCATGGACTTTGGCGTTGAGGACGCTATGGGGGATCTTCCTTGCGCGAAGCAGTCGGCTGACCTTCTCGGAATTTTCGATAGAGGTGGTACCTACCAGGACAGGCTGGCCCTTTTCATATGCTTCAGATACCTCGTCGGCAGCAGCGTTGTATTTCTCCGGCACTGTCCTGTATATTGCATCGTGATGATCATGTCTTACCATCGGCATATGTGTCGGGACAAGTATGACTTCGAGGCCGTATATCTCCTTGAACTCTTCAGCTTCTGTGAGTGCGGTACCTGTCATTCCGGCAAGTTTTTCGTACATCCTGAAGTAGTTCTGAAGCGTGATAGTGGCAAGCGTCTGGTTCTCCCTGCCTACCTTTACACGTTCTTTGGCTTCAATGGCTTGGTGAAGACCATCAGAATACCTGCGGCCAAACATAAGTCTGCCTGTGAATTCATCAACAATAACGATTTCTCCGTCCTTAACTACATAATGGACATCCCTCTGGAAAAGATGGTGGGCTTTGAGCGACTGAACTATCTTGTGTGAGAGCGAAGAGTTGGCAAAATCAGTAAAAAGGTTGGGCAGCTTCATTAATCTTTCAGCTTTTGCTATCCCTGTTTCAGTCAGAGCCAGATTACGTTCTTTTTCTTCCACTTCAAAGTCTGTGCCCTTTACAAGCTCTCTGGCCACGCTGTCGGCTATCCTGTATGGTTCTGTATCATCTTCTGAAGGTCCTGAAATTATCAGCGGTGTTCTTGCCTCGTCTATTAGTATTGAGTCAACTTCGTCCACGATGCAATAAAAATGTCCTTTTTGTACCTGCTGATCCTTTTGTATCGCCATGTTGTCCCTAAGATAATCAAATCCGAACTCACTGTTGGTGCCATAGGTGATATCCTTGCGATAGGCTGCAAAACGGTCTTCCTGATCCATAAAGGGCGAAATGACTCCCACAGAGAGTCCCATACCCCTGTAAACAGGGCCCATCCATTCGGCGTCGCGTGCCGCAAGATAGTCGTTTACGGTTATAACGTGGACTCCGCGCCCCGCTATAGCATTCAAGGCTACTGCGAGAGTCGCAACAAGGGTTTTTCCCTCTCCCGTCTTCATTTCGGCTATTTTGCCCTCGTGAAGTGCCATTCCTCCCATGAGCTGCTCTTTAAAATGTCGGAGTCCGAGCGTTCGTACCGAGACTTCCCTTACTCGTGCAAAAACCTCAGGAAGCATATCGTCAAGCGTTTCTCCATTTTCAAGACGTGCTTTAAAAAATGATGCAGACTGGGCAAGTTCTTCATCACTAAGATCTTTTACCTGCGGTTCGAAGGAATCTATTATTAAAGCTTTTTCCTCATAACGCGCGATCGCTCTGTCATTAGGATCTAATCCCAGTGCCTTTATGACACCGCTAAACAGTCCCATTGAAACTCCACCTCTCAAAAGCGTAAAACAGTTCATTTGTGATGATATCTCTTCTCATCGGCTGATTATATCCTTTTATGCATAGAGCAGTCAAAGCAAAATGACCTATACACAAAGATCAATAAAAGAGAGCCGGCGTTAGTTGCCGCGCCGGCTCTGTCAAATATTGCACTGTGTCGTTATGTTTAGTTTTTCTTGAGCATCATCAACGCAAATACCTTAGCTTCGTTGATCATGTGATCGATCTCGGCATATTCATTTGGCATGTGCGCGACATCGGATTCCTGACACCACACTACGGCCGGGATCCCCTCGTCCCTGAAATATTTGGCGCATGTGCCTCCGCCTACTCCGCCGACATGCGGCTCAAGACCGTAAACATCCCTTATGGCCCCTCTCAGAATCTCGACTACAGGAGAATCAGGAGGTGTTGGGGCTGGAGCCTGCTCTCTCTGCAAAAATTCGTAATTGACATTAACATTTCTTCTGTCCTGCACTTTCCTGATCTCTGCATCGACAACTTTCAGCACTTCTTCCAAAGGGATATTCGGAAGCACCCTGCAGTCAAAGCAGAAAACATCCCGTCCCGGCACCGTATTTACATTAGGAACGTTCGCATTACGCCTTGTAGGTTCAAAAGTGGAACCTGCAGGGTCAAAAATTTCGTCTTTATCTGGAAAAGCATTGTGGAGAGCAACATCAAGGGAACAGGAAAGCTCGTTAGCAGCCCTGCATGCGTTGCTTCCAAGATGCGGTCTGCTGGCATGTACCTGTTTCCCCTCTACCGTGAACTCTATCCAGCAAATGCTTTTTTCCGCTATCTCAATGAAATCGCCCTCTTCGTTGCCTCCGTCAGGAACAATCACAAGATCATCGGGGCTAAAAAGGCCTTGCTTTATAAGATACTGTATCCCGTGAGCACTGCCGACCTCCTCGTCTGCCACGAAGCAAAGGCAGATCTCGTATTCAGGCTGAAGATCATTTTCTTTCAAAGCTACAGCAGCATAAAGTGATGAAACAAGTTCCTGGCAGTTATCGTTCGATCCCCTGCCGTAAACTCTGCGGTCCTTTACTACGGCCTTAAAGGGATCTGTATCCCAAAGACTCCTGTCGCCTTCGGGCACCACATCAATGTGAGATACGATCCATAGGCGTTTAGAGGTTTTTCCCGGTATCCTAACGATCAAATTTGGTCTTACTCCCTCTTCTGCCCCTGGGTCCTGTGAGTTATAAATTTCAGGTTTACCAAATCCCATCTCTTCAAGTTTTTGTGAGAGGAATCTGGCTTTTCTGTATTCCCCGCTACCTCCGCCAAGAGGACTTATCGCAGGTATCTCAACCAGATCAGACAAAAGCGAGACCATTTGCGGCTCAAGCTTCTCAATAGCTCTAAAAAGTTCGTCTTTCAAATTACATTCCTCCTCTGTCAGGAACACTTTGTTGCCCCAATGTTTGTTTCATCGGTGGATCCGCACAAATAACAGGGTCAGTTCAATCAAGCAGGTCGATGCATTTGACAAGATAGTCTCCGCCTGACCATATAGTAAGGGCCATTGCTATCCACATTACTGTAAGGCCGCCGGGGAGGTTGAAGATAAGCAGGATAATGCCTATTATCTGGCTCACTGTTTTGAGTTTGCCTCCTTTGGAAGCCGCAATGACTACTCCTTCAGAGGCTGCTATCATCCTTAGTCCGGTAACTATAAACTCTCTTGCTATTATGACTACTACCATCCACGCAGGGACTCTGTGCAGATCCACAAGCGCCACCAGGACAGCGACCACCATGATCTTGTCCGCCAGCGGGTCAATGAATTTACCAAGGTTGGTAACAATGCCCCTCTTTCTGGCGATGTAGCCGTCGGCTGCATCAGTTAAAGAAGCAATTATGAAGATCACTCCGGCCAGAAGATCGCCGATATTGACCCCTTCGATAAAACCAAACTGGGTGCGCAATGTGAGAAAGACCATCACCACCGGCACAAGAAAAACCCGTGATATGCTGAGCAGGTTTGGCAGATTCATTGCAGAAGGTATTTTCATGGCTTCCTCCGCTTTAATAATATAGTCAGTCCTCTTATCTTGCTTAGATTTTATATTATAATATCTTAATTTAACAGCTATAAAATTTAGCTAATGCAAAAAACATGATATTCTTTGAAGAAAAAGGACTGTGTAATCTCCCTGTAATAAATGTTTTGATATCAGATTTTTTCAGAGAATACGCGTTCGTATATATATTGAAAACTCTTTGCGGCTGTATCCCTTTCAAAGAAAGGTTCTATCCCTCTTCTAAAAGCTTCTGTATTTTCAGTGACCTTATTTTCATCCCATTCTCTGTATATCCTTATTATATCCTCGATCAGAACATCAGGGTCTTCTTTGAGCAGAGGACCGGACCGTTCAGCAAAATAGCTCGAAAATGCTTTATCCAGTTTATCCAAAGTAAGAAGTCCAAGGTAATAACCGGTTGAGGCAACTACAGGCCTGTTTGCAAGTGTTGCTTCTATAGCCGAAGTAGAGCCTGCGCAGACAAGGTTTGCCCGTTGTATCCAAGGTTCCGGGTCAATTTGTGTACCAACAATTTTAATGAATTCAGATCCGGTACTGATGTTATTCTTTGCTGCAAGCATTCTGTACTTTAACGTACGCCAGCCGCCACCCACAAAAACCATCTCTAAGGAAGGGATCCTTTTTTTCATGTGTAAAGCATTTTTAAGCAGCCAGAAAGAAGTGATCGATTTAAAACTGCTTATCCTTCCAAAACTAAGTATCCTGAAAGGGTCTTTAGGCGGTATTGGTGTTGGATTGAAAAGTCCTTTTAAAGGCCTCTGCAAATGGAACTTTGTAAATGGTGTTGAAATACTCTCCAAATCTTTAAGAAGTGGCTTTTCAGCCGAAAGCCAGGCGTCACTGTATTTTATAAGTGATGCCACGTCCCTGCCCTTCCTGTCTGTTTTCTCCAGCTTGTCCAGAAAAAATGTAAAAACCTTTGCTCCTGTAATATTTTTTAACCTTACAGCCAACGGAAAAGATCTTCTTGAGTCTGTAACAATAACATCCGGCCTGAATTCAGCAGCTTTCATGTCAAACCAGAAGTTTCCGACAGTTGGGGAAATACATTCTATCACCCCGACCCCATGGTCCCTGAGACGTGGCTGAAAACCCTTTCCCGCCCACCTTCCAATAACAGCAACATCATTCCCTGCTTCTTTTAATGCAGTGGCAAGATGAAAAACAAAAGATGTCACTCCGTCAACTATCATCGCATCGGAACAAAAAAGAACTCTCATATGCCGCCCTTTCTGAATAGATTCGCCGAATACCTTCTTCTGCAGGCGAGATCATCTATCACAAACATCCCGTTTTTTAAGAACCTTAAAAATGAATTTAAAATCTATAGGCTATATTATAAAAGATTAACGATCTGATATTGAGACAAATCAGAAAGAAATAATAAAATTGAGGATAAACCACAAAGTCTATCCTCAATTATTTTTATCTTGATAATTATCAGGGTTATTGATCAGTACCAAAAATAAATACTTCATCCTCCAAGATAAGCATCTATTACACGTTTGTCTTTGAGTAGATCCGTGCCCTTACCCTCAAGTGTGATCGCACCCACCTCAAGAACGTAAGCATAATCTGCTACTTTCAAGGCTCCAAACGCGTTCTGTTCAACAAGAAGTATTGTTTTCCCCTCTTTGTTGATCTCGCGGATAATGTCAAATACCTCCTGAACTAAAAGCGGAGCCAGTCCAAGAGAGGGCTCATCCATCATTATCAGTTCTGGATCGCTCATCAGGGCCCTTGCCAGCGCAAGCATTTGCTGTTCGCCCCCTGAGAGTGTCCCGCCTTTCTGCCAGACTCTCTCTTTCAGCCTGGGGAAGAGCTTGAAGGCTCGCTCTATTGACTCTTCAAGCCCTGACTTGTCTTTGCGGGAATATCCGCCAAGCTTAAGATTTTCAAGGACAGTCAGCTGAGGAAATATGCGGCGGCCTTCAGGGCATAAAGCAACACCGGACATCAGTATCTCCTCCGGAAGTAGGCCAAATATGCTTTTGCCTTTCCACGAGATACTTCCAGTTTTGTTCTTTACCAGCCCGGCAACAGACCTCAGTGTGCTGCTTTTTCCGGCGCCGTTTGCTCCAATCAGCGTCACGATCTTACCTATAGGGACTTCAAGCGATATGCCCCTGATTGCATGGATCCCCCCGTAGCGGACATTAAGGTTTTCAATTTTCAGCACAGGCGACGGCCTCCTTTCCGAGGTATGCCTCGATAACTTTGCAGTTCGAGCGGATCTCAGCAGGAGTTCCTTCGGCAATAAGCTGTCCGTAGTCAAGTACCCTGATCCATTCAGATACTCCCATGACGACCTTCATGTCATGTTCTATCAGGAAGATGGTCAGTTTGAATTTATCTCTTATCTGCCTTATAAAATTCATCAGTTCCTGGCTTTCCTGGGGGTTCATGCCTGCCGCTGGCTCGTCAAGCAGAAGTAGCTTAGGTTCCGTTGCCAGGGCTCTTGCGATCTCAAGTCTTCTTTGGGCCCCATAGGGCAGTCCTGTCGCTATCTCTTTTGAGAGATGCCCCAGGCCGACTGCATTAAGCAGCTCCATCGATTTTTCCCTTATCTCGCGCTCTTCCCGAAGAAAACCGGGAAGCATAAGGGGGGCTGTCCACCAAGGTGATTTCTGACGTACCCAGCAGGCGGTCATAACATTCTGCAGAACTGTGCCTCCCGCAAAAAGCCTGATATTCTGGAACGTCCTTGCTATTCCGACCTTACATACATCATGAGGCTTCATGCCTGTAATGTCGTTATCCATGAATATGACTTTTCCCTCCGTTGGAGTGTAAAAGCCGGTTATTATATTGAAACAGGTAGTCTTTCCGGCTCCGTTGGGGCCTATCAGACTGGAAATGCTTCCTTCTTCGATCTCTATGTTAAAATCACCGACTGCGGTCAGGCCGCCGAATCTTATTGTGACGTTTTCTGTTTTGAGAACGGATCTGCCCATCTATTCGTCCTCCTTCTTACTGCTGAATCGTCTGGTAATGCTGTCCCAGCTGAATTCATACCCTCCAATTATCCCTTCCCTGCGGTATAGGATAATTAAGAGAAGCACCAGTGAGAATATTACCATCCTCATACCCGGAATTCCGACAATTACGAAAGAACCTATCTCTATCGTGTCTTCCACAAATCTCAGCCACTCAAGGAGCACTGTTATCACGACCGCCCCTACCATAGAACCCGTAATTGAACCCAGTCCCCCGGCAACAACGATCATAAGGATATTAAATGTCAGCTGGAAGTTGAACATTTTGGGGTCTATCGTAGTTATCAGACTTCCCATCAGCGCACCTCCGACTCCTGCAAAAAAAGCTCCCACTGCAAAAGATATTGCCCTGCACTTGAAAGTGTTTATTCCCATCGCTTTTGCAGCCACTTCATCGTCACGGATCGCTCTCAGACAGTTTCCGAAATTGCTGGAGAGCAGTTTGACGATCACAAAAAAGGTCAGGACGCACCAAAAATAATTCCAGCCAAGGTTGGCATAGGGGGGTATCCCTTTTAAACCCAGTGCTCCGTTTGTGATTGGTGTGATATTTGTAAAAACGACCCTGATTATTTCAGCAAATCCAAGAGTAGCGATCCCAAGATAATCTCCGCCAAGACGAAGTACCGGGAGCGCTATCAAAAGGCCAAGAAGTGCAGCGATAAGTCCGCCTGCAAGAACAGAGATGAAAAACGGAGCTTCAAGAACTGAAAATGGCCAGATTATGGGCTCCAGGATGTACATCATCTCCTTCTGTGCCGCAGGAAGGATGAGGATAGCGCTTACATAGGCACCTATAGCCATAAAACCTGCATGGCCCAGCGAGAACATCCCCGTAAAACCGTAGATGAGGTTCAGGCTGAGTGCCAGGATCGCGTTCACTGCGATCAGGTTGAGGACCTGGATCTTGTATCCGTCCAGATTACCGTTGGCCCACCAGAGGAAAAGCGCAAGCATGAGTGTAAGAAGGAGGTTTAGAATGATTTTTGTTTTTTTCTCCATCATATCTTGTCCTCCAGTTTTTCACCCATTAGACCGGTAGGTTTAACGAAAAGTATCATTATGAGCAGCACAAACGCGAAAGCATCACGGTAACCTGAAAGTTCGGGGAAGAATGCAATTATCATTATCTCAATAAAACCGAGTAAAAGTCCGCCTATCATCGCTCCCTGAACAGATCCTATCCCGCCCAATACTGCTGCAATAAAGGCTTTGAATCCGGGGAAAACCCCCATAAAGGGATGTATCTGCGGGTATCTGAGCGCCCACATTATACCTGCCGCAGCAGCAAGGGCTGAACCTATGGCGAATGTGAGAGCTATTATCCTGTCTACTCTCACTCCCATCAGGCGCGTAGTTTCTATGTCTTTTGATATTGCCCGCATGGCTAATCCGGGGGGCGTCCTGTAAAGTATCCAGAGAAGTCCCGCGACAAGCAGGAAAGAACTCACAGGAACAAATATTGCCAGAGGAAGGATCCTTATATTACCAAACTGCATGACAGTTACAAGCATTTCAAGCCTGGGCATCGGTTTGGGAACTCCGGTAAAGAGGACCAGGCAAATATTTTCAATAAAAAATGAGACTCCTATAGCGCTTATCAGAGCAGATATCCTTGGTGCATCTCTTAAAGGCCTGTAGGCGATACGGTCTACCATTACACCGAAAAGGGCAGTGCCTGCAATAGAAAGGACGACTGCCGCGACCCATGGAAGATTAAGGAGAGTGATCCCAAAAAAGACGAAATAGGCGCTTATCATAAAGATGTCGCCGTGCGCAAAATTGATCAGCCTGAGAATACCGTAGACCATCGTATAACCTATGGCTATTAGGCCATAAAGACTTCCCAGCGTCAACGCGTTGAATGAGTGCTGAATAAACATATCCAAAGTCATAGCTATTCTCCCCGCTCTCGAAAAAGGGGAGGGATATACCCTCCCCTCATTTTAGGAGCTTAAGTCAATAATATTTATTTAGGTTCAACTACAGTGAGGAATATTCTCTTCCCGTTTTTGATCTGCATGATACCGACAGATTTCTCTGCGTCATGGGAAGCATTGATCGTAGTGTTTCCTGTGACTCCGGGGAAATTCTTTGTGGCTGCGATCGCGGCTGTGATCTTTTCGGGATCATCGCTGTTCGCACGCTTGATGGCATCGAGGATAAGCATGTAGCTGTCATAACCGCAGGCTGTAAGTGCGTTCGGGTCTTTTCCCGGGAAAGCCTTCTTCCAGTTTTCCGTGAATTTCTTGGCTATGGGGCTCATGTTTGGCATTTCAGGAGCGTAAGCGAACGTGGTGTAGCTGAAACCTTCGACAGAATCTCCGCCGATCTTGACTATTTCGGGATTGTCCATGGCATCGCCGCCAAGGATCTTAAACTTGGCGCCAAGTTCTCTTGCCTGACGCATGATGATAGCACCTTCGGCAAAGTTGGCAGGGATGTAAAGGACATCGGGGTTCTTGCTGATTATCTCTGTCAGCTGGGCAGTGAAATCCTGGTCACCCTTCTGATAGTTAAGTTTTGAAACAATTTTCCCTCCGTTTTTGGTGAAATTACGCTCAAAGAACGAAGCAAGACCTACGCTGTAGTCCTCTGTGACTTCGATAAGGCAGGCTGCAGTCTTGGCTTTCAACTCTTCCTTCGCAAAGGCGGCTGCACCGGCTCCCTGGAAGGGGTCAATGAAGCAAACGCGGAAAACATATTTTTTGCCCTGTGTTACGAGCGGGTTGGTGCATGAAGTGCCTACCATCGGGATGCGTGCTTTCTCAGCCACTTCTCCGCCGGCCATGGCAAGGGAAGAACCATATGTACCTATTATGGCGTTGACTTTCTCCTTGTCGACAAGCCTTTTTACTGCATTTGCAGCCTCAACTTTGTCGCTCTTGTTGTCAACGAAGATGATCTCAACCTTTTTGCCCAATACCGTCGGGGCTTCCTTATGCGCCAGCTTTACACCATCAAGCTCGAGCTGCCCTCCGATTGCGTTTCCTCCTGTTACAGGGAGGTAAACTCCGATTTTCACCGTATCCGCTGCCATTGCCATTCCGGCCATGACAAGTACGATACAAAAAGCCACTAAAACTTTCTTTGTTAACTTCACTGCAGAACACCCTCTTCTCAACTGGATTTTTTAGATTACAGAAGCCATAAAATTTGTGCTTATGCGCCGACAATTATAACTCATTAGCTGATCTTTTTCACCATTATCCCCTCACCTTTATGCCGGGGAATTTCTCCCTCAACTTCTCGGCATCTGCTGCAGGAAACGCGCAGTATGCGGGATCAAGACAGTTAACGGGCCGGAAAGCCTGAATTATCCAATGATCGTCATCTCCCAGTTCTTTTCTTATCTCGTTCATATCCTCGATCGAAAGAAGCCAATCTATAAAGGTAGTCCTGAATTCATAAGAAGGGACGGACCTTTTTATGATATCGATGCTTCTCTTTATCTTCTCGGGATCAACATCAACACCTGTAACTCTCTTAAGAGAGACTTTATTTAGAGGGGCTTTCACATCCATTGCAACGTGATCTGCCAGTTCATTTTCAAGGACTTTGGCTAGTATGTCTGGAATTGATCCGTTCGTGTCAAGTTTTACGCTAATATTCAAGTCCTTCATCATTCTGAGAAAATCTAAAAGCCCATCCCATAAACAGGGTTCTCCTCCGGTTATGACCACTCCGTCAAGAAAGTTTTTCCTTTTACAGATGTCATCTATGATAATACTGACTTCAATTACGTCAGTATTTCGGAGGACAAGTTCACTGTTATGGCACCATGGGCATCTGAAATTACATCCGGAAGTAAAGACTACTGCGGACACATGGCCGTCCCAGTCTAAAAAAGATGCGGGGAGATATCCCCCCGCAGTATAACGTTTCATATCATCAGCCCTAGTCATGCCGGAGCTTTTACCGGTCCTCTGGCCCTGTCCCTGAGCTCTCCTCTTTTGCCTGCATTCCAGGAAGAAGTCCGTGTAAAATAACCGGTCACTCTGGTTATGCCGTCAACATCGGCAGAGCCGCATCTTGAGCAGGAATCAGAAAGCCCTCTCTCAATGTGGTTGCACTCGTTGCATATGGTAAATTCGGGACTGAAGGCCACCTGGGCATTTTCTGAATGCCGGAAAGTCTTGATGACGAACGAAGCAAGAGCCTTGGGATCCGGTTTATGTTCTCCCATCCAGACATGGGTAATGGCACCGGCCTTTATCATAGGATGCAGCACACCCTCCCTGGTTACTTTGTCGATCGGGTCCTGTACCAGTTTGTAGTTGAGGTGGGTACTGTTTGTGTAGTATATTTCGCCTGTATCGAAACTGCCTTTGATATACTTGCGGGCAACATCGGGATAGGTCCTTAGATCGAGTTTAGCAAAACGAAGCGCTGTGCTTTCTGCAGGTGTCTGCTCAAGGACGATCTTCAGTCCAAGTCTTTCCGATAGCTGCTGGCACTTTAGATCCATATACTGTATGACCGCTTGCCCAAGCTGTTCGGCATGTTTGCTCTCGTGCAGCTGGCACCCTGTAACAGCTTCAACCATTTCGTTCAGGCCAAGTATCCCTATCAGATGGCTGGCCTTTCTCATCCTGAGATAGCCTTCGTCGTCATGTGAGACGCAAAGTGCTGCAAGGGGTCCATGCAGGCCCAGATCAAGGATGCTCTTTATAAAAGCCCTTTTCTGAAGATGGGCTTTCGCGGCGAGTTCCATTTCTTCATCAATTATCTCAAAGAGGGTCTCTTCGTCGCCGTTGCACCTGTATGCCGCTCTGGGAAGGTTCAAAGTGACGTTTTGAAGAGCACAGTAGCGCATCTTCCATGGATGTTTTGCCTCGTCAAGATCCTCCGGGGTAAGCTCGAAAGAAAGCCTGCAGCATTCCGAAAGCTTTGCTACCCCGCCGCGGTCAAAGACAAAGTAAGTGTTGCCCTTCTCTGAAGACAGTTCACAGGCCTGATCCAGGAACTCTTCCCATCCGGGTTCCTTAAAGAAATAATCCGTAATGTGCAGCAGCGGTTTCGGGAAGAAGAAGGGCTGTCCCCTGCTGTCGCCGCTCATATATACATCAAAAAGCGCTTTTACAAACATCTTTGACTCCGCATCGTAATCAGCATATGTCTTTCCGGTGAACTTTCCTCCCGGGCCAATTGCCGGTACGTCCCTGAAATGGTTGGGGATCTCATAATAGAGATTTATGTCAGTGAATGCCACCTGTCCCCCCCTGCCTCCGGCCAGCTGGTTGAATTCAAATATCAGCTGCTGCGCAAGCTGCTTATGCTGTTCATATGTCCATCCGACAAGATATGGGGCAAAGTACATATTTACCGCGTCCCATCCTATCGCCCCTGCAAAATGGTTTTGCAGTACCGATGTCATCTTAAGTATGTGGGCAAGAAGGACGTCGGCATGCTTCGCCGGGTTGGAAACGCTTGTTATCGAAGGAATATTGAGACCGTAACGGGCAACATACGCAACGCTCTGCCCTGAACAATAAGGACGGTTGACCATTCCCAGGTCGTGGAGATGGATATCTCCCTTAAGGTGCGCATCCGCTATGTCTTTTGTAAAGACCTTTGTAAGGGCGTACTCCTTGAGGACCATTTCTGCTATTGATAAATTAATGGATTCAGGATTATGGCTTGTATTGCTGTTCTCTTTATTTTTGGTCAGCATCATCTTCTCAAGGTCGTGAACAGGCAGACCGATCCTGCTGTGGTCAGCGAGTTTCGCCTCCAGCCCCCTCTGGAAAAGTTTGACATTTACCATCTCACGAATAATCGTTGTCGTGACATGGCTTCTTCCGTACCTCAGGAGTTCCTCTTCGACCTCGATGGCTATCCCTTCAGCAGTAGCAGGGTCAACTCCGGCTTCAATTATCAGTGCGTCCCTTATCCTGCTGGCATCCCATGGAGAGCTTTCTTCCTGTGCCAGGGCATCGACCATTAAGGCAAGATCTGTCGACTCTCCCTGTTTTTCAAAAATTTTCCCCTGTTTGCCGAAAATCGACCCTGATTCATGTAATGCGTCATTTGCCATTACGATGTGCCTCCTTGTCCTCCAGTAGTTTTGCTATTTCATGGGTAAAGCTGGAGATATCTGTAAATTCTCTGTATACTGACGCGAACCTCACATATGCGACTTTGTCTATCTTCCTAAGTTCTTCCGCAGCATATTCACCGATAATGGAAGTCGGGACTTCTCCCTGACCGCCACCGCGCACTTTAGTCTCAACGTTTGCTGCTGCTTCTTCTATGCTTTCCAGGGAAACAGCCAGTTTTTCACAAGCTCTCTGGAGCCCCTTCATCAGCTTTCCTCTGTCAAAAGCCTCCCTGCTTCCGTCTTTTTTCACGACCCAAAGGTAGTTCTTTTCTTCGAGCCTCTCATAAGTTGTAAAGCGGTTCTGGCATTCAGGACATTCACGCCTTCTCCGGTTGACTCTGCCCTCATCGGCGCTCCTCGTTTCTATTACCCTTGTCTCTAGCGCACCACAGACCGGACAACGCATTAAACAGCCCCCCTGACACTATATGTAACGGTTTTTTAAGTATAACACTAGATATGGTGATTGAGAACGCAAAAATAAAAAACATAATATTGGTTTTAAGAAATAATTGGAAATCAAAATAATTGACTCCAATAATAAAAACGGGCTTGTTTCTCGCCCGTTTTTAACTGACCAAACAAAAGAAAAGCAGGTACAAAATTATTTGTTCAACACTTTTTCAAGAACATCCATGCCTTTTTTTACAAGCTCCATGTTCGCCTGTGATCCCATGTGTCCTATTCTGAAGACTTTTCCTGCAAGAAGACCATAACTTCCTCCTGCCCCCATCCCATGCTCTCTGAGTGATCCGTCCAGCTGCTCCCAGGTCCATCCGGAAGGTACTTTAACGGCGGTCACTGTAGGTGAAGCCAGTTTGATGTCTTTTGCATACAGCTCAAGTCCCATTGCAAGGATCCTGTAACGGCAGTATTCTGCGGCCTCCCTGTGCCGTCTGAAGGAATTTTCGAGTCCCTCTTCGAGCAGTGACCTTAGGGAGAGGTTCATTGCAGCATTCGCATGCCAGTTGTGAGTACAGGGCATTTCCATTCTTACTTCTGCGTTCTTCCACGGGAGCACTGCGTCATAGCCCGCGTAATTTACCTCTTCAGCTGACCTCCAGGCTCTTTCGCTCATCGTCAGTACGGAAAGGTCCGGCAACAGCGAAAGACACTTCTGACTGCCAAGAAGTCCAAGGTCTATGCCCCATTCGTCGACTCTCACATCTGCTCCGCCCGCGCTTGCCACAAAATCAACACAGAAAAGGGCTCCGCTTTCCTTTATCATGGAAGCTATTTCTTCTATGGGATTGAGCAGTCCGCTCGGGGTTTCGCAGTGGACAGCTGTCACAACATTGGGTTTGAAAGAATCAAGTTCGCTCCCTAGGATACTTTTGTCTATGAAACTGCCGTCTTCGGCCTCAATATACCTGACTTCAGCTCCAAGGGACGCTGCCATCTCTCCCAGGCCGTGGCCAAAAAGCCCGTTCGACAGGGCCAGCACCCTGTCTTTGGGTTTAACTGTGCTTTTGAGTGCGCCCCAAAGCACCAGCATTGCTTCTCCCGACTGGATTGTAACGCTGTTTTCCGTTTTTAATATTTTTTTTAGCAATCTCTGATTTTCACTGAGAAGATGATAGAAATCCTTCTCTAGGTCGGAGCTCCCAAAATCTGTCATATAGGCTTCTCTGAATTTCGCCGGGACTGAGACCGGACCGGGGATCAAAGGTATCGGATAAGTTTTCATAAGTTCCACTCCTTTCAGTACGTTCAAAGACTCGAAATATAAAAAAAATATTTGTTTTCCTATTATCTCCCTAAAACACGAAAAAATGCCGAACCTGCGTCCGGCATTTTTATTTGTACGTCTGGTTTATGACTTTGAAGAAAGATGTTTCAGGACCAGTTCTTTTATTCTTCCGCCATCTGCTCGGCCTTTAACAGAAGCTACGGCTTTACCCATGACTTTGCCCATATCTTTGGGACCTGATGCTCCTACCTGTGTCGAGATCTCTGCTACTATTTCTTCGATCTCTTCGTCAGAAAGCTGTTCGGGCTGGTAAGAATCGAGCACTTTGACTTCCTCGAGCTCACTTTGAGCCCGGTCATGTGCACCGCCTGACCTGTACATTTCTGCTGCTTCGTTCCGCTGCTTGATAAGCCTCCGAACGATAACAAGGACTTCATCATCAGTAAGTGGAATATCCTTGCCTTTTTCGATCTGAGCTATCTGTATAGCAGATTTCAGCATCCTGAGGACTGAGAGACTTAATTCGTCCCTCTTTTTCATTGCATCGACCAGATCTTTCTGGATCTTCATTTCAAGGTCGGACATAACTAATAATCAGCCTTCCTGCCTTTGTTTCGGGCCATTTCAGCCTTCTTACGCTTTTTGATCTCGCTGGGTTTTTCGTAATGCTCATGCTTCTTTGCTTCGCGAAGCACGCCCACCTTCCGAAGTTCACGCTTAAAACGTTTCAGCGCATCCTCGATCGACTCGTTATCTCGTCTGGTTACGGTGGTCACCTACATTCCCCCCTTTCTCGGCCACTCACAAAACATAAACACATATGTGCAGTGGGGGATAAACACCATGTTATTGTATCGTACTATTGAATTCGATACAAGCGGTCAGTTACAAAAACTCAGGGAATTCGGAATTATCCTGAGAACATTCTGATCCAAAGTCTGATGTCAAAATTCCGTTTATATATTTTCTTGGAGTAACATTGATCTCTTCTCCAATTTCTGCCGTTTCGGAAATGGCAGCGATACGTATGTAGTTACGGGCAAGTCCGCGTACGGCATCGTTGATTTTTTGTTCGACCAGGATCTCTACATCCCTGCCGATCCATTTTGAACAGTAATTCCTGTGAAGGATATCCGCTTCCCCAAGTGCCTTTCCAAGCCTTTTCTTTACTTCGTTCTCAGGCGGGCAGGCCATCTGCGCGGCAACTGTGCCCTCTCTGGGAGAATAATTAAAAATATGCATCTTCCCAAAACCTATATCTTTAATGAACCGGATACTGTTTTCAAATGCTTTTTCATCCTCACCGGGAAAACCTACCATCAAATCAGTGCTGAGGTGAACATTTTCACCAAGCTTTTTTCTGATGTTATCTGTTATATCGCTGAACTCTTTTGTCGTATAGCCCCTTCTCATGTTAGCAAGAACACCGTCATCGCCGCTCTGCAGCGGGATGTGCAGATGCCTGCAGAAAGTTTCTGTATCCGCGATCGACTCAAGCAGTCTCTCATCAACGGCAAAAGGCTCTATTGAACCGAACCTCAGCCTTTTCAGCCCTTTTATTGAACCTATCTTTCTAACAAGTTGAGGAAGGTCTTCGTGCAGGCCAAGGTGTACACCCGTAAGCACGATCTCCGGACAGCCTGACTGAACGATCATCTCTGCCTCGGCAAGCGCATCCTTCACATTCCTTGAGACGGGATTCCCTCTAACATACGGAACAATACAGTAGCTGCAGAAATGGCTGCATCCGTCCTGGACCTTAAGGAATGCCCTGGTATGAAGCCTCGGCCTGTCAAGCAGCAGGCCATCCCATGATCCATCCGTCATTATGTCATCGTCAAAAATAGAAAGTGATGGTCCCCTTTCTTTCTTTGTAAACCAGTCGGACGCAAGCTCGGCAATTTTGTGTTTCATTCTGTTGCCTATCAAAATATCAACGCCGAGAGCTGCTCTCTCTGAGTCTGACATCCTCTGTGCGTAGCATCCGCATGCGATAATAAGAGAATCGGGATTTTCCCTCCTCATTTTACGGATCAGCTTTCTGCACTTCCTGTCTGCGGCTGCTGTTATGGTGCAGCTTACTATCACTGTTATGTCGGGGGCGTCGGGAGATCGGACTGCACCGGCCTTTTCAAGTGATGCAGCTATGGCTTCACCTTCGTATTGGTTGGTACGGCATCCCTGTATGTGTACTGAATATGTTTTGTCAGTCAAAGCGTCCATTATTATCAAATTTCCATCAGTCCATTGAGAACCAGCCGCAGGCTACCGCGACTGCCGTGCTTGCCCTTAAGATCCTTTTGCCAAGGCTGACCGGTTTGAAACCCCTTTTCAGCAACAGCTCAATTTCGTATGGGGACCAGTCTCCCTCCGGTCCGATCGCTATCGCCACAGGGCTCATGATCTCTGCCTTTGAAAGCGTATCTGCATCCGAAGAGAGGATCGCCGCTAATCTGCAATCCGGCAACATGTCAGGATCAAGGTCCTTTAATGAGACCGGCTCCAGCAAAACAGGAGGTAAAGCTGAACCTGCCTGTCTGGTAGCCTCATCAAGGATCTTCTCCCAGCGTGACATTTTTTCTTTTAGTTTAATTCCTGAATATCTGGGGACGCTTCGTTCACACGCGAGAAGGTGAATCGTATGGACACCTGTCTCTGCTGCAAATCTCAACGACTGGTCAAACTGATCGCTTTTAAGCAGTGCCAGTATAAGATGAAGTTCTATCGGTTGGGCTGTCTCTGCCTCTCTTGACAATTCCTCTGCATAGACAAGCTCTCCCTCACATGAGATGCGCAACTGGACTTTCTCACCGGAGAGCAGTCCTTCTGCCAAAGATCCCTCGGAGCAGCGTCTTACCCTTATCAGGTGGTGCGCCTGTTCCTGATCTATAAGCCATCGTCCATCCTTATTTATGCATTTTTCAAGACGCAGCCTTGGCAGCGACACCCCACCAGTCTCCTTTCGAGTGTTCCTTGACAATGATCATTTTTGCATTTTTCAAAGCCTCAACGAAGATGTCTCTTTCGGTGAGGAGCATTCCCGAAAAAATAGCCATGCCCTCTCTCCCTATAACTTTTGGGACCTGGCCGACCATAGTTGTGAGAGGTTCGAGCAGGATGTTTGCTGTCAGCAGGTCTACCCTATGCCTGAAACCATTGAGAAGATCTCCTGTTGCAAGATCGATCTTTGCTGGATCCAAACCGTTCAGTTCAAAATTCTTATTGACTTCCTCTATAACGGCCGGGTCTATGTCACGCGCATAAGATTTATCAGCACCTAATTTTATTGCACATATCGTCAGTATCCCGGATCCGGTACCGATGTCTGCCGTAGTCATCCCCGGTTTTACAAAATCTTCCATAAGCTCCAGTACTATCTGGGTGCTCTCGTGATAACCAGTTCCAAAAGCGCTTCCAGGATTTATGTAAAGAGGGATTAGTCCCTCGGGTTCAGTCCCCTTATGCCAGGGAGCAAGCACCACCATGGACCTCCCTACTGGCAACGGAGGAAAAGCCTCTTCTGCAGCAACATTCCACGGCTGGTTTTCTATTTTTCCGAAATCTTCTATTTTTACGTTGTCCCATTCCTTCATTGCATCAAGGATGTTTGCTTTCCAAAAGTGCAGGTCTTCGCTGCTTCTGTAGTATGCCCTTAACCTGATGCCCCCAGAGGGAATTTCCTGAAGCTCAGTACCGATGCTCCCTGAAATGTCAGCAATAGAAAAAAGCACTTCCTCTTGTCCGTCATCTGCTGATAAAGTTATATACCACCAGTAACTGTCATTTTTGATCATCAAACCCAACTCCTTTCAAGGCGCACTTTATTGTACTCTATTAAGAGCTTCGCGAACAACAAAACATTTGATCAAAACAAAGATCAGGGGAGGATCCTTAATTCCAATAAAGGAACAGGATCCTCCCCCGGTTTTTTCTCTGTCATCAGCTAAAGTACTATGCGGCTTATTTTTTCTTTCCTCCCAGATAGGCTTCCTCAATTTCAGGATTGTGGAGGAGTTCCTTTGAATCTCCCTCCATAATTATCTTGCCGGTCTGGAGGACATATGCCCTGTTGGAAAGCAGGAGGGCCTTTCTCGCGTTCTGTTCAACTATCAGTATGGTCATCCCCAGAAGCTGATTGACCTCGATCAGTTCCTTGAATATCTCGTTGATTATTATCGGCGCAAGCCCCAGAGAGGGTTCATCCAGCAAAAGCACTCTGGGCATGGCCATTAGAGCCCTTCCGATGGCCAGCATCTGTTGTTCCCCTCCAGACAGCGTGCCTGCATATTGGCCCTGTCTCTCTTCAAGTCGCGGGAAGAGGTGATAGACCTTTTTCAACTGCTCTGCAACCAGACTGCGGTCTTTAAGGGGGAAGGCCCCCATCTGAAGGTTTTCATATACAGTCAGCGGGGCAAATACTTTCCTTCCCTCGGGAGATAGGCTTACTCCTGCTGTAACGACCTGGAAACTCTTTGACGGCAGGGATTTTCCGTCGAGCAGTATATCTCCGCCTGCTCTGGGAACATCCCCCATTATTGCGCTCATCATTGTAGATTTTCCTGCACCGTTCGCTCCTATAACTGCCACTATCTCACCCGGATAGACATCAAGGTCAACACCTTTGAGAGCCTTGATGGCTCCGTAGTTAACAGATAGATTCTTTACTGAGAGAATAGGCATTTTATCTTCCATTGTCCTATTCCTCCTCTCCCAGATAAGCCTTAAGGACTTCGGGATGACTCTGTATTTCATCAGGAGAACCTTCAGCAATTTTAGCTCCAAAGTTCATGCAGACGATATGAGGGCATATTTCCATGACCATGTCCATGTGGTGTTCAATAAGCAGTATTGTAAGATTGAAATCGCTGTGTATCTGTTTGATCAGTTCATTGAGCTGTTCAACTTCCTCTGCGTTCATTCCTGCGGCAGGCTCGTCCAGAAGCAACAGTTCAGGTCTGAGGGATATAGCTCTTGCTATTTCCAGACGCCTTTGAAGTCCATAAGGAAGAGTACCGGCTGCCTGATCGGCACGATCTGCAAGTCCGACCCTTTCAAGAAGCTCCATACTCTCTTCCCTTGTCGCTTTCTCCATGCTTTTCCAGCGCCCCAGGTGACTTACAGCTTCAAAGAAACTGTATTTATAATGCTGCTGAGCAGCTGTCATAACGTTATCAAGCACAGAAGATGCGGCAAAAAGTCTTAGGTTCTGGAAAGTTCTTGCGATACCCAGAGATATTACCTGGAAAGTCTTAAGGCTATTTATGTTTTTACCTTTAAATTCTATATCTCCGCTCGATACGTCATATACACCTGTAACAAGGTTGAATATCGTCGTCTTACCGGCACCGTTTGGTCCGATAAGACCTGCCAGTTCTCCTGTTTCTATTACAAAAGACATGTCCTTAACAGCCTGGACTCCTCCGAAAAACTTATTCACATCTTTTAGTTCGAGTATGACAGACATCAGCGCACACCTCCATCCTCAGCAACGATCTTCTTTTTGCGGGAGAAGATGCTTTTTATGTATTCTTTCGTAAGTTCGTTGGTCCCCATTATCCCTTCCGGCCTCAGAACCATAACAAGTACCAGTACCAGTCCGTAAATGAGCATCCGGTATTGTGATATGGGCCTGAAAAGCTCCGTTACCAGGGTGAGTATAGTCGTTCCTATAAGGCATCCGCTCATTGAACCCAGTCCGCCGAATACTACTATTGAGACAAGTTCCGTTGATTTGGCCATGTCAAACATTACCGGCTGAATAAAGGACATAAAGCCTCCGAGCAGTGCACCTGAAACACCGCAGTAAAAACCTGATATGGCAAGGCTGAAGACCCTGAACCTTGCTGTGTTGAAACCAAGCAGAGAGGCAGCAACATAGTCATCCCGGCAAGCCTTGAAAGCCCTGCCGAAACTGCTGTTTACAAGGAAGAACATTCCTGTGCCCATTACTATCAGGAAAGTCAGAGCCACCGGCATGGTCGAATAGTTCTCGATCCCGGGATAACCCCTGGCTCCCCTGGTCACGCTTTCCCAGTTTTCGATGACCAGTCTAATGGCTTCACCCAGACCAAGAGAAGCTATGGTGTAATAATCCCCGACCAATTTCAAAGTTGGGATACCTATCAGATAGGCAAAAACCATTGCTACGATCCCGCCGGCTATTATTGCTCCGACAAAGTTGACTTCATACTGCACAGTAAGGATCGCTGTGGTATATGCGCCTATCGCCATATAGCCTGCATGCCCCAGTGTGAAGACTCCGGTAAAACCAGTAAAGAGAGAGACTCCCAGAGCAGCTATGCAGTTAATTGCAAGCAGCGTGATAATACCAGTTGTATAACCATCCATCGCAGGTCCCTACACTTTCTCGCCCACGGATTTTCCGAAAAGCCCCGTGGGACGGACAATGAGAGTAACGATAAGGAGACCGAAAACGACCAGATCTCTAAATTGACTGGATATAAAACCTGCAGTCAGCATCTCTGCAAGACCAAGGATGAGACTCCCTACAACTGCACCCGGAAGTGATCCAAGTCCTCCAATAACAGCTGCAACAAATGCTTTTGTGGTGATCATTCCAAGCTGGGGATAAAGTGTGTATCTGACAGACAAAAAGATCCCGCCTACTCCGGCAAGAAGTCCGGCTACAAAGAAGACTATGGAGATAAGTCGGTTTACATTGACACCCATTAGGCCGGCAGTCCTGAGGTTATAAGAAGCCGCCCTGATAGCCAGCCCCCATTTCGTCTTTGAAAGGAAAAGCTGGAGGCCTGCAAGAAATACTACCGCTGTCACCAGTGAGAGAAGGTCAAAAGCGCTTGTTGTTGCAAGTCCGAAGAAATTTACAGGCTGCGTCGGAATTACAGGAGGAAGTGCCCTGAATCGGCCGCCTACTGTAACTACGAAAATATTCTCGATAACTATGCTCATGCCCAGTGATGCAATAAGCATGTAGAGAGTAACGGGAGTGCGCTCACGGATCGGTTTGTATGCAAGACGTTCTACTATCACCGCCGAAATTCCTGCGCCGATCAACGCAGCGAAAGAGGCTGTCCAGATGTTCATCCCGGCGCCCTTCAAAACAAAATAGCATATATAACCTCCAATAACTAGAAAGCCTCCGTGTGCGAAATTTGAAAAGAGAAGGATAGAATAGACTAAAGAGTAACCAACTGCTATCAAGGCGTAAACCGACCCGAGAGAAAGGCCGTTAATGACTTGCTGGATTATCATATCCAATTTAAAACACCTCTGCCTTTCTGGTGCCTAACCAGTTTTCAGGGCCCGTCATCTGATCCTGAACGGGCTTGGGGAATAGATCCCCAAGCCCACGTGGAATAGCATTCAGTGAAGTTATTTGGGTTCGACTTTCTGGAAGAATTTCGCTTTAAGGTCATCGCCGACCTTAAGGATGACTCCTGCCTTGTTCAGCGGGTTGTGATCCTTGGCATCGATAGTAAGTGTCGCATGGTTGAGTTTCAGGCCTTTTGTTGATTCAAGGGCTTTCGCGATAGCAGGGCCTTCAGCCTTGCCGGCGCGTTTGATGGCGTCTACGAGCCAGTAAGTTGCATCATATGCCATTGTACCGTTTACAAATTCTTTACAGTCATCTTTGTAGACTTCCTTGTAACGTGCAAAGATCGGGGCCATTCCTGGATCTTCAAGGTAGGTATGGTTGACCCAGTAAGTACCCTTCATTGAGTCGCCGGCGATTTCGTTCATGAATTCACCGTAACCGTCGCCGCCAATTATTGTGATGTCTTTAAGGCCGAGCTCTTTTGCCTGCTTGATGATAAGGGCCATGTCCTTGCCCATTCCCGGCAGGAAGAGTACGTTTGCGCCTGAGCTCTTTACCTTTGTCAGCTGTGCACGGAAGTCAACATCTGTCTCGCGGTATCCTTCGTCAGCTACGATCTTGCCCTTCAATCCAGTGTAGTTCTTCGTGAAGAACTCTCTGAGTCCCTGGGCGTAATCAGAACCTACGTTGTAAAGGACAGCAGCCTTGTCTTTCTTGAGAGTGGTCATTGCAAGCTCTGCTGCGAGTGCTCCCTGATAGGGGTCTGTGAAGCAGATACGGAAGGAATAGGGGCGGACCTTGCCTTTGTTGTCAACTGTAACGAGCGGGTTGGTTCCGACTGTTGATATCTGAGGGGTCTTTCCCTTGTCGACTATCGGCGCTGTTGCAATGTTGATGCCGCTTGAGTTGGCTCCTATTATTGCAACAACTTTGTCGCTTTCGATCATACGGCGGACGGCGTTGACCGCGTCTTCGTTACGTGTTTTTGTATCATAAATGACCAGTTCGATCGGACGGCCTAGAACTCCGCCTTTCGCGTTTACATCGCCGACTACCAACTTAGCCATGTTGACTTCTGTGATGCCATATGCGGCGTAGTCACCGGTGAGGGCTGCCAGATATCCGACTTTGATGGGATCTGCTGCAAATGCCGTTCCTGCGGCGCAAAGAATAATAATAACTGCCATAACTGCAAGGATCTTCTTCAATATACTGCACCTCCATTAATGTTGTGGAAATGATTCAGATACGGATAAAGTTGCCGAGTGATCCCAGAACTTACTGCCTGTACCTCACCTCCAGTCGGCTGCACAGTTATGATAATACAATAACGAGAAAAATGCTAAGAAGTTGATTACTCTGCTTTGATTATTCTATAATCCATAATTGGATATGTAAAGAAAAAATCGTCAGTGAATTCTAAATTTTGAATTTATATCGCAAATAAGTTCATTTTCCGTTTTAAGGAGAAAAATGACAAATAATTTTCAATGACGACCCTGATCAGGTGATCATTATTATTTTTAACTTTTCATAAAAAAAAGACCGGGCTTTTCTCTTCTCACGAAAACCCGGCCTTGTTTTATTATGTTTTGAATTTTGGATGTCTATCGTTTTATCTTATCGAAGAATCCCTCTTTGTTTTTTACAGTTACCTTCATCTCTTTTGCGATCTGTTCCAGCAGTTCCCTTTCCTTTGCAGACGGTTCCTTGCTTATAGTGACCTTTACAAGAATGTTCATGTCGCCGCTTCCTTTTCCGCGAAGACGCGGCATGCCCCTTCCCTTTATGCGAAGCTTTGATCCCGGCTGGGTCCCTGCAGGGATATCCAATGTCTCAAAACCGTCAAAAGTCTCAATTTTGACCTCACATCCCAATGCTGCCTGAGGATATTTGATATCGACCGAGGTGTTCAGGTCATCTCCTTTGCGCTGGAACCTCCGGTCGGGTTTTACCTCTATCAGGAGAAAAAGGTCCCCCGAGGGTCCTCCGTTGATACCTGCTTCTCCCTGGCTGGATACCCTAAGCCTTATTCCGGTGTCTATTCCGGCTGGTATCTTCACGTCAACAGAATGCTGTTTCCGAACACGCCCCTGACCCTTGCATTCCCGGCATGGTGTTTTGACCACTTTACCTTTGCCGTGACAGGTCGGGCATACGGTGACCTGGGCCATCTGCCCAAAGGGGGTATTGACTGTCTGCTGCACCTGCCCCCGTCCGCCGCATGTCGGACATGTTTCGACCTTTGTCCCGGGCTCGGCTCCGCTGCCTCCGCAGTGCGGACATGTTTCCAGGCGCGGGACCTCGATCTTCTTGGTAACTCCCCTGAATGCGTCTTCAAGCGATATCTGCATGGTATATTCAAGGTCATTGCCCCTGCGCGGGGCGTTTGGATCAACAGAGCGCCTGCCGGATCCGCCGAAAGCACTTCCAAAAAGATCTCCGAAGAGGTCTCCAAAATCTGCTCCGCCGAAACCCGGACCGCCAAAACCTCCGAAGTCACCTCCGGGCGGCATGTCGCCAACGTACCCGAACTGATCGTACTGAGTCCTTTTCTGGGGATCACTGAGGACTTCGTTGGCCTCGTTGATCTCTTTGTACTTTTTCTCTGCCTCTGCGTCTCCTGGGTTAGCATCCGGATGATACTTCCGGGTCAGCTTACGGTACGCCTTTTTAATTTCGTCGGCCGAGGCTCCCCGCCCAACACCCAATATTTCGTAATAATCTTTTTTGCCGGGAGCAGCCATCAGCGCCTCACCTCTCGTTATTTATTGTCTTCTTCATGGAACTCCGCATCTACAGTAGTTCCGTCGTTTGAGTCTCCGTTATCTGTATTTGCTTCTGCACCTGCTGTCGTATCCTGTGCTGCCTGCGCTTTTGCATATGCTTTCTGTGAGATAGGATGCATCGCGTTCATAAGAGCTTCAACGGCAGATTTGATCGCCGAAGTGTCTTCGCTTGTCAGAAGATCCCTCAGTGCTTTTATCTTTTCCTCAACAGCTGCCTTTTCTTCCGGTGTTGCATCATCTCCGAGTTCCTTCAGTGCTTTTTCTGCGTTATATGCGGCACTGTCACCCTCGTTTCGGGCTTCGACAAGCTCTTTCTTTTTCTTGTCTTCTCCCTCGTTCATTTCAGCATCGCGGCGCATTTTATCAATTTCTTCATCCGTAAGCCTTGAGGACTGTATCGTGATATTCTGCACTTTGCCTGTGGCCTTGTCCTTGGCAGTTACATTGACTATACCGTTTGCGTCGATGTCAAATGTTACCTCTATCTGAGGAATGCCTCTTGGAGCAGGCGCTATGCCGTCAAGGAAAAACCTTCCAAGCGATACGTTGTCGCCTGCCATGGCTCTCTCTCCCTGCAGTACATGTATCTCGACCTGAGGCTGGTTGTCTGCAGCTGTTGTGAACACCTGGCTCTTGGAGACAGGTATGGCACTGTTTTTCTCTATTATCTTGGTGAATACTCCTCCGAGTGTCTCGAGTCCGAGTGAGAGCGGCGTTACGTCAACAAGGACTATGCCCTTGTGCTCTCCTGAAAGTATCGCTCCCTGGATAGCTGCTCCTACTGCAACGCACTCGTCCGGATTGATCCCTTTTGTAGGCTCTTTGTTGAGCAACTCCTTCACCTTTCGCTGGACCATCGGCATGCGTGTCGAGCCTCCGACAAGAAGTATTTTGTCAACGTCAGAGGGCTGAAGTCCTGCATCCTTCAAAGCGGTGCGGACCGGCTGAACTGTCCTGTCGAGGAGATCTCTCGTCAGCTCTTCGAACTTTGCCCTGGTAAGTGTCATTTCAAGGTGCTTCGGCCCATTCTGGTCTGCTGTGATAAAGGGCAGTGAGATCGAGGTCTCTGCCATCGATGAAAGCTCTACCTTAGCTTTTTCAGCAGCTTCACGAAGACGCTGTGCTGCCATTTTATCTTTCCTGAGGTCAACTCCGTCTGTTTTTTTGAATTCATCTGCCATCCAGTCGACGACCTTTGAATCCCAGTCGTCTCCACCAAGCCTGTTGTCTCCTGAAGTTGAAAGAACTTCGAAAACTCCCTCACCAACGTCGAGTATTGAAACGTCGAAGGTTCCTCCCCCAAGGTCGAAAACCATTATCTTATGGTCTCCTTCTTTGTCGACACCATAAGCAAGACATGCTGCGGTAGGTTCATTTATTACCCTCAGCACCTCAAGTCCTGCGATCGTCCCTGCATCTTTTGTAGCCTGTCTTTGGGCATCTGTAAAATATGCGGGGCATGTGATAACTGCTTTTGTAACTGTAGTACCCAGATATTCTTCGGCATCCCTTTTGAGCTTCTGCAGTATCATTGAAGATATCTGCTGAGGGGTGTACTTCTGTCCATCTATAGTAACCTTATGATCGCTGCCCATTTCTCTCTTTATTGATATTATGGTGCGGTCAGGGTTTACTATTGCCTGTCTTTTTGCAAGCTGCCCTACCAGTCTTTCATTGCCGTCTTTAGTAAAGGCAACTACCGAGGGAGTGGTACGACCGCCTTCCGGGTTTGGTATAACTGTTACATTGTCCCCTTCTTTTACTGCTACACAGCTGTTTGTTGTACCAAGGTCGATCCCTATAATTTTTTCCATAACTCATTCCACCTTTGAAATAATTTATATTTTTTTTTTTACTTCTTTTGTTTCCTTGTTCGAAAAATGATCAGTCAGGGTATTTGCCGACTCTCACCTGGGGTGCTCTGATAATGCGGCCCGCAAGCCTGTACCCCTTTCTCAGGGTGCCTATTATACAATTGTCTTTTGATGCGTCTTCAACCGGCTCTATCGAAACAGCTTCATGAACTGAGGGATCGAATTCACCCTCGGTATCAATTCTTTCAAGTCCAAGATTTTCCAGGGCCTTATAAAACTGCTTTGTGATCATGGTCATCCCTTTGTACAGGTTGCTCTCTTCATCATCTATCGCACAGCAGACTCTCTCAAGATTTTCAAAGACCGGCAAAAGCTCTTCGATAGATCTTTCTGCTGCAAGTTTGCAGTTTTTCTCCCTATCCCTTTCGACCCTTGTCCTGAGGTTGTAATAATCAGCCCTTGCCCTGGCAGCATCTTCGGTCAGGGTTTTTATATCCTGATTCATCTTTTCTATGATCTCGAGTAAATTCTCCTGATTATTTCCTGGGGAGATCATTTCTTCTGCAGATGATGATATTTGCTCTTTTTTTTCAATGCATTCGTTCTCCGTGCCATTTTGTATCTTTTTAGCCTTATCGCCTTTGTGCATCTTCTATTCAGCCTCCTCTTCGGGTCCAGGATCCATGGTCCGAAGTACTTTATCTATAGTTGAGATTACCTTTTCGTAGTCCATTCTCTCAGGACCCACGACTCCTATCATTGTCATTTGACCGTTGCAGACAGTCGACGCAGCCACAATAGCTGATCTTTTCATAGCAGGAGATTCGTTTTCCTCTCCTATTACAATATTGATCCCCTCTTTGGAACAGCTTTTTACAAGCTCAGCCATTCCCTCTTCCTGTTCCAGGAATTCATATAATGCCTGTATACGGCCAAGGTCCTGAAAATCCGGAAGATTAAGCATGTGGCTCATAGAACCTGTAAATGCTTTTATTGAAGGAGAGATCATTATTCCCTCAAGCTCACGCAGAGCAGCTGCACAGGCAGATTTATAATCCCGAAGTTCTTCCATTATGTAAGCTTTTAGTGACTTTTTTATCTCAGTCCACTCACATCCGGCAAAAACATTTATCCTTCTCGAAAGGTCATCAAGATATTCCTGTGTCATATCCCATGGAAGGTTGATCACTTTTTGATGGACAAGTCCGCCCTGAAGGACCACGAGCAGCAATACGCTTCTTTCTCCCAGCCGCACAAAATCGACCCTTTGGAATTTGACTTTGTCCAACGGCGTTACTGCAGCGACTCCCACGTAATTTGACACGCGGCTGAGGATGTCGGAAGCTGATTCCAGTGCACCCTCAATTCCTTTGTGGTGCTCACCTAGGCTTTTGATCCACTCTTTGCTGTACTTTGAAGAATCGACCCTCTGAAGAACAGAGTCGACATACAGCCTGTAGCCAAGCGTTGTAGGGATCCTGCCTGATGAAGTATGTGGCTGCATAAGGAAGCCCATCTCTTCCAGGTCAGACATCTCGTTCCTGATCGTGGCAGAGCTGTGTCCGGTAAGATATCGCCTGGAAACAGTACGGGAGCCGACGCTTTCACCGCTTCTTATGTATTCATACACTACGGAAAGGACAACTTCCAACTGTCTCTCTGTAAGCAAAGGTATCACTTCCTGCCTTGTTAGCACTCAAGTATCACGAGTGCTAATTCAATTACAACGGGACAAGAATAACAGCGCTTCGCACAAATGTCAAGACAGGTCAGATTATTTATATAGTACTTTTTACTGATAGATACTGTCTCAGTTTTTCTATAGAAGGGGCTGGCAATAATGTATAATAAACCCCGAATGACTGATCAGTGATCTGAAAATCTGTCTATTTGACAATAAACCCAAGAGGGACCAATGGCAAAAACCTCCATTTATCTGATAAGGCATGGCGAATCCGCCGGCAACAGGGAAAATCGCGTAAGGGGACGAGTCGACTTTCCCCTTAACGACAATGGCATAGCTCAGGCCGGAGCACTTGCCACGGCAATGAAAGGCAGAAATTTGACTTATGTCTATTCTAGCCCGCTGAAAAGGGCCTTCTCTACAGCGGAGATGATCAGCGAGAGCTGCGGGTGCGGGCTTTCTTCCGATAATTCGTTCAACAACATAAAACTCGACCCATGGCAGGGCAGACTTAAAAGTGACATAGCCGAGAGCGAACCTCTGTTGTGGAACACCTGGATCAACGACCCGGAGAGTCTTATACTTGAAGGCGCAGAAACTCTGGATCAGGTGATGGAACGGTCAATCTCAGGACTTCAGCGCCTTATCGAGAAACACCGTGGTGAGACTTTTGCTGTCGTTTCGCACAGAGGCGTACTTAAACCGCTCCTTTCGGGAGCTCTCGGCATAGAGAAACCCAGATTCTGGAGGCTGCATATGGATACCGGATCTTACAGCCTTTTGACACATGACGACATTCATGGATTCTGCCTCATGGGACTTAATTATTCAGAACACATGAAGGACCTCCCTCTGATCCAGGAGTTTGAGTAGAAAGGGCAGTACATGGCAATCTACGAGATAAAGTTCAGAGACTCAAAAGAACTGGCTGACTCCCTTCGTGCCATAGGAGCAGACATGAGGAGCCTGCCTTTCTTTGACAACAGGAGGGAGATCAGGACCCTGTACCTTTCCTGCGTCGATGTCAGAGCCGCGAATGTGATCAAACAGGAAATGCTTTCCAGGGGAGGAGACGCCGCGGTTCATGCCCATGCCATAGACTGCAGGGTAGAAAAAAGCGACGTAATAATTTTCGGCACAGTCAAACAGGTATCCTTTCTTGCCGACAAACTTGAGATGATGTCCTGGTGGGGATTCCCCGAGATCGTAAAAGCCCTGAGGTGTGCTCTGGATTCATTTTCAAGAAAGACCTCAAAAATATTGCTTCCTTCCGGCAGCGACCTGATGTTAGGCGCTAGGACGCTCTTGATGGGAATCATCAATCTGAGCGATGATTCTTTCCACAAGGATAGCAGGACTTACGGAAACATAGATACAGCTTTAGCGCTTGCGCTGGAACATGCTGAAAACGGAGCTGACATTATTGATCTCGGTGCGGAATCCACAAGACCGGGGGCTTCAAGAATTTCAGAGTCTGAAGAGATAGACCGCATGATCCCTGCAATAAAAGAGATCCGAAGAAATCTTCCTATGATGCCCATCTCAGTCGACACGACCAGAAAAAAGACAGCAGAGTCTGCTTTGAAAGCAGGGGCGGACATCATCAACGACATTTCCGGGCTCTCGTTTGAACCCGGGATAGCAAAAACAGCAGCCGACTTTGGAGCCATGCTGGTGATAATGCACATGAGAGGAACTCCCCAGACTATGGGCGCAATGTGTACTTACAGTAATCTTCTCAGGGAGATAAATAAATTTTTCGAGGAAAAGATAGAAACAGCCTCCTCTTTTGGGGTTGAAAGCTCAAAGATCATCATTGACCCGGGGATAGGTTTTGCAAAGGATCACAACCAGAACCTTTTCCTCCTCAGACACATCGAATCTTTAAGGATACATTCAAAGCCGATCCTTGTCGGAGCATCCAGAAAGGGATCCATCGGCAGGGCAACTGACAGCAATGATACTTCCGGGCGACTTGAAGGGACATTGGCGGTCTCATCTCTCTGCGCCTGGTCAGGGGTAGATATAATAAGAGTACATGACACAAAGGAAAACAAAAAAGCGGTAATGATGGCAGAAGCAATAAGAGATGCTGATTATGCCTGAAAAAAACAAAGTTTTGATGTCTCTGGGTTCAAATACCGGCAACAGGCTCAACATGCTGACAAAAGCTCTTTCTGAACTTGAACACGACGGTTTTTGCATCATTGATAAAAGTAAAATATGGGAGACTTCTCCCTGGGGTCTCACTGATCAGCCAAGGTTCCTCAATATGTGCATAAGCGCCGAAACTGAGATGACTCCGGAAGAAATGATCAGTACGGTCAAAAACATTGAAAAAAAACTTGGCCGCAGCAAGAAGATAAAATGGGGACCGCGTGAGATAGATATCGACATAATAGCAATAGGCGAACTGATCATTGAGACACCTGACCTATCAGTTCCCCACAGACATATGCATGAAAGGGCCTTCGTCCTGATACCTTTGAAAGAGATAGCTCCACTGTTCAGGCATCCGGTAACATGGAAAACTCTTGACGAAATGATAGGTGCTCTCCCTGCAGAAAAAATGGAGTGGATAATATAACAATGAAAAACATAGATGAGACTGCAAACAACCCGAGAAAAAGATCCGCTACTAATTTCCCAGGTAATTATCTGATCTGGATAATGCCCGCAATGGCACTCTTCGTTGCACTGATCATTTATATCGTGCCGGGCAACGAGATCCCCGAGGGCGGTGCAAACCTCAGAACTCTCAGAGTCGGGAATTTCCCTATAGTTCTGATCCTCGAACAAAACCGGGGTGAAGTCACATCGGCATGGCTGAGGACTCCTGCGGGTGTAAAGCAGATAGAACAGCTTGAGGGCCTCTCTTATGTCTCGGACAGCATATTCCTCTCTAAAGTTGACCAGGATGACAAAGAAGATCTGTTGTGGAGGACATCCTTCACAAACTTTGAGGGCACTGGGATCCACCTTTGGATAGGTGTCACCACTTGGTCGCCAAAGGCTCACATATTCATCACACCTTACGAATACACAAGATGGGACGCTGTCCCCGCAAAACTAGTTGTACCTAAGGGAACAGCTGTATATGTCTCTCCTGCTATTCCTACATACGACAAGACAGATTCATTCCGTGGCCGCGACAGTTATTCTTTTATCTACACCATAAGGATGACGCCGGAAGGTCCTGCTTTCGTGCCTGTACCTGACGTTTACAGGCAACTGGCCATACTTCTGAGGGCAGGTATACAGGGAGAATTTACACCCGCAAAGAGACTAGCCTACGTCAGGATGCTTAATGAATTCAACAGCCTTGCAGAGGGGAAACTCCCAAAAACAGAGACCCTCCTGAACTTTCAGATGGAAAAGATAGCTGCCTTGAGTTGGAAAAGATAATCAAAGAGAGTTACTAAAGGACGATCATTTTTCATCATCAACAATGCTTGCTTTGGATCAGCCCAATGCCTCACTTTTTGATGTCAGCTTTTTCTCCCCCTGTTATCCTCATCAGCTCATCAGGTGATATCGGGAAAAATTCGTGATCGGTCCCCGCTGCGGCCCAAACTTCGGAATATTTAAAAAGATCTTCGTCCAGCAGCGTCTTTGGCTGTTCGGGATACCCAACAGGAGGAACTCCTCCGGGCTTGAACCCGGACCAGTTGGAACACTCGTCCGGACCGGCGAAAGATACGTGGGAGACGCCCAGTATCTTTTTGATTTTTTTTGTGTCGACACGGTTTACCCCTGACATCAGAGCAAGAGCAAAGTATTGCCCCCTGTTTACCCTAAGAAGTATGCTCTTAAGAATTTCCTCTTCCGGGGCCCCTACAGCTGATGATGCATCTGAAACAGTGAATATGGTTTCTTCTGTATGGAATATCCTGCCCTCAAATCCCGAAGCTGAAAGATACTTGTTTACAGCCTCCACTGGATCGAAATCTTCTGATGCCCTTAAAATACACAATTTTGACCGACCTCGTCTCTTTTTGCTGTATTTAATATCAATGAATATCGATAATTATTATCTGTTGACTGAAGCCAGTTTCTCAACAGGCATTGGTCTCTCTGAAATTAAAACAGATATAGGAAGATCATTATTTTTGCCGGCGATCACCCTGTACATCTCCCTGTTCTGAAGCACTGCCCTCACAAATTCCCTCGTCTCTGAATAGGGTATTTCTTCGATCCACTCCACCCAGTCGCCTGCTGAAAGTGTATTCCATCTTATTACAGGCACCATCCCGGCATTATACGCCGCTATGACCCTGGGCAGGTCACCTTTGAATTTACGTGAGAGGCGTGCAAAATAGCTTGCTCCCAGGAGAATGTTCTTTTCCGGGTCAGTGAACTCCGAAGAGAGGATGTCAAGAGCTGCCATCTCATCTTTTGCTGTAGAAGGCATCAGCTGCATAAGTCCCAAAGCACCGGACCTGCTTACAGCGTTTCTTCTGAATTTGCTCTCCTGTCTCATGACAGACCATATCATAACGTCGTTGATACCTGTCCGCTCAGCGGCAGCAGATACTTCTTTTTTCCAGGGGCAGGGATAGAAAAGGCTTTCTGTCATGATCCTGCTGGCCTGGTTTGAGATTCCCGCTCCTCCGTCCTTAAAAAACAAAAATGTATAAAAGTCGAACGGATACTTTTTGGCAAGGTCTGTCTTCAGGACCTCTGCTTCTGCATACATCCCCAATCTTTCCATTGCCCTGATCTTCCAGTAATAGATCCGGGACGGCCTTACGGTAAGATCTCCTGATATGCCGATCCCTGTCCAATACCCTAGTGCTGCCTCCGGATCATCATTACGCCATGCATGCCAGCCTTTGTTCCATTTCTCCGAAACATCCTTCCTACAGACAGAAACGACCGATGAGAAGGAAAGAAAAACGACAAATGCAAACAGGACGAAAAACGACAACAGCACACGCTTGCGGGAGACAACGAATTGGGTTAATGTAGATAGGTACATTTTGAACACGGAGGTAACATCTTGCATAGACCCGGGCCACCCTTTTATTTTTTTACATACACTAAAAGTATCCGTCACTTGAATAGACAAGTCAAGCACCTCTCTCCGGCGGTATTGTGGCAAGCTGCAGCTGAAGCTGTCGCGGAGGAAATAGCAACAGCACCCAAGCCCGGGCTGGTGGACCCTCTTGGCCCCGGATGCCACTTAGATATGACATGGCGGACATTTGTCAACAGTGCGCAGGCGATAGAACCTTTCTGGGAGTACCAAGCGTTGATCGGATTATCAGGAACTTTGCCTTCAGTATCTCTGGGACGCCTGAGATATATTGGCGTTGAGATGGAGAAAAAAATGTTTGCCGCCACCTCAGGCATAAACACCCATAAAGGCCTGATATTCCTTTTATCTCTGCTTTTATACGGAGCAGGCTACTGCATATATTCCAGAAATGAACTGACTCCTGAAAAAATTGCATCTTACGCTTCAGCACCCGTTGATGGACTGACATCCAGAGAGCTGGGATCTCTTTCCGAAAAAAGCGCATCAGGAAATCTGACAAACGGAGAGAGACTCTTTCTCATGCACGGAATAACCGGAGCAAGGGGAGAGGCTGAAAAAGGTTTTCCTTCAATTCTTCAGCATGGTATCCCTGAACTCAAACGGACATCCTCGATGGGGGCATCGATAAACAGCTCGCACATTGCCGCTCTTTTATCAATAATGTACAACTGCGAAGACAGCAACGTGATCCACCGGGGAGGTTATGACTTCTGGAAGAATGACTATAAGGATATGGTAAAAGAGACTATTGAAAAATTTGACCCTCTGTCAGAGGACTACTCTCCGGTGGAAGACCTTGAACAAAAATTCTTAAGATCCAGGATCAGCCCTGGCGGAGCAGCGGACCTGCTGTGCTGTTCGATTTATCTGGACCTGATAACTAAACCTACTTGTCAACAATAAAAAAATGTTGTATTCTTTTATTGCACATAATGTAAAGGAAGGGTGGATATTTTATGAGTCTTGGCAACAGGATTAAGACATTGCGTAAGGCGCAGAACCTTACTCAGCAAAAACTTGCCGATAAGGTCGAGGTCAGCAGAATATACGTACAGGCTCTTGAAAGCAACAGGAGACTGCCGTCGATGAAACTTCTCCAGAGACTTGCACCTGCTCTCAATGTGGATGTGACAGACCTGCTGATGGACTTTACCTCTCCTGACAACCCCGGACGGGTCCAGCTTGAGTCAATGCTTGACAATGGAGAACTTGAGATATGGTACCGCAGCAAAAAGCTCACTGATCAGGAACTAAAAAGGGTATACCGTCTTATCGAGGCAGCTCTTGACGACTGGGAAACTGAGGATGCTTCAGCAAAATAACCCCGGTACTGAGGATATTTGTGAATCAATCCCCTCTCCTCCGGAAGTGATCCCAAATTGGGCGATCCGAGAAGGAACTGAATGGCAAAGGCTGAGTGAGTTCGAAATACTGGCAAAAGCGGAGGAGGTAACAGGCCTCTACCTTGAACTTATGTTTGAACCCCTTCCTGCCGGTGTATGGGGGATCCACATAGTCCGCGGCAAAAGGGGGCGCATTTATATAAATTCAGCCCTTCCTTTGATATGGAGAAGGTTTGCGGTTTTCCATGAGACCTACCACCTCTTAAATCACCGAAAAGGATGCCGATTCTGGACTCATACCTTCGAGTCAATGGAAAGTTTTGAAAACAGGGCTGACACTTTTGCCTGGGCTGCTCTCTGGCCCGAATGGAGCGAGGGGGATTATTCCGATTGGGCTTAATTAATTCAATGAAGAAGCTTCCTTTCTTTCTTCCATTCGGAGGATGCCGGGGAAGATGCGTGTACTGCAGCCAAAGCACAATAACTGGTGCTGCGGATGTCCCGTCACCTGAATATGTTTCCTCTGTTTTAAAAGAGCTGGACGAACCCAGAGAAATATGTTTTTTTGGAGGGTCTTTCTGCAGGTTCGGTGTTTCAAAGGTCAAAGAATATCTTGATTCAGCAGTAAACTGTGCTCCGAAAGGGAGCCGGATCCGTTTTTCGACATACCCGGGGGATCTTACAGATAATTCAATGAGAAACCTTATAAAGTCTTACCCTATCGCATGCATTGAACTTGGTATCCCATCACTTGATCCAAACGTCCTTTTCTTGTGCAAGAGAGAAGCTGACCCCAAGGCTATTATTGAAGACATAAAAAACATAATGGACGAATCTCTACCGCTTGGGGTACAGATGATGATCGGTCTTCCGGGCCAGACAAAAGAGAGCAGCATATCAGATTTGAAAATACTGGCAGAGATCAAGGGGCCTATCTCGTGGGATCTGAGGCTTTACCCCTGCCTGGTCCTGGAGGGGACCGAACTTGAAAATATGATGACAGATGGCACATATAAACCTCTCACTCTGGATCAGGCTATAGAATGGGGAGGTCAATTTATTGACAGTGCGCTGTCTTTTGGATTCAATCCTATCAGGATCGGCCTTCAGGAATCAGAGCTGCTTGCATCAAAGGTCAAAGGAGGGCCGCATCATCCGGCACTCGGAGAGATGATCGCATCTGAATCCCTGGTAAGGAAACTGACCCGGACCAACTGGACAGGACCGTGGATAGTTCCTGAAGAACACATCTCAAAATTCACGGGACATGGCTGCTTCGGGCTTATGCGCCTTGCTGAGCTTACAGGCACAACAATAAATGCTGTTTCAGAAAAACTCTCCTTTTTTCCTCCTGCCGGAAAAATACTCTGATATCGGTACATTTATTCCCTGATTAAAGCATAGGATGTAAAACAATAAAGATTTCAGATTGCAGAAATTGCCCTGTCTTCTGCGTATTATTTGTTATAGATTATTTACCAGTTTTTAATGAAAGGACAGTTGCATGTGGATAAAGCAGAAAAAATTCATTCCCTGTTCTATAGATTCGAACGGCCTTCTTTTAAGGCAAACAACAGATTCGTACGTTCTGCCACAAATCTTGGCAGAGCTGATGAGGCAACCGGAGAAATATCATTTGCCGAGATAAAAAGGCTGACCGAGATCGCTGCGGGCGGCGCGGGCACACTGATCACCGGTTTGGCGTACATAAGTCCTGAAGGTAAGTCCTTAAATGGACAGTGGGGACTTCATACCGATGACAGGATAAAAGACGTCGCCAGACTCACAGAAAGTGCCCATAATTTTGGTTCCAACCTTATTGTTCAGATCTGCCACGGTGGAGGGCAGCGGGAGGCTTCAGTAGCACGCAGGTCAAAATCTTTTTCGCCGTCCGGTGGTATTCATCCCGGATGTGATTTTACGACCGATCCCCTTTCAAAGGACGGCATCAGAAAAATAACAGAGGATTTCGCCGCAGCTGCTCTCAGAGCAAAAAAGGGCGGGGCCGACGGGGTAGAGATACATGCAGGTCATGGATTCCTTCTGACTCAGTTCTTGTCCCCTTCGATAAACAAAAGGGATGATGAATACGGCGGATCACTCGAAAACAGATCCAGGATATTCTATGAGATACTGGCGTCTGTAAGACAAGCAGTAGGAGATGGTTTCAACATCTGGTTCAAGATAAGCATGGCGGAGGGCACCGAGAATGGTTACGGTTCTGAAGATGGGACAGCCCTTTCCGTAGGTCTCTTGAAAAAGGGGGCGGACGGGATAAATGTTTCTTCCGGCACGATCTATTCTGGGGCGATGAACTCCCCCAGTATTCTCGGAGTGTCGGCAGGAGGATCTGAGGCCCCTTTCGCGGGATATGCAGCCGAATTAAAAAAACACGCATCTGACAGACAGACAATAGTCCTTACAGGGGGGCTCAGAAGCCTGCCTGTGATGGCTGAGCTGATACATAACGGAACTTGCGATCTCCTTGCCCTGAGCCGTCCGTTCATCGCCGAACCGGACCTCATAAACAGGTGGATTGAAGAAGACACCAGACCGACTGCTTGTATTTCATGCAACGCCTGCTTCAAGACCGCAAAATTCGGACTTATTGAATGTCCCATACTGCGGGACAGAAATGAAGGCAACTGGGACCCCCTTTAGACCTTGATCCGCAAAAACATCATGCTTTGAAATTTCCGTACCGGGTCCGAAGATATAGTTCGGATCCTATGGTTGTTGATTTCTATTTTATTTTGAATTTTTACGTATTTTCACTGAACTAACTTTGCAAAAAGTGGACTAATGTTGACAAGCTTATTTTATGAGACTAAACTTGTAACAAAGTTCAGAAATGGACAGAGCAGTTGACCAACAACAAGGAGTGTTCCCAGATGGATAGTACACAACTTCAGAACCTGCTTATGGAAAGGGCACATACGATGCCCAACAAAGCAAGGCGTGTAGCAGAATATCTTCTCGCAAACATGCGTGAAGCATCTTTTCGTTCAATAGGAGATATAGCAGAAGAACTTAAAGTATCAAAAGCACAATTGGTAAGGGTAGCACAGATGCTTGGTTTCTCAGGTTACGCCGAGCTTAAAACCTGTCTTCAGAAAGCCATCCTGGAACAGATCAACCCGGCTGCCCTTCTTGCAAGGGCAGTTAGCAGCGGAGACAGCTTCCCTGACAGCCTTTACAGGGCGGAGCATGCAAACCTGGATGACACTATGGCACAGCTGTCACCGGAAGACACAGAGAAATTCTGTGAGCTTGTCAGGTCTGCAAACACTATTTACTGTGTCGGATGGGGAATTTCATCACTTGTAGTTGAGCTCCTCCAAATGCGTCTGTCGGTCATGGGAAGAAAAGCTGTCTTTGTACACAGAAGCAGCCTCTCAATGTGGGAACAGGCCAGATGCATAGGGGAGGATGACCTCGTGGTGGTATGTGAGCTTCCCAGCTATGCCGTGGAAGTTACAGAAGCAGTTGAGATGGCTCACAACAACGGTGCCAAGGTAGTTACCATAACAGACAGTGCGGCTGCCCCTGTATGCAGGACAGCAGAACTTTCATTTTTCGTCTCCGCAAACAGCCCGACTTTTGGAAGCAGTATAATAGGTCCCCTCTTTCTGACTCATGTCCTGGCTTCCGCGCTTGCAATAGCGCTCGAGGCAGATGCGAAAAGACATCTTGAAGAACAGGCTGAATTTCTCCATGACGAGAGGATATTCCATCCTATATTCGGCCTCAGATATTAATTTCAATATAATTTTTTAAAGAATAAGAGAGCCGCTCGCAAAAGGCGGCTCTTTCTTATATTCTGCACTTAACTAAAATCACTTCACCTGCATCGGCCTCTTCAAGATCACCGACTTTGGGCGGTTCAGGGATCGGCCACTCTGCCTCAATGCAGCACTTGATATACTCTTTCAGTACTTCGGGGGCCCTTTTTATTACATCATCCCTGTCCTCCCCCTCTACCCAACAACCGGACAGTCCGACAAAGTTTGCAGCCCAGAGCCTGCCTCCGTCATAACCGAAGGCCAGGACTGCGGGGTAAACATATTCTTTCTCCATTTATCCCAGCACCCTTTCTAAAACTCTCATGAAGTTGCCCCCTGTAAAAGCATCGTAATCTTCATGGTTCATTCTTTCCTTAAGAGGCACTATAAATCGTCTGGCTGCATCCCGATGATCGGTAAAGAGATCCTTCTGGCGGCTGTCATCGTCTCCAATGACCAGCGATCCGATACAGTCACACAAATCCAGGCCCAACCCTACATTATCTACACCGGCGACTTCGGTTATGTGCTTAAGGTGTTCAAAAAACTTTTCTGTATTCCTCTCAGCTTCGTTGTCCGACACAAAGGGTGAATATGCATTAAGTCCTATCACTCCGCCGGAATCGGCTATTATCCTTATTTGATCATCTTTTAAGTTTCTAGCTGATCCGCAGAGTGACCTGCAGTTTGAGTGAGATGCAATAAAGGGAGACTTCATCAACTCCGCCACCTCATAAAAACCCGGATCGTTCAAGTGGCTCACGTCTACGACCATGCCAATTTTCTGAGCTTCCGTGACTAGTTCCCTTCCAAATTTAGTAAGGCCTCCCGGATATCTGGGCGCATCTTCAGGGTCGAAGCTGCTGCCGTCACCGGCATAGTTTCTTCTTGACCAGGTAAGCCCGATAAGCCTTACCCCCAGATCATAAAAAGTTCTGAGGAGAAAGATATCGTTGCCCAGAGGTTCAGCTCCTTCAAGTGAGAGAAATAATCCAATTTTGCCCTTTTCTGAAGCAGCCTCAGCCTCGGATGAATTTGTGCAAAGGGAGAATAGTTCTCGCGATTCTTCCAGTTCTTCCTTCAATGCTGATATTTGATCCAATGCGTTGCGAAGAGCGCCCTCTGGCAGATAGTTATCGCAAATATAAAGGGAACATATAATAGCACTTATTCCTGCCTCTTTTAAATTTTGAAAATGCCTTCTTTCAAGGACTTTCCTCTCCCCTTTTTTCCTGTAGCTCAGGACATCCAGAAGTACATCAAAATGTGCATCGAGTACCATGTTTCATACATCTCCCTTACTTTGGATCATTTCTTTAAACATAGACAGACGCAGAAAAACATATCTGCATTGATTGATTCGGGCTGCTTCAGTTTTCGTCCGACCGGCATATTCTGATCCTCTGTGATCCAATGTCTGCCATGTCAAACCATACAAGCTCTCCCTTTAAACCATTTTCTGCATCTGAAAGGATCTTGATCGCCTCAGAGACCTCAAGGGAAGCGATAAATGCGGGGGTGAAAGGTGGATTTCCCGTCTCTGTCTCGACCCCTTTGTCAGGAACGTCCCCACTCTCCCATAACGGTCTGTCAGAGGGATAAAAGACACCGACCTGTCCGAACATTCCACCGATGGCTCCGTGTACAAAGGGTATCCCCAGCTCACGGCATATAATGAAGGCATTCCTTCTGCTTCTGTTATTGTCAAGTGCATCTATAACTACAGAAGAACCCTCTAGGAGCTCACGACCGTTGTTTTCATCCAGAAACGTTACATGTTCAAAGGTGTCAACGGCACTGTTTACTTCTGCCACCCTTTCGGCCGCTGCCAGTGCTTTGGACTTTCCAATGTTTCCCTCAGAGCAGAAAAGCTGACGGTTAAGGTTGTTGTCATCGAAAACATCCGGATCGACCATCACTATTTCTCCGACACCTGCTCTTGCCAACATTTCTATGATCCAGCCCCCGAGTCCACCGCAGCCTATTACCGCTGCCCTGGAACCAAGTAGTTTTATCTGGCCGCTGATACCTATGGTACCAATATTTCTCTGATACCTCGAAGGACAGATGCCGTTCTTTAATGCTGTGACTTCAACATCTCGTGGCTTCAGCCCCAGTTCTGAAGCGATCTTTCTGCAAGTTTGGAAAGAGATCACTTTTATTCCACCGCTGTCTTCCGAATATATCCGTAATTTTTCTGCCAGGCCTGCAGGCAAACTTGACACCTCCAATCAGTTGCATCTTTTCTCTCAATAGTATACCCAAAAAATGGATCACCTTGATCAATGATCATATTATGGGGCACTCGCCTTTTGATGTAAAATGTAATAATGAAATATATCGTAAAAGCAACTTCCCCGCTCAATAGTTACGAATGGATGAACTCCCCCTCAAAAAAAGCCCTGGTACTTATGAGCGGAGGTGTAGATTCGAGCGCTGCAGCTCTTTTGCTCATGAAGGAAAACTATTCCCTTGCAGGTATGACAATGGAGATAACCCATAGTGGATCATCTTCCGCTGTCCTCTCTGCTTCTTCAGTGTGCAAAGAATTGGGCATCCCCCACTTTTCAGTCAACATAAGTGAAGAGTTCAACAGAAAAGTGATACTTCCTTTCTGCACTTCATACAGCCGTGGACTGACGCCCAACCCCTGTGCCGATTGTAATGAAAAGATAAAATTCGGCGTGCTCTGGGATGCTGCAGAAGAGCTTTTGGGAAATAACTTTTCTGTCGCTACAGGCCATTACGCCAGGATCATAAAAAAAGAGGAAAGACACTATCTGGCTAAGGGGGCAAACAAAGCAAAAGACCAGTCATATTTTTTAAGCGGTATCTCGGCGCAAAAGATCCCAAGAATACTTTTCCCGCTTGGTGACTTTAGGTCAAAGGAAGAGACAAGGGGGTTGGTAAGGTCTTCCGGCCTGGCTGTATCAGAGCGCCCGGAGAGCATGGAAATATGCTTTGCAGATGAGGAAGGATACAGGGCTATGATATCCGGCGATCAAAAACCGGGACCGATAAGGGACACCTCGGGAAAAGTGTTGGGAGATCACAAAGGGATAGGTGGATACACCCTCGGACAAAGAAAGGGGCTGGGAATAGCATCAAAGCATCCACTCTTCGTCATATCAATAATCCCCGAAGAAAATACTGTGGTAGTGGCTTCAAGGGCAGAGGCGTTCCGATCAGAAGTAACTGCTGGATCAGTCAATATCCTTGCGCCTGAATATTTGAAAGAAGGTCTCTTTTTGTTTGGGAAGATACGATCCCAGGGCGAACC
>Ga0334883_1001002_pt1 | contig 45139 bp, 45 predicted proteins | sample GraSluR1_MG_6_FD_207230 | JGI IMG/M metagenome (GOLD analysis project Ga0334883, IMG submission 207230) | Sludge microbial communities from methane-producing bioreactor in Wageningen University, Netherlands - Granular Sludge_09_05-R1 | ecosystem: Engineered > Bioreactor > Anaerobic >...
GGCAGGGACTGATCCCTAAGAACTATTCTCTATAATTGAGAGAAGTAGTCAGGTCAAGCAGAAGGCTTATCTATAGATGGACAGTTTTATTTCGCCATAATTGGACAGTTTTAGACCGGCGTTGACAGTCTCGAGCTTCTGCAGAATTTCATCGATTTTCTCATCACGAAAATGAAAGCCTGTGTTGAGGGGAGCAACAACCTTGCTCTTGTTATAAGCGGCAACAAATTCGTCGGGAGGAAGAATTTGTCCTGTATCTATCTCAATTCCAAGGTGTTCCTTTGCTAGGCCCGGGTAATGTTGGTAAAGATCGTGAGAAATTGGACCGATGCCGAATATATTTAGGTTGATCCCGTGCTTCTGGCAGTCCTTAGCAAGGGCAAGTTCTTCCTCCTCCGAGAGAGTTGATGTGTGGAATAGTACCACTTCCTCAATCATTTCAACGGGCACACCCGTTTTTGTCTCGTCAAAGCATTTCACGAGATCTTTCTTGAATTTCTCGTAGATTTCAGATTGCTGGGTTGTGTACTCTGCGAAAACGTATTTTCCATTGGGGAGACTGATAAACGTATCTGGGGTCCCTTTCTTAGTCTTGTCTGCCCCTATGACCGAACCGAGCGGGTTGATTTTATCATATCCGTTCTTATGAAGGTAAGCATCCGCTAACTTTTGAAAGGAGCCTCCATCTAATTCGCGTAAAGCATTTTGTATTTGATTGATTTTAGTCATGTTAGTTCATCTTGATGAATGTGATGCGAATCCCCAATTTAAATATGTTGTCGAGACATCTTCGATCGAATCGGGTATAGAGAATAATAACAGCACCTGTGCCGCTCCAACCCCCCTTTGAACGCCTCGTGATATTGGCTATACAGCGAGCGTATGGACTTCTATAGAGGAACCATGGATTTAAAATTTCAACGCAAATTAGTCGAGATGTGAAAGGCCGAGCTCAACGCCCTCGTCGTGCGGAACGAGGACAGCTACCGCGTCGCCTCTGTCCCCTTCCTCACTCCCCGGATGCCAAACCCATGCGAAGAGCCCCGACGAGCTCATCGATTGGGCGAAAGAGGCGATAGAGCTCCACCTCGAAGCCGTCCAACAGAACGAACCGGCGGATTAGATCTCTCCGAAGTCCTTCACGATTAATTAAGATCATTTTTATACCAACATCGATAAATATCATCTCATCCAATATATATCCCAGTCGAAAGCCCCCACGCTCTCGATTTTCCCGAGGGCTTCTCTACAGGGCTTTTGGAGGTGGGTCTCGTTGGCGCTCTATCCGGACGATAAATGCTCAGATTTGGAGGCGATGAAGAAGCGTTGGCCGGAGAAGTTCTGGCCGGAGACCGCCATCTTCGAGAGGATCCACCCCGGCGACCGGATCTTCGTCGGGACCGGCTGCGGCGAGCCCCAGCACCTGGTCGGTGCCCTGAAGAGGTACGTCGAGAAGAGGCCGAGCTCCCTCACGGGCGCCGAGATGATCCACGTCTGGACCCTGGGGATCGCCCCCTGCGCCGAGGAGCAGTTCCGGGAGAACTTCCGGCTCAACTCCTTCTTCGTCGGCTCCCGGAGCAGAGGAGCGATCAATCGGGGGGACGCCGACTACACCCCCATATTCCTCTCGGAGGTCCCGGCCCTATTCCGCCATGGGGCGATCCCCATCGACGTCGCCCTCGTCCAGACCTCTCCCCCCGACCGCCACGGCTACATGAGCCTGGGGATCAGTGTCGACATCGTCAAGGCGGCGGTGGAGGCGGCCGAGATCGTCGTCGCCCAGATCAACCCCAGGATGCCCCGGATCCCCGGCGACGGCTTCGTCTCCGTCGAGGAGGTAGACCACCTCGTCTACTGCGACGAGCCCCTCCTGGAGTACACCGACCCCGTCCCCGACGAGATCGCCCGTAAGATCGGCGGGTACGTCGCCCGGATCGTCGAGGACGGCTCCACCATCCAGGTCGGCTACGGCTCAGTACCCAACGCCGTCCTCGCAGGCCTCGCCGAGAAGAAGCACCTGGGGGTCCATACCGAGCTATTCACCGACGGCCTGGCGGATCTGATGAAGGCGGGGGCCGTCGACAACTCTCGAAAGACGATCGACCGGGGCAAGGCCGTCGCCTCCTTCTCCATGGGCTCGGCGGAGACGTACAGGTACCTCGACGACAACCCCCTCGTCGAGTTCAAGTCGATCGATTATACCAACAGCCCTCTTGTGATAGCCAGGAACAGGAGGATGACGGCGATAAACAGCTGCATCGAGATCGACCTCTCGGGGCAGGCGACGGCCGAGTCCCTGGGGGGCGTCCACTACAGCGGGATCGGCGGCCAGGCCGACTTCATGAGGGGCTCGGTCCTCTCGCCGGGCGGAAGGTCTATCCTCGCTCTGCCGTCCACCGCCGACGGCGGGAGGAAGTCAAGGATCGTCCCCAACCTGAAGCCCGGCTCGGGAGTCACCTTGAGCCGGGGGGACGTCCACTACGTGGTCACCGAATACGGTATCGCCTACCTCCACGCCAAGAACGTCCGGGAGAGGGCTCTCGACCTCATCGCCATCGCCCACCCCGACTTCCGCCCCCGGCTTATCGAGGAGGCGAAGAGGATGGGGCTGATCTACCCCGATCAGGCCTTCGTCCCCGGCGAGGGCGGTATCTACCCCGAGAGCCTAGAGGTCCGCAGGACGACGAAGGCCGGCCTTCCTGTCCTCCTGCGCCCCGTCAAGATCACCGACGAGCCGCTCCTGAAGGAGTTCTTCCACCGGCTTTCCGACGGGAGCCTATACAGCAGGTTCATGACGGCGAAGAAGGAGCTCTCCCACCGGTGGCTCCAGGAGTTCGCCGTCGTCGACTATTCGAAGAAGATGGTGATCCTGGCGGTGGTGGAAGAAGGGAAGGCGGGACGGGAGGAGATCGTCGGTATAGGCCAGTACAGCCTCCTGGGCGAGTCGATGACCGCAGAGGTCGCCTACGTGGTGAGGGACGACTTCCAGAGGAAGGGGGTGGGTAGAGAGATCCTCTCCCGCCTCACCCTCCTCGCCAAGAGGCAGGGGCTTCTCGGGTTCGTCGCCGAGGTCTTATCCACCAACGTGCCGATCTTCAGGATGTTCGCGAGGATGGGCTTTCTTCTGGAGAAGGTCTGGGAGGAGGACGGGGTCTGCGAGATGAGGGTCAGGTTCGGCGAGCCCGCCGAGAACGTCGAGATCGAAAGCTCCGGCCGGGGCTGAGGGCAGGCTATCCCCGCCCCTATCCCCCCAGACCCCGATGGATCTCCATCGGCCCCGCCATCCAGGTCCGGGGACCGCTGTCTCCTTTCGGCACCAGGTCGGTGATATACACCCAAGCCGGATCCTTCGGTGAAAGGATTATATATATGCAGATCATGATAACGGGGAAGTTCTGCGGATTGGCGCGAGTTCAGCCGCTGGGGTCTGGGCCGAGATCGACGAGGATCATCTATGATCCGGTCATTTCATCTTCAAGAGGACTATATTACATAATTAATTATATTATAAGAGGACGATATTATGGAGAGGACTGAAGAAAGCATCACGGAGCTGATCCTGCGGGCAAAGAAGGAGACCTCTTCAAGGCCGAAGGGGACCGATCCCATCTTCGACCAGATGAGAGGGGTGGACTGGCCGATAACCTGCACCGTAGGTCCGGGGCTGGAAGGGGCGATAGCATGCAAGAGCCGGGTCGGCTTCGTCAACGGATCGGCAGGGACCCTCATATACCGCGGTTATGACATCTTCGACCTCTGCGCCCACTCCAGCTTCGAGGAGGTATCTTACCTATTGCTCTACGGCGATCTCCCCGACGAGAAGGAGCTGGATTCCTTCTCCTCACGCCTCAGAGAATACCGTTTTATGCCCAACACCCTCAGGATGATGATGAGCGCCCCGGTGGAGAGGATGAATCCCATGGCAGCCCTGAGGGTCGGCACCAACTTCATGCATCAGAGGCAGACCTGGAGGGACAGCGACGGCGGCAGGCCGCCCCTCGAAGACGCCATCGCCTCCGACGAGGACTCGATCCCCATGGAGACCCGGCCTACGGGAGGGAAGCGTGCCGTCTACGAGTTTCTGAGGCGCCACCTCAGCCGCCCCTCCGACGCTACGCCCTCCTCCGGCGACGCTGAGGGTATCGACAGCTGCATCCATCTGATATCCGGGATGTCGACTCTGGCGGCAGCCATCGGCCGCCTCCGGAGGGGGCGTCTCCCGATCGAGCCGGACCCCGAGCTCGGCCATGCCGCCAACCTCCTCTACATGATGACGGGCCAGCGGCCTACCCCCCTGGAGGAGAGGGTGATGGACGTCGCCCTGATCCTTCACGCCGACCACGGGATGAACGCCAGTACCTTCGCCTGCATGGTGGTGGCTTCCACCATGTCTGACGTTTACTTCTCCGTAGACGCGGGGATCGGCGCCCTCAACGGCCCCCTCCACGGCGGAGCCAACGAGGAGGTGACGAGGGTCCTGCGGGAGATAGGCTCTCCGGATCGGGTCCCGGGATGGTACAGGGAGGCGAGGTCGGCGGAGCGGAAGATCCCGGGCTTCGGCCACCGGGTCTACAAGACCTACGACCCCCGGGCCCGGGTCCTCGCCCCCCTGGCGGGGATGATGGCGGAGTCGAACCCCGATTGCAGCCAGATGTATGCGACGGCCAAGGGGCTGGAGGAGATGGTCGTCTCAGACCTTGGGGCGGAGAAGAGGGTCTTTCCCAACGTCGACTTCTACTCCGGGATAGTCTACCACGGTATGGATGTCCCCGAGGATCTTTACACCGTCCTCTTCGCCGTCAGCCGGGTCTCCGGCTGGACCGCTCGGGTGATGGAGTACCTCGATAACAACCGGATCTTCAGGCCCCGGTCCCTCTACATCGGCGACTTCGACCGGGAGTACATCCCGATGGAGAACCGGTAGTCTCAGATCTCTAGGCTCTGGCGCTGCGGAGACTTAGTGGAGAAAAAATGATGGGAGCGTTGAAACCGCTCCCCATCCATCCATCACTTGAAGAGGTCCATAAATCCTAAGAACTCCTCCGGACCGGCTCCGCTTATCTCGACCTCTCCGCTCGATACCGCCTCTTCAGGGTTGAGCTTGCCCAGGACCAGGTTCTTCATCGTAAGCGAATCGGTGGCGATGATAAACTTCGGGTCTTCGACGACCCCTTCCTGGACCTCTATGATCCCTCTGCGGACGTATAAGCCGTAGTCGCCAGATTCGGAATCATCCGAGAGGCTGAGGCCGACGGCGTACTCTTCATCCAGGGCCTTGGTGGCGTTGAGGCTCACCGCCATGATCCTGAATATCGTCTCCATAGGCATGTAGACGACGATATTCTCTTCCATGAGGCTGAAGCCCAGCTCGAAGGGTATCCTGATCTGGCCCGTCTCTTCGAGGTACTCGGAGAGGAGGTAGCTTCTCACCTGGGCGTTCTTGGTCTCCTCGGCCAGGTATAGCATCGCCGAGTTCTTGACCATTCGGGCCTCGCCGTTCTCGGGATCGAGGAGGAGGACGTGGTCGGAGAATATCATCGCCCATTTCATATCACCTTCATCGAGAGACGCCTTCGCCTTTTCCGCCAGCTCGTCGACGCCGCCGGCGAGGTATGCCATCTTCTCAGCCTCTTCCCGGGGAGATGTCGGGAATATGTCTCTGCTCTTTCCGGTGAACCATCCCATGTACTGCTGGAATATCTGGAATACGTCCCGATCCATCTCGCCGAAGTACTCCTGCAGATTGGGGTCCTCGGCGAGGTGGGCAGGCAGCTCTAAGACTTCGATGATCTCGCCAGGGGTCAGCCCCTGATTCATGGAGCGGACGGTCTGGTCGTGGACGTACTGGAGGGCGTCCCGGGCGTTGGTGAGGGTGCTGCTGATGTTTTCGGCGCCGACGATCGGTCCACCGCCGCTGTGGATCAGGACCATATATTCGGCGTTCAGGGTCCTCATATCGTCGATGCTCGCGATGTAGTTCAACGGGTCGCGGTGCGAAGCTCCCCGGAGGGTGTTGATGGCGGGGAAGGACTTGTAGAAGATCCCTATCTGGACGATCACCTTCTTATCCGGCAGCCAGACGTAGTTTATATCCGTCGTCTCGGCGGGGGCGTGAATTATCGTCAGGTTGACCCCGGCTATGTTCGTCTCAAGTTTGTCCCCGACGGTCAGGGTCGGCGGGAGGTATCCCGAGGGGCCGGGGATCGAGAAGGGGAAGATGCCCCCATTTACAAAGTAGCCCGGATCTTTCTGGAAGGGTATCCCAGCATACTTTACGGCCCGGTATACCTTGATCGGGAAGATCTGGCCCACCACCTCCCTGGGACCGAAGAGGTGCTCCTCGAAGGTCTCGTGGGCGATGACCTGTGGAGAATCGTTGCCCGCGAAGACCGAAGCTCCGTTGATGTGGCAGTCGTGGTGGTGGGTGTAGATGATCGCCTTGACGGGCTTTCTCGAGAATATGTCGTCGAGATGCTCGTTATAAGCCGCCTTCACCATCTCTGCGGAGGTGGTGCTCTCGCCCGGATCGATGACGATCAGCCCGTCGTCCCCCTCGATCAGAACCGGGTTTGCGCGACCGTAGCCGACGGCGACATAGACCCCATCCGTCACGTCGTATACGGTGGGTGGAAACCATCCCGCGTTGAGGGCGACGAGATCGGGGTTTGCGCCCACCGCCTCAGGCTCGAAGGCCGATGCCGACGATAACCATAAGAACAAAAATAAAATTATCGTCTTTGAATATCTTCCAGGTTCCATGTTCTTCCTCTTTTCGTTTATTTTTTGCCTTATCAAATGGCCTCCTTTTACCCCGATAGGTGCTAATTTCATCTTTTGGACGATTAGGATGCTCTATTCTACCGATCTTCAGGGCCACTTAATAAGGCGCAGGTTCTAATATTAGGAAACCTTTGATAAATACTTGGTGACCCATCTCCTTTCGGACCCGGGATGGAGCTCAAGGGGTATCTCTGTCGGATCTTAGATCAAAGAAGGTATGCCCCTCCAGCAGAAGAGCTGTTATCGAAGAGGATAGCAGATCGCTGTAGTAGCCTCTTGAACCTTTTCAGATTAGGGGGTTTTGAGACTCCTGCATGAGAAAGGAGGAATAACCTCAAACCGGACACGGTATTCTTAAATATTTTCCCAGGAAATTTGGTCTATCCGGGTTTGGCGATAGAAGCCCAGGATCATGGAGTGGGTTTGATGCTTGAAATTGACGGATCAAAAGGGGTCCAAACCGGAAGCTCCGGCGAGGTTGTTCGACCAGGGGAGCTCTTCAAAATAGACAGATCGTTGACGATCGTCTTCCTCCTCTTTGCCGTGATCTCCCTCTCATCCGCCCAGGTCGGATATGAGCCCGGAGAGAGGGCGGCTGAGAGGCTCTTCGAGCTCGGCCTTGGCGGCCCCTGGATAATAAGCGAGAGGCATCCGGAGATGTACGCCCCTGAAGTGCCGACGTGGTCTTCGGCCTCAGAGTTCTCGATATACTCTGAGTACTTCACCATGACACCCCCGGCTAGGATGGAGGTCGAGAGGCACTTTGAGTCAGGGACACCGGATATATTCGCCTACGGTCCCGGGGGCGAGCCGATCGCCGCCGGATATTATCAGACCTATTTCCCCGGATCAAACAGCCTCTGGATCCTCGGCGCCAGGAGCTGGACGGGTTATGCCGTCGTCCCTCAAGGGGCGTATCTCAGGCTTCTCGCCCATTCTCCGGCCGGGGGGCGGGCTTCCCTCTACGAGATAACTCCGGCCGAGAGGATGGTGCAGAAGGGGCTTATACTCTACTCCGGCTACAGCGTCATCACCTTCCGGGCTGAAGATGCGGGCAGGTACATCCTCCTCTTCTCCGTCGCAGACCAGATCAGCAACGCTGTGATCGTCGACGCCAGGCGGGGAAGCTGGCCTGTCACCTATCCCGCACCCGGGCCCCAGCCGCCGTGGCGTTGGATATCCCAGGGCCGCTTCCAGTTCACTGAGCATTGAGGTCTCGAACCGGGTCTGGCCCGACGGCTCCTCCGAAGGAGCCCCCCGCGGGGCGGAGACGTCCTTCAAGGACATAAAGACGGACCTTTTCGTCGGATCCGAGACGGAGGATGAGGATCAGCGGCTGTTGGCCGCCCTCCAACCAGCCGCATGCTACGGATGATGGGATAGCCTCGCCTCAGCCGCGCCCTTTGGGAGAGATGAAGCAAAAAGATGGAAAAAGGCCGACCTCCTGGAGGGGGCCCCACCCCGCTGCGGCTCAGATGAACCGGGGCCTCTCAGAGAGCTTCACCGGCAGGGGAAGCCTCTTCCAAGGTTTGCCGGCGGTCTCGGCGCCGATCCTCGCCTTCAGCTCCTCGACGGTCATCTCAACTTTCTGTGGCTTTTTAGGCTCCGACTCCGCCCTGACGTTGACCGTCAGCTTCCCCGACTCCAGCTCGGAGTCGCCGATGACGACGACGTAAGGGATCCACTCCCTCCCGGCGTCCCTGATCTTCTTGCCGACGGTCTCGTCCCGGTCGTCGACGTCGGTCCTGAAGCCTATCGCCCCGGCGACCTCTACGGCCCGGGGGAGGTGGCGTTCGGCGACGGGGATCACCCTCACCTGGGTCGGCGATATCCAGGTCGCCAGCATCGGAACCTTCCCCCCGACGGAGTCGAGGTGGGCCTTCTCGAGGAGGGCGAAGATCAGCCTCTCGATGGCACCGGAGGGGGAGCAGTGGAGGATCACGGGCCTGCGAAGTTTGCCGTCGGCGTCGGCATAGTCTATCTCGTAGCGGTCGGCGTTCTCGACGTCGATCTGGACCGTCGATAGGGCGGAGGCCTTGTCGAGGGCGTCGACGAAGTTGAACTCGAACTTGAGGACGAAATAGAAGAACCTCTCCTCCCACATCTCTATGAGGACCGGCTTGTTGACGATCCTGACGAGCCCTTCGACGAACTCCCGGTTCTCTTCGTAGAACTCTCTGGTGAACCTGATCGCCACCTCGTAGTCTTCGAGGTCGAGGCCCGCCTCCGCCAGGACCGATATCGACGTCTTGTACTGCTTCTCAAACTCCCTAGTCGCCCCGGTCATATCGGCGCAGAGAGTGTGCATATCCGGCATGGTGAAGGCCCGCAACCTGCGCAGCCCCACCAGCTCGCCGCGCTGCTCCCTGCGGAAGGAGTAGCGGGTCATCTCGATCATCTTGAGGGGGAGGGACCGGTAGGAGAGGGTCATGTCGTGGCTCATGAGGAACTGGCCGAAGCAGGCGGCAAACCGCAAGAAGAAGCTCCTCTTCTCCGCCTCGATGGAGTACTGCCTCGCCGGGAACCGGTCGAGATACTTTTTGAGGGTGGGGTGGTTCATGTCGTACATGATCGGCGTCTCCACCTCCATCGCCCCCATATCTGCCGCCCTCTCCAGGACGTAAGACTCCAGGAGGGACTTTACGAGCCTCCCCTTGGGGTAGTACCTCATGTTCCCCGAGTCGGAGCCCGGCTCGTAGTCGACCAGTTCCAGCCGTCTCATCAGCTCGACGTGGGGGGGGACGGCCTCGACGGCCCTGCTCTTGGTGATCTCGTAGTCTACGAACTTTCGCAGGTTCTCGTGGCCCGTGAAGTCGAAATTATCGGGCTCGAAGATATTCCCGCCAGGGGTCATGATTTTCCAGATGGATACGGCCTTGGCCTCGGCTTTCAGCGCCTCGGAGACGACCTCCTCCTTCTCCGCCGACTCGGGGAAGGCCGCAGCTGCGGCGGATGCGGCTGCCCCGGTCCGGGCCCCAGCCCCTGTGCCCTCCCCGAGCCTGATGGAGCGGGAGAGCTCCGAAAGGGGATGGCCCTTGCAGCTGAGCCTGAAAGCCTTGTACCATCCGAAGGGGGCCCTCGCCACCTCGTACTTATCCTGGAGAGCCTCCTGCAGCCCATGGAGGACCTCGACGGCGGCGGTGGGGGAGGAGAGGCTGGAGCTGAGGTGGGCGTAGGGGTAGAGCATGATCCTCTTGGTCTTAACCTGCACCGCCACGGAGGCGATCTCTTTCGCTCCTGCGGCTACCACAGCAGAGACGTCCTCTTCGTCGATCTTCTCGACGGCTACGAAGGCGCAGAGCGCCTCCTCCATCCGTCCGGCCTTCTCCTCCTCTCCAATGTCCTCGGCGACGGGAGTGCGCCTCTTCGCCTCAAACTCGATGTAATCAGAGTGGATCAAGAGCAACTGCAAATAAAACCACCTTCGTTATAGCCAGCTACAAAAGGGGCCACCTAGTTCAACCTTTCGACAGCGTTGATTCAGCGTTAATTCGATCAGAACGAAGATAAGAATCCTGGCGGAGGCTCCTCAGAAATCATTGTTCGAGCAATGGGCCACCACTGTCGTCGATATATCAGTGCGTCTTGAGCTACAGCGACCTTCTCATGATGATCGCCCCCTCGCCGTCGGGGTAGTAGTTTTTGCAGGTGGTATATATCTCGAATCCCAGGTCGATGTAGAGGCTCTGGGCCCTCTTGTTTCCTGCCCTGACCTCCAGGATCACCTCCATGACCCCCAGGCGGCGGAATATATCGAGGAGCTCCGTCATCAGCCTTCCGCCTACGCCCCGCCCCCGGTCCCCGGCCCGGACCGCCAGCCAGAATACCCTTCCTTCCATCGGAGTCTGCCGGAATCCCAGAACCATCCCCGCGACTTCGCCGTCCTTCTCCGCCACCAGGAAGGTGGTGGGATAGTTCTCGTAGAAGTAGGTGAGGAGGTAAGGGTCGTGGCCCCCACCCGCCTCGGCGTCCAACCTCACCGCCTCGGAGAAGTCGCGGGGCTCAAACCTCCTGATCCTGACGTTCCCCTTCGGGGCCCCCCCGGCGTCCATGATGTTCATCTCGGCGACCCCCCTCCATCAGCCTCAAGATAAAAATAGCTTATCGATGGGGAGGTTTTTATGCCATCGGGTTCTCGGGAAGCTGGCGACCCATCCTTTAGATATAAGCCGCCCGGGAGTGGCCCTGACCGCCCCGAGAGAGGAGGCTTCAGATGGGATCTCTATTAGTCGATGAATCCTGAAAGAGGATCGTTGAAATGAACCGAAGAACGTCCATCGGGCTCCTCGCGATTCTGGCCCTCTTAGCCCTCCAGGGAACCGCCGCCTCACCTCTGGGGTTGGGGGCCGACGGCTTCCAGGGGACGACCTACATCCTTTCGAGGTCGGAGGCGGAGGTGATAATAACAGCCAACGGAACCAGTTTCGACCTCACCATCCCCTACAAGACCGATCTCCTCCTATTCGATTCTCTCGGAAACGAGGTTCCCGTCGAAACGGCGGTCGAGTTCTGGAGAGGATCTTATACTTATCATATCTCATCCCATCGACCCGTCAGAGGCTACATCAACTACAACCGGCCCATATTGGAGCAGAGGCTCGTAGCCCCCGTCGAGGTGGGCGAATCGGTGAGGGTCGTCCTCCCGGAGGGTTACGCCACAGGCGATATGATCCTGGGCAGGGCGAGGCCCGGCCCCGACGAGGTGGGGACCCTGGGAGGGAGGACCGCCCTATTCTGGGCCGGCCCCGAGAAGAGGACGTACATAGACGTCAGCTTCTACAAAGAAGGCGCCCCCCGGGCCTTCAGGCTCTTTCTCCTCCTCCTCGCCTTCATCGCCGGGGTCCTGGTCCTGGAGCACAATATGAGCATCAAGAGGCTTCGATCCTTCAGGGAGGACGCCGAGATCGACGGTGACGAGCCAGGCTATTCCGATAAGGATCGGTCTGAGAAGGATCTTTCGGATAAGGATCGCGCTGATAAGGATCACGCTGATAAGGATCTTTCGGATGAGGATCTCGACGATAAGGATCGTGCTGATAAGGATCGTGGCGGGGAAGGCCGGATCTGAGCTTGATCCGGGTCAGCTCTAAGTAAGGGCTCCTACATTCAACCACCATTATGGTGCCTGAAGAGATCGGAAGGCGGATCTATCTGGTAGGTGGTGCGGGGCTATCCCATCCCGCCGATTGCTCTGTCTACCTCGTCGACGCCGGGGAGGAGCTAGTCCTGATCGACGCCGGGGCCGGCCCCGGCGCTGGAGCGATCCTTCGTAACGTCGAGGCCCTCGGCTTCGATTCCTCCAGGATCAGCCACCTCGTCGCCACCCACTGCCACATCGATCACATTGGGGGGATATCCCGGATACGAGGGGCGAGCGGTTGCAGGGTGATAGCCCACCAGAGAGACCAGGAGGGGATCGAGGTCGGCTACCCGAGGCTCACCGCCGCCGACCTCTACGGGATCGATTACTGGCCCGAGAAGATAGATAACCTCCTGGAAGGGGAAGAGGCTTCTAAAGAGATCGGCGATCTGGAGTTTCACTTCATCGCCACCCCCGGCCACACCCCGGGGAGCATCGCCGTTTATCTGGACGCGGAAGGGGGGAGGGTCCTCTTCGGCCAGGACGTCCACGGCCCCTTCAGCGACGGCTGGGGTTCCGAGATCGACCAGTGGAGGAGATCTATGAAGAAGCTGCTGGATCTGGAGGCGGACCTCCTCTGCGAGGGTCACGCCGGGGTCTTCAGGGGGGAGGAGGTGAGGGCTTACATAGAGTCCCAGCTGCGCAGGTACAGCCGGGTTTAGGGGGCTTGTTTTGGGGAGCTTATGCCCTGAAGGTCGCTACATCTCCCTCCTCGACGGAGATATCCACGTCCAGGAACTTTTTGGCGGTCCAGATGTTAGTCGAGGCGTGGCTCGACACGATGGGAGCCGTGTACGACCCACCCGCCAGGGCGAGGTAGGGGACGAGCTGGTCCGATAGATGGCGGTCTACCGCCGCCTTCGACCCCAGCTCCCGTTTAATCTCCTCGGCGGCGAAGGTCCCCACCCTCTCCGCCGGCAGCCCCCGCTCCCCGAGGGCGCTGCCCCCCTTCCAACCCGACCAGAGGGTGATGCCGCTCCCCGTGGAGGGAAGCTCCTGGGTAACGCAGCCTATATCCGCATCGTATCCTGCCCGTTTAAGCGCCTCGGCAGCCGCCTCCGCCTGCCTTCGGACGACGTGCTCTGGGAGGTTTGAAGAGTGGGAGACCCCTTCGATGGATCCGGACTTTGAAGGAGATAGGTCCGCCCTCACGAGCTTTCCCGGGACCGTCTCCAGGACGGCGACCCCTCCACCCCTCGGGTGGTACCCCCGCTGCCGGCATGATAGCCTCGCCATGACGCCGAACTCGGCGAAGGCGGGAAGGGCGACCTGGGAGAGGTAATCTATCGTGGGAGACCATCTTACGTCGGTTCCACCCCGGACGGTGAGGGTCGAGGGAGAGTCGGCGAAGACGAGGGCGGGGAGGAGACACTGGATGAGGAGGGTGACGCTTCCCGCGGTTCCGATATCCACATCGTAATCGCCGCCCACCAGATCCTTCGGCCTGAATATCAACTCTGAGGACCCCGGCTTCGCCCCTTCGACCTCTCCGTCGGCGACCCCGGCGAGGGCCTTTATCGCCGTGGCGTGCTGGGGGGATAGGCCGGGCTTTGGCCGATTCTCCCTGATCCTCTTAATCCTGACGGGATATCCTGTCACCGCTGAGAGGGCGGCGGCGGTCCTTACGATCTGGCCCCCTCCCTCGCCGAAGGACCCGTCTATCTCGATCATTCTACCATAGCTCTGAACTCCTCTTCGAACTCCTCAGAGATCCCGGCGATCCTGTTGGCCGCCGCCCTCATGAGGACTACGGGGTCGACATCTCGCGTCTTGAGCCGGAATATGGGGTTTGTCATCATGGGGAACTTTGCGTCGTATGTGGCGATGAGAACCCTCTCGTCTTCGAGGAGGTCCGTCCTGAGGAGATTTAGGAGGGTATGGCTCTCCCCCTCGAACTCCAGGAGGAGCTCCTCGTCGGTCTTCTTTAGGATCTTTACGCTCATCTTATCATCCCAGTTCCGAAGTCGGTGCTCATCTTCCGGGACTCGACATGCTGACATTCGTTACAGACGAGGTTTTTGCCGTCGAATCGCAGGGGTGTGGCGCACCTTCCGCAGTAGGCCTTGACGACCCCGAGATCGTCGTCTACTACCGATAGGCCGATGGTGGGGGTCGCGTCGATTATCTTCGCCTTGACGATATCCCGCAGGCCGAAGACCGTCCTTATGTCCTTCACGTAGGAGCTCTTGACCCTGGATATGTGGATCAGAGCCTCGGTGTTGTGGATCGGCCTTCCCTCGCACCCCCTCTTGAATCCGAGGCGGAGGATGGCGAGGCTCTCCTTCAGGTCTGTGATCTGGCCGACTACCACGTCCCCGTTCCTCAGCTTGACGGGGGCGTTCGTCCTCGCAAGGACCTTCGCCGATCTCTCCTCGGAGTCGAACTCCGTCACTCCCGTAGTTGAAGCCCGTAGAAACTCTCCTCTGACATAGGTGCCCTCGCCGGGGATGAACTCCTCTGCAGCCCCGACGACGTCACCGGGAATTACAAAATTTGATGGCATCTCATGGTCACCTGCAAAATATCCGATATAGCTCCACCTCTACAACCTGGAGATCTTTGGTGTGAAATTTGAAGGTCCTCTTCATGGGAAAGGCGATCTTCTGGACCTCTTCGACCTTACAGGGTTCGACGAACCGTCTAATGAACCCTTCGCTTCCCGCGTTGTGGATCGAGTAGACGACCTCTGCCGTCTCTGCCGCCTTTCTTAAGAAGGCACGATCGCCATAGCTCCCTTTCTGGGCTCCGAAGGGCGGGTTCATCACCACCGTGGAGACGTTCTGTAGCCCGATGGTCGCCACGTCTCCGCGCACGAATTGCACCTCAGCGCCGACGCGACGGGCGTTCACTCTTGCGATCCTGATCGCCGATGGGTCGATCTCCACCCCCACCACCCTCGCCCCCAGGATCGCGGCGCCTATGGCGAGGACGCCGGTTCCTGAGCCGAGGTCGCAGACGGTGCCCTCCAGATCCCCCCGGAGGAGGGCTGAATAGAGGAGCTCCGAGGCGATGGTGGCCGGGGTCGAGTACTGTTCAAGCCTGGGGTCTGGGGAGGCGAACCCCTCCAGCCGTTCCAGCATCATCTCGAGTTTTCGTCTCTTCATGGTCAGTTGGGGTCATGGGATCGGCCCAGGGCGGGCCGACCCTAAAAGGGGTCAGCGAACGCTTCTTTCGCTAGGCCCTTGGGGCCTGACCTATATTAAGTAGTGGGTCAGGTCGATGAGAAGATACAGCAATACCAAGGCGGCGAAGAGCCGCAAGGACCGCCAGACGACGAACTTGAGGACCGACTCAGAAGACCACCTCTCCAGACGGGCCGTCTTGAACTCTGACCTTCTCGAGGTGATCTCGCCGAGATCTGAGAAGAACTTCAAGAGGCGTCTCTGGGCGGACCTGGTCCGGACCCTGACGGCGGGGATATCTTCGCAGATCCGACCCGCTGGCGGTCCATCGGGGGAAGGGGCTGGTAGGCCTGCTCCCGGGCCCTTCGACGGCATGGATATCCCACAGCTGTCCCCCCCTACGCCGGAGGAGGCGGAGACGGTGACGGTGGTTCCGGGTCTGGAGGTATCGGGGGTATCGTCAGAGAGCCAGGCTTCGGTTTCTGCCTTCCTCGCCGCTTTTCGTCCGTCGACACCCCATCGATCAAAGCCGGGATATACCACGGGTTCGGCAGGCATCTCGGCCTCTCCACCCGTAGCCTTTCCATCGGAGAGGAGAACCTCTTCTATCGAGCGGATCATCGGAGATCTCGCCGCCCTTCTCCTCTCCCTGAACTTTTCATATTCCTGGACGAAATCCCGGTCCCCCGGCGGTTCTGCCTCCTCTTCGGCGGGGACGATCTCCCTGACCCCCTCGACGGAGGCTCTGGACTTGGGCTTTGCCAGGGGCCTCTCCTCGATCAGGTTCATCGACTCGTTCCAGCTCCTGACAAGATCAAGCTCGGCAGCCTCCGCCAGGGCAGTCCGGGTGAGAACCCTTCCCATGAGGAGGAGGGCGCTCTGGCCGGCCTTGAGGAGAGGGGCGTCCTTCGCCCCCCCACCTCCTCCCGAGATCTCCTGGAGCCTCTCGACCATGAGGCGGGCCTCTCTGATCTGGAAGGCGCTTATCATCCCCAGATCTGGAGCCGCGAGTTCGAAGGCGCGTTCAGCCCGTTTCAGATAGGCGATCGTCTCCGAGAGGTCTCCTGCGGATTCCCCCTTGAGCTTCGCCGAGATGAACCTTCCCAGGGTCTTGAAGGCTGGGAGGAGGTGTCCGCAGGCCTCCCTGGAGCCCCGGGTCACCGGACCGATCTGGAGGATCCCCTGGTTGAAGTGCTCGACGGCGTCGGAGACGACGTCGTTGAGCTTCCAGTCCTCGTCCTTTATGAGGTTGAGCCGCCAGGCCTCCTTCATCCCCATCATGCAGCGGCGGAGAGCCTCGACGGTGGGCCTCTCCGACCCCTCCTCACCCTTTGAGAGGGCGGAGTTGAGGGCCCCCACCCCCTCTTCTGCCAGCTTCACTGCCCTCTCAGCCTCCGTCTCCATCTCCATCATCACGAAGGCCGAGGCGAACCTGGCGATCGCCGCCTCCGTCTCCAGGTTGGGTAGCCCCACCCTCTCCGTCATCGCCAGCTCGATATAGCATTCGGCTGCCCCTCTGTAGCTGACGGAGGCCTCAACCAGGAGATCTGCTGCCTCCTGATCCTCCTTCTCGCCGGCGATCTGGCGGAGGGCCTGGTGATGGAGGTCCCGGCCCTGGATCGATCTCGCGGCAGCGAGCCACGATACTGCGTTGGCCCGGACCGGCTGCATGCTCTTTCTGATGAGATCGAGGCTCGTTTCCAGATCGTCGGCCGCCTGGCGGAGATCCCCCATCTCCAGGTAGAGCCGCCCCAGGTTGGATAGGACGACGCCGGCGTTGTGGTCCTGGCCGATCCCTTCGAAGATACCCATGCTCTTCTGGTAGTAGCCGATGGCAGACTCCCACCTCGCCAATTCGGCGTTCACCCGTCCGATCCGGTTCAATAGCCAGCCGACCTGCCTCTGGTCGCCGAGCCCCTCGAAAGCGGCGAGGCTCTTCTCGTACTGCTGGAGGGCGAGGTCGAAGTCTCCGGTCTCGGCGTAGACCCTCCCGAGGCTTCCAGTCATCTGGGCTACGCCGAATTCGTCCTCTAGACTCTCGAAGATCTCGAGACTCTTTCTGCAGCTATCGATCGCCTTATCGTACTCCTGGCTGGTCCTGTAGGCAGATCCCATGTTCCCGAGAACCTGAGCGAGGGAGCCGATGTCTCCCAGGGCGGAAAAACCCTCTTTCGCCCTCTCGTAGTAGTGGAGCGCCCGGCCGAGGTATCCCTGACGGGCGTGGACCTGGCCGAGGTTGTTCAAAAGGACGGACCTGACGTGGGGGTCTGTAGTGAGGGAGAGGGACTTATTGTAGCATCTCGCTGCAACGCCCAGATGCCCCGCCAGCCTGCAGATATCCCCCAGCCTCTTTATGTCGTAAATATCGGAGAGACAGTTTAGGAGCCTGACGCAGATCCCCTCATCGATCTGTCCATCTTCGAATCTCTCCAGGAGGGCGGCTACGAGATCAGCACAATCTCCGCTTATCGATTTTGGATCGATAGGCCGGGAGAAACCACCCCTCATATAAGACTCAAATATCTCCTGGAGGACTACGAGCTGATCCATCGCGTATGAATCGACTTTTATCTTTAAGTAGTTTCTGCGAGAATAGTATGCTGCGGATACATTGAGGTGATCCAGTCGAGGCGGATTAGACAGTTCGATCCCCGGAGGTGCAGATGCGTACAGTCTGGATGGGTTCCCATAGTATCTCGGACGAGACCGAACAGAGGTGAGACCGCCCTCTCCCTGAAGGTCTTCTAGGAAGGTGGGCGGCTGGGCGGAGAAAAATTTATATTGTCTCTGATATATATGATATCTTGATGATTATGATGATCAAGATGATCTCCATCATCTCGGCCCTGACCACGGTGGCGTCAGGGGATGAGGGTACAGGAAGAGAGGAGAAGGAGGTCTCTGATCTGCAGCCCCAGGCCGCCGGCGAAGGGTCTGTTTTGGAGGAGACTGTTATCATGGAAGAGCTGGAATACGGAGGTGGGGTGGCGAAGGGGTACGTCATCCCCATCGGACCCGCAAAGATCGTCTTTGCGGTGGGGATTAAGGGGATGGTAGGATGCGGAGCCTTCGACGTCCTGGCCTTGGAGAGGTTCGGTTATCCTGCGGCAAGGGTCAAGGCGACGGAGAGCGGCTCCATTGAGAGCCTCGAGGATCTCTTTAAGGGAGAGGTGAAGGACGCCAACGGACCGGCCGCCGCCCTCGGGGTTGAGGTCGGGATGAGGGGGAGAGATGCCCTCGAACTCCTATGACCCCGGATACCTTTGACGGTGAGGCTAGATTGATGATCTTTCTGGATGATATCAGGAAGGCGGCAGCGATCCTGGATGGAAGGGTCATTCGTACGCCCCTCGTCCTATCCGCCACCTTCTCGCGGATCGCCGGCGCCGAGGTCTACCTCAAGCTTGAATGCCTCCAGACCGGAGGCTCCTTCAAGGTGAGGGGGGCGACCTACAAGCTCCTCATGAGCCCTGGAGAGATCGGAGCTGGTGGGGTCGTGGCCGCATCGGCGGGAAACCATGCCCAGGGGGTAGCCCTGGCCGCCAAGGCCGCGGGGGTCGCCGCCACCATCGTGATGCCCGTCTGGGCGTCGATGGGAAAGCAGGAGGCTACGAGAAATTACGGGGCAGAGGTGCTCCTGGCGGGAGATAGCCTCGCCGAGAGCATATCCATCGCGAAAGATATGGCCGAAGACGGCAGGACCTTCATCCACCCTTACGATGACGAGGATATAATAGCCGGCCAGGGGACGATCGGCCTGGAGATCCTGGAGGACCTCCCTGACCCGGACGTCGTCGTCGTCCCCGTCGGAGGCGGCGGCCTCATCGGAGGGATCGCCTCGGCTATCAAGCCCCTGAGGCCTGAGACGAGGATCCTGGGGGTCGAGGCCGCCGCCTGCCCCTCGGCCTTCGAATCTCTCCGGAAGGGGAGGAGGGTCACCGTCGAAGCGAAGAGATCAATAGCCGACGGTATCTCAGTGAAGGAGCTCGGCAAGACCAACTTCCCCATAATCCGGGAGCATGTAGAGGAGGTCCTCCTGGTGGAGGAGGAGGAGATCGCCTCGGCGGTCCTGGCTCTCCTGGAGAGAAAGAAGATCCTGGCAGAGGGGGCTGGAGCAGCCCCCCTGGCAGCCCTTCTAAGCTCGAAGTTCGAGGTACCGGAGGGGGGGAAGGTCGTCCTCGTCATAAGCGGAGGAAACCTCGACCCTCCCCTCCTGGAGAGGGTGGTGAGACAGGGGCTGTTGAAGAACGGGAGGATAATGCGGTTTTCAGCATGTATCGACGACGTTCCCGCCTCCCTATCCCGTCTCCTAGGCCACGTGGCGGAGAGGGGGGGAAACGTCCTCTCCATCCATCACGCCAGGGGCGGCATCGGCCTCTCCCTCTTGAGGGCGAGGGTGGAGGTGGAGGTGGAGACCCGGTCCTTCGACCAGATCGAGGATATAAAACAGAGGCTGACGGCCGCAGGATATGAGATCAAGGTCAGGAGGTGAAGGACCGCCTCCTTCGCTAGATCAATTTGATGCTATCGCCTCGACGGGGTCGAGCTTCGACGCCCTGAAGGCGGGGTAGAGACCCGCGAGGAAGTTGAGGCACAGGGCGAAGAGGATCGAATAGACGACGAGCTCCGGGCTCAAGGTGAAGGTGAGGGGGACGTCTCCAAATCCCGCAGGTCCGAAGGCGGCGATCAGCCTTCCGGCTCCGAGGCCGACGGCCGATCCCAGGACCCCGCCGGGAAGAGCCAGGAGGAGGTTCTCCAGGAGGAATATCCTCAATATCGACCTTCTATCCGCCCCCATCGCCATCATTATCCCTATCTCCCGGGTCCTCCTGCTGACGATCATTATGGTGGTGTTGGCTATGACGAAGGCGGATATGGCGAGGATCATGGAGTAGAAGATGATGTTTATCCTCGACTGGGTGGCGACAAACCTGGCGATCTCGCGGCTGTACTCCTCCCAGGAGCTCGTCTCGAGGTTGAGGACTAGGCTGAGATCCTCCGCCGCTCCGGGGGCGTCCTCGAAGTTCGAGAGCCGCACACCGATCTCGGAGACGACGTCCCCTTCTCCCACCAGATCCTGGGCGGTCCTCAGGGGCAGATATACGAGGGTGGTGTCCTTTACCGTCCCCTTCTCCACGAGCCCCGCCACCCTCAGCCTGGTAGTCCGGTCCTTTAGAACGAGATCGAAGCTCTCGCCGGGGCTGATATCCAGGGCCTCGGCCAGCTTCACTCCCAGGAAGGCCGAACTCCTCCCGTACTTCAGATCCGAGAACTCTCCGACGAGGATCGAGGCCTGGACGTTCAATAAGGGCTCTTCAGCCCCCGGGTCGACGCCGATGAACTCCACCCCCTCGACGTTATCCCGGTACCGGGCAGCCCCCTGGCCGACGAGCCTCGGGGAGACGGCCACGACCCCGGGGTGGTCCGAGATCCGAGCGGCAGCCGTCCTGTAGAGGTGGATGTAATCCTCCCCTTCCTTCGGCTCGATTAGGAGATGGGGGTTCTTCTCTATCGTCCCCGCCACGATCTCCGTTCTCACCCCCTCGGTGAGGCCGAAGGACATGATGATCACCCCCACGGCGACCCCCACCGAAATCAGGGTGAAGGCCGTCCCCCTCCTGTTGGAGATGATGTGCCTCGCCGCCACCCCCGTCTCAAACCCCAGGGAGATGCACCTGCAGGCGAGGATCTCCTCGACGAAGGTCGGCCTCCACCCCTTCCGCCCCGTCCCCACCCCTTCCGCCCCCTTCAGCGCCTCGACGGGGTCGAGCTTCGAGGCCCTATAGGCGGGGTACGCTCCCGCCAGGAGGCTGAGGACGACGGCCAGGAGGACGTAGACCGGAAAGTTGCTGGGGTCTATCACCAGGGGTATGGAGCTCAGCTCCTGCCCTCCCGCGGTCGTCTCGAACCTGAAGCTTCCCAGGGCGAGGATGCCGGCGAGCCCCAGGAAGGAGCCGAAGAGGCCGCCCAAGAGGCCGAGGACCCCGGCCTCGAAGATGAAGATCCTGAGGATGTGGGACCTATCGGCTCCCAGGGCGAGGAGCATCCCCATCTCCCGGACCTTCTCCAGGACGAGCATGTTCATGATGGCGGCGATGCCGAAGGCGGCGATGATCATGACAAAGAAGATGGAGAGGGACCTCCAGAACCCCCCGACGTTGATAGACCGCACGATCTCCGGGTTATTCTCCTGCCAGGGGGCGGCGTTGTAGCCGAGGGCTCCGGCGGCGGCGGCGACCCTCTCGGCTTCGTTGATATCAAAGAGCCGCAGCTCCACGGAGTTTATCACGTCCCCCTCGTCGAGAAACTCCCTCGCCGTCCTCAGGGAGACGTAGGCTACGGTCTCGTCGAGGGGGGTTCCTGTATCGAAGATCCCCACCACCCGCAGGTCCGTTCCCCTTGCCCGGGGGAAGGAGGCGTCGATGCGGTCCCCGACCTTGAGGCCGAGCCTCTCGGCGAGGCGGGTCCCGATGACGACCTTCTTGCCGTCCTGGATCTCGTAGAAGTCGCCCGATACCATCGATCCGCTGATCTTGTAGATGGCGTCCTCCTCGGCGGGATCGACCCCCCGGAGGAGGGCGTTTTTCCTCTTCTCCTTGAAGGAGATAGTCGCCTCCGCCGACAGGGTGGCAGAGGCGGACCTTACCCCCTCGATGGCGGTGACCCGGTCCAGGAGCCCCCGGTAGAGGTGGATCTGCTTCTCCCCCTCCGCCGGGGAGATCCGGACGTGGGGGAGCTTATCCTCGACGATCCCGACGAGGAGCTCCTGGGTACCGTTGCCCAGGGACGTGAATACCAGGGATATGGATACGGCGAGGGCTACCGCCGTCACCGATAGGAGCGTCTGACGCCTCCGAGAGAGGACGTGCCTTATGGCGATGAATAGCTCGAAGCTGCCGTTTTCAGGGGACAAGGCAGAAGAGATCTTGGCCCTCCGGGTTTAAAGCCGTTGCCGCCTGGGATATAAAATTCGGAGAGACGAGGCGGAATATGTCGATAATACCGGATAGGCAGGTCTGGAAGAGGGCGGTCAGGAGCTGTTCCGCCTGCGGCACCGATCGGCGCCCGGCCGGAAGGCGAGGCTCGGTCCATCATTGGATTATCTTCCAGATAAGGACGAGGAAGATGGTTGATATCGGCGATTTCATTTACTCGGTTAGCTTCTTTCTGACCTCTTTGAATTCGTCCAACAAATAAAATACATCGACTCCGAACTTCATCGCACTTTCGACCTGAAATATATCGTTTGAGATGAGGATGGCTCCTTCAAGCTTTGCGGCGGCGATGTAATAAGAATCGATCGCCCTTGATCCTGTCTGAAAGGCTATCGAGAAAGCCGTATCAAAAAGGTCCGACGTTTCTATGAAATTCATGCCGCCGAAGATCTCCTCAGCCAGAGCGTCTACCTCTTCCTTCTTCAGCCTTCTGACCAACTGACCAACGATCTCGATCTTGAATGCGTCAGGCTGGAATATTGGGATCGTGTTATCCTCTATCAACTTGAAGAGATCATCAGCAAGGGCGGTCCTCTCTGAGCTATAATTGAAGATGAGGTCGATGAAGATCGACGTGTCGACGACGATCATCGTCTATCCTCGAAGAACTCATCAAGAAGGTCTCTATCCACCTTTATTCTGTGCCTTCTCGCAGCTTCGAGGATGCCTCTGGGCTTTATCACCACGTAGGCCTCAGTTCCCTCTCTCAGCCTCACATCTTCCAGCGGCCTGAAGACCCCGCCCTCGTAGACGACCTCGATCTTCTTGTCGTCCTTTGTCCCGTAAGCCTCGCCCATCTTGCAGACCTCAGGATAATATAAGAATCTGAAGGCATATATAGCCCTCTGAGGTTGCGGGTCAAGAACCGCCTTCTCAGCTTTTCATAGGCCTGCGGCCTTGCTCACCCAGTCCGGAGGGCGCGGGCTTGCGGCCGCATCAGCGGATGAGCTTTCTTGCGAGGACGACGATGAAGAGGGCGAGGAGGAGGTATCCGAGGAGGTTTTCGAATACCGCCAACAATTTCCAGTAGCCGACAGCATAAAGGCCTTCAGGTGTGCCCCCCACGAAGGAGACTGCGCTGAAATATAGGCAATCCCAAAAGGAGGGCGATCTCTCGGCGATCGTAGAGGAGAAGAGTAAGGTGCTGTTGTTCAGGGCGCTTATGGTGATTTGTGAAGGCAGGATTTCTTGATCGAATGGCCAAAACCATCCTAAACGCTTTGGCTCATTAATTCTAGCAAGCCCCCTCTTTAGATAGCATCTTCGCCTGCTCCAGCACTGTCTGCGTCGCCTTCTCTTGTTTGTCCGGTGAGTAGCCGTATTAGCGCAGCAGCCGCCTGACTATCACCCGCAGCTTGCAGCGGGGTGCGCCGCCGCCAGTTTGACCATTGGATTCGTCCTCAGCCTTGTCATTCATCATCGCTCTTGGGCTCTTCAAGCATCTTCAAGATCTCCTCCAGCTGTTTCTTGAAAGGTGGCAGATCGTGTACGATGACCTGCCACACCTCGTCGAGATCCACGCCGAAGTACTGGTGAACAAGGACATTTCGCATGGCTACTATCTGCGGCCATGGAGCCACCGGATAGGCAGAGTGAAAGTCTCGGCCGAGCTGAGCTGCTGCTTCGCCAATGATCTGAAGGTGGTATACCATCCAGACCTGAATCAATTCATCGCTCTCCAGGGCATCCCGGCCTCTGGCAGCATACCGCTCGATGCTGGCAATGGCTTCGATAATGTCCTTAAGCTGCTCCTTTTGGTCTCTCACAGCGGCACGGCCTCCCGAAGGACGCGCTCTTTGATACGCGGCTTGATCCCACGTTCGCTTACCACATCAACCTTGCACCCAAGAAGCTCCTGCAAATCCAGCCAGAGGCCGGCGTGGTCCAGAAGGCTACGCCCAGCCTCGAACTCCACCAGGAGGTCGATGTCGCTCATCTCATCATCCTCCCCTCTGGCAATAGAGCCGAAGACTCGCACGTTGCGTGCACCGTGTTTGGCGGCGATACGCAAGATCTCCTCTCTTTTAGATGACAAGATCTCTTTGGCGCTTGAGGTGCTGTCCTCGGAATTTTCATCTCCTCTAAATCTCATACCCCAACCCCCTCAGATTAGCCCTGATCCCCGCCTCCAGCCGCGCCGACTCTTGACGCTGTCCCTCTCAGGCTCCGCCGTCAGCCTCTGCATCTTCTCCTCGAAGGGCTCGCCGTCGTCCTCCGGCCGCTTGAAGATCCCACCATCGCCCCACCTTAGCAGACGACCTCGATCTTCTTGCCGGCCTTGTGCCGCAAGCTTCGTCCATCTTGCAGACCTCAGGATAATATGAGAAGTCGCAGGCATAAATAGCCCTCTGAGGTTCCGGCCCGAAAACCAGCTTCTAGGCTTTCATCAGCTTCCGGCCTCGCGTACCCAGGGGGCATCGCCCGGGCGGCACGGCCCTGGGGCGCTGCCCCCCCCACAGGCGGCGTCGATTCTCGCCCGGCCGGAGGGGCTAAAAGTGATATACCCCCTGAGTCAACCCCTGTCACAGCGAAAATCCCCCTGAAGGAGGGAGCCAGTTGAAGGATTATCTCACGCTAGACGATTTCCCCCTAAATAACCAGCGGATCCTGGTCCGGGTCGACGTCAACTCCCCCATGGACCCGGACGGAACGATCCTCGACGACAAGAGGTTCCGCAGCCACCTGCCGACTCTGCGGGACCTGGAGGATGCCCGGGTCGTCCTGATGGCCCACCAGAGCCGGGCGGGAAAGAAGGACTTCACCACCCTGGAGGCCCACGCCAAAAGGCTCACCCAGCTACTCCGCCGCGAGGTGACCTACGTCGACGACATCTTCGGGACCCGGGCCCGGGAGTCGATCAGGGCGATGAAGCCCGGCGACGTCATCCTCCTGGAGAACACCCGCTTCTACTCTGAGGAGAATATCAGCCGCCCCGCCGAGGATCACGCGAAGAGCCACATGGTCAGAGGCCTGGCTCCGTTATTCGACATCTTCGTCAACGACGCCTTCGCCGTCTCCCACCGGTCCCACCTCTCCGTCGTCGGGTTCACCGAGGTCCTCCCCAGCGCCGCCGGGAGGCTGATGGAGAAGGAGATCGAGGCCCTGGATATGGGCGTGCGGGGAAACGAGCACCCCTCGATATTCGTCCTCGGCGGGACGAAGGCCGACGACTCGATCAAGGTGATCGCCAACGTCTTCAACCGGGGGGGCGTCGACCAGGTCCTGGTCACCGGGGTCGTGGCCACCGTCTTCCAGATGGCCTCGGGGATCGACGTCGGCGAGAGGAACCGGGAGTTCGTCGCGGGGCTCGATTACTCCGACCTGGTGGACGTCGCCAGAGATCTCCTCGATAAAAACCCCGGTAAGATCGTCGTCCCCGGAGATGTCGCCCTCGACCAGGACGGCGAGAGGCTCGACGTCTCCATGGGTAAGATCCCACCAGACCTCCAGATCGCCGACATAGGCCTCGAGACGATCGTCGAGTTCTCAAAGAGGATCAGGGAGGCGAAGATCGTCGTCCTCAACGGGACCGCCGGGATCTTCGAGAAGGAGAAGTTCGCCCTGGGGACCTCTGAGATCCTGAAGGCCTCCACCGAGGCCGGCTTCTCCATCGCCGGGGGAGGCCACACCACCGCGGCGATAGAGCAGCTGGGCCTCGAGCCGAAGTTCTCCCACGTCAGCACCGGCGGCGGAGCCTCCATAAGCTACCTCTCCGGCGACCTCCTCCCCGGGATAGAGGCCCTGAAGAAGGCGGCCCATAGATACCGGACCTGACCGATAGCCTCTACCTCATCCGGGAGAGTTGCGGTACCTCGGCCCTGAGGGAGATCCGTCCTTTCAGGGCCTCCAACACCCTTCTCCTGCACTCTCTTAGGAGATCCTCCGGGGACCCGGCTGCCTCGAGGGCGGCGGCGCCCCTGTGGCCGCCCCCGTCCCCGCCCCGTCCCCTCCCCACCTCTCCCATGATGGCGGCTAGGTCGAGGCCGGCGAGGACTGCTCCCCTCCTGGCGCGGCCGCTGACCCTGGTGACGTCTCCATGGTCCCCACCGACGAGGGCGACGTCGGCCCCGATCTCGATGAGGGTCATAGCACTCGACCCCTCGAAGGCCCCCACCTCCGAGGAGACGACGACCCAGTCGCCGGTCCATTCGATCTCGGCCCTGGAGGCGGCCCGCAGGGCGGCGATCCTTCTGGACGTCTCCGTCGGGACCCTCGAGAGGACCTCCAGGGCGTCGGCGTACTCGAGGTCGGTCCTCTCGAGGATCTCGGCCACCGTCCGAAAAGAGGATGCGTGAGAGTGCTTGAACCTGCCGGTATCGGTTATTATCCCCACGACGAGGCCGAGGGCCGCATTTCTAGTCGGCTGGAAACCGCTCCTCTTCAGGATCTCCCATACGATCTCGGCGGTGGAGTCGGCGGGCCTCTGGATGTAGAAGAGGGCTGCTTGGGTAAGATCCCTGTCTCTGTGGTGGTCGACGACGGCGTAATCTCCGAGGCGGAAGTCGCCGATCTGAAGCGCCACGGCGGTGTCGACCACCACCACCAGGTCGTAACCCCCGGGGGATGGATCTATCTCAATATCCGCCCTCATAGCCGATATGAGGCTTGCGGCGGTCCTGCTCACCCCCTCCACCGCCCCGATATCGCCACCGAAGGCCTCCCGGAGGGCGAAGGCGGACCCTACGGCGTCGGGATCGGCGTTCCTGTGGCAGAGGTAGAGGACCTTTTCGTACTTGCTGATCAGGCCCCTATAATCTTCCTCTCGAATCTCCATCGAGGAGCCCTCTCCTCCTGATGATAGAAAAAAGTTCTTTCTTCGCTTCTCAACCTCCGAGAGGAGGAACCACTCGAAAGCCTTTTCCCGTCGGCATGACCTAACCGTCCCTTACGTTCACTCCCGGCGGGAGGGTCGTTAGGAGAGGAATTCGATGCAGATCTTTATCACCGGGGCTGGAGAGGTGGGCTTTCACCTGGCAAGAGAGCTCTCCAGCGCCTTCGACGTCACGGTAATCGACCAGAGCAGCAAGGCCTGCCAGCGCCTCGAGGGGGTCGATGCCCAGGTCCTCCAGGGGAACGCCGCCGACGCCCAGCTCCTGATGGAGGCAGGGGTACAGGAGGCGGATATAGTAGTCGCCGTCACCGGCAACGACGAGGTTAACATCATCACATGCATCACCGCCAGCCATCTCGGTGTCGAGAGGACGATCGCGAGGATCAGCAACCCCGATTACATCGACCAGCCGATGAAAGATAGAAAGCAGATCGGAATAGGCCTCATGATCTGCCCTGAGCTGGTGATGGCCGAGAGGATCGTCACAGACCTCTACTTTCCCACCATCCTCGAACGGCGGAGGCTCGCCGGGGGGAAGGGGGAGCTGATCGAGCTGAAGGTGGAAGAGGGGGCGCCCCTTCTCGGACCGATAGGAAGCCTCAAGCTCCCCGAGAACTGCAAGGTTGCTGCCATCAAGAGGGGGGAAGAGATCCTCATACCAAAGAAGGAGGATCCGGTTAATGCCGGGGACCGGCTTATATTGACCTGTGACGCCAGGTCCGTGCCGAAGCTGCGCAGGCTCGTCCACGAGGAGACCGCCTCCCACAAGGTCATGATAGTCGGGGGCGGTGTCGTCGGATTTTACCTGGCCAAGTGGCTGGAGAAGATGGACTTCGATCTGAAGCTGGTGGAGATCGATAACGAGCGGTGTCAGGATCTGGCCGGGGAGCTCCCAGATACCCTGATCCTCAACGGGGACGGGACCGACATATCCCTGATCAAAGGCGAGAACGTCGGGTCCATGGACGCCGTCTTCTCCGTCACCGGCATCGACGAGAAGAACCTCCTATGCTCCCTATTGGCAAAACAGCTGGGGGCAGATAAGATCGTCGCCAGGGTCGACAGGAGCGATTACATCGACCTCTTCGAGATGGTGGGGGTCGACCACGCCATAAGCCCCGGGAGGGTGACCGTCGAGGCCGTCCTCCGGCTGATAAAGGGCGGCGATGATACGATCGTCCAGGTAGGTGAAGGGGCAGAAGTGCTGGAGTTCCGGGCCGAGAAGGAGGCGAAGATCGTCGGGAAGAACGCCGCAGAGAAGATGCCGAAGGGAGCGATCCTGGGCATGATCATGCGGGGAAACCAGCCCGTAATCCCCTCCCCTGAGACGGAGGTAAAGGATGGAGACCGGGTCTACATCCTATCCATCTCCGAGGCCGTCTCGAAGGTAGAGGCCCTATTCTCTCCAGAAAAAGGCCCCTGACCGCCGCCGCTGGCAGATCTGCCTTAATCCTGGGCATCGCTCTTTGAGATCATAGCCCTGGAGATGGCGGCCTTGAGGTCCGAGACGAGGGCGTCTTCGAGATTTCTATTTCTGAGGAGAGCAGCAGGATGGAAGGTGACGAAGTACAGCCCTCCAAAGGACTGACCCCGGAGGTCTGTGACCCCCTCTATACCCAGGACCGCCTTCGTCGCTGCGTTCCCCATGAGGATCACCACCTTCGGCCTGACTACCCCTATCTGGGATTGGAGGAAGGGGAGACACGCCTTCACCTCTTCCCTCTTGGGCCTTCTATTTCCCGGCGGCCGGCATTTGACGACGTTAGTTATATAGACCTTGGACCGTTCGATCCCAGCCTCTTTGAGGGCCCGATCCAGGACCGATCCCGCCCTCCCGACGAAGGGCCTGCCTGCTCTGTCCTCATCCCTCCCGGGCGCCTCGCCGACGAGGAGGATATCGGCCCGGTCAGGACCCTCTCCTGGGACAGCCTTCGTCCTCCCCCGGGCCAGAGGACATCCCTCGCAGGTCTTTATCTCTTCTTCGAGGGATACGAGCTCCCCGGACCGTTCAGGAGGGCTCCTCTTCACCTCAGAGCTTTGATCTGTATTCATTTAAGGTTCCCAAGGAACGAAACGTACTTATTCATTTAAGCCAGAACCGCCCTATAAAGGTGGTAGGAATGGTTGAATTGACAGCAGGCCTCAGAAAATTCGACGACTTGTGGTACACCATCGAGAGGATAGTATACGCAGAAGGGCAGCTCTCCGGGTTCACTTCCGAGGAGATATACGAGAACCTCCGGGACAAGTCCTTCTTCAAGAGCCCCGAGGATCTCCATAAGTTCCTCTTAGAGAACGATAAAAAATATAGGGTCAGGGCCCTGGATACCGGCGGCTGGGAGCGATACTGGTAGGTCATTTCTCGCAGAAGAATATGTTCTTGTCATCGGATCCCAGCTGCGAGAACTTCCCCGTAGCCAGGATCTTGTAGCTGTACTTGAGGGGGGCCACCCTGGTGCCGGGCCCCACCACCGACTCCGGCGGGAGGCTGACGTTCTCTCCCGCCACCGGTATCCTCCCCGGCTTTCTGCCGCAGGAAAGGTCGGCGTCGAGGATGCATTTTGTCCCTATGGTGGAGTGTCTTCCCACAATCGCTCGATTCAGAGATGAACTCCTCTTTATGTTGGAGAAGCTCATCACCATGCTGTTTTTGATCTTCGAATCCCTCTCTATCAGGCTCGTATGGCCGATATGAGAGTTCTCTATGACGACCCCCTTCTCGATGCTGCAGTTCCTGCCTATGAAGACCTTCCCCCGTAGCTCTATATCCCCGGAGTCGAGGTGTTTCTCGATCCTCCTGAGGGTTTTGGGGTTGACCCACTGGCCTGGACGGTACTCGTTTCTGAAGGCGTAGTGCTCCACCTTTCCCGCGAGAAAGTCCATCGCCGCCTGCAGGAGCCTTTCAGGGGTCCCTATGTCGATCCAGTATCCCTTAACGGGGTAGCCGAATACCGGATATCCGCGTTCTGTCAGGTACGGTATCAGGTCGCCGCCTATGTCCCGGGCCGAGTCTCCCATCTCCGCGAGGAGATCCCGGACCTCTGGGGAGAATAAGTAAAATGCGGTGTTGATCATCCTGGACGGCTCCCTTCCTGGGGCAGGCTTCTCTACGAAGCCCTTGACCCTGAGATCTCCGCCAATATCGGCGACGCCGTACTGGGATACCTCTTCACCTGCCGGGAGCTCTTTGAGGGCGACGGTGAGGACGGCGCCCTTCTCCCGGTGAAAGTCTAAGAATTTTCTGAGGTTGATATCGATGACGTTGTCTCCAGAGACTACGAGCATATCCTCCTGGATGTCGAAGTAGTTCATGCAGTATCTCAGGGAGTCGGCGCTCCCCCTGTCGTCGTACTGGGGTTGGTAGGAGAACTCCTCGATATCGTTGATGCCGAGCCTCTTGAAGAACCCCTCCCCAGCCTTGAAGTAGTTGTTTAGGGGGAGGGTGTTCTCTGCGCCCTTGGAACCGAGGATGAACCGCCTGCACCCCTGGTTTGCCAGAACTCTGAAGAGGGTGGCGATGATGGCGGTATCGCAGAGGTCTACCAGGGGCTTGGGCTGGTCGAGGGTGAGAGGATAGAGCCTTGTGCCTCCTCCGCCGACGGTGGCGATCACCGGTGGAAACATCTTCCGACCATCTCCAGTCAGTACCCGCGCCTGATTTTGATTAATATCCGGGTCACCATGAAGACGATCAGGAATATTATGACGTAGAACGCTATCTCCTGGGCAGTCATATACCACCCTCTGATCTTGAAGTTTATATTTTTAATGGGCAGGGGATCGATGAGGCTTGGTGGCCAGATATGTTAATTATGGATGAGGACTAGGATAACGGGAATCGATTGATCTGAGGGATGATTATAATGACGGACCGGAGAGAGGCTATAGAGAAGGCGAAGGCTCATTTTGAGAAGCTCCTCGCGGAGCAAATGGACCGGGTGGAGGAGATGAAGGCCGGGGGAGACTGGATCGATTACTCCACTATAGATAAGATGGTCATCGGCGTGGTGGGAGGTGACGGGATAGGCCCGTTCATAACCGCCGAGGCCAAGAGGGTCCTCGAATACGTTCTGAGAGAGGAGATCAGTTCAGGCAAGGTCGAGATCAGAGACGTCGCCGGGCTCACCATAGAGGAGAGGGCGAAGGCGATGAAGGCCTTGCCCGACGGAGTGATCGATGAATTGAAAGGATGCCACGCCATCCTCAAGGGGCCTTTGACGACGCCCAAGAAGGGGGACCCCTGGCCGAACCTCGAGTCCGCCAACGTCGCCATGCGCCGGGAGCTGGACCTCTTCGCCAACGTCCGCCCAGTCAAGGTCCCCAAGGAGGGGATCGACTGGGTATTCTTCAGGGAGAATACCGAGGGGGCTTACATCCTCGGGTCGAAGGGGTTCAACCTCACCGAGGACATAGCCTTCGACTTCACCGTCACCACCACCCAGGGGGCGGAGAGGATCGTCAGGCTCGCCTTCGACCACGCAAAGAAGAACGGGATCGACCGGGTCACCGCCGTCACCAAGGCGAACGTCATCAAGACGAGCGACGGCAAGTTCCTGGAGGTGGCAAGGGAGGTGGCGAAGGGGTATCCTGAGATCGAATTCGACGAGTGGTTCATCGACATCATGGCCGCAAAGCTCGTCGACCCCAAGAGGAGGACCCAGTTTCGGGTCGTCGTCCTCCCGAACCTCTACGGCGACATCATCACCGACGAGGCGGCGGAGTTTCAGGGCGGCGTCGGGACGGCGGGGTCCGCCAACATAGGAAAGAGGCACGCCATGTTCGAGGCGATCCACGGCTCGGCCCCGAGGATGGTGGAGGAGGGACGGGCCCAGTACGCCGACCCCTCCAGCATGATGCGGGCGTCGGTGATGCTCCTCGGCCACATCGGCTTCGCAGAGGAGGCGAGGAGGCTCGAGATGGCCCTGGACATCTGCAGCCAGCACGAGAAGAAGGTCGTCCTGACGGGGAGGTCCGACGGCGCCACCGGCGCCCAGTTTGCCGACTACGTCATGGAGACCCTCACGGACCCGGATCTGGAGGCGAGGTGGAAGGGCTTCCAATAGAGAAACCTGAGATAACGGAGGACGGGCCCGGCCCCTGCCGCCGGGCCTTCATTTCCAAAGGGCAATCGCTTTTAATTATAGCCGACAAATTACTGCCCGTGGAGAACCTGGCAGAAGCTTTCCTGAGACTGGATCGAAAGGAGGTCGCCCTCCTCAAGGCGATAGAGAGGGGGATGCGCCGCTCCGAGTGGGTCCCCATCGAGGACCTCCTGGCCAAAGGCCGCCTCTCCCTCAAGGGGACGAGGACGGGCCTCTCGAAGCTCGTTTCAAAGAAGCTCGTTTTCAAGACGACGGAGCCGTACGAGGGCTACCAGATAGGCTTCGCCGCCTACGACCTCATCGCCCTATCCGAGCTTGTCGGCAGAGACGTGGTCGTCTCCCTCGGCGACCTCCTCGGGGTCGGCAAGGAGTCGGTCGTCTTCGAGGCCCTGGGCAGGGCCCCTGCCAGAGGTGGTGCGGGGTCGGAAGAGGATCCTTCGGAAGAGGAGGGGCGGGAGAGGACCCTCCCAGGGGGTAGGGGGGTGGCCGGAGGCGGGCAGGGCGGCCGAGGGGGGGGTGAGCCGGCCGGATCGACGGAGGATCTGGGGGAGCTCATCCCCCTGGCGGTGAAGTTCCACCGCCAGGGGACGACGAGCTTCAAGCACGTCAGGAGGGCGAGAAGCCACCTTCTCGACCGGCCCCGGTGCGCCTGGATCCACGCCGCAAGGCTCGGGGCGGCGAGGGAGTACAGGGTTCTGAAAGCCCTTTACCCTGCGGTCTCGGTCCCGGAGCCTGTCGCCCTCAGCTTCCACGCCCTGGCGATGGAGCATATGGGGGGAGCGGAGCTCTACAAGCTCGACCTTGAAAACCCCAACGAGTGCCTGGAGATCGTCCTCGAAGAGATCGCAGCCGCCTGGAGGGAGGGGTTCGTCCACGCCGACCTCAGCCCCTACAACGTCCTGGTCCGGGAGGATGGAGAGATCGTCATCATAGACTGGCCCCAGGCGGTCTCGCGGACCGATCCCCGATCCGCCGAGCTCCTGGAAAGGGATATCAAGAACCTCCTCGACCACTTCGGTCGGAGGTATCGCCTCGATTTTGAGCCGGAGGAGGCCCTGGCCTGCGTCCTCGGTGAAGAGAAGAAGAGATAGGACGGGAGAGATAGACGGGGATGGGGGGAGATCAAGGATCTAGATAAGGTGTCCTGGGACGCAAGTCAGATATGGAGCCAGAGAATGGACCAGAGGCGGAACGGGGGTTGGGGGTCGAAGAGGAACGGGGCGTCTGAGGTGATCTCATTTCAGAGCTGATCTACGGGGTTGACATCGCCAGCGGCTCGCCTAAGAGTAAGCGACCCCCAAGCTACGCCCTCTTCATCCTGGCTGAGGGCGGAGAGGAGCGCCACCCTATGGTCACAAAGGAGAAGCTCCTGAGGATGATAAGGCAGCGGTTCCCGGATATCGTGGCGGTGGACAACGTCCACGAGCTCGCCTCCAGCAGGGGCGACCTCGTCAGGCTCTTGAGGCGATTGCCGCCGGGGACGAAGCTCGTCCAGGCGACGGGAGGGGAGAGGCCCGAACCTCTGGCAAAGCTCGCCCGCTGGCACGGGATATCCTTCGACAAGAATAGCCCCATGGACGAGGCCGAGACCTGCGCCCGCCTCGCCTCCCGGGGGGTCGGAAGCGCCGTCTCAGCCTTCGAAGAGAGGACGTGGATCAAGGTCAGCCGCCGTAGGTCCCCGGGTCGGGGCGGCTGGTCCCAGAAGAGGTACACCCGGAAGATCCACGGGTCGGTTAAGGCCCTATCCCGGGAGGTGGAGGAGAGGCTCCGGGAGGAGGGGCTGAGGTTCACCCCAAGGCACGTGGAAGGGATCGGCGGCTACATCAGAAGCGAGTTCGTGGTGGAAGCGGATAGGAAAGATGTCAAGATCCGCTCCGGCTATCGGGGCGACGCCCAGATCAGGGTCGAGGGGGTGGAGAGGCCGAGGCTCAGATTCGAACCCCTCCGCCGCAGAAGGGGGTACATCATAGCCGGTATAGATCCGGGGACGACCACCGGGATAGCCGCCCTCAACCTGAGGGGGGAGCTCGTCGACCTCGTCAGTGGCAGGGCGCTATCGCCTCCAGATGTCATAGAATGGCTATCCGATCGGGGAAAGCCTCTGGTGGTGGCGACAGACGTATCTCCCGCTCCCGAAGCGGTGGAGAAGGTGAAGCGATCCTTCTCCGCCGTCCTCTACTCTCCGGGAGGCGAGATCCCCTCCGATGAGAAGATCGCCATCGCCCGGGGATACGGCTATAGAAACGACCACGAGCGCGACGCCCTGGCGGCGGCGGCCAGCGCCTACAAGAAGTACAGAAACAAGTTCCAGCAGGTCGATAAGAAGTGCCCCCCAGACCTCGACCCCGAGGAGGTGAAGGCCCTGGTGCTCCGGGGGCTATCGATAGATCAGGCGATATCCGGTATGACTCCCGCCGTTCATGAAACCCCGTCGAGGAAGGAAGGGGAGGAGAAGCCGAAGGTCGGCTCAGAGATCGAGGCTCTGATGGTGGAGAACAGGCGCCAGGCAGACCAGATCAGACGGCAGAAAGAGTATATTGAGGAGCTGAAGGTCCAGCTGGCGGCAGGCGAAGAGGCTCGGCGTAAGCTCGCGGAGAAGATCGAGAGGCTGAAAGATAGGTCCAGGCGGGAGATCAAAAGGGATCTCGAGATCAGGATCAGGGAGAAGGAGATCGACCGGCTCCGGTCCCTCCTTCGGCAGGAGAGGAAGATGAACAGGAGGCTCAAATCGAGGCTCAAGAGGGAGAGGAGGGGCGAGGAGCTGGAGGAGAAGGCGGTAGGAAGGCAGGTCAAGGATGTCGCCTCCTTCTCAAAAGAGGCGATCATGGAGGCTTCAGCCCGGCTTGAGATCTCCAGAGGGGATCTGATCTTCCTCAAAGACGCCACCGGCGGAGGGCCCCACGCCGCCGACCTCCTCATAGCCATGGAGGTGGAGGCGGTGATCGCCGGGACGGATATGGACGAAAAAATCGAGGGCGTCCTCATGGACGGAGGCGTCCCCGTCCTCCCCGTCCGGGAGGTGCCGGTGAGACGGGTCGGCGGCGTCGGGCTGATCGACCCCCGGGATCTGGAGGGAGCGATGGCGGGTTGGGCGGATCGGAGGCGCACGAGGGTGGCGAGGCAGAAGGTCGAGTGGCTGGAGGGTATGATCCGGGATTACAGGGCCGAGAGGAGGAAGGACGAGCGGCAGAGGCGGAAGGCCACCGAAGGCTGACGGTGAGATCCCCGGGGCGAGGGGAGCGTTTTTAAAGATTACGTATCATCACAGCCTTCCAACCATGCTCTCCGATGAGATATTGAGGTTGAAGGAGGAGAAGAACGCCGTCATCCTCGCCCACAACTACCAGCCCGCCCAGGTCCAGGACGTCGCCGACATTCTGGGAGACTCCCTGGAGCTCTCCCGGGCCGCCGCCAGGGAAGAGGCGGATCTGATCGTCTTCTGCGGCGTCGACTTCATGGCCCAGACGGCGGCGATCCTATCCCCCGATAAGAGGGTGATCCTCCCCGAGGCCGGGGCCTGCTGCCCCATGGCTCAGATGATAACCCCCCGGGACATTGAGAGGTTCAGGCGAGAAGATCCCGACGCCGCCGTAGTCTGCTACGTCAACACCTCTGCCGAGGTGAAGGCGGAGAGCGACATCTGCTGCACCTCCGCCAACGGGATCGAGGTCGTCGCCTCCCTCGCGGAGGAGCGGGTCCTCTTCGTCCCCGATAGAAACCTGGGAAGGTACGTAGCCAGGTTCACCGATAAGGAGATCATCCCCTGGGACGGATACTGCTACGTCCACGACCGGTACACCACAGACGACGTCCGCCGGGCAAAAGCCCTCCACCCCGGGGCCGAGCTCCTCGTCCACCCCGAGTGCAGACCTGAGGTGATCGACCTCGCCGACGGCGTCTACAGCACCTCGGGGATCGCAAGACGGGCAAAGGAGAGCCGGGCCGGGGAGTTCATCATCGGGACCGAGGTGGGGATGAACTACAGGCTCTCCCGGGAGAACCCGGGAAAGGAGTTCTACCCCTTAAGCGAGGAGGCGGTCTGCGCCGATATGAAGAAGACGACCCTGGAGAAGGTCTATTCAGCCCTCCTGACCCTGGAGCCGAGGGTCGTCGTCCCCCAGGAGACGGCCGACCGGGCTCGCGGCGCCATCGAGAGGATGCTGGCTGTCTAGTGATGGGATCCATCGGGACTAAAAATGCTACAGGAGCGGACCCTCACCCAGGCCATCGCATCCCCTTCAATTAGAACCCCTACCTGGGGGGTCCTGTCAAAGAGGCGCGAGCGGAAGAGAGGTGATCTTCATCAGCCGATATATCGACCCCCGTCAGCTCCGGTATCCTCTGGTAACTGCGAGCGCCCTCATGCTAATGGCGGCCGTATATAGCGATGCGAACAGGTTGGCGATAGAGCCCCTGGTAGAGATCGCGGCGATGATCCTCCTCATCACCACAGCCGCCGTCTGGCGGAGGTGATCCGCCCCATCCCGGGGAGGATCCATCAAGATCGATCCCGGTTTTCACCTTCATCTCTTATACCGCCTCCCTCTCTTATCAGAGGAGGACCGGCGGCCCCGCCTCACCGCCCCTGCTTCCTCGTCCTCATATCCATTGATCTGCCCCGGGGAGTCGGAAAGTTCGGCTCCGCAGATAGTTCTTCACCCCCTTCATCCCGTAACCCCATTATCTCATCATGGGCCCCGCACCCTCCCCTATACCGCCACAAATCCAGGAGGCGGGCGAGATCCCTCGCCATCCCTGCCGCCTCGTCGATCCTTTCATAAGTGGCAAGCCCTCTTGGCCGCAGATCCGCCTCCAGCCAGCGGGCGAGATCGCAAGAGAAGCCCGATAGCCTCCCGGAGGCGAAGGCCTCGAATAGTCCCAGGGGGTCGAGGACCCCCTCCGCCGCCACCTCGCCGGTCTGCGACCACCTGCCTCTGGACCCCAGGGCGTCGCCGGCGGGGCCGCCGTAGGTGATGGTCAGGTGCCACGAGACCGCCTCCCAGGGGCGGTCGTCGATCCTGAAAGGTACGGGGTCTTCGCGTTCGATCCTCTCGCACTCCATCCCGGCGGGTCCGGTCCGCCAGACCTCCACGAGGAGGAGCTCTCCGATCCTGTCTGCCCTCCTCCTGATCACCTCATCCAGGGCGAGGATCTCCTCAAAGGTGGGGTGAGATCCCCTGAACCCATCGATAGGCACCGCCTTCTGCGAACCTTCCATCTCCTTCACATCTCCAGCCGCCTTCCAAGGCCCGTCCGTCGCAGATAAAGTTATCTCGAAGGTGGGTTTGAGGGGACGCCGGAGCGCTCCGGCGGGATCTCGTCAGTACCGGAGGGGGGCATTGGAAAGAGGGGCAGAAGGGCTGGGGGGTGGAGGCTACCGCAAAGCCTATTATCGTCGAGAATATCTCCGGCGATCTATGGCAAATCTCAACGTGGCGATCCTCGGCCCCCAGGGGTACGGAAAAGAGGTCGGCAAAACGGGTACATCCACCGACATCACCTTCTACAACCTCAAGAGGGGCGAGAGCACCGTCACCATCGTCGAGCCGACCCGGTATCCGGAGAGGCTCGCGCCCTTATTCTTCGCGGCGTCCCTCGCGAGGAAGGCGGTCGTCGTCGTCGACGAGATCGACGCTGCCTTCGGAGAGTCGGTCATCATGCTCCAGGCCTTAGGGATAAAAGAGGGGTACATCATCCTGCGTAACTACATCGACCCGGGCAGGATGGCGCCTATAATAAAAGGGACGGTCCTGGAGGGGTATGAGGTGATCGACGACGACCCCATCGCCCTCCGGGAGAGGCTCCTCGATGAGGCTGAGCAGCTGGGCGACGAGCCCCCATCCCCCGATGATAAGGGGGGCGCCGTCCCCATCGACCACTTCTTCAACGTCCGGGGTATCGGGACGGTCATCCTCGGGACCGTCGCCGGAGGGGTCATAAGAAGACACGAGACGGTGAGGGTCCTCCCCGGGGAGAGGACCGCCCTCGTCAGATCGATCCAGAAGCACGACGACGACTTCGACTGGGCGGTCGAAGGGGACAGGACCGGGATCGCCCTCAAGAACATCGAGGCCGGGGAGCTCGACCGGGGCGACGTCCTATCCAGCGACGGATCCCTCAGATCGGAGTCGAGGATTTCGGCCTGTGCCGAGCTGATCCGCTACTGGCCTGCGCCTCTCAAGGAGGGGATGGTCCTTCATATCGGCCACTGGATGCAGTTTCTCCCCGGCAGGGTCGCCTCCGTCGAGGCCGGCGACGACTGGAGGAGGCCGCTTCTCAGAATCGAGCTGGAGAAGCCCCTGGTCTGGCGGCCCGGCGATCGGGCCGTCGTCTGCCAGCTGGAGGGAAGCAAGCTACGGATCGCCGGGACCCTGAACCTCCCCTGAAGACCCTCCACCTCTTCTCTTTTCGATCCTTTCCACCACGGAGCTATGGAGCCGTTCCCTCGATGAGGACGGCGGTCCCGCTGGCGGAGACCATCAACATACCGCCGTTCTGCCCCAGGGTCTCGTAGTCGAGGTCTACAGAGAGGACGGCGTTGGCGCCGAGCCTCGCCGCCTCCTCCTCCATCTCGGAAAGGGCGATCTCCTTCGCCCGCCGCAGCTCCTTCTCGTAGGCCCCCGACCTTCCTCCGACGATATCCCTGATCCCGGCGAAGAAGTCTTTGAAGATGTTGGCGCCGAGGATCGCCTCGCCGCTGACTATACCGAGGTACTTAACGATCCGTCTACCCTCCACGGTGGGTGTGGTCGATATCAACAAGGGATCTCACTTCCGTCCCGCCATCTCTCTCCAGGGTTAATTATCCTGGCGGCAGATACTGTGAAGGAGGTATCTGAGTGATGAAGGAAGAGCCTGGAGAATAAGGGAGAGAAGAACGGGCAATAGAAAACGAGTGAGAACGGGCAGAAGATCTTATCGAGGAACCGGGAGGAGATCGGATCGAAAAATGAATGGTCAGGAACGGGGCGGTCCCCGACCGTCTAGTTCTGGCGGAGCCCCTCCTGCCAGCGGAGGAGCTTCTCCTGGACGACGTAGCGGAAGGTCCTGTCGATGAGGAGCCCCAGGAGGCCGAGGACTATCATGTAGAGGAATACCATCTCCATCATGTGGAGGGAATAGTAGTCCCAGAGGCGGTACCCCAGGCCGCTCCTCGTCGACGCTCCGAACATCTCGGCGGCGACGATGCACATCCACGAGATCCCCATGGCGATCCTGATGCCAGCGGCTATCGACGGGAGGGCCGAAGGGAAGGCTACGTACCTGAGGAGGTCGCGGTTCCTGGTGGCGCCGAGGACCATCGCCGACTCGACGTACACCCGGGGGACGGACCTGAAGCCGACGTAGGAGTTGATCAGCATCGGAAAGACCGCCCCCACGAAGACGATGAACCCCGCCGCCTGGGGTGTGAGGCCGAACCATATTATGGCGAAGGGGATCCAGGCGAGGGGGGGGATAGGCCTTATGAGCTCCACTATCGGGTCAAAGACCCTGTCAGCGACCCTCGACCAGCCCATGGACATGCCTATGGGGAGCGCCACCAGGAGCCCAGCCCCCATCCCTATGGCGAAATGGATGAGGCTCACCGGAAGGTCAACCCAGAGGATCGTCTCCCACTGGACGAAGAGGGCGCTGAGGACGGAGGTGAAGGCCGGGAGCTTCAGCGGGTTTGATATGATCATCGCCATGATCTCCCATACCCCGATCAGCCCCATCACAGATAGCACGGTGACGGCGTGCTCCCTTCCGCCCTCTGTCGCCTTCTCAATCAGATCCAATCCCGGTTCCCCTCCATCTCTCATCTTACCCCATCACCCTATCGTAGAAGCTGGTATCGAAGAGGTCGTTTTCGGTCAGCAGTCTGCCCCCGGTGTAGCCCAGCTCGTAGTTGATCCTCGCAAACTCCATCGTCGAGGGGATCGTCATGTGAGGATCGCTTATCCATCCTCCATCCCAGTGCTCGATGGAGTGCTTCACCATCGCCAGGTCCTGGCCTGTCTTGGCTGAGTATATCTCGGCAGCCCTCTCGGGGTTCTCGTTGATAAACCGATTCGCCTTGATGTGGATCCTTATTATCTCCTCCACCAGCTCAGGCTGGTTTCTTATCAGCTTCCCGCTGACTACGAGGGCGCAGCAGGCGTGGTTTGGCCACATCTCCCCGGAGGCGACGACGGATCTCCCGGTTCCGGCAAGCTCGATGATGGAGGGGGCGGGAGTCGGGAGGAAGCAACAGTCTATCCTCTTGGCTGATATAGCCGTCACAGCGTCCCCGGGTCCCATCGACTTGATATCGATCTCTTCGGGGCTCATGCCGTTATCCTTCAGCCACTTCTTCAATACCGTATCCTGGATCGATCCGGGGGGGAAGGTTCCCAGGGTGAGCCCCTTCAGAGAATGAGGACCATCATAACCGACCTCAGGCCTGACCATCAGATTCGAGCCGTTGGTATTGACCCCGGCCACTATCTTCGCATCCAGCCCCTGGGATATCGCCGTTATCGGGGGGGCTGCGCCGACGTAGGCGACGTCGAGATGACCGCCGAGCATCGCCTGCATCTCCGGTGGCCCGGAGGGAAACTCGAAGGCCTCAACCTTCACTATACCAAAGGGCTTCAGCTCCTCCAGCCACCACCCCTCCTCCATCGCGACCATGGCAGCCACCTGATGGGTGCTGGGCTGATAGCCGATGCGAAGGGTGGTGATCTTATCCTTCTCCTCATCGGTTCCGATGCAGCCGAGGGCGATGACCGCCGCCAGGGCGACGGCGACGGCTGCTATAAGAATATCTCTCCTCAATATCATCACCACCGGGAGAGGGTTTGGGCGGATATATAGCATTTTCCGGACAGTATAATTTATGATCCCAAAAGTACTAATATTTCTAAGATATTCTACAATAAGATGACATATGCCGAGAGGTTGATGAGGGCGGCCTTCATCTCCGACGAGAAGCTCCGGGAATCGATGAAAGAGGTCCTCTCGGAGCTGGGGATGAGCGCGAAGGAGTTCAGCGTCGTATCGGCGATACCCCAGTCGACCCTCTACAAGATCATGTCCGGCCACCGGGAGCCGAATATCACGACCCTCCGGCAGATCGTCAAAACCATAAGAGAGATAGAAGGAGGAGATACCGGCTTCATCGCCGTCATCGCCGCCAGGCCGGTCCTCGACGAGATCAGGGAGAAGAGGATGAAGGTGGGGGAGAGGATCCTGGTCCTCCGGGAGTACTCGGCGACGAACATCGAGGAGGCGATCGTCGCCGCCGTCCGGGCCGAGAGGGATGGGGCCGCGGCCCTCGTCTGCGCTCCCATCGTCAGCCCGACGGTGGAGAAGCTCCTTTCGATACCCGTCGCCACCATAATCCCAAAGGATAGCCTCCTGCGGGCGATAGAGGTGGCGGCGAGGAAGATCGAGTGATGGCCCTCCTGTAGCCTCCCCAGAAGGAAGGAATGGGCCCAAATATCTCAAAATATCTCGAAAGGCTTTTATCGGAGGGACGTTTCTTTTCTTAACATCAAGGGCATAGTGGGGCTTGTTCATGAGAACGGTTATCATCCTCTCCATATTGGTGGCCCTGGCGGCCGGTAACGACGCCACCGGCGCCGAGCCGGTGAGCGTCGGGGGAGACTTCGGAATTTCCTGGCTAAAGAATCAGCCGTACCAGCCCGCCACCGGCGACGACGGTGACGGCCTATGGAGCTGGGGGGGCGTCCCCAGCGGCAAGGAAGTGGTCAACGACACCCTCCAGCTCTCCGAGATCGAAGACAACAACACCGGACTGGCGGGGATAGGATGGCTCGGGGCGGAGTCCTTCGGACCGCCGGCGCAGGTAACCTATCCGAAGACGGCTACGGACTTCATGTACCCCTTCTACTCCGACGATCCCTGGATCCTCGCCCAGCACTACGGCCGGGTGATCAGAACGAACCTCGACGACATCCCACGGGATTGGATACCTTATATAGACGAATATCTGAAAAATCGATAGGATCAGTTGCCGAGAATGGCCCATGAGAGGATCGACCTCGACGACCTCCTCCCGAGGCTGAAGGAGGTCCACCCTCACCTCACCCCCATCTCTGCCAGGGATGTGGCCGTCGCCAACTGGGTGAGGCTCAAGTGCAGGTACGGCTGCAAAGCCTATGGGAAGCACCTGGGGTGTCCCCCCTACTCCCCGACCCCTGATGAGACGAGAAAGATCCTCTCGGAGTACGCCGTCGGGGTCATCGCCAGGTTCGAGGCTCTCCCGGACCGGGACGTTCCGCCCCAGCGGCTCCACCACCACCTATGGGAGTCGATCAACAGGGTCCACGAGACGGTATTCCAGCTGGAGAGGAGGGCCTTCCTCGCCGGCTGCTACAAGGCCTTCGGCTTCAACGCCCTGCCCTGCACCTTCTGCGCCACCTGCATCCCCGAGGAGGAGGAGAGGGTCGGCCCCTTCGAAGCCCGCAACTGCAGGCATAAGGAGAAGGTGAGGCCCTCTATGGAGGCCTGCGGCATAGACGTCTTCAAGACCCTGGATAGGGCGGGCTACCACCTATCGGTCCTCGAATCCTATTCAGAAGGCTTCGCCCTATTCGGGCTGGTTCTGTTAGATTGAGGATATGGAACCTCCCCGGAGATCCATAGTCTTTCCATAGATCCGCCCCCTTTGTATCCTACTTGCGAACTCATCATCTCGTTGATATGGCGGCGAGTAGCCGGGTGGGGTCGATGAGCCCCCCGGGCTCTCCGGTCCCAAACCAGTTTCCGCCCCTGTATAGATCCGAGGGCTCGGGGCGGGAACGATAGAGCTCCAGGTGGAGCATCGAGACCTTCCCCACCTCCTGTAGCCTTCTTATGTAGCCTGGGGCGAGGTCGTCGATCCTCTCCGGGTCGAGGGACCGATCCCACCCTCCCCAGCCTCTCGCCAGATCTGATCGGCTCGCCGGCTCTGACATCCACCACCTCCAGCTCCGCATATTTGACGAAGAGGCCACCATCTCCTTGGACGACTACGTAGAAGGTCTTCTTCCAGTATGGAACTTCTCCCGGCTCGGTGAAGACGCCGGCATCAAAGACGAGGCCGTCGGAGATGGAGACGACCTGCGAACCCTGAGGTGCGTAGATGTCGACGCCGCAGTGGCGCCGGTCACCCCGGTCCTCCAGAAAGGACCCGGGCTCCCCCCTCGGAGGGACCGCCCTCCTGAGGTCGCCGGGGAGGGGCCATACCCCTTCATTCGTACGGCATAAATCCGCTCCCGTCAAATATTCTCCCTCAGCTCAGATATCGATTCTATGATCATGTCCGGGATGACGGTGGAGCGATCGGCGAGATCTTCCCGGTACTTACCCGTCCTGACGAGGATTCCCGTCATCTCAGCTTTCTGGGCCCCTCCGACGTCGGTGATTATGTCGTCGCCGATCATCGCCGTCTCCTCGGGCAAGGCCCGAAGATCAGCGAGGGCGATCTCGAAGAAATCCCGGGAGGGCTTTCCCACCACCTCGGCGACGGCGCCGGTGGCGTACTCGAGAGCCGCAACGAAGGGGCCGGCGGAGAGGGAGAGGCCGTCGGCGGCCATCCAGTACCGGTCCTTCTCCAGGGCCATGATCCTCGCTCCGGCCATCACCAGCCGAAAAGCCCTGTTCAGCCGCTCGAAGGTGAAGCCGTCCTCGGCGTCCCCCACCACCACGTACTCCGCCTCATCGTCGACTATGGGTATCCCAGCCTGATCGAAGTCCTCCTGGAGGGCAGGCCTGGTGAGGAGGAAGCACCTGTTGTCTCTCTCGGACCGGATCCTCTCTGCTGCGGCGATTCCAGGGGTGAATATCCTCCTTTCGGATATGGAAAATCCCATCTCGTTGAGGAACTCAGCGAGGCTCCTTCTGGACTTCGAGGTGGTATTGGAGACGAACCGGTATCGATATCCCTTCTCCTCCAGCATCTCCACCGTCTCCACCGCACCCTCGATCGGGCGATTATCTACATAGAGTACCCCGTCGAGGTCGATGAGAAAGGCTTTAGCTTCTATCGTTGACATACCTCCTTTGCGGAGGAGTCTGAATGATCTATTAAGCTTTAAATCTGGTTGACGGATATTTCAATCGACCAAGAAGATGGCTTATTATTCTATTTTTCGGAGGGCATCGCCATCTATCAGCCGCAGGAGAAGCAGGCTAGCGATCCTGTCTCCTTATGCGATCGTCTCATAGGACCGCATTCTGATCGAGACGATGAGAACTTCGTGGAGGGGCCAGGATTTTATCGACCATCAGAGCTCCCAACTGAACGGAAGATCTCGGCTTTTGGAATACCGGGTTTTAGACGACCGGGAGATATTCCCGATCTATAAGGACCGAAAAGGACCGAAAGTTTCTGCCTCAGGTCATGGACATCAGTTCGAGACGTATCTTATCAGAATCCTCCGACCCCTCCTCCGCCTCTGCCTTGGAGCCCTGATCCTGATCCTCGGGGATGTAGGATAAGAAGAGCTTCCGCCTCTTTCCCTGGGTGAGCTTGACGTGGGACGGGTCCATATCGACGGCCCGCTTCATGACGCTTATCACCGTCGTCTTGTTCAGTCCGAGCATCTCCACCAGATCGCTGGTGGTGTATCTTCCCGGCCTCTCCTTCAATAGATCGATGAGGTTGGCGGTATGTTTGTCCATGGCGTATCCGTCGCTCGCCTTCTGATCCCGACCGGCTACCGATCTCGTCTGTCTAGTCTTCATCTGGCTCTTGAGATCTGCCACTTCTTTTGAAAGGTGGTCCACCTGGTCGATGAGCCTCCCCAAAAGGTCGACATCCTGTTGCTTCATGCTGAGCATCCCGGACATATTCTCCACGGCCATGATGAGGCCGATCATCGCCTGCTTCTCCTCCAGCTCTCGCTCACTTTCAGCTACTTTCTTTTTGTAAACTTCCAAAAGTTCTTCAAACATTGGATCTGCGCCCCTTATCTCAATATAAGGGCTCCATCCGATATCTCAACTAACCCTCACAAGATACCGAAAAGGCCGTTACGTCTTGTGATATGGATCCGAGTATAAATAGTTTATCTTAATAGGACTTACGCAGTTAGCGTGGCTGAGACATTATAATTTAGATATTTTATATAATCTCTTATAGCATTTCGAATGACACTTTGCTTGCTCTCGAACCAGCTCCGAGACGTTCTGACCCTATCGAC
>Ga0334883_1001004_pt1 | contig 45109 bp, 25 predicted proteins | sample GraSluR1_MG_6_FD_207230 | JGI IMG/M metagenome (GOLD analysis project Ga0334883, IMG submission 207230) | Sludge microbial communities from methane-producing bioreactor in Wageningen University, Netherlands - Granular Sludge_09_05-R1 | ecosystem: Engineered > Bioreactor > Anaerobic >...
CCTGGCTATGCTGACGATAGCCCGGGGGCTCACCCGGCTCTACACGGGCGGCGAAGCGATCACGGGGCTGGGCCAAGGCTTTGTCAGCATAGGATCCGGCAGGCTACTGGGTATTCCCAACCAGGTCTGGATTGCGGCAGGTATTGTATTAACGGGTGTGGTGCTTCTCAAAAAGACCAGGTTTGGTCGCTATGTGTATGCTGTTGGCGGCAACGAAGAGGCCGCCAAATTGTCCGGCCTCAATGTTGCGCGTGTGAAACGCAGGGTCTACCTCGTTTCCGGCGCGTTGGCGGCCGTCGGCGGATTGATCGTGACATCCAGGCTGAACTCCGCCACGCCTATTGCCGGTGAGGGTCTTGAACTGGACTCAATCGCAGCCGTCGTAATCGGCGGCACGTCTCTTTCGGGCGGAAGGGGCTCCGTGCAGGGTACCGTTCTGGGGGCGCTCATCATCGGCGTGCTCAACAGCGGATTGGTGATTATGGGCGTTGACCCCTTCTGGCAGCAGGTGATCAAAGGGTGCGTCATTCTACTGGCGGTAATCGTGGACAAACTATATAAGAAGGACTAATCAGGCAGCGACCCGATGATCTGCCGCACGGCTTTGTGATGACAGAAGTGGAACTAATAATCAAATCGATTCAGTATCGCAAGAAGCTGCTGCAATGCATCAAGCAGGCAAACGCCGGACACACTGGCGGCGACCTGTTCTGCATTGACATTCTCAATGTCTTGTACAACCGTATTCTTAACGTTTCGCCTGAAACGTTCGACAGCCCCACACGCGATCGCTACGTTCAGAGCAAAGGACATTCTGTCGAGGCGCTTTATGTTGTGCTGGCGGATCAGGGCTTCTTTCCGGCATCCGATCTCGATGGACTGTGCCGTTATGGTTCTCATTATATAGGGCATCCGACCCGCAAAGTCCGGGGCATTGAACACAACACCGGAGCGCTGGGGCACGGGCTGGCCTTCAGCGTGGGCGTGGCGTTGGCGGGCAGGATGAACGATGCCGCCTACAAGACCTATACTTTACTGGGCGACGGTGAGTTAGCGGAGGGCTCCAACTGGGAATCGATGCTGATCGCGGCCCATTACAAGCTCGACAACCTGGTTGCGATCTGTGACCGCAATACCCTGCAGATCACCGGACGCACGGAAGACGTGTGCGCCCTGGAGCCGCTGGGCGCGAAGTTCGAGGCGTTCGGGTGGGCGGTTCGCGATGTCGATGGTCATGACATTACGGCTCTGAACGAGGTATTCCGCGCCGCGCCGTTCGAAGCGGACAAACCGAGCATGGTAATTGCCCATACCGTCAAAGGTAAGGGGGTGAGCTTCATGGAAAACAATCCGAAGTGGCATCACCACGTACCAACTGACGCGGAATACGAACAGGCGCAGCAAGAATTGGATCGTCTGCTACGGGAGGTTCATTCATGAGTTTTGCGCCCGGAGTGGAACCAGGCAGGCCGAACTTGGACGTTTTCTCCGAGACGCTGATGGCGCTTGCCTGCAGGGACAGCAATGTGCTGGCGGTCACAAGTGATTCGAGAGGATCGGGAAAGCTGGCGCCTTTTGCTGCGGCGCTGCCGGGACAAATTGTGGAGGTGGGATCGCCGAGCAGAACCTCGTGGGCGTCGCGGCCGGGCTCGCTTCGGCCCGCAAAACCGTCTTTGCCGTGTCGTCGGCGTCATTTCTGACCGCACGGGCACTGGAGCAGATCAAAAATGACGTCTGCTACTCGGATTGGCCGGTCAAGCTGGTCGGCATCAGTGCCGGCGTCAGTTACGGCGCCTTGGGCGCCACGCATCATTCCATCCATGATCTGGCGGTGCTTCGGGCGATCGATAACATCACCATTATTGTGCCTGCCGATAATTTCGAGACCGCCGAATCCATACGTGCAGCCGCGATCATGGATCATCCTGTTTATCTGCGGTTTGGCAAGCGGCCTCTCCCGCAACTGTATCCCACCGGGACACAATTTGCGGTTGGCAAGGCCTTGACGGTATGCGAGGGCACGGACGTTGCGTTCATAGCCACGGGCGAAACCGTATACCCGACCGTGATGGCCGCAAGAGAACTGGGAACAAAAGGGATTTCAGCCCGCGTCATCAGCATGCATACCCTCAAGCCGCTTGACGTGGATACGTTGGTGCAGGCGGCCGGCCAGTGCCGAGCCGTGGTCACCGTTGAAGAGCACAGCATCTTCGGCGGTCTGGGTGAAGCATGCGCGGCGGTTCTTATGCAGGCGGGCAGCCGCATTCCTTTCCGGATTGTCGGCTTTCCCGACGAGTACATGGTTGCGGGAAGCCAGTTGGAGATTTTCGAGCATTACGGAATTACTGCGGGTTCACTGGCGCGGACAGCCAAGACGCTGCTCGGCATCTGAATGAAGGGAGAAAGCAAATGGACAGCCGGTACATTCTTGCTATTGATCAGGGCACCAGCGGGACGAAAGCCGTCGTGTTTGACGATCAGGTGCGCGTGGTCGCAAAGGCGACGGAGCCGCTGAAATCATATTTTCCTGAAGTCGGCTTCGTTGAGCAGGACCCTTTGGAGATCTATGACAACGTGGTGGCCGCTGTGAAGGCATGCCTTGACCGGTTCCAGCAGTTGACCTCCGAGGCGCTGGAAGCCATCGCCGTCTGCGGGATATCCAACCAGAGGGAGACCTTTGACTTGTGGGAAAAATCCGGTGCACCCTTGTGCAATGCCGTGGTCTGGCAGTGCAAGCGTTCTGTTGCCATCTGTGATCGCCTCAAGGCGTCGGGCATTGAGGGTGAGATTCGGCGGCGGACCGGTTTGATTATCGACCCGTACTTTTCCGGCACAAAGCTTTTGTGGCTGCTGGAGAATAATTGCCGGGCAGCCGAGGCCATTCGCGGGGGTCGAGCAATGTTCGGGACTGTCGATACCTGGCTGCTGTACAAACTGAGCGGCGGGAAAAGCTATCTTACCGACCATACCAACGCCTCGCGCACTCTGTTATTCAACATTGATGAGTTGCAGTGGGACCGTTGTTTGATTGAGCAGTTCGGCTTGCAGGGCCTGCAACTACCCGAGGCAAAACCATCCTCCTGCGACTACGGCCGGACAGATTTCGAAGGGTCTTTGCCGAAGGCGATTCCGGTCGCTGCCATGATTGGTGATTCTCATGCCGCTGCCTTTGGTGAAGGCTGCTTCTCGTCCGGAACCGCAAAAGCTACGCTCGGCACAGGTTGTTCCATTTTGCTGAATACGGGGTCAAATCGCGTCCAGCCTGCCAGGGGAACCGTAGCGACGATCTGTTGGAGCGTGCCCGGCCGGGTGGATTATGCCCTGGAGGGAATCATCGTGACCTGCGGCGCTACAATTGCCTGGCTTCGCGACCAGTTGGGTCTGTTCGCGTGCAGCGCCGAAACGCAGGAGATGGCCTTGGCCGTTCCGGACAATGGCGGCGTGTATCTCATCCCGGCGTTCAGCGGCCTGGGGGCGCCCCACTGGCGCATGGATCTGAAAGGGGCGATTCTCGGCCTTACCTTTGGCTCGGACAAGCGTCACGTTGCTCGTGCCGCACTGGAGTCCATTCCCTATCAGATCAGAGATGTTATGGCCGTGATGGAGCAGGACAGCGGTACGCAACTGCGGCAGCTCCGGGTCGACGGCGGAATCACCGAGAACCGTTTTGTTATGCAGTTCCTGGCTGATCTGCTGAATGTAGATGTCGTGAATATCGGGATCGCCGATATCTCTGCACTCGGCGCGGCATTTCTTGCGGGTCTTCACGAAGATGTCTTCAAAGATATCCAGCAACTCGAACAGCTCAGTGTCGGCTGGCAGACATGCTCTCCGGGCACGGAACGGGAGAACGTTCAAAGGTGGTACCAAGAATGGAAGAGCACGGTTAAACAATTGCTATCAGGCTGATGAATGCCAGTGAGGTTATTACCGATTTGCGGTGTCCTTATAGAAGGGGTTCAGAACTTCTTCCAGTGTGTGTACTGGGAAACCTGGCGGTACGCGAGGGAAAGCTGGCGGCGGCCAGAGAGGCCCGCAAGGCCCTGCGCAAAGCATCCTGATTACGGAAGTATTGCTCCCTGACTCGCCTTTGGTGCGGGCCTAAGCGTTATCGGGCCGAGCAAGCCCGATGGAATCAGGGGGGTATTCTTATTTTGTACATGCTGCATGTTGGTGCGAGTGATTCGGTCAGTTTCATCAAGGAACTTGTCGCCAACAAGGCGGTTGTTCCAGACGTTGGTCACTCTGACCTCGAGATCATGCGTGCCACTTGTCAGTAATCTCGCAGGAATTCTCACCCGGACGGGGTACGTCCAGGCAGTGCCGAGCTGCTCGCCGTCCACACTCACTTCGGCAACCTCACGTACTTCGCCAAGGTCCAGCCAATGATCCGCTTGTGCATGGGCGGGCATCTTCAACTGAATCGAATAGGTAGCCGTGCCTGAGAAATACTTCATTCCTTCAACATCCGACGTTGCCCAGTCTATGAGCCTGTCCCACTGAACAGAGTCAGGAGCACGTCTGCCGGGCTGGAATTTGACGGTCCACGTTCCTTCGACGGGGATCTTTTTGCCTGATTCAGTTACAGGGCGGTCGGCGGTCTTCTCAAGAGGCGCACCGTCGCGTCTGAACAGCACAAACGCGGATCCAAATGCGGGCAGGTCTAGCGCGACGTCGCAGGAACCGTCGTCATGGCGGTGGACAAGGTGAGCCGAACGTATCTCACCCGTTACCGAACACCATACCTCGGGCCTACCGTCGCCTTCTGGAGGGCCTCGATGAGATGTTCACGATCAATCGTCTGGGCCTGCCGAGTTCCTTGCGACGGTGTCTGGGAACGACGAATGTGATCGAGTCGCCAAACGGCGGCATTCGCAGCCGCACGGGCCGGGTGAAGAACTGGCGCGATCACGCGATGGTCGTCCGCTGGGTGGCAGCGGCACTGATGGACACGGAGAAACGGTTCAGGCGCATCATGGGGCACGAGCAGTTGTGGATGCTCGACGCAAAGCTCAAACCTCTGGCCGAAGACGATACAATTGACAACCAGTCAAGAGTCGCGTAGCTTATGAACAAAAGAAGTAGCCAACCAACCTCCAACTACGACAGGGACATCCTCCTGCGAAGATCAGGAAACGTTTTCGGCTTTATAATTGCGGTGCCTTTTGAAGGCACCAAAAGTCGGCTAACTGTGCATTTCCACAGCCGGATGAAGACTTCTCTGCGGCACCCTGGTGACGAGGATCCGGACAACCCATGCGCGAGACCTTCCCGTTGCACATGGCGTTGGCTGGAAGTCGCTCCTCATGTACTCAGAGAAGTTCAAGCGGTCATTTGCAGGTGGCGGGCAGTTAACGACTGTATTGTCTGTATTCCTTCCGAAATGCGGAAGGACTTATGCCCTTTTCACTCCTGAAATAGCGGCTGATGTGCTCGATATCGGTAAACCCGAGTTCATAAGCAATTTGTGAGACAGTCAAGTTTGTTTCAATGAGCAATTGTGATATCCGCTCTGCCCGCTTAGCCCGTATGACTTTATTGATCGACCGGCCCAAGACTGTCTGGAATCGGTATTCCAATACACGTCGCGAAAGCGTGGTTGCCTCCACCACATCGGGCACTCTGATCGATTCGTGCGAGTGATTGCCGATAAACCTCAATGCTGATTGAACCTCAGTATCAGTTACGGCGAAGGTATCCGTTGATCGGCGGACCTTAATGTGGGTTGGTTGCAGGATAATCCGTTGCGAAGCGGATTTCTCCTGCCCCTTGATAATCTTATCCAATAAACGGGCGGCTTCGAAACCTGCCGTTTCAAAATCAAGGGCAATGCTGGAAAGTGGCGGATTGTTTGGCAGGCAGACCAACTCGTCATCATCGACCCCCAAAATTGCGACATCTTTCGGCACATCAATGCCTTCCGATTCGCAGGCAGCGCTAACCAGTTTAGCGCAATCATCGTTGCATGCCAACAGGCCTAACGGATGAGGCAGCCCATTTAGCCAGGTCGTAATCGCAGCAATTTCGTCATCCCGGATGAAATGGCCTTCTGAAGTCTTTACTTCATGTTTTGCAATACTGAAGCCCTTTTCCCTGGCGTGTCCAGCGAAACATCTCCCCCGTTCGACTGCCCAAGAAATGCCTTCAAATTCGCAGTAGGCCAACTGTGTAAAGCCGTGATCCATGAAATGGTCCAGTGCCATGTCAGCTATTGCCTGCGCGTCGCCGAAGATATTAGGCATGCCCGCAATCGGTTGCCGTATGTCAATGCCGATTGTGGGAATCCCGAGTTGCCTGATGCCTTCAGGGATTTCACCACTGCCAATGATAAAACCGTCTGCCAACCAGTCTTCAGGTAAACGGATATTTTGACTTTGACTGGTTGCAGTAAAGTAATGCGGCATACTCTGGGATAACCGCCAGTGACTGAACAGGCGGCAGTACTTGCTGACGCCCCGAAGGATCCCCCGACCACACGCGCGCGAGGTGTCAATATGCAGTATGACTTTAGGCGCTTGCATCGTCTCACCCTTTGTCGAATGCAGCACATTTTAGCTGGCCACGAGCGCAAAGGCAATGAACTTTTTCGCAAATTGGCGGGTGTTTTGCGGGAAATGGGGTTGTTTGAGTATCCGCAAACCGCAATAATACGTCAGAGACAACACGGACTATTTAAGACTTGTGGCGAGTATTACTATGAATTCAAGGGAACGTGTCCAGATTGCTCTGAGTTTCGAGCAGCCGGACAGGACTCCGGTTTTTGCATCATTCGTACCTGAAATAGAGCAACGACTGAGACGCCAATTCAGTATTTCCGAGTTGGATACAGGGGCGGCCTTAGGCAACGATATGGTTAAGTCTTGCGCCGGACTGGAAATGAGCTTTAACGGCAAGCCCGAACCGGAATATACCGACGTATGGGGAATCAGGTGGCGATATATAAAGAATAACTCCGGCCTCTATACTGAGATCGCTGAACACCCGCTTGCCGGCGATTTGGACAAACTGGATTCGTTTGAGATTCCCGATCCATGTGAGGAGTCTCAATATGACGATTTTTGCAGAAAAAAGGAACTTTACGGTCATGAAAAGTGGATGATCGGTTCATCACAGATCAGCATTTTCGAAGCCTGCTGGTACCTGCGAGGGTTGCATGCTTTCCTGACGGACATGGTTCTGAGGCCGGGGTATGCCGAATTGCTGATGGACAAAGTTATGCAGTTCCCGCTCAAGGCTGCCAGGAAGTACATCGAACTTGATGCGGATATGATTTGGTTCGGTGATGACGTGGCAATGCAGACAGGCATGATGATTTCTCTTGATATGTGGAGAAAGTTCTTCAAAGGGCGTTATGCCCAACTCTTTGCAGAGTGCAGGAAGGCCAATCCCAGAATAAAGATCGCCTACCATAGTTGCGGGCAATGTACTGATATCCTTGATGACATGATTGAAATAGGATTGGACGTGCTGAACCCCTTACAGCCGATGGCGATGGATCCCTTTGAGACAAAAAGACGTTATGGCAAACGGCTGGCACTTTTTGGCGGGCTGTGCATCCAGAACACGTTACCTTACGGTTCGGCGGGAGATGTCCAAAAAGCGGTTAATGAACTGATTATTGAATTAGGCAAAGGCGGAGGCTATATCCTTGCGCCGGCGCATCATATTCAGGCCGACACATCAGTAGAGAATATCAGAAGTTTCTATGAATCTGCCATAAAGACTGCCAGCCATGCAAGGCAAAGGGTTGCCGTACCTGACGGAACGAAATATCTGAAACAAGAACTGCTGACAAAGGGACTGCCCAAGAATGGTGAGGCGAGCATATGATCATTACAGAAATACACACTGCAGGATCCTACAACCATCAGCCGCCTGATTCCTTTTGTTCATCGAGATGGCCGGAGAAATACATGCATACAGGAGAAACAGGGTGATGCAGAATCAGTGCCCGTCATCCATAGTGAAGTGCAAATGGCTGGCTCTTCTTGTTTTGTTTGCTTCCTTCTGCGGAGTCGGCCACGCGGAAGTCACGGTCGTTCAGTCAGGTGACACACTGGCAATAGAGAACAGCGTGGTCCGGTTCGAGTACGACCTTTCCAACGGGCGCTATGCAGCCATTGACAGGCGGGATCACTCTGTGTGCATTAAGGACGGTACGTTTCAGGCCAATGAACTCACGACAACGATGCTTGGTCTTGAGCATCGCTGGCGAAGCAAGTCTGTATCGGATGAACTGGGCGAGGGCAAGGCGATCTTCATTGAAAGCGGTAGGCCGGAACAGATAACGCTGCTGTTCCAAGTAACCATCTACAAAGACAGAAGCTGTATCGTCCTGCAAGGCGGAATCGAGAACAGGACTGCTCACGCGGTACAACTGAAATCCATCAAGCCATTGTCGCAAGGGACTGTGTTTAGTGAATTCAACATGGGCCGCAACTTTCGACTGGTCGATGGCTACGGCGGCGGGGAACCCCTTGAGTGGGGGCCACGAGCATATACGCCCGTGCATCAGGGCAATTACATTCATTCACGCAACAACGTCCTGATGACCTTCGGCGAGGGGCAGACAAGACGTTCATTGGTGATGGGGGGGCTGACCTATCACGATTTTGAGAAGTTCACCACGATCAGCCAGCCTCGCCAGATTGAATTGGCGGCAGATCGAGACGGCACTCGATCGCTGGTTTGCTATCTCAACTTGCCCGAAAACACAGCCGTCACCGGTTCGAGCGGTGAATCTTTGAGCCTGAAGCAGAGCTCGGGGAGACGCGCTTTCAGCTACCGCGCGCTGTGGGGCGATGAATTTGCCACGGCGACCGTCGGCAGGGAAGGCGTCCATCTCGAGGCCGCCGATCTGGACGCGGATTCCGTGTACTACCTGGGTTTCTCCTGGTGGCACACGGACAGGGATGAGCACATCCAGTCAGTTATTGTGGACAGTGGAAATGGAGCGAAGAAGCATGTTCTGCTGGATGCGCAAACAGTGCCGATGTGGAGCAATAAGAGAAAGGAAGACCCTCAGCAGGTTGAACTTTGCGTGCCCCGGGAGGTCTACGAGTCCGGCAGGATGCGGATCCGATTCGAAAGCAGAACGGACAATCTTGAAACCATCGTGAACGAGGTGTGGCTGCGCAAAGGACTCGTGCCCTTGTTGGACGGGCAACTGAAACCCGTCAACGCCTGCCCGAGGCCTCGACGAGAAATGACGGGCCTTCTGTACGCTGAGGATCCGGTGGGCAAGCGAGTCGATCCCGGAGTTCGCTATCTGCCCGACGATCGGTTCTACGTGGACTTCATAACCAGGAATCCCTTCGAGAATCTTGAGCAGTACGGCCGGGCCATCCGGGCGGCACAAAAAATCGAGTTGAACATGTATGATTTTCCCACAGTTTGCCTGTGGTACGCGCACCATGCGGGATATGGCGGCGGCAAGGCGACAAATGATACGGTTGGCGCGGTGGCGGAGATGGAGAACATCCGTCGATCCGGTTTCCTGAAGTTTTCACGGGCGGCGGTGCGCCTGGTCCCGGATTGTTATAGCAAGAGCAATCAACAGGGCTGGTGGGACGATGAGCATTTCCAGAAGCATGGGAGCACGAACCTGGGCGATTTCACCGGCGGTACCTACAAGACGCCCTACGAAACGTCGGAGAAGTGGGGCAAGGCTGTCAACGAGCGAGGCGGCATTCCGCTGACGTATTGCCAGACCGGTTTCCGATCCGAAGATTACGCCTTTGCATTTCCTGAACACATGCTTTTCAACAGTCCCACGGCTTGGAGGAACGAAGCTTACAAGCGTCCCCTGGACGATGACGAGTTCTGGGGCAACGCCTGGCTGAAGAACTTCCGCTTGTGGGGTTATGACTACACGGATCCGGGTTTCATGGCACACATGGGGCAGGTTTATGCGGCCTATCGCGCCGGCGGAATCAAAGGGCTGATGTTTGACTATCCCGCCACGGGCTGGGTAGCCGCCGGCGGGTTTAACGATGCCTATGCCACCACGGCCAGCGCTTACCGGAACATATTCCAACTGGCCCAGGAAGGATTGGGCCCGGAGTGCTATGTACACGAGCGCAACCTGGAGCGGGGTTCGGACATCACGTTGGGACTCGTCGCCTCGCAAAGAACGGAGAACGATACTGCTCGTATCTCGCCCGATGTCGTGACGCGCTGCGGCCTCCGCTGGTACAAGAACCGCGTTGTTGTTAATTATGACACTGATTCGAAGAATGTTTGGCGCCTTCGTGATGATCGGGACGCGGTGCGCAGCCTGTTCACGATGTCCTATGTGACCACGGGGCGCCTGCTGCTGGCCAACAGCTTCTCTCAGTTGTCGGAGGAGATTATACACGACCTGACACGCATCTACCCTTTCCACAATGCCCCAAAGAGCGCCAGACCGGTTGATGGCTTGACCCGGAAGTATCCGAGTATCTATGACTTCGAGGTATCTCCGACTTGGCATCAGTTGACCTTCTATAATCCGAGCGCTGAAGAGGAAATGGATATCGAAGTTGCACTTGCCGGCGACACGGCTGAGTGCGCGATTGGATTGGACCCGAGCGCGAAGTACTACATTTATGATTTCTGGAATGACGCCTTTGTGGGTCAGTTCACCGGGCGTGAGCGTTTGACACAACGTCTGCGCCCGGCAGAAGCACGCATGATGTCCGTCCACCAGGTTGCGGACCATCCGCAGTTTATTTCGACGAATCGGCATGTCATGCAGGGGTACATCGATCTTATCAGGACTGAATGGCTGCCTGGGCGTAACCTTCTGCGAGGGATCAGCAGGATCACAGGGGACGACCCCTACGTGGTCGTGATCGCAACAAACGGCTACAAGGCGAAGTCCGCGACTGTCGACGATGAGAATACAAAGGCCGGAATTGAAATGATTGACAAGAACCTCGTGAGGTTGACGCTAACACGAGGCAAGAATGGAATCGTAGAATGGACCGTTGAATTCTGACGCGACTACTTGGCGGCTGCTGGAAAAACTGTGTTGTCGTGCCGGTGCAAAGATTACGCATTTTTTAGAAGAACGGTAGAATAGTGATTAGACGGCGTTTACGATTACCCGGTGGTATGCATCGCCGTGGAGCACCAATGTGGCTTTAAGCATTTTTAACGATGTGATCGGACCTGTCATGCGGGGGCCGTCCAGTTCGCACTGTGCCGCGGCGCTGCGGATCGGCCGGCTGGCGCGCGACCTGATGGATCAGGGTATGGATCGGGTACACGTGGAATTCGATCGGCAGGGGGCCCTTGCTACCACGCACGCAAGTCATGGCTCGGATATGGGCCTGTTCGGCGGGCTGATGGGCTGGGAAGCGACGGACGAACGATTGCCCGATGCTGCCCAGGCGATACGTCAGGCAGGTATTGAAGTCCACATTGAAATCGGGGACTTTGGTTTGGCGCATCCCAACACATACCGCCTGACGCTTGGTAATCCATTTGAGCGGCACACGTTGACTGCTATTTCCACGGGCGGCGGCGCCATTGAGGTTGTTGAAATCGACGGATTCAGTGTCTCCATAGGGGGGGATTACGCCGAGACGCTGATCTTTGTTGGCAGCGGGGCCCAGGCAATCGCCGACCGGCTGTCCAGTACGGCGCGAGTCGACGAGATTCTGGTGCACGCGTCCGGTGGCGGACAGCTTGTCGAGTTCAGGGGTGAGGACTTTGTAAACGAAACGGAAGTGGCCGCGATCGATCGTGCATACGATGTTCACTCTGTAAAACGGCTGTCACCGGTTGTCCCCATATTGTCGCGGGCAGGTATGGAGGTTCCATTTGCTACATGCGAGGCGATGTTACTATACAAGGGACAACGCGACACGCCTATATGGAAATTGGCGATGTTGTACGAATCGGTGCGCGGGGGCCTCACTGAGGCGGATGTACTAACGCGGATGCGCAAGATTGTTGATGTTATGAGGATGTCGCTTGCACAGGGGCTAAAGGGAACGGACTATGAGGATCGCATACTTGGCTCCCAGTGCGGCGGCTTTGCCGAACGTATGAAGGAAGGAAGCCTGCTCGATGCGGGCATCCTGAATCGGATAATCCTGTACGTTACAGCCCTGATGGAGGTCAAGAGCGCGATGGGTGTGATTGTAGCTGCGCCGACGGCGGGGGCATGTGGTGCACTGCCTGGTTCCATTATGGCGGCCACGGATGCGCTGGGACTTGGCGACGATGACGCCGCGAGGGCTATACTTGCGGGCGGCTTGATAGGGATCTTTATTAAGGGAGGCTCAACCTTTTCAGCCGAGGTGGCAGGCTGCCAGGCTGAGTGCGGTGCCGCCTCGGCCATGGCTGCGGCGGCACTGGCAGCGTTGGGCGGCGGCGGGGTCGAGCAGGCTGCTGCTGCGGCTTCGATGGCCTTGCAGAATTCGCTTGGTATGATCTGCGACCCGGTGGCCAACCGGGTGGAAGTCCCCTGTCTCGGTAAAAACGTTATGGCCGCAGGCAACGCGCTGGCCTGTGCCAATATGGCGATGGCCGGCTATGATCCCGTCGTTGGACTGGACGAAGTTATCGAGGCAATGGACCGGGTGGGGCGGAGCCTGCCGCGGGAGTTGCGATGTACCGGCTTGGGCGGACTCTCGGCGACCAGGACATCCAGGGAGATCGCAGCGAGATTGAACAAAGGTAGCCAATGGCGACTGAAGTCAAGATTCAAAGCATACTCAGGACGCCGCAGGAATAGATGATGAGCAAGACCATGATTCGAATTCTCTCGGCACAGGATATTCGCCAAGCATTGCCTATGTGCGAGGCAGTCGCCGTGATGAAGGAGGCCTTTGCCGAATTGTCCGCGGGACGTGTAACGATGCCCGTGCGGACGCACATCGATATTTCTGCGCACGCAGGCACATCGCTGTTTATGCCCTGCTTTGCCGAACGGTTCGGGCGGATCGGTTTAAAAGTTGTCAACCTGTTCGACAACAATCCCGCAAAGGGGTTACCCCGCATCCAGGGGCTAGTGTGCCTGTTTGAGGGACAGACGGGCAGCCCGATTGCCTTGCTCAATGGGACATACTTGACGGCGCTGCGCACGGGAGCGGCTTCAGGGGCTGCCACGGATTTGCTGGCCAGGCCCGATGCCGCAATTGTCGCCATCTTCGGCGCCGGCGTCCAGGGCCGTACACAACTGGAAGGGGTTTGTGCGGTAAGGGATATTCACAGGGCCCTCGTGGTTGACCCGGCTGCGGATGCCGCCGCCACTTTTGCCGCCGAGATGAGTCGGGAGTTAGGCATTGAAGCGACGGCCGCTGCATCGCCGCAGGATGCGCTGTGCTCAGCCGACGTTATCTGCACCGCCACCTTATCGAAAACGCCGGTGTTTGCAGACAAAGACCTCGCGCCAGGCGCACACATCAACGCCGTCGGTTCGTATAAACCGGATGTCCAGGAGATCCCCACGGAAACAGTACGGCGCGCCCTGCTCGTCGTCGATCATCGCACGTCCGCACTGGCCGAGACTGGCGATCTCATCATCCCAATTAGGAAGGGCATGATACAGGAATCTGACATCCACGCAGAATTGGGTGAGATTGCGGCGGGCATATCATCGGGACGGGCATCGGAGACGGGTATTACACTGTTCAAGTCGGTCGGCCTTGCTATTCAAGACCTGGCGGCGGCCGCACGCGCTTTTGAAAACGCCGCAAAAGGAGGGCTTGGCCAACTTGTTGATTTGTGACGGGCTCATGCGGCGGCGCTCATCTACAACGAGCAGCGATATAGCCGAGCGGCTATAGCCCAAGAAACGAAAACTGCATTAGCAAGCGGTCCTGCGATTTGATAGAATGGTGGAGCCCCGATATGAAGGCGGCAGTAAAAACGTGATGGTTCAGCGCGGAGGAATGACATGAGACAAGGTGAATTCAATTTATTCTGGTTCTTGCTGGCGGTCGCAGTAGTCTGTCCTGCCTGTGCGGCGGATAAGAACAAGCCGGTCGCGCTCGACAAGGACCCCGCCCTTGTGGGCTGGTGGAAGTTCGAGGAAAAAACAGGTACAACGGCGGCGGACTCATCCGCTGCCAAACGAAACGGAACGCTCTCGGAAGGACTTACCTTTGAGGCCGCCTCCGTTGACGGCAAGGTCGGAAAGGGCCTGCTCGTGGCGGCCGATCAGTACGTCGAGATAAAAGGCTACAAGGGCATAACGGGTACGAAGCCAAGATCCGTCGCCGCATGGTTCAAAACGACAAAGAGGCAGGGTGACATTGCTGTTTGGGGCACACGGGACTCGGGCAAGCAGTTCCGCTTCGGGCACATTCGAGGACGTCTCGGAATGACACCTTTCGGCGGCTACTATTACATGAAAGAGTACACCGACGATGGAAAGTGGCATCACATCGTGCTGGTAATAACTGAGTCGGAACTCCCAAATCTGCATGATCATGTCAGCATCTTCCTCGACGGCAAGATCGCTGAGGTTGACGACATAGGCCTGCTGGACCTGCTGCCGATAGAAACTGCCGAAGGCGCCGATGTGCGTCTCGGTTCGGGGTTTGAAGGAATTCTCGACGACGTTCGAATCTATAGTCGGGCCCTTACGCTCGATGAGGCCAAGACGATTCACGAGGGTAAGAGCAATAAACCCATTGAGAAGTAAACGGCCTGCTTTCGATTATAAGGTGAACGATTCAGGAACCGCTAAGCAACGAAACACAAGTCGCTCAATTGAAGGTTGGAAAGGACATGTGATATGACCAATGACAGAATAACACGACGTGATTTTATTCGGAATAGCGCGGTGACGGTCGCCGGTATCGGCGCGGCTGTGACCGTCGGCGTCGGCGGTGTAGTCTGTGGGGCTGCGGCCGAGACCTTTAACACGTCCAGCATAGTTAACTACAACCCGAATATGGAATACCGCAGGCTGGGCAAGACCGGCCTGATGGTCTCGGCGGTTTGCCTCGGCGGTCACTCTCGCAGCAACCAGGAGCAGCGCAATGAGATCGTCAGCCGTGCTATCGACGCGGGAATCAACTACATCGACGCCTGCTGGGATAATGAGGTAAAGCGGGATGCCAAAGCCCTTCATGGCCGGCGCGACAGGATGTATCTGGCGCTGTCGCACGGCGCCAAGGAGATGCGAAACGAGGACTTCCGCACCTCGGAGAAACTCCTGGCGTCACTGGATGAACTGCTGCAGAGTTCGGGTCAGGAGTATACCGATCTTTGGCGAATCACATGTTACGAGCCCGGCGGCCGACACACCTTCAACGCGGCATGTGAAATGGTCGGCGCCCTCGAAAAAGCCAAGAAACAGGGCAAGGCCCGATTCATCGGCTTCTCCACTCACGACCGTCGCTGGATCAAATTCATGATTGAGTACTTCCCACAGGTCGACTGTGTGTGCTTCCCGTTTACGACGATGAGCCGGCGTGCCCAGACAGACAGCCTCTTTGACGCCCTGAAGAAGTGCGATGTCGGTGCATTTGGCATCAAGCCCTTTGCCGCCGGTTCGCTGTTCACGGAGGACCGAGAAGAAAACCTGAAAAGGGCCCGACTGGCCCTGCGATACATCCTGGCCAGCAATACCGTCATGCCGATCCCGGGCCTTAACAGCATTGAGGAGCTCGACAATGCCGTCAAAGCGGTGCAGGAGAGGCGGCAATTCGATGTCAAGGAGCAGGCTCAGATGGAGAACGCCTCGAAGCAAGCATGGGCAAATCTGCCTCGGAATTACCAGTGGCTCAAGAATTGGCAATACGTGTAGGATCATAGGCCAAGGCGATTGAGCGACATGTACCTTTGCCGAAATCTGCTGCCAGATCAAGAGAGTCGAATGAAAGTCTGACACATGAGATACTTCTTAATCATGCTTATCATGGTTGTGTTGGCGGCCAGCGCCGTCAATTGCCGCAGAGCTAAGGAAGCAGATGGACACGAAAAGGATGTCGAGCCCTTTGAGATTGTGCAGAAACCTCACTTGGAGGAGCCGCTCCTGCTTAACGATGAACCGTTGCTGCTTGATGATGAGCCGCTCTTCCTGGACAAAGAGCCGGTTTATGGAGATTTCTTCGGTGAGAATACCCGTTGCTATGTCTGTCACGTCAACTACCAGCAGGAAGCAATCGCCGCCGAGCATGCCAGAGTCGGCATCGGTTGCAAGGATTGTCATGGCGTCAGCGATGAACACATCGCTGATGAATCATGGGCATCGGGAGGCCCTGGCACTGCCCCGGATCGAATGTTCCCCCTGGAAACAATCAATCCTTTCTGTATGACTTGTCACACCAAGGACAAGATCGATGTACCTCAGCACGCGACTGTCTTCGCCAAAGGCGAGGACCAGAAGGTCTGCACCGATTGCCATGGCAAACACCGTCTGCACACTCGAAGATGTACGTGGAAGTAGGATTCATGCGCGTCTAACATTCCCTGCGAGAGCGCGCATCGTCGCTGAATTGTCTCTAATGGCATATCCAAAATAACGGAAGAACAATTGCTTGGAGGTTATTTTATGTTGAAGCAAAGCTTTCTTGTGTTGCTTAATTCCTGCCTGACATTCGTGTTTGCTTTGTCACTGGCGCCCGCAATCGGCGGTCCCGGTCAGATTGAGCGAGGAGAGATGGCCGGGTACCTTCTCGTTCCTAACGAGCGAGTCGAAGAAACATATAATGCCGGTTTTTCCATGTATGTAGCAGCCTGGCCGTTGCTGGATCAATATCCGGGGAATCGTTTCCAGACAGGCCTGTTCGGCACGTGGATGCACGCCCAATACGACAGTCCTCCTTCTGAAAAACTGTATTCCGATATCGAAGGCGGCCTGGGCTGGTGGCGTGACACGCGATTCGCCACGGAAACGCCGAAGTTCATTATGGGCGGAGTGGCTCTGAACTTCGTTGCCTGGGCCAACGGACCGGGTGCCGGCAAAGGCAGGAGTTGGGAGGAGCCGAAAGGCAAGTATGGCGTGGCACAACTGAGTCCCTGGGTTCTGTGGCCTCCCGACGGCCTGAATCTGAAACAGGGCACCTGCGGTGAATTGTTCGGATATGGGTACCTGCCGCTTCCCTTGACCGAGCCCAAATCAAGTACCGCCGGCAAGAACGTTCCCACCGGAAACAACTGCTGGACCTTGTTTCTGAACACAGGCAACTTCAAAGGACCAGTGGCCTTCTTCACCCCTTATTTCTTTTCCCGCGCATCAGTGGACGATCCTCGTCTGGCTGGGATGTTTCTTGATAGTCGTCCATCCAACCCGAACAGAGCTTTGCAGATGGAAACCCAGCACGTTCCAAGTGCCCAGGCCACTGACCAAACAGGCCAGACCTATGCGCGAATAGCCCCGACGCGATTCCCTCGAGGACCGAAGGGCGACTCGGCGGTTGTGCATCGTGTGACCTCCTACAACAAGAAGGCCCTGTGGGACACCGTGAAGGCATGGTTTGAAGGCGGGCCCCCGGCCAGCGGTGCCATCGACGCCTCGGCAAGCTGTGTGCATAGCTTCCCAGGCAGAGGCGGGGCCACCTGGAGAATTTATACACCAAATGTGCCTCGTGAAGAACGAGTACCTTTGGCTTGGAGTTCTTTTGCGACTCCCATTGCTCCTGATCCAAGCACCTTTGGGTACGGCTGGAACAACCAGATGGTTACGCAATATGATACCGGCAACAACACGCTGGTGACGCTGCCTGAGTACTATCGCTTGGCCGAACAGGACGGAAAGAAGCCACAGTGGGTCGTAGTATCGCCCGAGGATGTCCCGGCTGAAACTGGACTGAGCAAGGTAAGCTTCGGTCGGCCCGCCAGAGGTCTTGCGGAGCCTTATGTCACTCCCGACGATCCTGAGAGTTGCTGGAAGAAACCCGGACCCGTGGCTGGACCTTTCAAGGCCTATCCGGGGGACGGCAGTGTGGTAACATACTACTGGTATCGATTCGCCGACCAGCCTGCATTACTCAACGCCGATCTGACAGACAAAGAGCGGGAGAACCTGCAGACACGGGTTGAAAAACTCCACCGGAACTGGAAGAAAGATCGAGACTACCTGGAGCCCCCCACAATCGGAAAACTTGCCGATATTGAAGCTGCCTTGATTGTTACTCCACCGGCAGGCTTGGAAATCGGGTATGTACCCATTGCCACTCGCCAGGCAGCGCAGGATTAGGCCGGGAGATGGCGAATGAATCCGAAAGGATCGAAATGAACAGGCGCACATTCCTGCAGGTTGCTGGGGCTGCTTCACTCTCACTGGCATCCCTGTGCCGGTGGACTGACATCCCACAGAAAGAGGCCTAAGCCAAATATACTGTTCATTTTTTCGGACGACCATGCTGTCCAGGCAATAACTGCGTTCGGCTCGCAGATCAACAAGACGCCGAATATCGACCGCATTGCCGCGGATCATCTGACTGATAAGACGGCATGATAAGCAGGTTTTGGCTCAGCGTTTCTGTCGAAGAGGAGGGGATGATTGGTTCTTTTCCAGGGGAAGTCGTTGAGCCATGACTGGCCGTCGTGGAGGCCCCAGAAGGTTACTCTCTGTATAGTATCGGCGTGCTTTATGAAAAACGCAAAGAGTCTGGCGTATTCGGCGGCCTGCTGCCGGAGGATTTCAGGCGGGCAGGACGGGTTGTAAGGGTTGTACTTAGCCAGTTCTTCGCGGAATTTGCCGCCCTCGGCCCACCATTTGCTTCGGAGCACCACGTCGATGTCCAGCTCGGAGACGACCATCTTGAGGCCGAAGCTTTTGATGAGAGCAATGGTGGCTTCGAGATCGTCGTAGGGTATGTTGTCGAGTTCAAAGTGGCCCTGGATGCCAATGGCGTCGACGGGCACATTGTGGTCCTTAAAGTATTGGAGCAGTTGCCTGAGCTTTTGCTGTTTGTTCGGGAAGAACAGGTTATAGTCGTTATATATGAGTATGGCGTCGGGGTCGGCCGCGCGGGCGTATTCGAACGCCTTTGAAATGAAGTCCTCCCCGATGACCGACAGATATGTTGAGGGGCGGATGAAGTTCTCATCGTCGGCAAGGGCCTCGTTGATGACATCCCAGTACTGGACTTTGCCGCGATAGCGGGCGACGACGGTCTCAATGTGTGTCCGCATCCGCTGAAGGAGGAGTTGCCGGGCAGGCGGGTTGTCGGCATTCTGGAAGAACCATGCGGGCGTGCGCTCGTCCTTGGCCCAGATGAGGCAATGGCCCAGGACCTTCTGGTCGTTGGCTTCCGCGAAGGTCACGAGCGCATCGGCCTGGTCGAAGTCGAAGATGTTCTCCCGCCGTTGGACGTGGTACATCTTCATACAGTTGGCCGGCGTCAGAACGCTGAACTGCGTGCGGATCAGGTCCAGTTCCTTCGCTGAATAATCGTCGGGGACTCTGCCGTCGAGTGCAACGGCCATGTCGAAGCGGTCCTCGAAGGCAGTGCGGAGCGATGGCTGAGCTTCCGAATCATCCGGCTTCAGCAGGCGCACGTCATAAACCCCTCCGGCAAGCCACCGTTTTGCGGTGAACCGGACACTGAGGCGATCGTTGCCGGCGGCTTGAAGGATCTCGGAGGGAATCGGATATCGTTTCTCAATGAAGTGATTCGGTTTTTCGCCGGTCAGGCTCTGGGTGGCGATCACTTTGTCGTTCACTGAGATGTCGAATTCCCTTCCACGATCGTCACCGGAATACGTAACAGCCAGAATGGCTTCCTTGGAACCCCGGGGGTCGAGGGTGTACTGAATCCAGGCGCCGTGACGCCAGCGTCGACCATTGTGAATACCCGAAGCCATGCCCTCGCCCTTGAGGTCATGCTCCACCTCGGATTGCTGCTCGCCCACGGCGATCCAGTCGAGAGTTGCTGCCTCACGTGCCGCGCGGGCACGCTCCTCGGCGGCGAGTTTTTCCTTTCTCGCAGCAATCTGTTCGGCATTGGTGAGTTCCCAGTACATCTGATAACGTCGCTCGTGCAGTCTGAAGAAGGGCGCCAGCGGCAAACCCTCAGGTTCAGCCGGTTCAATCACATCCATGATACGGAAATGCAGCGGGCCTGCAGAAGGATCAGGAACTATATGTTTGGGTAACTCATCTTCTGTTGTGAGCAAGGCCGGGACTTTGTCGAACGGTACCATTGGGCCATGCGCCACGTGCGCCATGCGGCCGTCGTCAGCAAACAGGCCGTTCATGTTGTCGGTGCCGTCGGGCTTGGCGAGCACGATGGGGCCATACATGATGGCCACCCAATCGGAGCCGTCGGGCAGACGCTCCGCGCGTATGTGCATGGGAAGCTGGATGTCAATCGTATCGCCGTTGGTCCACTGCCGTCGAATAGCGGCGTAGGAGGACGGCGTCGACTTGACGGCAATGGGCCGGCCGTTGACCTTGACCGCAAAATCGCCTGCATTGACCCATGCTGGATGGCGAATATGCAATGTGAAGGTTGCCGGTTTCTCGAGTTGAAGACTAAGCTTGGTATGTGCCTCGTCCGGGAAGGTAGTCTCCTGCTTCAGAACCATTCCGTAATCGGGCACCGAGAGTTTCGAGGGGATGAAGAGGTTTACATATACCCCGTCCTTCGCCTTGGCATAGATGAACTCACCATATCGTGCGGGATTCTCCATGCCCGTACCCACGCAGCACCAGAAGCACTGCTCAGGCTGGGAGTATACCCGGTAATGGTCCGGACGGATCGGGGTGAAATAGACGTAGCCGGGCTTCGTCGGATGGATGGACGCCAGGATATGATTGTAAAGGGCACGCTCGTAATAGTCGGCATAGGCGGCCTTGGGCTCCGCCGTGAAGAGTTGCTCCGTAAGCCTGAGCATGTTGTAGGTATTACAGGTCTCCGGTCCCTCCCGGTGGCTGATCATGCGGCTGAAGTCCTTCGGGTCATTGAAATGTTCGCTGACACTATTGCCGCCAAAGGCCACGCTGCGGTTCTGCGTGACGGTTTTCCAGAAGAACTTGGCGCCGCCGTGCAGATTCTCATCCTGGATCAAGGCCGCGATACGTTCCATGCCGATGATCTTGGGAATCTGGGTGTTGGCGTGCAGGCCGGTGAGCCGGTCCTGGTGATTCTCCAGGGGCTCAAAAACGGCCCGATGGTTGAAGCGTTTGGCCAGTTCGAGGTATTCCCTGTCTCCGGTGATCACATAGATGTCGGCAAGCACCTCATTCATGCCGCCGTACTCGTTAGTGAGCATCTGCTGCATCTGTGCGTCGCTCAGGCCTGATGTAAGCTTTTCGCACCAGTCTCCATAAGCAACAAGCAGCTCAAGCGCCTTATTGTTGCCACCGTGAATGTAAGCATCTCTTAGACCGGCATACATTTTGTGAAGGTTATACCACGGAGCCCATTTTCTCCAGATGAGTTCAACATTACCCTCACCTATACGTTTCCAATAGTCCCTGCTCCCGGGGATACCCCCGAGGTAACCGTTGCCGTTTGCCTTTTGGATTTGCGCAAGTTCGTCAATCATGTAGTCAAGGCGGCTATGGAACTCTCCGTCCGCATCAGAGCCGGACGCCATCATCAGCGAAAGCGCCGAAAGGTAGTGCCCGGCCGTATGTCCGTCGAGCCCGCCGCTCTCCCAATTGCCATAAGGCCGTGCCTTGGGCGGTAGCCCTGCTTCACGGCGGAATGGCGCGAGCAATCGGTCGGGATCATGGGCCAGGAGATATTGATGATTGATCTTGACCCCCTCGGAGAAAGGACCGTCAAGCAACCGAACTTCATTCAATGGGAAAAGTTGAGCCGAAGGCTTAGTCACCTTCGGAAGAACCGAAACGCCTTCTGTGGTCTGCGTTATTGGTTGGATGGTTCCATCAGCGTTGAAGTAAAGATATTCGAGACGAACACTCCGTCGGCAGTCGCCGCCGGGAATGCCGTTGATACTGGTGGAGCCGCAGTGATAGAAGAAATACCACTGACCCTTAAATTCAATGACCGCCGGATGGATCGTAAAGCCCGTTTTTGCGGGTCCGGTCACCAGTCCGCGATAGGTCCAGGGACCTTCCACGGCGGGCGCTGTAGCGTAACCGATCTGTTCCGGCTGCGTGCCGGGAATATCTACGGCAAAGATGTTGTAGTATAGATCGCCCCGTTTGAAGATCCATGGACCTTCGGAGTAATATGGCGTGATGTCGAGTTTTTTGATCGGGCCATCCAGTTCGATCATGTTCGGCTTGAGCTTGACGAGATAGCAGTCACCATTGCCCCAGGCCAGCCAGGCGATACCGTAATCGTCAATGAAAACGGCAGGATCAATGTCCGCGTTGGGCCGACGCGAATCCGTGGTCATATCGTCGGTAATGAGCGGGGTTCCACGAGCATCCTTGAAGGGACCGACTGGACTATCACCAACGGCCACTCCGATACAATGTTCATTGTTGTTATTGCGACGCAACGTCGTATAGAAATAATACTTCCCATCCTTTTCGATCATATGGGCGGCCCAGGCAACATTGCGGCGGGCGAATTGGAATTCCTCCGGACGCATGATGGGACCGTGGGCGGTCCAGTTTTTCATGTCCTTCGAGGAATAGCACAACCAATCCGGTATGGAAAAGAACTGACCTTCTTTCGCATTGTCATGGCCTGCGTAGACATACACCGTATCACCAACGATCATAGCAGCGGGATCGGCTGTGAAGACGTCGCGAAAGATGGGATTGCCTCCAGGATCGGCTCCAATGCACTGACCGACTATTGCCGTCAGTATAATTAATGCTATAACTCGAACAGGTCGTTTGATATTCATCTTGTTATCTTTCCTTTGCTCCTGTTGCCACCCATTGTGCGTTCTCCCTACTTATCAGAACGATCCAACGTCAAAAGACCGAGTCGGTAAGGCAACTGGTCGTAGCGCGTGTTGATTGACGGGTCGCGACCCTGGTAAAGGAACCGCAGATTATTGAGGTCAACAGTCGGCGTTTCATCATATCCGTCGCGAAGCAACTCTCCGTGGCTGATGTCCCGGGTCCAGGGCGCTACCCCTTCTTCGAAGGTCACATTGTTGATCCCGGCAAACGGCGTCTGCCACGAGTCGGCGCCCGGTACAGGGGTCCATTCTCCATTGAGATCATTGGAGATCCAGGCGCGGTAGTAACGTGCCGGGCTCAAGGCCTCGATGATCGTCAAATAGGTATCGGTCCCCTTGATCTTGTAGGTCATGCTGCCTTCGAAAAGATTGTTTCGATTGTCCTGGATGGCGATTTCGATCTCGCCGAACCCATTGGGGAAATCTTCGATTTTCGTTCGACTGCGATAGAAACGTCCATCGTCTCCCGTGAAGAACAGATAGGCATGGGTGTCGTCACAGATGATGTGGTAATCGATGGGTAGCCTGGGGGCGCCGGCCGGCATTCTGGGGTAGAAGTTCCGCGGGGCTGTCCAGGTTTCGGGCTTTGTGATATCGTCCGTGGTGCAATACTGCGGCTGCTGCGACTGGAAGACCAGGTACCACTTCTTGTGCGGGCGGAAATAGAAAAGATGCGGTGCACAGTGATATCCTCTCAGGCCCGGATTCACATCAACGAAGTGCAGCTTTGCCTTGGGTGCATCGTCCCAGTCCTTGAAGTTCAGGTAGACCATACTCCATGTTCTTGCGGAGTTGGAGTAGACGGTGGCATAGATGTGCCACAGGTCGTTGTAACGAACAATGGTCGGGTCCTTAACCGATACGATCTGGTGCGTTTCGTCGGAGACGGGACTGACGAGCACGCCGCTGGATTTCCATTTGAGCGGCGTTGGAAACAGCGCCGTGCCGGCATTTGTACTGATCGCTGATGCCGCATCGGACGGCTCGGCGGCGATGGCGGCTGATGTGCTCTTCAGTTGTATTCTTATCTCTTGCGGGTCGTTGCCCTCTTCGATTGCAAAGGCTGCACCTGCTTCTGTCCCATCGGTGGCTGTCACCTTGGCCTCGTAATTGCCGTGAAAACCGCGGAACGACAGAACGCCGCCTGCATCTGTTGCGCCGGACAGTTCGGTGGACCACTCCTTCATCAAGGCTTTGTATCGTTTGCCGGCCTCATTGAGCGTCCAGTCGCGATGGGCCAGGCCCGCGTTGGGGCCGCGCCAGGAATCGCCTGCCCAGAAGACCCACATCATGATCCCTTCGACGGCCGGGTGGCTGTAGGCGGTGCGATACACCAACTCAAGCTTGTCGGCGCAGCTTGTCTCATCGTCATCGGCTATATCGAATTCGGAGATCCAGATGGGCAGATTCAGGGCCGCCACCTTGTCCAGTCGTTCTTTCAGGACGCCCGGGTTGGCGAGTATGTCTTCACGCCAGATGTGCCCCTGAATCCCGACACCGTGAATCGGCGCTCCCTGGTCAATCAGCCGGCGAACGGCGCCAACGTACTCGTCCGTTTGCACTTCTTCGAAGTTCTGATCCACAGAGAGGATATTGAATTCGTTGACGAAGAGCTTCGCCTCAGGGTCCAATTCGTGGGCCCGCTTGAACATCCAGGGCCAGATCGACTCGCCCAGGCCGTCCTTGAAGAAAGAGCCGTGAAGCATTTCGTTGTTTACATCCCAATGGACAAACCGGCCGCGAAAATGGGTCACGGCATTTTCCATGCGGTTCTCTACCGCCTGACGCAACTGCTCGCCGGACAGGTCTCTGACCCATCTGGGCTGCCATCTCTCCGGCTCCCAGAAGATACAGTGCCCCCGCACCGGGATATCGTTGTCCTCGCACCAGGCCAGCAAGGCATCTGCATCGCGGTAGTCATCCTGGCCCCGGACACGTTCGTTAGAATACCACTTTGACTCGTTTCCAAAGACCGCCCAGTTGAAGTGGGCCTTGAAGAACTCGGCGTAACGTTCGTTGCGCAGCAGGCTCCGACTCATGGCAGCTCCAAATGGGAATGCCTTGCGGACTTGACGGACGTTGACCGACATGCCCACGGCCGGATTACCCTGCTCGTCCACCACGCGTACTCGGACGTCCCGCTGGCGAAGACGTGCAATGCGGGCGTTGGCCTCATCCCTCCAATCGGCGGATTCAACTGCCTTCCATTTGAAGCAGGCGCCGCCTTTGCGGGCCGGGTTGGGGCCGGTGGCGGAAATGGTTACCGGGCCGGGGCTGTTGGGTTTGGTTGTCAGGTAACGATGGTTCGCCAGCGACATGAGCATAGTATCGCCGCGCATGAGGTTGATCCACTGGAATGATTCCGTGTCGCCGGGTTTTGCTCCGGCGAGGTCCTTCAACAAGACACCGTTAGCGGCAAAAGACACGAAACGGCCGTTGGCGGCCTTCATTGCTACGCGGCCCTTGCCCAGATCAATAACCTCAAATTGGGTTTCGCGGGCATCCACACCGGTTCGATTGGCGGCTGCATTAACCAGTGTCATGTTGCGGGTATCGGCGGCCAGGACACTTCCGTCTGCACCGCTGGTCAGCGTAATAGTCTTGCCCAAGGGAATCTCGCGTTCGATACCCCTTGCCCGAGGCTCGTCCACGGTGTAGTTGTCGAAGTCGACATAGCCGCCGGGCCGGCCGGAGGTGTTATAGTGGAACAGCGAGGGACGAACTCCCTGGAAGGTCCGAAGCTGGAATGTCATGGTGAAGGCGTCGCCCAGCGGCGTGAATTCCTTGCCATCGGCGCTCCAACTGAAGATGGCCTCGTCGGTGTCAAAGTTGCAGTGAACACGCAGCCAAAGGCGTTTTGGCGGCCGGGTCGGGCTGGTGATGGGAGGATTCTGCTGGGCAGGTGCGGCATCTCGACGTCTGGAGCCGAACCCGCCGCCGCGATTGGGGCTGTTGTATCTCTGCACCGTCATGCCGTCGGCGGATTTCACCGCACCGATCCATGCGTAGGGCGAACTCAACAGCGCCAGGCCCGCCGTGTCTCCCTCGACCATACCCGACGTGTCGAGTTCGACGGTCATGACGGACTCGGGGCCGGGCGGGCGCTGGCAGAGGCTGTTGCGGGCGCTGTAGAAATCGCCGGCCGGCAGTGAATGCAGGCGAAGCACCCCGGGTTTCTCCGTGAGGGACCACTTGGTGTCGTCGGGAACGTGATTCCATTGCCACTCCGGATTGAGCTTGCCGCTGTCGAAGTTGTCGTCATGGACGAACGCAGGCTTCGGGTCCTGTGTGTGGCCGGTGTTTGGCTTGATCCATGTGTTGGGAGCTTTGCGGAGGTTGCCCGGCAGGCCGATGAGCGGGAAGCCGTTGTCCCACGTGATCGGCACGAGGGCGACCATTCGCCCGGCGCTGCCGTGGTCGGACATGATGACGCTCCACCACTCGCCGGAGGGGGTGTCGACTATGCCGCCCTGGTGCAAAGTCAATCCGCGGTCGCGGACGGTTGCACGGGCCGGCGCTTCTCCAGTAATGCCAAGCGACTCGCCCTGGACCATGCGTTCGACCGTCCACGGGCCGTCGATGGAATCCGCCCGGGCGACCATCTGATCCGTTGTTGCACCGGGGATGGCCGAAACGTCGTAGTACTTGCCGTTGATCTTGTAGAGGTGGTGGCCTTCGCCCATGCCCGGGGCGTTCATCATGCGCCGGGAATTGGGGACGAACGACCGGAGGTCCGGGGTGAGTTCCTCGATGGGATAGGGATTCCTGTTGCCCGAGATGATGTAGACCTTGCCGTCGTCGTCGAAGAGGACCGACAAGTCGTGCCTTCCGGGCAGTTGATTGCGTTCCCACGGGCCGTGTATCGACTTTGAGCGGAAGACCTGGAGACCCACGCCGTTGACGTTCGAGAAGACATAGAACATGCCCTTGTGATAACGAATGCAGGGCGCCCAGATGCCCTGGCCGTAGATGCCTCTTCCGTCTTCCAGGCGGAAGGCCGGGCCGAGATCGAGCCTGTCCATGCAGTAGCCGACAAGCTCCCAGTTGACCAGATCTTTGGATTGCATCAACTGAACGGCGGGGTTCATATGCATTGTGGTGCCGGCGAGGTAGTATGTGTCGCCGACGCGGATGATGTCGGGGTCCTCAAATTCCTCATAGAACAAGGGGTTGGAGTATGTGTTGCCGTTGTCGGCGGTCCAGTGTTTTGCCGCATCGGATGAGATTCCGAAGGAAACGGTCGGTGCTGCGACAATGACGGCGACAGTTAGCGCGATCAGACTCACAAATCCGGGACGATATTGATTACGTTGCATTGAACGATTCCTCAAATAAATTTGCTCTTTCGGTGTCTTCCTCATTGAACTCCATCCCACTGGGTACTCTGGCCCTTGGCCAGGTTCAAGTCCCTTGTGGCATCGCCGTAGCGAAGTCGGCATGACCCGCCTGCGAGCGAGCGCACAGTTACGTTTACGAGTTTACTGTCTTTCCACTGAATATCCAACTCGAAGCCGCCGCGGGCACGAAGGCCTGTGACCGAGCCGTTTGGCCAAGGTTTGGGCAGAGCCGACAGCAGCTCAATCTCGCCCGCACAGCTCTGAAGGAGCATTTCGGCGATCCCCGAAGTGCCGCCGAAGTTGCCGTCAATCTGAAACGGCGGATGAGCGTCGAACATGTTCGGATAGGTCCGGTCCGGCCCCAGGAGCATCCTGAGAATGTTGAAGGCGCGTTCGGCGTCGTGAAGGCGAGCCCAAAGATTCAGACGCCAGCCGATGCCCCAGCCGGTGGCGTCATCGCCGCGAACCTCCAGGCTCTTGCGTGCCGCCGCCGCCAGATCCGGGGTCGTCCGCACGTGAATCTGATCGCTCGGATACAGTCCGTACAGGTGCGAGACATGCCGGTGATGTCTCTCCGGCGCCTTCATGTCCCAATCCTCCAGCCATTCCTGGAGCTGGCCGGCGCTGCCGATCTGATTCGGGGCCAGGCGCCGGCGCGTCGCGGCCGCTTGCTTCCGGAATTCCTCATCGACGGCGAGAATCTCCGCCGCACGAATGCAGTTGGTGAACAAATCCCGCAGGATCTGCATGTCCATTGTGGGACCAGCGCAGATGCTTGTGCCGAACGGATGCCCGTTCTCCGGCGACAGCGACGGAGACGTTACAAGCCACTTGTGCTCGGGGTCTTCCACCAGCGTGTCGAAGAAGAACTGTGCTGCCCCTTTCATGACCGGATAGACCCTGGCCAGGTATTCCTTGTCGCGGGAATAGTCATAATGGTCCCAAAGATGCAGGCAAAGCCACGCGCCGCCCGTCGGCCACATGCCCCAATGGGGACCGTCGATGGGAGCGGAGGCCCGCCACAGGTCGGTATTGTGATGAGTGACCCAGCCGCCGGCGTTATAGCAGACTTCGGCCGTCCGGGCGCCCGTATCGGTCAGATCCATTACCATTGCCATGAGCGGCTCGAAGCACTCTGCCAGATTCGTCGGCTCTGCCGGCCAGTAATTCATCTGGGTATTGATATTGATCGTATACTTGCTTTGCCAGGGTGGATTCATGCTTTCGTTCCAAATGCCTTGGAGATTCGCCGGCTGACAGCCCGGCCGCGAACTGCTGATCAGAAGATACCGGCCGAACTGGAAATAAAGCGCCGCCAGTTGCGGATCGTTGGCCTTGTCCGGATCGCGGATTCGCTCGTCCGTGGGGCGATGCGCTGCAGGCGTTGTGCCCAGGTCCAGCGTCACCCGCCGGAACAGTCTCTGATGGTCGGCCACATGGTCTCGCAGCATCGCCTCGAAAGGTTTCTTGCTCGCCTTGGCTATTGTCTCCATGGTCAACGCTTCGGGGTCGCCCGTCACGTCCTTGTAGCTCTTGTAGCTGGTCGCCGCCGCGATCAGAAGTAACGCTGAATCCGCATCGGTGACAGTGATCTGGTCGCCGCCCGACACAATACGCCCGCCCGGCGCCGTAATGGCCACGCGGGCCTGGTATTTAAGGGCGCCGGCAATACCGGCAGATCTGCCGTTGACGCCTTGCATCACCAGAGTGGTGGGCGACTCGACAGTCACCGACGCCTTCTGTGGCGTTCTCATGCCGGCGGTAAACGTGACCTTGCCGGGCCTGTCGGCTGTCAAGCGAATCACGATGACCTGATCTACGGGGCTGGAGAAGACCTCGCGCGTGTAGCGCACGCCGTCGATCATGTACGCCACGGTGGCCACGGCCGTATCCAGGTTGAGGTCCCGCCGATAATCCGTCGCCCCGTCGGCGTCCGGGAACTTGAGCAACAGATCCCCCACGCACTGATAGGGCATTTGCGTGAGGGGCCTGGCCATCATCTTCTGACCGACCAGATTGGCTGCTTGCCGGTACTGACCGGCGAAGATCAATTCCCGCACCTTCGGCAAAGCCTCCAGCGCATCGGGATTCGCCGGGTCGTAGGGTCCGCCGGCCCAGAGCGTATCTTCATTCAACTGGATCCGCTCTTCGACAATGCCGCCGAAGACCATTGCACCAAGCCGCCCATTACCCACCGCCAGGGCTTCCACCCACTGTTTGGCCGGCTGGCGGTACCACAGACTCAGCGGCTCGGCAGGCGGTTGCGCAGCAGTCAAACTGGCAGATATGGATAGAATCAGAGCCGGCAACTTAAAATGTGTGGCGATCACAATATGAGCCTCCAAAAAAGGTAAATATGTGGTCTCTTTGAAACAGCGGGCGGAATGCGCTCGCTGCCGATGACCCTGAGCAATACAAGTTCGCGAAATTCTTGGCATAGAGCTCTGCTGTCAACGTTCGGTCTCCTGCTCAACTGTGGCCGCCGGTTCCAGGAAAGGGTTGCCCATGAAGACCCAGGAATAATCCGCACGCCCGGTGCAGGTTGCGGCCAATGTCAGGAACCGCGTCCGGGCGGGAATCGACACATCCACCTTTTCAACAGCACCCGTCCCCCCAGGAAAGTTCAGTTGTTCACAAACGACGCCATCCAAGAGGACCCAGACGTCGGCCGCACTGAACGGAGTTTGAGGCAGGTCCTTTGGGATGCCGCATATGGCGGTAAACCGGTCGATCTGGACATTCGGATTGTCCCGGCGAATCTGGTCCAGGTCGAAGGTGATGCCTGCATTGGGATGGAGGTTCAGAGCGGGATGGCGAGATGTGCCGAGACTGATGCCGTTAAGCCGGGCCGTATGGATCTGTTTGCCCGGAATGTCATAGATCCTGCCGCTGTTGGCCGGCCCGCCATAGTAACTTCCCAAAGTGTCAGGACATTCGGAAAACGTCAGTCCGGTGGAACTGATCACAACCGGGCCGCGGGCCCCGTTGGGGACGAATACACCGTCTACGCCGGGAAACTCAGGCGTCGCCAGAAACTCGTTTCGACGGGCCCGTCGAATCGTGGCGGCCGGTTGCCTGAATGCCTGGCCTGTACCCAGGTCGATACCCTGGTCCAGGGCCCCGGAGCCTCGCCCATTGCCTCCGCCGACGATATCTGCCAAGTTCAAGCGCTTCGACCGAGCTACGGGCGGGGTGGACGGCGGTACGCGCAGCAGGAAGAGATCGGGCCGGGCAGCCAGTCCGCGGCGAACAGTCCGTCCGGCTGCATCAACTGACGCAGCCTGCCCTTCATTCACAATGAGCACCGTCGACTGACTTGCTCTGGTCGGATCGAGAGCGATGCTGATTTCGCCTTTCAGTACATGGGCCTCGGTGCTTCCGTCGGAATACACGACCACCCCGAATTCGGTACCGAGGTCGGTAATCACTGCCGTGGGTGTTTGTACTCGAAAACCTGCTTTCTCTGAGCTGACTTCTGCAACAATTCTGCCGCTTTTCAGGGCCACTTCACCGAAGCCCGTCAGTTTGATCTGGCAAGGGGCTTCGAGCAGCAGGCTCGTCTCCCGGCCTAACTCCATCTTTACCACACCATCTTGCAGGTCATAATCGCGTGCGTACAGTGGTTTACCCGGGCGGAGATCAGCCCCTCGCCATCGGGCCTCATACGCCCCAGTTAGCGTGCCGATCGCCGGGCCCCGAGTTATATGGCGGACCAGGAAGATAGAAGCAGATACCATCATTCCGATCAGCAGGATCGCCGCAATCGAACGGATGCGTCGCCCACAGCGTTTGAAGCTGCCTTTGCTTCCGCTTGAAATCGCCTGCATCAGATCCGACTTGGAAAGTTCCCCGGTCACCTGGCTGGAACGCCGGATCGCGGCACATACCAGCAAGCTGTCGATGTAGTAGTCCCGCACGCGGCGATCCTCAAGGATCGCCGTCTCGAGACGCTTCATATCGTCGGGCGCAATCTGACCGTCCAGCAGACGCTGCAACAGCTCATCCATGTTTGGAAAAGGCGGGCCGCTCATATCGTGCCGCTCCCCTGTGCCAGCGTCCGACGCATGCAGCGCAGCAGGACACGGTTGATCTGCCCGAGAATGTGGTAGACGTGGCGACGCGACACCTTCAGGTACGAAGCAATCTCCACGATCGAGGTGTTGTGTTCGTATCGCATCTTGAGGATCCGCTTGGCTCGATTGTCCAGCAGGGCCTGGCACGTGCGCAGGGCCTCTATCCGGGCGGCCATTTCATCCTGAACGGTGGGCATGTGTTCCATCAGTACTTCAAACAGCGGATCCTCCATGACCACTCGCTTCGTGCGAGCCAGCTTGCGGCGATAATCCAGAATCTCGTATCGCATGATTTGGACCCCCCAGGCCGCGAAGTTCGTGCCGGGCTGAAACTGATCGAATTTCCGCCACATCACGCTCATCCCATTCTGGAACAGATCGTCCGCATCATGGACATGAGGCACCAGAGTGAGAATGTAAGCATATATTTCCTGCTGATGACGTAAAAAGAGCTTTAGAAACTCAAGCGTTTGCTTATCCTGATCCATTACCATACCATGCTATTCCGGTTGTTCTCTTCTATTCACCGACACAAACAGCGTACTGAGAGATGAAAAATGCGAAAAACGGCGAAAATTCCCTGCTGGGCTTGCACAATGGCCGGCTTTCGCCCGGCGATTCCCGGAAAAAAGCTTATCCGGTCGCAACCTTCACTGGATTATATCTTATAGGCGGCAGTAAAAAAAATCCTGCCTATACTATGTTTTTAATCTCACATCTGACAAGTGCAGGCGGTTTTATTTAGGTAGTGCTCTCCGGGTATTGCTGCGCAGTTGATTTTGGCTTGTGTATGACATAAACTGAAAGCTAAAGGAGGTTATTCAAATGAATCACACGTTCGCACTCTTCTTAATGGCCGTAATAACAGGCGGAACCCTGCTGGCTCAGGCAGGACCGCCTGCGGTGGTGGAGGATTTCAAACCCTCGACCCTGAACCAGCCGGGCCAGCAGTATCTGCAGGTGAACTCCCAACGCTTTGCGCGGTTCCGCATCGTGGCGCCCGAAGCCCAGAGCGTCAGGGTGAGCCTGGGCGGACTGGAAAGGGGCGGCTTCTCCCTCGACAAAGGCGCCGACGGCGTATGGACGGGCGTCACCCAAAGGCCGCTCGATGAGGGCTTCCACTACTACCATCTCACGGTCGATGGGGGGACGTTTAACGACCCGGGCACTCTGAACTTCTACGGTTCTACTCGTTGGGAAAGCGGCATTGAGATCCCAGCTCATGACCAGGACTTCTACGCCTTGAAGGACGTTCCCCACGGCAAAGTGGTGCAGATCCTCTTTCCCTCGAAAAGCACCAACACATCGCGCCGCGCCTTTGTGTACACGCCGCCTGACTATGATAAGGATTCGACCAGGCGCTATCCGGTTCTGTACTTGCAGCACGGCTGGGGCGAGGACGAAACCGCCTGGAGCAATCAGGGCCGCGCCAATCTGATCATGGACAACCTGATTGCTGAAGGCAAGACCAGGCCTTTTCTCATTGTGATGACCTACGGCATGACGAATGACACGCGGATCGGCGGACTCAGGAATTTCGACATCGCCCCCTTCCAGAAGGTTCTTCTTGACGAGTTGATCCCTTATGTCGATACGCACTTCCGCACATTAGCCGATCAGCCCAATCGCGCCATGGCCGGCCTGTCTATGGGTGGAATGGAGACCAAATCGATTACCCTGAAGAATCTCGACAAGTTCTCGCACATCGGCCTCTTCAGCGGCGGGTCCATCTCCCCGGAGGATGTCAAAAACACGCCCGGTTTCAAGGAGAAAGTTAAGCTGGTGTTCGTTAGCTACGGCAGCCGCGAACTCGGCGGCGGACGCGGCTTTGGCGGCGACCCCAAGGCGAACTCCGATGCGATCAAAGAAGCAGGCGTCAACAGTCATTTCTATGTCTCGCCCGATACGGCCCACGAGTTCCAGAGCTGGCGTCGAAGCCTGCGCGAGTTTTCGCAACTGCTTTTCAAAGAAGACGGTCCCGCCCCTTCGGCTCCCGTGGCTCAGGCGACCCCTGCACGGGGAGATTCGCCCGCGCCGGACGCCCCCAGAGGCCCTGGACGAGGCGGATTTGGCGGACCTGTCGAACTTGGGCCCGATGATACGCCCGCCTTCGACGATCCGCCCGCAGGATTCAGAGCCAGGCGAGAAAACATCCCTCACGGCGAGCTTACGATGGTTGAGTATGACTCGAAGACGGTTGGAACCCGTCGAAAAATGCTCGTCTACACGCCGCCGGGCTATTCGGCCGACCGCAAGTACCCGGTGCTTTATCTGCTGCACGGCATCGGCGGCGACGAGCGCGAATGGCAACGGCTGTGCAGCCCGGAAAACATCCTCGACAACCTTCTGGCCGATGGCAAGATTCAACCGATGATCGTGGTCATGCCCAACGGCCGCGCTCAGAAGAACGACCGGGCCGAGGGCAATGTCTTCGCCACTGCGCCGGCGTTCGCCGCCTTCGAAGGCGATCTGCTCAACGATGTGATTCCCGCCATTGAAGCGAGGTACTCTGTTTTTGCCGACCGTGAGCATCGCGCTTTGGCGGGTCTGTCGATGGGTGGAGGCCAGTCTCTTAACTTCGGCCTCGGCAACCTCGACGTTTTTGCCTGGGTTGGCGGATTCTCCTCAGCTCCCAACACCAAGCCTGCGGCGGAACTTATGCCCGATCCCGCAGCCGCCAGAGAAAAGCTGAAGCTTCTGTGGCTGGCCTGCGGCAACAAAGACGGCCTGATCCGCATCAGCCGGGGCGTCCATAACTACCTCAAAGAAAACAATGTGCCGCATATCTGGCACGTGGACGGCAACGGGCACGACGCCACTGCATGGGCCAACAACCTGTATCTCTTCGCCCAGCACATCTTTGGACCCGCTGCACCGAGACTGCCTGCACCTCCCGCGCCCCCGCTTGCCGGCAAGCTGGTGATACGTGTGGCATGTGGCGCCTATCAGCCGTATATCGATAAGGAGGGCAACCTCTGGCTGCCCGATGAGGTCAAGGCTGCCGGCGCTTCGCTGACCCCTCCAGACGGCATGACCGTAGAACGGGCCGAAGAGTTCGAGGTGCCCAACGTCGCATTCCCGCAGATCTTCCGGACGGAGCGGTACAGCATGAGCGCGTATGAGTTCAGCCTGCCCAACGGCAAGTACACTGTCCGCCTGCATTTTGCCGAGTGCTTTACGGGCATTACCGGCGTGGGCCAGCGGGTGTATTCGTTTGCCGTCCAGGGACAGATGCCGGAGATCGATTTTGACATCTGGAAAGAGGCTGGCGGGCCGTACAGGGCGATCCGGCGCGAGTACAAGGGCGTCGAAGTGACCGAGGGCAAATTGAGGATTACGTTCACGCCGAACATAGAGAATCCGGCGATCAATGGTATCGAAATCTTCGCCGAGTAGGCACAGTATCGCTGTTTTGTAACAAGGAGAGGCAATGAGAGCAACGCAGAAAACTACGATGGTTCGGCTAATGGTATTCTTGATCAGCGCGGGTGCGTGCGTGGCGGGCCAGGATTTGCCGGCGCTGAAAGAGGTATTCAAGGACCAATTTCTGATTGGCGGTGCTTTGAATCGAAGGGTCGTGACAGGACGAGACTCAGGAGCGGCTGCAATTGCGGAAAAACACTTCAATACCGCCACTGCAGAGAATGACTTCAAATGGCAATTGATCCATCCCCGGCCAGATCAATACAACTGGGCGCCGGCGGACGACTTCATGGCGTTTTGCGAAAGACACGAGATGGTGCCGATCGGGCATTGCCTTGTTTGGCACAGCCAGGTTCCGCGTTGGGTCTTTCAGGACGATTTCGGAAATCCGTTGACGCGAGAGGTGCTCCTCGCTCGCATGAAAGAACACATCACGACCGTTGTCGGCCGCTATAAAGGCCGAATTAAAGGCTGGGACGTCGTCAACGAAGCCCTCAATGAGGACGGCACGCTTCGCAACAGCCAGTGGCTGCGAATCATTAGCGCGGGCTCCGAAGACAAGCAGTACGACTTTATTGAGAACGCCTTCCGGTGGGCCCACGAGGCCGATCCCGATGCCGAGTTGTACTACAATGACTATAGTCTCGAAACCTCAAAGGCCAAATGTGATGGAGCGGTTGCGATTGTAAAGCATCTAAAATCAAAAGGTGTCCGCATCGATGGCGTTGGTATTCAACTGCATGGCAGCCTGACACACCCAAGTGCCGAGAGTCTTGAGTACGCCATTACGAGCCTGGCGGCTGCCGGCGTCAAGGTGATGGTTACCGAGTTGGACATCCGCACGCAGACGCGAGGCTATCGCGGTGCCGATGTTGGCCGCGTCAGCCGCCAGAGCACAAGCGATCCGACCGCTGACGCGGCGGAAACCCAGAAGAAACTTGCTGAAAAATATGAGGAGATATTCTCGGTCCTTCTCAAACACAGAAACGATGTCACTCGTGTCACATTCTGGGGCATTTACGACGGAGCCTCCTGGATCGGCGGCTCTCCTCTACTGTTTGATAGGAACTACCAGCCCAAGCAGGCTTTTTTCGCCGTCGTCAAGACCACTCATGAGAACTAATAAAAATAACGGTCTTTGGTGACAATATGATAGTCTGCGACGCCCGTTCACGGAGTTCAGCATTCGACGAAGGATGTCTTGCATGAAGCAACAAGATTGTATCGTAGTGGCCTCATTGATGATTCTAAGTTGCCTGGCAGGCTCTGTATTCGCGCAGAAACAATCAGCCACAATTCACGTTGGCTCGCAGCATAAGATGATCAGTACGGATCTCTTTGGCATCTTCTTTGAGGATCTGAATTATGCCGCCGATGGGGGGCTTTATCCCGAATGCGTTCAGAATCGTTCTTTTGAGTACAGTCGCGGCGATAACAGGAATTGGAATTCCCTGACTGCCTGGCAACTGCTTCAGAGCCCGACCGGGACCGCTGAGGTAGCCGTGGAGACAGAGCATCCTCTCAATGCGAACAATCCGCATTATGCGGTCCTGACAATAAACGAAGCCGGCGATGGTAGCGGGCTTAGCAACGAGGGTTTTGACGGTATCGTGGTCAAGGCCGGCGACAAATATGATGTCTCGCTCTTCGCCCGGGTGTTTTCGGGAAGTCCTCAGGGCATAATCGTCCGCGTCGAAACCGCCGAAGGCAAATCACTGGGACAGACAGAACTGACTGGCCTACAGGAAGAATGGACCAAACATAAGGCCGTCATCGAGGCGACTGCTGACGAGACTCATGCCCGCCTGGTACTGCTGGTTTCAGGTACCGGGGTATTGGGGCTGGATATGATCTCTCTGTTTCCGCAGAAGACCTTTAAGAATCGCCCCAACGGTTTGCGACCGGACCTGGCCCAGATCATTGCCGACCTGAAGCCTAAATTCATGCGTTTTCCGGGCGGGTGCCTGGTCCATGGAGACGGACTGGAAAACATGTATCGCTGGAAGGACACGATCGGGCCCCTCGAACAGCGAAAGGCTCAACGAAACATATGGCGATATCATCAGTCTCTGGGACTCGGCTACTTCGAGTATTTCCAGTTCTGCGAGGACATTGGCGCAGAGCCCTTGCCCGTGGTGCCGGCCGGGGTCTGCTGTCAGAATTCGGGCAACTACCTCAATCTCGTGCCCCGGGGCCAGCGGGGCATTCCCATGGATGAAATGGATGAGTACGTACAGGAGGTGCTGGATCTGATCGAATACGCCAATGGCCCCGTTGCGTCGGAGTGGGGCTCAAAGCGGGCCGAGGCAGGCCATCCCGAACCCTTCAATCTGAAGTACCTTGGGGTCGGCAACGAGGACGTGATCTCAGCGGTCTTCAAAGAACGTTTTAAGATGATCAATGATGCGGTCAGAGCCCGCTATCCCGATATTGTTGTGATTGGAACCACCGGCCCGTTTACCGATGGCCGCGACTATGAAGAAGGCTGGAAATTCGCCAGAGAAGAGAACCTGCCCATGGTGGATGAGCATGGCTACAAGTCGCCCGGTTGGTTCTGGCAAAACATGGAGCGTTTCGATGCCTATGACCGCACCGGCCCGAAGGTCTACCTGGGAGAATACGCAGCCCACGAGGGCAACCGGGCCAACACACTGCGTTCGGCGCTGGCCGAAGCCGCCTACATGACCAGCCTGGAGCGAAACGGGGACCTTGTGCGGCTGACCTCTTACGCCCTTTTGCTGGCCAAGCAGGGGCGGACCCAATGGCGGCCGGACTTGATTTATTTCGATAACGTATCGATCACGCGGTCTGTCAACTACTATGTGCAGCAGTTGTTCAGCCTGAATCAGGGGGACGTCTATCTGCCAACCACGGTGAAGATTCAGCCAGTTGCGCCGCCCAGGCCGGAGACTGCGCAACGGCCTAATGGTGTATTGCTGGGTACCTGGGATACCCAGGCGTTATTCGACGACGTCAAAGTTGTCAGCGGCTCTGAAACAGTATTGGATGAAACCTTTGACAGCGGCGCGGATCGGTGGAAAGAGTGGTCGGGCAGGTGGCAGTTGTCAGACGGTGTATGGCGGCAGAGTTCCAATAGCGCGCCGGCATTGGCCATGTTCAGCTTCACGGCGGACAGATCAAGCTATACCGTCACGGTGAAGGCCATGAAGAGCGGCGGTTCCGAAGGTTTCCTGATTGGGTTCGGTGCGACTGACAGGCAGAATTATTATTGGCTGAATCTGGGAGGATGGAACAATACGCAACATGCCGTAGAAAAGACATCCGACGGCGGCAAGAGTATGATCGGCCGGCCGGTACCCGGCAGAATCGATGCCGGCCGCTGGTACGACATCGAAATACGGGTTATCGATAAACGCATTCGGTGCTATCTTGATGGACAGCTAATACTCGATTTGACCGACAGAGGATCTATAGCGACGCCCGACTTGGCGGCGTCAACCGTTCGAGACACTGCCACAGGAGACGTCATTGTCAAACTGGTCAGCAAGTCGGATACGCCAATTAAAGCGACGATGGACCTGAGTTCCATAGGCCCGTTCAAATCGAGAATGATATGTACAGTCTTGTCCGGTGAACCGCTGGCGGAGAACCGTTTCGGGCGGCCGCCCGCGGTCTTGCCGAAAGTGTCTGAACGTGAGATCACCGAAATTTTCGACTACGAAATCGCGCCGCACTCGTTGTCAATACTTCGCATCGATAAGAACTAAGCTGCCTTGGTTCTGTGGCATTCAAAATCCGATTATCCGTGGAGATTCCTGATCGAGCAGGCGTCGACGCATCAGGATGAGCGACCGTTGTTTTTGGCGTGAAAATGAGGGTGAAAGGGGGTTGGGGGGCGGTTGAAGGTGCGTTTTTTGGGTTTTTGCCCCTCAAAACGGGGTTGGGAGGGGGGTTTTAGTGCTTGTTTTTGCGTATTTTTGGTGAAATGGGGGGATTTTTTTTCGCAGAAGTGCGCGTTTTTTCGTGTTTTTGCGCGGGAGTGTTTTTGAGGGGGTGTTTTTTTCGATTTAGTCAGGGTTTCTGCGCTTGGCGTGAACTGGAGCCACGAATAATTACTAATAGACACGAATATGTCTGGTATTTCACAGAGGGCTTGAAGCTTTGCTTACAGGATTTACAGGACAAACAGGATAGCAAAGGTGTAGAGTAGGGGCTTGGTGGGGTGGGTATGGGCGGTGATCGGTGGGATGCGGGTGGGGGTGTCCTGGGGTAAAATTGTTCGGGTTTGTTCCGTAAAGATGTTGACGGGGGTATGCTTGTTTGTTTATAATTAGGGATGGTGAGGAGGTTGTTTTTTTTGTTTTTGGTGAGTGAGGGGCTTTTGGAGGGATCAGAGGGCTGCGGAAGTTTTTTATGATTTTGCGGGATTTTTCGCATCACGTTTTTTTGAAACAGTGCACTTATAGGAAGGGGAGATGGCAGGCGCGGGGTGGTCCGTGGTTTGGATCGGGCCGTGAGAAGACAGGGGAGTGCACGTCGGTGTGCAGCAGATTGAATGGAGGAAAGTAAGATGCGACATGGCACGACCATTTTGGGTGTATTCCTGTGTGTGGGTGTTTGCTGCTTTGGGCGGACGATCACTGTTGCGCTTGACGGTTCGGGGGAGTTCACCACGATTCAGGCCGCGATCAATGTGGCGACTCACGGGGATGTGGTGCTCGTGGCGGACGGTGTTTACAAGGGAGCAGGCAATCGTGATATTGAGTTCAAGGGAAAGGCCATTACGGTAAAGAGCGCAAACGGTCCGGAGAAATGTATTGTCGACTGCCAGGGTTCAGGCACGGACGTGCGTCGCGGATTCTGTTTCCAAGGGTACGAGGGTCTCTCCTCGATTCTCGACGGATTCACGATTGTAAACGCCTTTTGGGGGGCTATCTATTGCGACGGGGCCGGGCCGACGATCCGCAACTGTGATATTCGAAACAGCGAAGGGGCCATTATGCTAAAGGGGAACCGTGAGACAGTGATAGAGCACTGCATTATCGAGAGGAATCAAGGGGCGGGAATTAGCCGAGACAGTTCAAGTTTTGGGGCCGAGCTAATAGTTCGGTATTGCCAGATAAAACAGAATTCTACAGGAATTGATGGCCGAGGTACTGTTCGGGTTCAATTCTGTGACATAGTCGACAACAGAGGAACCGGAATAAGCCTGTCTTTGGTTCGGGAGTACGTTATTTCAAGGTGCAGGATCAGTAATAATCAAGGTCGTGGTATATATACTTATGGATGTTCCGGTGTGATCAATCAGTGTGAAATTGAGTCCAACAAAGCCGGCGGTGTTTATGCGTATGGGGGAAGTTATCACAAATGTGTGGTTCGCAATACAGTATTGCAGGACAATGCAGCAACTCGAGGGGGGGCAATCGGTTCGCAGGCCTGGGGGCATGGCCTTGGTGTTGAATTGCACGTCATCAATTGTCTCCTCGTGGGGAACATGGCTGCATATGGCGGTGGTCTGCATGTGGGAGGGGGTTCCGTCGCTTATGTCCACAACTCAATCCTTTGGGACAATACTGCGCTGATGGGAAATGCCACATATGTCAACACCAGCCCCGGTCAACTAACAATAGCGCACTGCAATGTGCAAGGGGCGCGACAGGCTGCGTACGTTGGCGCCGGGGCCGTTCTGAATTGGGGCGAGGGTAATATTGACGAAGATCCTTTATTTGCATTTGAAAGTGACTTTCGTCTGTTGCCGGGCTCACCATGTATTGACGCCGGGACTAATACGCCGCCGGAAGGTTTGACGAATTTGGATTTTGATTACAGCTTGCGTGTTAAGGACGGAAACGGCGACGGCAAGGCCATAGTGGATATGGGGCCGTATGAATTCAGTTCTGACCAGCCATGCATTGCACTATCGCACACGTCAGTGGATGTTTTCGCAGAAAAGGGGAGTTCTACGCCGGCGGAAGTGACGATTAGTCTGCGCAATGCCGGCGGGGCTGCCTTGAATTGGCGGGCAATGGAGGAGTGTGACTGGCTGGAAATACTTCCCGAAGAGGGAACTTGCCTGATGGGTGTTCAGGAACTGCAGGTGCGAGCTGACCCTTCGGGACTGGCGCATGGCAGATATGTGCACACGCTGGAAATAGTGGATGAGCAGGCAGTCAACAGTCCGCGGAAGGTGAGGGTGGGCTTTCACGTCCACTCGACCATCCGCATTCCGCAGGACGCGAATTCGATTCAGGTGGCCATAGATATGGCCGTGGACGGGGACACGATTATTGTTGCAGACGGGGTTTACACGGGCGGGAACAACCGCAATATCTCATTACGCGGCAAGGCGATTACACTGAGGAGCAAGAACGGACCCAAAAACTGCATCATTGACGGAGAAGGCAAGTATAATCTCTTTTATATTGCCGGCCCGGAGGGATCTTCAAGCATTGTTGACGGTTTCACTATCAGGAATGGTTATCACGACAGCGGGTACGCCGGGGTTGTGGTCGGATCAGGGAATTCGATGACTATTCAAAATTGTGTAATTGAAAACTGCAAGAGTGGTCCGCCAAATCCTTTTCATCGTGGGCCGGCCATTCTTTGCGAGGTCGGTACGAGAATCGTTAATTGCGTTGTAAAGAATAATATGAATGGGGGTATTCTATGCATGGGTACGCATATCGAAGGTTGTACTATTAAGAATAACACTGGCCGCGGCATAGTGATATCGCGTCATGGCGGAACAATTATCGACTGCCTGATTACCGGTAATCAAGGAGGTATTCGGATTGGTGAAACCGGGCTGTTTCTACCGGATGTGGTGATTGATCGGTGTAATATCAGCGGCAACAGATTGCCGGAGAACGTTGATTCGGGGTATGGCGCAGGTATTCTTTGCTCCACTGCAATGGATAACCTCAAGGTGATTTTAAGCAATTCAATAATCAGCGGCAATGTAGCAGCCGACAGTGGCGGCGGTGTGTATGTGTGGGGATATGAATTGATCGTGGATGGGTGCACGATAGCCGACAATCGGGCTGCCAACACAGGCGGCGGATTGTTTTTCAATTCGAGAAGCCAGGGGATGGTGTCCAATTCAATCATATGCGACAATGTCAGCGCAACGGGCGGACAGCTTGCATTGTTTGGGGACGGCGAGCCAAGCAGAGTAGCGGTTGCATACAGTGCAATCCAAGTCACTCCAGCGAATATTTCCGTGACAGGCGGAGGCACACTGGCATTCGAGGACGGCATCATTGAAGACGATCCATTGATCAGTGCCAACGGTTACTGGGATCCTAACGACATTTGGATTGAAGGTGATTATCGTCTCAGATGGGGCTCGCGTTGCATAGATGGGGGCGATCCGGCAAGGGCGTATGACAGTTCGCGTGATGTGGAGGGGAATGCAAGAGTAATAGGTCAGACAAGTGATGTCGGCGCACACGAGTTCGTCTATTTCGGGGATATAGCGCCCGACGGTCAATTCGCTTTGTCCGATTTTGCTGTTGTGTCGGGACAGTGGCTTTCTACAGGCTGCGGCGAGCCCGACTGGTGCCGGGGCGCCGATCTGGATAGTAACGGAGCGGTTGGAACAGATGATCTTGCATTAATGCTCGATTACTGGCTGGCTGGTGGGGACATCAGGGCAGAAGCCAGCAGGGATGCGATTGCATACTGGACGTTCGATGAGGTCGGGGGAGCCGATGCTTTTGATTTGTCAGGGAATGGGCATACGGCGCAGTTGATGAATATGGCTGATGTCAACCGCGTTGCGGGCATGCACGGGGGCGCGCTTCAGTTCAATGGGCAAGGTGAATATGTTGAGGTGCCAGGTTTCGAGGGCGTCACAGGTTCGCGCGAGCGTGCGGTGAGTGTGTGGATCAAAACGACCAGCAGAGACGGGGAGATCATTTCGTGGGGTGTCGATGGGGTGCCGGGCGGACGCTGGACTTTTCTTGTTCAGAAGGACGGATTCCTGCGACTGGAGGTTGGTGCTGGTGCGGTTGTAGGCAGCACAAAAGTCAATGACGGGCAGTGGCATCATGTGGCGGTTGTTCTTAATGGGCGGCTTACAGATACCATCAGCTTGTTTGTTGATGGTGAGCCGGACGTTCCGAGCATTCTGGTATGCCAGGTTGTCAAGACCGTTTCCGGGCAGAATGTAAGAATAGGTGGTGTAGAAAGCACGGGACGTTATTTCAAAGGGACAGTGGATGAGTTGCGGGTCTATGAGCGGGCACTCAGCATCGTGGATGTGCGTACACTTGCGGGAATTCGTCAGTCGGCCATTGCTCATTGGCGGTTTGATGACGCAGCGGGGGTTATCGCGGCGGACGCGGGAGAGTTCGGGCGGGATGGCGTGCTGGTGAATATGGGTGAGGAGGCTTGGGGTGATGGGCGTGTTGGCGGGGGGCTTTGTTTCGACGGGGTGGATGACTATGTGAGAATCGACGGGTGGAAGGGGATTGGCGGGGGTAGGTCTCGGACGGTTTGTGCGTGGATTAAGACTCTGGACAGTGAGGGCGTGATTGTGGGCTGGGGGCCTGAGGACGTTGCGGGTGGTCGCTGGGTATTTCTGGTGGAGGGCGGGGGGCGGCTGCGGCTGGAGGTTGGCGGGGGTGCGATGGTTGGTACGGCGGTGGCGGCTGACGGCGAGTGGCACCATGTGGCGGCGGTTCTGGACAATGATGGGACGCCGAACGTGAACGAGGTGCGGCTGTACGTGGACGGGGTTTTGGACGCTGCGAGTTCGGCGGGAGATCGGACGGTGGATACGATGGTGTGGGGAGCGTCGCCGGAGGTGGGGATCGGAGCGTGGCCGGGGGCGGGGCGGTGTTTTGAGGGGGTTATGGATGAGGTGCGGGTTTATGAGCGGGCGCTGAGTGCGGAGGAGGTTGGGGTGCTGGCCGGACAGCAATGATCGGTAAGCGCGGATTGATGGTGTAAGGGCGGTGGGCAGTGTTGGGTGGTGCTTGCTCGTGAGCGGGTTTTGAGAGTGCAGGAAAACGCACACTGGTGTGCGGCGAATTGAATGGAGGAAAGCACGATGCGACATGGGGCGAGCTTGTTTGGGATGTTCCTTTGTCTTGGGGTTTTGTGTTTTGGCGGGGTGATTACGGTTGCTTTGGATGGGTCGGGGGATTATTCGACGATTCAGGCGGCGATTGATGCGGCGGGGGATGGGGATATGATTGTCGTGGGGGACGGTACGTACAAGGGGGCGGGGAATACGAACATCGATTATAAGGGGAAGGCGATTACGGTTCGGAGTGCGAACGGGCCGGACAGTTGCGTCATAGATTGCGAAAATGTCGCCGGGCGGCGCGGATTCCACCTGCACAGCGGCGAGAGCACGGGGTCGGTGATCAAGGGTTTTACAATAACGCGGGGGCATGCAAACGGACATCCGGCCCGAGGGGGCGCGATTCTTTGCGAGGGGGCGTCGGCCACTATCGAGGATTGCATTCTGGTCGCCAACAAGGCGCAGCCGCCTTGGAGCGGCAGTCATTTTCACGGTTCCGCGGCGTATGGGGGTGCGGTGTATTGCTCCGGAGACGCTCTTGTGATGAGGGACTGTACACTGGCGGATAACCTTTCGGCGGGCGCGGCGGGTTACGTTGTTGATTATGGCGCGGGTCATTACGTTACGGGCAAAGGGGGCAATGCCTTTGGAGGGGCGATTTATGTCGAATCAGGCTGTCAGGTTGTGATTGACAGGTGTGCGGTGCGGGGCAATAAGGCAGTTGGAGGCAGCGGAGACGGCGGCATGCCCGAGGAGTTTGCTGTGTCAGTCGACATGGCGGGGAGCGGAGAAGGAGGAGGAATATACGCGAGCAACAGCAGCTACGTCAATATGCGTGAGACCATCATCAAGGGCAACCATACGGTCGGGGGTGTGCCGGGCACGGCGGAGGGCGGCTATTTGGGCGCAGCGGGCTGGTTTGCAGGAGGCGGGCTGCGCTTGGCGGGAGCAGAACTTTTTGCTTGCGTCATTAGCGGCAATGTCGCAGCACAGGACGATTCTGGTCCCCCAGAATATGGCGGCGGCGGGATTTTCCATGCGCGAGGCGATCTGACGGCAAGCAATTGTCTGGTGAGCGGCAACGAGATCAGAGGGATGGCCTGGGCGTGGGGTGTGGGGATAGAATCCGAAGGCAACGTGTACCTACGGAACTGTACGGTGGTTAACAACCCTACGCCAGTAGTGCATCCGCCGGACGCTTTGGCGGCGGTCTGGGTGAAAGGCGCCGGCACGATTACTAATTGCATAATGTGGGGTAACCAGGGGAATGATCTGGGCGGGTCCCAGATTTTGAGTAATGTGAGACATTCCTGTTTGGAGCAGGTGATTGCGGGGGAGGGGAATATTCATGTTGATCCGTTGTTTGCTGATGCGGAGCATGGGGATTATCATTTGAAGAGCGAGGCGGGGCGTTGGGATGCGGGTGCTCAGGCGTGGGTTTATGATGACGTGACGAGTCCTTGTGTTGATGCTGGTGATCCTGTGTCGGATTGGCGTGGGGAGTT
>Ga0334883_1001008_pt1 | contig 45050 bp, 27 predicted proteins | sample GraSluR1_MG_6_FD_207230 | JGI IMG/M metagenome (GOLD analysis project Ga0334883, IMG submission 207230) | Sludge microbial communities from methane-producing bioreactor in Wageningen University, Netherlands - Granular Sludge_09_05-R1 | ecosystem: Engineered > Bioreactor > Anaerobic >...
AACGGCGGACGGCTACGGCGGAACGGCCAACGGCGCCGCTCCCTGCGGGTCCCGCGTGCGGGACCCGCTTTCCCTCTCCTTCGCGATGCGGCTGCTCAGGAGAGGGCTACGGCGGACGGCTACGGCGCCGCTCCCTGCGGGTCCCGCGTGCGGGACCCGCTTTCCCTCTCCTTCGCGATGCGGCTGCTCCGGAGAGGGCTACGGCGGACGGCTACGGCGGACGGCCACGGCGCCGCTCCCTGCGGGTCCCGCGTGCGGGACCCGCTTTCCCTCTTCTTCGCGATGCGGCTGCTCAGGAGAGGGCTACGGCGGACGGCTACGGCTGACGGCTGACGGCGGACGGCCACGGCGCCGCTCCCTGCGGGTCCCGATGGCGGGACCCGCTTTCCCTCTCCTTCGCGATGCGGCTGCTCAGGAGAGGGCTACGGCGAACGGCTACGGCTACGGCTACGGCTGACGGCTACGGCTGACGGCTACGGCGCCGCTCCCTGCGGGAGGCGCTTTCCCTCTTCTTCGCGATGCGGCCGCTCAGGATAATGCTACGGCGGAACGGCGGTGGCGCGTGATGCGTGGCGCGGAACGGCTGACGGCTACGGCGGACGGCTTTGGGGCCCCTACTGGGGCTCGATGATGTACGCGCGCACCGCGAAGGGCTCCAGATAGTCGGTGAGCGTTCCCTCCACGATCGGCAGGGCGCGGAAGTCCAAAGCCTCGTGGGCCGCTGCGGGCAGGGCGCCAAGGCCGGTGATGCTAAAGCATACGTCAAGCGGCTCCTTGCGGTTGCTGACAGCCAGCAGAAGGTGGCTGCCGTCGGGATGGCGCCGCACCATGTAGGAGCAGTCGGGCACACCGGGCGCCTCCACCATCGGGGCGTCGTCACCCTCGGCCAGGGTCTTGATGCGCACCGGGAACTCAGTGAGATAGTCCGCCGTCGCCGCGTCGCGATCAGAATGCACGGCCCCATCCACCCATCGGCCCGTGAGCCAGGGGCGCAGACGGCCGACCTCCCGCATCACCGGGTATACCACCGCCTCCTTGTACCCGGGCGAGCATCGTCCCAATCGCCACGGCAGGAGGCCCACCGCGCCCTGGGTGAGGGGAGCAAGCATCGTGTAGCGAAGCTCCCGCAACGTCGGCGCCCGCCAGGGCTTACCGAGATTGTCGAAGATCCCGGGCATGTAGACGAAGCCCTTGCGCCCGGCGGCCTCCACGGCGTCGGCCGCCAGGGTCGCGTCGTGCACCACGTTGTACAGCGGGCCGGTGAGCGCCGCGTCCTCAAGGTATGTGGGATACTCGTTGGGCACGTTCACATCATAGATCGGCGCGATGTGCTCGTACGTTGTCCACCAGGCGATGGTGGGCATGACATAGGCGTCCGGATCGGCGGACTTGAGCGTCTCGTAGGTCCAGCCCATGCCCTCGGCGATCCAGCGGGCCAGGTCGGTATCCGACTCGTTTCCCAACTCGCGGTGGGCCTTGTACAGGTGGTTCTCCGGCTCATCGAAGGGCCAGTAGCCCAGAGTCTGCGGGTGGTCGGCGGTCAGCTCGAGCATGGCCTGCAGGGCCTCTTGCCTCGCCGGGATCTCCTCGGGCCGCGTGACCGTGACTTGGCCGTCGACGGTGGAGTACAGCGGCACCAGGGGGTAGTAGATCGCCGCCACCCGGTGCGCCGAGGCCCAGTCGGCGATGTCCTGCAGTTCTTGCCGCCAGGTCTGCGGAGCCCCTCCGGGGTCGGGGACGGCGCAGATCACCGTATTGCCGCCGGCGGCGAGCCAGGCCTCCGTGTCGGTGGCCGGGCGGTCGAAGGTGCCCAGGACAAAGAACGGGCGGCCCTGGAAGACGAGGGGTGGGAAGCGTCCCTCAGGCGGGCTATCCGGGGTCAGGGGAGCGGCGAGGGTGGCGGCGCAGACCCGGAAGTCGTCGAAGGCCCCCGCCGAGTAGAAGCCGCCGAGGCCGATGAGGCCGGGGCCCTCGCGCTCCGGGGCCGTCTCCCAGTATTCCAGGACGGCCTCTCCGTCGAGCCAGACCACATGGCGGTTGCCCGCGAAGCCGACCTTGAGGCGGAAGGGGCGTTCGGGGTCACGCGCGGGGGCGATATCCGCCGCGGCCAGCAGGTGGGTGCCGTGCCAGAGCTTGAGATCGCGGGCGCCGGAGAAGTCGCCGGACAGCTCCACATGGTAGGCCCCCGGCCGGCGCAGACCGGCGGCGGCGTCTGCAGATGCGGCGCGATAGCTCAGGTGAGCCGTATGCCCACGGTCGGCCATCAGCGAGGGGCCCACGAGGACCTCCACCGTCGCGTCCGCCGGCTCCAGGCCCTCCAGCCACACCCCGGTGTCCTGCGGCGCCCGGGCGGAGCTGTAACGTACGAGCAGCTCTCCCTGTGCCCCGGTGACGATTCCCGTGGCCGGGCCGTCGTCGCCCAGCGGCACACGCTTGAGCCAGCGGTAGGTGGTCTCCGGGGCCGTGCCCAGGTCCTCGACGGGCGCGGTGAAGCGCCGGAAGTCGTCGGCAACGAGCAGGGGGCCCTCCTGCAGTCCCGAGCCCGCGGCCTGGGCCGAGCAGGTGATGGCAAGCAGCAGCGGCAGGAGCGTGGATCGGTGCACCGGACACCTCCGGGGGATGAGTGGACGTGGGTTGTGTCGATGAAGGTACGGCCGCCGAGGAGGTCGGCGCATCGACCGTCGGTAGCTTCCCGGCCGCCGCCGCCGGACCTTCTCCGCGGGGGCGGGGCGAGATGAAGTCCAGGCTCTTTGGGCGGGGATCAATGGCACTGCAGCGCCACCGAGACACGCGGCCTGGGGCAGGTGCCGGGGAAGGGATTGTCTCACCGGGCAGCGAACCTCAAGGCCAATAGTCGGGCGTTTTTGGCCCTCGCCGGGCCAGCGGCGGCGGCGATGCACGGCGGCGGCCGCGAGGAGAGGCGACGACGCTTCGCAGGGCGATTCTAGGAGGCGGGCCGCATGGGACACCGGAAGACATACGACGAGTGTAGCCGTCACCGCCGGCGACTGCTGTGGGGACTGCTGGGCCCGATTCTGGGGATGATGCTTGCGGTCGGCTCACCGTGTCGGGCTCAGGAGGCGGCGGAGCAGAACCTGATCCAGAATCCGGGGTTCGAGAATCAGGCGCTGTGGGAGATCGTGTTGCGCGGCGATGCCCAGGGCTCGGCCGAGCGGGACAGGGCAACGGTGCGCAATGGCTCGCACTCGATGAAGCTGACCAAGGGCAATCCGGTGGGCTTCGTGATCCTGCGCCACGCCTCTCCGATCCCGGTGAAGGCCAACCAGGTCTACACCTTCCGGGGCTGGTACCACACGCAGGACACAGATATTCCCACCGCTTTGCTGTTCCGGGTGGGCCCCAGGGACGGCAACCTCTCCTACGACTCCGTGGACAAGAGCCAGGGGTGGCCCAGCCAGAGCCTGCTTGTGAACTCGCCCAGGGGCAAGTGGGAGAAGCGTGTGGTGACCCACAGGCCCTCCGAGGACGGCGAGGTGTACCTGCACGTCGTGTTGTACGGCAACCCGGCCACGGTCTGGCTGGACGATCTGGAGTTCACTCCGGGCACGGCGAGCACGACGGCGAGCAGCACGGAGTTCGAGACCCCCTTCACCGCCGAGCAGGTCTCTGTGGCACTGGCCGCTCGCGAGAACGCCACCGCGAAGGTGGGCGAGGAGTACGGTCACAGCGTGCTGACCGTCAATGGTGAGAAGGTGCCGGCGGTGCTGTACAAGGGTGAGCCGTACAAGACCGAGGGGGACTACTCCCGGTTCGGGAAGGCCGGGGTGAACCTGGCGACCGTGTCGGTTCGCCTGGGGAGCATCAAAAACGAGCCGGGCACCTGGCTGGGGGCCGGTCGGTACGACTTCGCCTCCGCCGATGCGGCGATCCTCAAGGCCCTGCGCCGCAACCCGGAGGCCCACCTGATCGTGGATGTGGGCATCTACCCCTACCGGGAATGGGGTGAGGAGAATCCTCGCGACTGCTGGGCCGATGGGACGGGGCAGAGGGCGTACGGATGGTGGGGGAATGTGGAGGGGTTCGCGACGGACCTCTCAACTCTGACGCCGGCGGACCGCCATTACTGGTGGTACCCGTCGTACAACTCGGCCAAGTGGCGGGCCGACGCCTCCGAGGCGCTGGCGGCGCTGGTACAGCACCTGCGCGGGACCGAGGCGTGGAAGGCGGTGGTGGGCTTCTACATCACCGGCGGGCACGACGGTCAGTTCCAGGTGTTCAACCGCCTGGATCACTCGGAGGCGAGCCGAGAGGCTTTCGCCCGGTGGTGTGAGAAGCGCTACGGGACCGTGGAGAAGCTATCGGCGGCCTGGGGGTGGCAGGTCGGGGCCTTCGGCGAGGCGATGGTGCCCGCCGATCGCGAGGGAGCGGAGGCCCAAGGAGTGTACCTGCCCAGGGGGGAGGAGGTCGACTATCGCCGGTTTGCCGACGAGTCGGCGTGGGAGCTGCGGGACGCCTTCGCCGGTGTGGTCAAGAGCCGGGCCGAGAAGGATGTCATCACCATCGCCTACGGCAATCCTCCGGATTACGATCTCCACCGTTTCCTGTCCACGAGCAATCTGGACGCCTCGGCGAGCATGAGCAACTACGCCTACCGGCGGCCGGGGTATGCCGCCGGGTACATCCCCTTCGACTCCTTCGATCTACACGGGAAGCTGTTCTTCCAGGAGCTGGATCTGCGCTCCTGGACCGGCGCAGGGCACAGCGAGATTTACGATGCGTGGGTGAGCGCCGCCCCGGACGCCGCCACGTGGGAGGCGATCCACAAGAAGCTGGTGGGCGTGAGCCTGGCCAAGGGCTGCGGCTTTTGGTACTACGACATGAACCACTACTTCGACGCTCCCGAGATGATGGCAGGCATCGCTCAGGCCCACGAGCAGGCGGCCGAGCTACTGACCCGGAAGGACACCTTCCGTCCGGATGTGGTGGTGATCCGCGGTGGCGGCGCCAATGACTATCTCACCGACTACTTCAGCTCCGTGAAGGCGGCGGAGATCTACCAGCTCATGGAGCTGGAGACCAGCGGTGTGCCCTTTGACCTGCATTACCTGGATGACGTGCTGAGCCGGCCGGAGCTGCAGGAGTACAAGGTCTTCGTGTTCATGAATGTGCGTTTCATCACCTCGGAGCAACGTCTGGCCATCGGTGAGAAGCTGAAGACCAACGGCAAGACTTTGGTGTGGCTGCATGACTCGGGGTATCTGTCGGAGGCCGGGGCTTCGGTGGAGGCCATGTCGGCGCTCACCGACGTGCAGACGGTGACGCAGGACGGGCGGGCTCGACAGACGATGCTGGTGCCGACTTTGGTGCACCCGCTGACTCAGCGCGTGCCGGCCTTCGCCTCGCTGACGGAGCTGTTCATGGGGATCATGACGCTGGACGGCGCCAGCGCCTTCTCGGGCCGGGCGCAGGCCTTTTGGCCGCGGGATCCCAATTCCCGGCCCGTGGCGGTGTTCGCCGAGGACGGGAGCCCCGCCGGGGTGGTCAAGCGCATTGCCATCGACGAGCGCAACAGCTACACGACGGTGTACATCGCCGCACCCAATGCGCTGGCCGGCGCGATGCTCAACAACATCGCCCAGGAGGCCAAGGCATTCACCAGCGGCCTGTCCGGCCCGGCCGTGCATATGAGCGGCAACTTCATCTCCGTGCATGCGCTCAAGACCGGGCGCTACTTCCTGCGCGTGCCGCCGGAGTCCAGGCGCGTGGTGGACCTGGCAACAGGCAAGATGCTGGGCCAGAACATCACGCAGGTGAACCTGACCCTGGACGCCCAGCAGACCTACTGGCTCGGCGTGCAGTAGCGCACCGGGGCCATAGCGGATGCTTCGTCACTTGCCACCGCCCGGCCGTTTTGGCGGTGGCAAGTGTTTTGTGGGTCGGAGATCGTGGCCTGACGGGGGCCACCCGCCACCTGGGGGGCATACATGCTCGCACTTGTCGTGTCGGTGGTGTTCATGGCCGGCTTCGGTCTGGTCGTCCGTGCCTCGCAGCGGCGCGGACTGCACATGCTGGGGGTGGGCCTTTGCAACTACCTGGCGGCCGCCCTGTTCTACGGCCTGTGGATCCTCCGTGACGGGCTGTGGACCTGCGACTGGCGCACGGCGGCCATCGGCGCCATTGGGGGCGCGTTCTACGGCGGGGGCTTCTTTCTCATCCTCGCCCCCATGCGCTGGCGCGGGGTGGGGATTGTCTCGGCGATCCTGGGCCTGTCGGTGCTGCTCCCCGTCTTGTTCTCCTTCATCCTGTGGCGTGAGGTCCTGGCGCCGGTGCAGGTGGCCGGTGTGGCTCTGGCGTTGTGCGCGCTCCCGCTCTTGGGCTTCGATGAGGGGGCGCGGGGCGGGAAGCTGACGCCGGGGATGGCGGCGGTGATGCTGGGGCTGTTCCTGGTGAACGGGGGCTGCATGACGGTGCAGAAGTGGTTCCATACCACGGGCCTGGATGGCGAGAGGCCGGTGTTCTTCTGGTACCTGTTCACCGTGGCCGCCGCGATCCTGCTGGTCGCCTGGCTGACGCGGAGCCGAGAGCTGGAGAGGACGGACCTGGGCTACGGGGTGTTGCTGGGCGCGTGCAATGTGCTGGCGAACCTGGCATTGCTGGCTGCGCTGGATCGGCTGCCGGGGGTGGTAGTGTTCCCGGTGATGCAGGCGGGGGTGATGATCTTCTCGGTGCTGTTTGGGCAGGTGGCGTGGCGAGAGCGGCCGGGGCGTCTGGGGTTGGCGGGCATCGGGCTGGCGGCCGGGGCGGTGGCTTTGATCAACCTGTAGCAAAGCTGCGCCTCAGAGCGCCGAGCACGGCTGGGAGGGTCGCCTAGGATCTGTGCCACGGCGGGGCGGCGATTCCGCGGGGGGGGTCTGTGGTGTGGGCCGAAGGGCCATTGGTGGTCCTTGGGGCCTGACGGCCAACGGCGGCATTCCTCACCTCTCGCGGGCGGCCCCTGCGGGGCTGGGAGAGGTTAGGGCCGCGGCAGCGGGGGTCGCCACCTCACACTTCCCCCGGCGGCTCGCGGCAGGGCGGTCCCTCACCCGCAAGCGCCCCGCAGGGGCGCCCGACTCTCCCGGACGCCCCTGCGGGGCTGGGAGAGGTGAAACGGCCTACGGCCAGCGGCGCGGGGCGCCGGACACATCGGCGGGAGCGGGCGCTCTCGGAATGACACTGCCCGGTCCGGGCGACAAGCCCAGTGGGCCCGGTCTGCGGCGGCCATCCCGGAGAGCGCCGTGACGGAAGCTCTGACCGGGTCCGGAGGTTGCGGCGCCCCGGGGAGCGAAGACAGGCACCCGAAGGAGGCGGTGCCCGATCATGTGCGGCCCTCATCATCCCTCGACCTATCGACCAGGTAACCTCGGGCGGGAACCCGGGGCGCACGACACCTCGGCCGCGGTGTCCCGCGGCACACGACGGCGGCGGCCCCGCCCTGCCTGGGGCGAGCTGCTGATCACCGCATTACTGCTGGGGAGTCTATCCATGAGCCATGGCGGGCAAGAGCAGGCGGGCAAGACGGGTTCGGTGTTCTGCGGGCCCGAGTCCATCGAGGCAGCAAGAGCCAACGCCCGGCGCTACCCGTGGGCGGCGGAGATCGCCGGGGAGCTGGTGCGCCGAGCCCGGCCGTGGGTGGACCTCGCGGACGAGGAGCTGTGGGGGCTGATGTTCGGCAATACCATCCGCAGGTCGTGGATGGTCTGGTCCAGCGGGCATTGCCCTTCGTGCGGCGAGGGCGTGCCCATGTACAACTGGGAGATCGACGCCATCGGTGTGCCGTGGAAGGTGCGCTGTCCGCACTGCAGCGAGCTGTTTCCCAAGAACGACTTCGGGCGCTTCTATGACTCCGGTCTGGACGCAGGCGGGGTGTTCGATCCGGCACTGGCGGATCGGAGTTTGCTGTACAACACCGAGCATCCGGATCCGGCCGACCCGCTCCATGGGTTTGGTGTCGACGACGGCGAGGGCTATGTGGAGGGCGACAAGCGCTGGCGGTTCGTGGGCGCGTACCTGATCTACGGGCAGTGGAAGCAGGCCGTAGTCGGGGGGATCTGCAGTCTGGCGGCGGCCTACGCCGTCACGGGCGAGGAGGCGTACGCCCACAGGGCCGGGGTGCTGCTGGATCGGGTGGCGGACCTGTACCCGAGCTTCGACTTCAAGACCCAGGGAGTGATGTACGAGGGGCCGGCGCACGCGGGCTACGTCTCCACCTGGCACGACGCCTGCGAGGAGGTGCGTCAGCTCGCCCTGGCCTACGACCAGGTGTTCCCGGCCCTGAGCCGCGACACGGAGCTGGCCGCGTTCGCCACGGAGCAGGCCAAGCGGTACGGCATCGGCGCCTCCAAGGCCACGCCCGCCGCGGTGTGCCGCCACATCGAGCAGGGCATCCTGTGGGACACGCTGCAGAATGCGGGGAAGATCACCTCGAACTATCCCCGCCGGGAGATCGCTCTGGCCATCATCCGCACGGTGCTTGGGTGGCCCCAGAACCGCGAGGAGGTGCTGGCCGCCATCGATGCGCTGGTGCAGCAGGCCACGGCGGTGGACGGGGTCACTGGAGAGAAGGGGCTCGCCGGCTACTCGGCGGGCGTGATCCAGAGTCTCGCCGGGTTCCTGGAGCAGTACGCCACCATCGACCCGGAGTTCCTGCCCGCCCTGCTGCAGCGTCGGCCCAATCTGGCCAAGACCTACCGCTTCCACATCGACACCTGGTGTCTGGGGCATTACTATCCGCTCAGCGGTGATACGGGGTCCTTCGCCCTGCGTTTCGACGACTATGTGGGCGTGAACCTGCCCGGGGCCGGCAATCCGATGGGCAAGGCCAGTTGGGAATGGCCGCTTGCGCCATCGGGATACTCCTTCTTGTGGCGCCTGTATGAGCTGACGGGTGATGTGGCCTATGCGCAGGTGATCTACCGGGCCAACGGTGGGAGGGTGGACGGTCTCCCGCGGGACATCTTCGCCCGCGACCCCGAGCGGATGCAGCAGGAGCTGGGGGAGCTGATCCGAGCGGAGGGTGAGAGGGTCCAGGTGGGGTCGGTGAACAAGCAGCAGTGGCACCTGGCGATCCTGCGTTCCGGCCGGGGGGATGATGAGCGCTGCGCGTGGCTGGACTACGACAGCGGCGGCGGGCACGGACATGCGGACGGCATGAACCTGGGGCTGTTCGCCCGGGGCCTGGACCTGATGCCGGACTTCGGCTACCCGCCCGTGCACTACGGCGGCTGGGAGGGGACGAGGTTCAACTGGTATGTGCACACGGTCTCGCACAATACGGTGGTGGTGGACGGCAAGAGCCAGCCGGCCGGGGCCGGGGAGACCACGCTGTGGGCCGACGGGGAGGCCTTCGGCCTCGTACGGGCCTCGGCGCCGGCACTCATCGGTGGGGCCCAGTACGAGCGCACCATCGCGATGGTGGACATCGACGAGCAGGACAGCTACATTCTGGACATCTTCCGAGTCATCGGTGGCTCGGACCACACCAAGTTCCAGCACAGCCACTTCTCTACCCTGCAGACGCGGGGCCTGTCTTTGTCCGCAGGCGAGGACTACGGTCACGGAGCGGTGATGCGCGATTACCGGACCGACGCCGCGGCCACCCCGGGGTGGCAGGCGGACTTCAGCGCCATCGACGAGCTGGGGTATCTGCCCCAGGGGGCGACGGTGGGGCTGCGCTACATCGATCTGACGGCAGAGGCCGCGGTCTCCACGGCCGAGGCCTGGGTCTCCCCACGGGGCTTCAGCGGGTACTCGGAGGCGTGGATTCCGCGGCTCTTGATCCGGCGTCGCGGCGAGGCGCCGCTGGCCTCGAGTTTCGTCTCCGTGGCGGCGCCCTACGGCGCGGTGCCCGGCCTGCGCGAGGCCCGCCGGCTTCCGCTCACCACCGGCGACGGCCGTGAGTTCCCACAGGCCAATGTCTGCGTGGAGGTGGCCATGGCCAACGGGACCCGGGACATCCTGCTCAGCGCCGACACCGAGAATCCCCGGGGGCTTGAGCCCTCATGGCCACAGGAGGCGTTGTGTCAGGCGGAGAACGCCCTGCGGCTGGAGGGCGATACCTGCCTGGTGCGCTTCAGCGCCGGCGGCGAGCCGCAGATGGTGGCGCTGTGCAGGGCCCGGAGCCTTTCGATCGGGGAACTCGCGATCTGCGTCGAACCCGAGGAGGACTATGTCGAGATTCACTTCGTCGACGGCACCCCGCGGGTGGTGGTGGGGAGAGCTCAGAGCGTGCACGTGAGCGGGTAGGGAAGAGGGCGGTGGGGCCGCCCCTGTGGGTGCCATGGCGCTCAGAATGACACTGTCGAGCAGGGCGGGCCTCTTGGCCGCGCTCCCGGCCGCACCGCCCAGGCCAGGTCGCACCCGGTCCGACCAGCGCCTCTGTCGGAGGACTAGCCATGGACGATCACGAGCCCGACGTTCCGCCGATCGATGGAGAAGACGCCCCCCCCGCCGCACAGGAGGCCGAGGCGGCGGTGCAGGTGCACCTGGCCGAGAACCTGCAGAACCGCAATTGCGCGATCTTCGCCGCCTGTGTCTCGCTGGTCTATCTGGCCGCGCCGGTGCTGTACATCGGCTTCGTGCAGGCGGCGCTGTGTGAGAAGCTGGGCGCCTCGGACACCATCTCCAACCTCCCCAGCACCGCGTACATGGCGCTGGCCGTGTTCCCGGTGCTGATCGCCTGGCTGGTGCCGCAGGTGCGGCTCTTGAGGCCGGCGATCTCGCTTTCCTACGCCATCACCGCGGTGATGGGGCTGGTGGTCGCCGTGGCCCTGGTCCTGCCCATTCCCACGTGGCTGAGGATCGCGGCTATGGTCGCCCACGGCGCGATTCTGGGCTGCACCAATGGTGTGGTCGCCACCTTCAACTGGGAGGTGCTGGGCCGCGGCGTCTCGGAGTCCCGGCGCGGACGGGCGTTCACCCTGGCCTATGGTGTGGGGCCGATGTTCGCGGTAGTCGGCTCGCTGGGGTCGCAGATCATCGTCAAGGGCGAGCTGTTCGGCCTGCGGCCGGACTGGCTGCCGCAGTTTGAGTACCCGTGGAACTTCGCCATGCTGTTTGGGGCCAGCGCCCCGATCATGGCGCTGGCGGCGGTGCTGGCGCGGCTGTATGTGATCCCCCTGCCCAGGGTCGAGGTGGAGCGCAAGCCTTTCAAGACCGCGGTGCTGGCGGGCTTTGGGCGCTTCTTCAGCTACCGGCTGGCCCTGGTGGCCTGCATCACCTACCTCCTGGTCTACGGCGGACACATGGTCCAAAACAACATGAGTCTGTACACCCGCGAGGCGGTGGGGGTGAACGCCGAGGACCTCGTGGGCTACCAGATGGCGCTGAGATTCTCGTTCAAGGTCATCGCGGGCTTCATCTTCGGCTGGCTGCTGACGCGCACGAATCCGCGGACGCTGCTGCTGGTCACGGCCCTGGTGGACATCGCCAGCGTCGTGTGGATTCTGTCGGTGACGGGGAACTGGTTCCTGCTGGCCTTCGGGATCAACGGCGCCGGGGAGCTGTTCGGAGTCTACTATCCCAACTACGTTTTGGGCTGCTCGCCCAAGTCGCAGATGCGGCGGAACATGGCTTTCGTCAGCATGGTGACGGTGCCTGTGGCGCTGACCCCGGTGTTCTTCGGGTGGATCTCGGACACCTGGAGTCTGCGGGCGAGCTTCTGGACGGCCATCGCCATCATGGGGATTGCCGTGGCGATGGTCGCCCTGCTGCTGCCGAGCAAGCCGCGGCCGCGGGTAGAGGACCTGGAGCCCTCGGACCTGGAGGAGGATAGGGTTGAGGGGGATGCGGCCGGGGTGGATGCCGACAACGGTGAGAAGACTGGGTAGGGCAAGGGGCGGGAGAGGCGGGTGGCGTCTCGGTGGCGGAAGGCGCCTGGGGCCGGATGGCGAACTGTGACAGTAGAGTGGGTGGGGACTACTTGTGTCAGGGGGATTGGTATGGGAAGCGGTCCGCTGCGAGTCGTCCTCGCGCTCGTGATAGCCGTTTGGATGCCGGGGATCTGTGGGTGCGGGGGTGGTGGGACGGGCACGTCGGTGCCCGGTCCGCCGGCCCCCACCGTGCAGGCCCTGGGTACCGTCTCCGGCAGCGTGAGCGGCGGCGGTGTGAACGTTGCACGCTCGAGGCTCTTGCTGGACGGAGTGCAGTTGCCCGTCGCCGTAGGCGCCGGCGGGGCCTTCGAGATTCCGGGTATCCGGCCGGGCGAGCACGTGCTGGACGTCATCGGCCCGGAGGGCATGCACGCCGGGCGTGTGACCTTCAGGGCCGTCGCGGGCGCGACCAGCTCGGTCGGCACCATCTCCCTGACGCCAACAGGACAGATCGTGGGCATCGTCACCAGGCGGGACGGGAATCTGCTGACCGCTCTGGCCGGGGTCGAGGTGGTCGCAAGCTCGGACATTCCTTCCTGGGAGCAGCCGCCGCCTCCGGGCCTCGAGGATGTCGGCCGGCCGGATGAGGCCGTGGTGGTCGCGCCTACGGATCCGGAGGGGGCCGAGTACCACGCCACGACAGATGTCGACGGTAGCTATGTGATGAAGGGGGTCCGGCCCGGACTGTACGTGGTCAGCGTGGCGGTCCCGGGCCTGAGGGGGGGCGAGCAGGTGGCCTTCGTGCGGGCCGGGCACACCGCGGCGGTGGACTTCGAGCTGGAACCCACCATCGCGCCCGGAGTCGGTACTGTGGACTGCACGGTGTACGGCGTCTACGAGGGCGGCAGCAGGGCGCCGCTTCCGGGGGCCATTGTCGAGGTCTTCCCGGAGCAGGGCTGGGAGCTTCCGCGCCCCGATGCGCCGCTGATCCTTCCGCCGGAGGCCCCCTTCCCGGCCGGGCTCGCGGCGGCGCTGCGCACCGTGGACGAAATCGAGCGGCCCCCGGCTCCGCCGGCCGGCGATGGCGGCGGGTGGGTTGTCGAGCCGCCGCGGATCATCTGGGAGCGGTTCGCCACGATCACCGACGCGGCCGGCCACTGCTCGCTGAACGTTCCGGCGGGCTACTGCCAGGTCTCGGCGTGGCGCTGGGGCTACGAGCCGGCACAGGTGCGTGTCGCGGTGACAGACGGAGCCACCGTGGCGGTGAGCTTCGATCTGGGGCTCTGTGAGATGCCCGCGCTGCCGCCGCTGTTCGACGGCGAGGAGCCACCGGGGCCGCCGGGGCAGACCCGCTAGCGCCTGGGGCACCCAGAAGCCGACGCGGACACGGCCCAAGCCGTGTCCGCGTTTGTCTTCCTCGGCCGTTCCCCGCGTCTCTGTGTCAGGCCGTTCTCCGTGGGACTCCGTGCTCTCCGTGTCTCCGTGGTGAGACGTGTCGTGTCTCCCCCCTACTCCCTCCCGGCGGCCCAGAGGATGCCTCTTCTCAGCACCTCCCGGAAGTTGGGATCGACGTAGGTCAGGTTGTCGTGGCCCGACTCGAAGCAAAGCACCCTCGCCTGCCCCACCTGCCGGGTCCAGGCCAGGGAGCTCATGCTGTTGGGGTTGTCCGTGGTGAGCAGGACGTGGCTGTCGGCGCCGGGCTCGGGCATGGTGTAGGTCTCGTCGGTCATCTCCCAATCGCTCAGGCCGGCGGTGATGGGGTGGCTGCTGTCGGCCACGTGCACCCGCACCGTCTCGTTTGGATAGTAGCCGAAGGTGCGCTGCGGGATACCGACTAGCTCGTCCCACAGCGGCCAGTCGCGGTAGGCCAAGAGAGCGTGGTGCAGGACAACGACGCCGGTGCCGGACTGCGTGAGGTCGCAGATGGCTCCGGCGATCTGGGGCCCGAAGGGCTGCCCCTCGGCCGGGGTCTGCAGGTGCATGTTGTAGAAGGCCACGCAGTCATACGAGCCGCGCACCTGTGGCGCGCTGCTGCCGAAGGTGTCCATGGCCTGAGGGTAAGCGTCTACCCCGGGCATGTGGTGGAACACGTCATACAGGGCGGGCACATCGAAGGGGTGATGGCCGACGATCAGGGCGAGCTTGATGTTGTGACCGGACGACTGGGACGAGGTCATGGGGGCCCCCGGGTGTTGCGGGTGGTACGCTCGGAGCAGGTGCTTCGCGCATGGGCGGTGTGGGACCTGCCCGGCGGGAGAAGGACGGCACAGGCTCTGTGGCGAACGATGCCGCGCCGGGTCGCTCTCCCGGACGAAAGGAAGCCTGTACTGATGAAGATCTCCATGATGTCATACACCATGGCCCGTGGCGAGTGGGGCCAGAACCCCGATGTCGCCCGGCTTTGCGAGCTCACCAGGGAGCTGGGGCTCGACGCCATCGACTGGGTCGGCACCTACGGCCACGACCCCGACGAGATCCGGAAGATCACCTCGGACTTCGGCATCGCCTGCGCCTGCCATACCTTCGGCGCCCGGCTGCAGGTGGCCGATGAGACCGAGCGGCTGGCGGCGATGGATGTTGTCAAGGAGGGGCTACACAGCGCGGTCCGCCTCGGCACCGACAAGGTCATGATCGTGCTCTCCGGGATACCCGGACAGGACAGGGAGCAGACGCGTGCGTATGCCATCGAGAGTCTGCAGAAAGTGGTGCCCCTGGGGCAGGAGATGGGAGTTGCGGTGAGCGTGGAGCACTTCCCCGGCGCCGCCAGTCCCTTCGCGGTCTCGGCGGACATGAACGAGGCCATCGCCGAGGTTCCCGGGCTGAAGGTCACCTACGACAACGGGAATGCCTTCATCGGCGGGGAGGACGCTCCGGACGGGTACACCAACAGCAAGGAGCATGTGGTGCACGCTCACTTCAAGGACTGGGTACGCGACGAGGAGGGCATGGAGGCTCTGGACGGCAACCACTATCGCGGGGCGCTGATCGGCGAGGGCCTCGTGGACCCCTGGCCCTGCCTGCAGGCGATGAAGGCCGGCGGCTACGAGGGGTACATCAACTTCGAGTACGAGGGCCGGGAGTACACGCCGGAGGAGGCGATGAGAAAGGGCCTCCCGCCGCTACTGGAGATGCTGGAGAAGCTGCAGTAGGGACAGCGGGGCCAAACAGGGCCTACGCCGTATGGGGGGAGCAAGCGGGCCGTCTGCCGTATGGAGGGGCCGGGTGTGCAGCCGGTGCGACGCTTGCGTCGCCGCACACCCGGCCCAGTCGTATGCCTTACCCCTCCGGCCTTAGGTCGTGCAAGACTATCCCCGCCAGGGCCTTGGGGTAGAAGTACGTGCCCTTCTGGGGCATCTTCTGCCCCGCCGTGGCGATGGCCATGACCTGCTCCACCCGGGTCGTGTTGACGTACAGCACCATGGCCGCCTCACCCCGAGCCACGCGATTGGCCGCATCGTGGCCGTCGCGGGAGAACAGCACGTTCACCCCGGTCGCGGCCATGTCTCCACTCAGGCCCATGATCCCCTCGATGAGGAGCTTGTGCAGGAGCGCGACATCCAGCTCCCTGGTGGCCGGCGGCAGGTCGGCCACGCCGTGTGCCATGGCGCGCTGCAGGTCGTTGAGATGCAAGAGCAGCGCATAGTTGCCCCCGGCGTAGAGAGCGAAGCGGTGCTCGTCCGGGCCGGCCTGGGACATGCGGTCCAGCAGGGCGTGGATGCCATCGGCCCGGGCCTGATCCGAGGAGCTGTCGATAGTGACTCGCTCGGTCTCGAACACGTCCATCACGCTGCGCCAAAGCTGGGCCTCGGCCTCCAGCGGGAGCTCCTTGACCAGCCGGTGTGAGGGCAGGATGGTGAGCTGGCCCGCGTCGGCATTGCACAGGAACATCGACACGTAGTCCCAGGGCGCGTCGCCGTCGGTCCCGTGCTTCTCTCGCCGGGCCTGCCGATAGGCCAGGGCGGTCTCGTAGCGGTGGTGGCCGTCGGCGATGACCACCGGCCGGCTGGCGAACATCGATGTGAGCCTGCCGCACCGCGCCTCATCATCGATGAGCCACAGCCGGTGCTGTACACCGTCTCTGTCCGTCATCTCCCACAGCGGCGGGTGCGCGCACGCCTCCTCAGCCACCGATTCGAGTACCATGTCCGGGTCTGAGTACATCCCGAAGACCTGGCTCTCGCTGCACTGCATGGCATCCAGGAGCCGGCGACGATCGACCTTGGGGGTGGCCAGGGTGCCCTCGTGGGGCAGGACGATGCGCTCGTCGTACTCGGCGAGCTTCACCAGCCCCACCACTCCCCGGCGGGTGACGGGATTGGGCTCGGCGCGGGGGACGGGGGCCGGAGCGATGTACCTTTGCTCGTAGAGATAGAACGCGGGTGCGGGGTCCTGAACGAGGATCCCCTCTCTGCGCCACTCGCGCAGATCGGCGGCCGCCAGCTCGTAACGGGAGCGGGTGGGCGCGGTGCCCAGCGGATCGAGGCCCAACGTGAGGCGCACGATGTTGTAGGGGTGTTTGTCCACGAAGGCCCGGCGCTCGCATTCGGAGATCACGTCATAGGGCGGAGCGAGCACCGAGGAGGCCTCGCAGCCCTTGTCGGGATTGTAGCGCCAGCCACGGAACGGAATCACGTCTGCCATCGTCATTCCTCCAGCCCGGTCAGCGGTTGCGGTAGTCGCCTCATTGTAGCTTCCCTTCGCCCGCGCGCAAAGGGGGGCCTGCCGGCGGTGCGGAATATGCCCTGAAGACGTCTCCAGGGAGTGAGCCCATGTCTCTTTCGCCACGTGTCGCTGCCATTCTATCTGCCGCCGTGCTGCTGCCGGGTTGCCTGTGCGCTCAGCCGGAGCCGGTGGTGACCGACCTCCAGGCCTGGGGCACGGGGGACGGCGTCCTGCATGTGCGCTGGGTCACCGAGCAGCTCACGAGGGGTCGGGTACAGTACGGAGCCACAGCGGACCTGGGCTCCGTGGCCGAGGAGGACCCGGCCTGCCTGCGCGGGACGACGAACAACCGCGACAGCGGCACCGGCTGGGCCAGTAACCATCGCTGCGACATCGCCGGCGTGACCGAGTGGCCGATCTGGCTCAGAATCGCCGGCGGCACGGCAGAGGGTGAGGCCTTCGAGTCGGAGACGATCACCGTTCCGGGCCCCCTGGAGCCCCGGGGCAGGGTGGCAAGGGAACTCATCCCTTTGAGGGTTGAACGCGGCGCCTGGCAACTGGAGGCGGCGCCGATCACGGTGGGAGTCCCGTTTCCCGACGGGGCGCTGGCGGATACCGACAGCATTCGGCTCCTGGTGGGCAAGTCGGAGCTGCCCTGTCAGGTGCAGGCCGTCACCCGGTGGCACGGGTCGCAGAGCATCAAGTGGCTGCGGGTGGACTTCCTGTGCCCTCCGGGGGACGACGAGGCCTATCTGCAGTATGGGACGGAGGTTACGAGGCGAGCGGTCTCGCCGCCGGAGCGTCTCGCCGACGACCTCGGGGGCCTGTCCGCTACGTTGGTGGACGCCGAGGGCAAGAGGCATGAGGCGCGGCTCGGGGTCGTGGGCATGGAGGAGTCCGGGCCCGTGAAGTGGGTCGTGAAGGCCGAGGGGCAGTTCGTGGCCGCGGACGGCGCGGCCCTGGGTCGGTTCATCGTCCGGCGCTATGTCTGGCCGGGACTGGACGCCGACCGCTATGACCTCACTTTCGAGAACGACAACACCTCCCGGGAGATGACCTCGATCCGGTCGCTCCATGTGCAGCTCCCCGGCAACCCGGCGGGGCTGACGGTGGGGGACGGCGAGGACATAGTCGAGTTGCAGAAGGGGCAGCGCGTGCTGCAGCGCGAGGACTTCGAGTGGGTCACCGAGCCGGGAGGAGAGAAGGGCAGGCGGCTTAAGGGTGTGATCGAGACCGGGGAGGAGGCGTACCTGCTGCGGAACTTCTGGGAGCAGTGGCCGAGCTCGGTGGAGCTGGGCGAGGAGGGGGCGCGCATCGGTCTGTGCCCCGAGCTGCCCGAGGGCTTCTACTCCGGTCGCCAGGACGAGGACAAGCTGTACTACCAGATTCGCGATGGGCTGCACACGTTTCGCCAGGGCTTCGCCAAGACCTGGGAGCTGTGGCGCGTGTCCGCTGCCGGGGTGGCGGCGAGCCTCGATGCCGACCGCCCCATCGCGAGCGTGCCTTCCCGGTGGATCGAGGACAGCGGGGCGCTGCGGAGGCTGGCCGTTGCCGCGCGGGAGCAGTTCCCGGGCTATGACGAGACGTTGGCGACCGGCGTGGACCGCTATCTGGAGGCCCGGGACCGCGCCCGGGAGTACGGGATGATGAACTTCGGCGACTGGCACGGGGAGCGCACGTGGAACTGGGGTAATCTGGAATACGATCTGGGCCACGGGTTCCTCACGCAGTTCGCGCGCACCGGCAAGCCGGAGTTTTGCCACCGCGCCGAGGAGTGCGTGCGTCACCAGCGGGATGTGGATACCCGTCACCACGCCGACGATGCGCGGCGCATCGGCCAGCAGTGGACCCACGCCATCGGTCACACGGCCGGGTACTATCCCCCCGAGTACAAGGACATGAAGGTTTACGCCTCCCCGGGCTGGTCGGATAACCGCGGACACATCTGGTCGCAGGGCATGCTGGAGCACTATCTGCTGGGCGGGGACCGGCGCTCGTGGGACTGCGGTCTTCTCATCTCCGACTGGGCGGCAGGCCCCCAGGTCACGAACTTTCGCTTCGGCAATGCCCGGGAGCCGGGCTGGATGACCAAGCTGGTGATGGGGGCGTACCTGTGCACCGAGGACCCCTTCTACCTCAACGCCGCCCGCATCATGCTCTCCAAGGTGCACCGGCAGTCGCTGGCCACCGGGGACCGCGGCTTCTACTACCACGAGCTGCCCGGGGGCCACTGCGATTGCGAGGGCGAGAAGCACTACGGTGAGGCGGGGTTCATGCTGGGAGTGCTGATGACGGGGATGAAGATGTACTACGAGGCCACGGGGGACGAGACGGTGGCCGAGGACCTGGTGAAGACCGCGCGGTTCATCGTGGAGACCATGTGGGTGCCGCAGGAGCTGGGGTTCCGCTATACGTCCTGCCCCAGGACCGGGGCCGGTCGGTCCTCGGCGTGGATCATGATGGAGGGCCTGGCCTTCGCGGCCTCCCGCACGGGCGATCCGGCATTGGCCGAGGTATGCCGCGACGCGCTGGCGGCGGCGTGGAGCACGCTGCCTGTCACCGGCAAGGGCGCGGGCTATGTGATCTGCTCCTCGGCTCAGGCGTTGGCGGAGATGTCGGTGATCCCGGGCGAGAGCTTCGCCGACTACCTGGCGGCGGTGGACCGGGCGCTGCGCAGTCCGGGGCGACGGCTCTTGCCCACGAATGTGCCGAACCCCGACTTCGAGGACAGCGCTCAGGGCTGGCCGTCTCGGGGCTGGGCCATCGAGCGCAGCGAGGAGGTGAAACACTCAGGCCGCGCGTCGCTTGAGATCAGCGGCGTCAAGAGCGGGCAGAACGAGTACGTCAACACGACCTACGACGCCGCGGGCTCACCGTTTGAGATCGCGTGGCTCAGGCCGGGCGCCACGTATCGCCTGACCGCGTGGCTGCGGGTGGATCAGATCACTCCCGGCACGCCCGCGCCCTCGATGCGCCTGGCCTTCCGCGATGCCGGGGGCACCCGCAGCGGGGCCGCCACCAACGCCTACGACCTGGAGAGGCTCGGCACCTGGCAGAAGCTCAGCGCGGACGTGACTTTGCCGGAGTACAACACGCGGAACTACATCGCGTTGAACACCAACTCGCGGGAGAGCATCGAGACGGTGATGTACCTCGACGACATCAGCCTGGTGCCTGTGGAGCGGTCTGCCGCGGACAGGTATGACTACCACCGGCTGCTGGCCGAGGACGCGCAGGTCGGGGAGGGGGCGAGGGTCGTCGAGGTCACCCGGCCTGTGGCCGGCCGGCACATCGAGGGTCCCGGTGATGTCTGGTGGACGGTGCAGGTTGAAGAGGCGGGGCGCTACTCGCTGTGGGCGGCGGTGTCGGAGGGGGCGCGGATTGGGGGCGCCATTGTGGGTGATACGGAGCTGCCCGGGATCAGGCCTCCGGGGGAGTTGACCTGGGTGCGGCTGGGCGAGGTGGAGGTGTCGGCGGGAGCCGTGGGGGTCAGGCTGGTGGGGCTCGGGGAGGGCGCAAGGGTGACTCGGGTGGTACTGACCGACGATCCGGGGAGTAGTGTGGAGTAGGGGAGGCAGGATAGCGGCGCTGAGGGCGGGGGCATGGTGCGATCGTCCGGCGCCGGACCTCGCCTCCGCTTGCCACCCCTTGCAGATTGGCTTACAATTGAGTTCTGCCGCCGGGGCCGTTGAGCAGACCGCCGCCGGCAAGACAACGGCGGCCCTTACGGGCCGCCGGGGGTCGGTCGATAGTGGTGCCGAGGGGGGGACTCGAACCCCCACGGGGATTGGCTACCCCGCCGGATTTTGAGTCCGGTGCGTCTGCCAATTCCGCCACCTCGGCTTTGAGCAGTCAGTATAGGACCGGTGCAGGCCGAAGTCAAGATCGGCCCGCGGCGTCCGGACATCGCCGGCGGGCATCACGGGTGGTTAGCATGAGCATGGATAGCTACGACGACAGGACGCCACCGGAAGAGCCCGCCGCCGCCGGGCCCTTCGCCCCGTCCGAGGACGGCGGCGAGGGAGTCGACACTACGGGCGAGGCGGACGTTCCCCCGGACGTGCCCACCGAGCCGCCCGCGGAGGGGCCTGAGCCGTGGCGGCCGCCCGCTCCCGGTGAGTCGGTGGCCTCCGAGACCCCGCCTGCATCCGCACCCGGGCAGCCCCCGGTGCCCGAGGTGCCGGCGCCTCCGGCGGCGACGCCTTCGGCGACCCCCTCGGCCACGCCCACGGCGCCCGCCGGCGGTCAGGGGCAGCAACCGGGGGCCGGCGAGCCACAGTACACCTACCGCGCGCCCTCCGCCGGGGGCGGCCAGACGCCCTCCTCGCCCTGGGCGTACCAGCCCGTGCCTCCGGCACCGCCCCGCCGCGGCATGAGCGGCTGTGTCATCGCCATCCTGGTGTTTCTCGGCCTGCTGATCGTCGGCGGCCTGGGGGCCTCGCTGGTGGTGGGCATGCTCGGCGGGGGCTCCGGTGGCGGGCTCAGTGGCCGCGGGGAGAAGGTGGGCGTCATCAGTCTCAGCGGGGTCATCCAGACCGGTGGCGAGCCCACCCTGTTTGGCACCACGCCCTCGGGGGCGCGCGCCGTGGTCGAGCAGCTTCGCCAGGCCGCCGAGGACTCCTCGGTCAAGGCGGTCGTACTGCAGATCAACAGCCCCGGTGGGAGCGCCGCGGCCTCCCAGGCCATCTACCAGGAGGTGCTCAAGCTCCGTGATGAGGCCAAGAAGCCCGTGGTGGTCTCCATGGGCGATGTGTGTGCCTCCGGGGGCTACTACGTGGCCTCGGCGGCCACCACGATCATGTCGCTGCCCGCCACCATGACGGGTTCTATCGGGGTGATCATGGAGAGCATCAACTGGTCCGGCCTGGCGGAGAAGTACGGCGTCAAGGGGGAGACGATCACCTCCGGCAAGTACAAGGACATCATGAGCCCCTTTCGGACCATGCGGGAGGACGAGCGGCAGATCATGCAGGAGATGGTCAACGAGGTCTACGGGCAGTTCGTGGACGATGTCTCCAAGGCCCGGAAGATGAACAAAGACAAGCTGCGGAAGCTGGCCGACGGGCGTGTCTACACCGGCAGTCAGGCCAAGAAGGTGGGGCTGGTGGACGAGCTGGGGAGCTTCCACGATGCCGTCAAACTGGCGGGCAAGAAGGGCGGGATCGTGGGCGAGCCGACTGTGCATGAGTTCAGCAAGCCCCGGGGTCTCTACGGCTGGCTGGGGGAGATGGGCAACATGCACCCGCGCCTGCCCTCCCAACGGGTGACCGATCTTCTGCCGACGACCTATGGGCTGGGCCCCGGACTATGGATGATCCTGCAGGGGAACCAGGCGACGGCGGCGAACTAGAGGCGCGGCCGAGAGCCCCGTCTTGCCCGGGAAAGTCATTTTGCGGGCGTCCGCTCCCGGCAAGAGCAGCTCGAGGGATCCCCTGCCGTTCGGCGAGGTTCTTCGCTATCTCGCTGCGCGAGATTGACGCTCAGAATGACAGGAGCCGGAGCAGCCGGACTTCTCGGCCGGACTTCTGGGGGGCTGGCCGCAAGCCATCTGGCCGCGCGGCGTCGGTGGCCCGGTGGCAAAGCGGGCCTCGTGCTTTCGGGGTGAAGGTCGCGGCGCAGCGGGCGGCGAACCCACTTTGCCCCGATGGGGGAGTATCCCGGTCTCCGGCCGTTTCCGCGGGCCCTGCAGGCCGGCGGCGGCTCGATGGCTTTCGGCGGTCTGTTTTCTCGTCAGCAGTGCCGGACGGAGGGTCTCTGTCCCACATCGGAGCGCGGACGTCCATATTGGCCTTTTGGGGATGCTATCCAGAGTGAAGCGTTAGTCTTTCTGCGGCTGAAATTGTGGGGGCCTGAGGGGCTCTGGCACGGGATGTGCAGATGGTGGGGTGAGGCGGTACCGCGGGGCAGCGCGTACCATCGCATCACCTGTCACACTCCCCCCACAGCCTATCCGATACCAGCATCCACACCAACGCACAGAGCCATGGCTGCCCCGCGGGCCGCTCGCAAGGGCAGCCCGTCTGCTGTCGGGACCCTGCGGGGTCCCCCGGATACGACAGACACAGAGATCGCTTGCCGACTGTCTCTGACAAGCCGACACTCCCGACCGAGCTCATCATCCGAACGGCGTCCGCGTGGCCCAGTCTCCCTATGCCACCCGCGCGGACGCATGGGAACAAGAAAGTGGCCTCCACAGTTCTGCTCGTCGATGGTCACAGCCTGATCCACCGGGCTTTCAATGCCGTCCGCCCACTCACCACGAGTTCGGGGCAGCCCACGAACGCGGCCTACGGCTTCGTCCAGATGCTCTTGCTGCTTGTGCAGACGGAGCGCCCGGACGTGGCTATCCTCGCCCTGGATTCCCCCGGCCCCACCTTCCGCCACGACATGTACGACCAGTACAAGGCCAATCGTCCGCCCATGGACGAGGACCTCGTCGCCCAGCTCGACGTGATCCATGAGCTGGCCGAGGCCATGGGGTTTGTGCTGGTGGCGACTCCCGGCTACGAGGCAGATGACATCATCGGCACGCTTTGCCGCGTGTCGGGCGAAAGCGGCGACCGGACGCTGGTGGTCAGTGGCGACCGCGACCTTCTGCAGCTCGTGGACGAAAACACCCTCGTCCTGCGCAATTTGCGGGGCGTGACGGACATCAAGCGCTACGACGCCGCGGCGGTGCAGGAGGAGTTTGGGGTGCCGCCCTCGGCGTTCGTGGAGATGAAGGCTCTCGAGGGCGACAAGTCCGACAATATCCCGGGCGTGCCGAAGGTGGGGCCTAAGACGGCGGCGGACCTGGTGAACCGGTTCGGCACCGTCGAGAAGCTGCTGCAATCGCTGGAGCAGGTGGACAATGCCAAGCTCCGCGAGCGTCTGGCGGCGCATGTGGACGACATCCGCCTGAGCAAGCGGCTCGCCGCGATCGATAGGTTCGCACCGGTCGATACGGGTCTGCTGGCCCGACGCTGGGAGGGCCTGGACGGCTCCCGGCTCCGGGGCCTGTTGTCCTCGCTGGAGTTCGCCAGCCTGCTGGAGCGGTTGCCGCCGGAAGTCGCGCAGGACACCACGTTTGCCCTGGCTCAGACCGCCGAAGAGGTGCTGGAGGTCTGCGGTCTTGCGCGACAGGCAGGTGAAGTGGGCATCGCGACGGCTTTCGGACCGGACGGCCCGACGGGGATCGCTCTGGCCGCTTCCGAGACCTCGGCGTGCTTTGTCCCCGTGCCGCCAAGACCGCTGTCGGGAGGGCTGTTTGGTGGTGGGGAGGCCCCCGAATGGCCGGCGGACCTGGTGCGGCTCCTGGGCGAAGAGTCGACTGCCAAGATTGGCCACGGGCTCAAGGACCAGGCCCGGGCGCTGCTGCCCCTGGGTCTGGAGCTGAAGGGCTACGGTTTTGACACCTCCATCGCGGCCTACCTCATCGCTCCCCACCGCTCGGAGCAGGAGGTGGCTGCGCTGGTTGGCGTTGAGTTCGGGCAGTCGCTGCCGCCGGCGGACGGTCCGGGGGAGGGAGAGCTTTCGGGAGCCGCGCTGCACGCCTGTGCCGAGGCCGCGGCGGTGGTACGCCTGACGATCCCCCTGCGCGAGCAGCTCGAGCAGATCGGCGAGAGGGCGTTGTTTGAGGAGGTGGAGATGCCCCTGGCGCTGATCCTGGGGCAGATGGAGGCGGCGGGCATCGCGGTGGATGCGGAGCGATTGGACGAGATCGGCGACAAGCTCCAGGGCATGGTTCTCCAACTGGAGAAGAGGATTCACGCCGCGGCGGGGGTGGAGTTCAACATCGCCTCCCCCAAGCAGGTGGGCGAGGTGCTGTTCGACAAGCTCGGGCTGCCGGGCGGGAGGAAGACCAAGACGGGGTGGTCGACGGCGGCCGGAGTGCTGGATGATCTGGCCGTGGAGCACGAGGTGCCGCGACTGATCCTGGAGCACCGTGAGTACTCCAAGCTCAAGTCGACCTATGTGGATGGGTTGATCAAGCTGGTCGACGAGGACGGTCGGATCCGCACTACCTTCGAGCAGACGGTGGCGGCGACGGGTCGGCTGTCCAGCCGCAATCCGAACCTGCAGAACATCCCGGTTCGCACCGAGTGGGGGCGTGAGATCAGGTCGTGCTTCGTGGCCGGAGGGGATAAGCGGGTGCTGTTGGCGGCGGACTACTCGCAGATCGAGTTGAGGATCTTGGCCCATATGTCCCAGGACCCGAACCTGCTACAGGCCTTCGGCGCGGGAGAGGACATCCACAAGCGCACGGCGGCGACGATCTTCGGGGTGGGTCTGGAGGCGGTGGACGCCGCCATGCGGCGTGCGGCCAAGACGGTGAATTACGCGGTGATGTACGGGATGGGCGCCACGGCACTGGGCAAGCAGCTCGGGATCCAGCGCGCGGCGGCGCAGGAGTTCATCGACAATTACTTCCGGGCGCTTCCGGCGGTGAAGGCGTTCTTCGAGGGCATGGTGGAGCAGGTGCGCCGGGACGGGTACGTCAGTACGCTGCAGGGGCGTCGCCGGCCGATTCCGGACATACAGTCCAAGAATCAGGGGATCGCGGCCTATGCGGAGCGGGCGGCGATGAACGCGCCGCTGCAGGGCACGGCCGCGGACATCATCAAGGTGGCCATGGTGCGCCTGGCGCCGCGTCTGGCGCAGGAGGCACCCGGCTGCACCATGCTCTTGCAGGTTCATGACGAGTTGGTGTTCGAGGTCGCCCGGGATGGTCTATCGCAGGCCATCTCGCTGGTCCGGGAGGTGATGCAGGGCGCCGAGACCCTGGATGTCCCACTGGTGGTCGACTGCAAGGTGGGCGTCAACTGGCGCGATCTGGAGCCGGTCTAGGGGCCGCCGGAGGGTCCCGGGGACCGGTTTCTGACAGTCCGCCCGACTCCGGGTCCGACGCCGCTGCGCGACGGGCGCGGTAGGTTCACCGAGATGAGTGTCCTGTATTGAGCCAGTCAGTCTGCATCATCACCGCATGTGCCGTGCGAGTACGTTCGCGCGGACGCAGACACTAACGATCCGGACGAAGGCCGAAGGGAGTCCATCACAATGGCATACGTCTCTGACAACGATGATCTGCGCAACGATTCTGCCGGCGAGGTCGAGCAGACCCCGCCCCCAGACACCGACAGCGATGCCGTGCCACAGCAGCCCGCTCCGGAGCCCGCCGAGGCGGCTCCCGCAGCCGCCGAGGCCCAGGAAGAGCCCATCGCCGCGGCCGGCGATCTTGACGACGAGGAGGAGGCCCTGCCCGCCGACTGGGCGGAAGATATCGAGGGCATCCCTCAGGTGGTCAAGGAAGGCGAGATCGTGCGGGGCGAGGTCGTGGCCGTGGACGCCAACGGCGTCCAGGTCGACATCGGCGCCAAGGCCGAGGGTTTCATCCCGTTGGCCGAGTTCCCCAATGCCGGTGACCGGCCCGAGGTCGGTAGCACGGTGGAAGTGGCCGTTGTCCGCTATGACACGGAGAACGACGTGATCCGTCTCTCCAAGCGTCGCGCGGACTATGAGCGGGTGTGGAACGAGCTGGAGGAGGAGGCCAAGGTCGGCGGCATCGTGCAGGCCATGGTGACCGAGCGTGTCAAGGGTGGGCTGCGCGTGGACGTGGGCGTCCCCGGGTTTGTCCCGGCCTCTCATGTGGGCACCCGCAATCTGCGCAATCTGGAGCGTTTCGTGGGACGTAGCCTGCGGCTGAAGGTCCTCGAGGCCGATCGCCGGGCCAAGAAGGTCATCCTCTCCCACCGCGACCTGGTGGAGGAGGAGCGGGCGGTCCGCAAGGCGGAGACCATGGACCGCCTGGAGGAGGGGCTGATCTGCGAGGGCAAGGTGCGCAACATCACCAACTACGGCGCCTTCGTGGATCTCGGCGGCGTCGACGGCCTGCTGCATATCTCGGAGATGTCCTGGACGCCGATCAAGCATCCCTCCGATGTGTGCAAGGTGGGCGACACCGTGCGGGTGGTGGTGCTGGAGATCGCCGACGACGGCGAGCGCATCTCTCTGGGCATGCGGCAGATCCTCCCGGACCCGTGGAAGGAGGCCGCGGCCAAGCTCAGGCCCAACAGCGTGGTGAAGGCGCGCGTCACTCGTCTGGTGCGGACCGGGGCCTTTGCCCAGCTCATCGAGGCGGGCATCGAGGGGTTCATCCCCATCCGGGAGCTGAGCGACAAGCGCATCTCCGAGCCCTCGGACGCCATCGCCAAGGATCAAGAGGTGGACCTGAAGATCCTCGACATCCATCGCGAGGCGCGGCGGATGACGCTGAGTCTTACCGCCGCCGAGCAGGAGAAGGAGCGGGCTCAGTACCGGGAGTTCATGGATCAGCAGGCCACGGAGCGTCCCACCCTGGGCGACCAGTTCGGGGCTCTGTTGGCCAGCGTCAAGACCGACCTCGAGGCCGACGGGGACAGCGGCGTGCAGGAGCCCGCCGCCGCGGAGCCGGAGAGCGAAGAGGTCGCCCCGGCCCCCGAGGAAGAGGACGGCGAGCAGTAGGCATTGCCGTCGTCCGGGTGCCGATGTGTGTGCAGGCGACTGCCTGCCGTCGGCGCCAATTGGTGTGGCCTGTTCGCGCCCGACCGCGGTCTCGCGGTCGGGCGCCGTCGCTGGTGTTGCCCGGCCGCTCGGCAGGTTCCGGCGCCTCGGGCTCATGATGGGAGGGTGCTCTCTTGGTTGTTATCGGTATCACGGGACCGATGGGGTCCGGCAAGTCCGCCGTGCTGGGATGGCTGGGCGAGCTGGGGGCCGCGTGCCTGCGTGCCGACGATGCCTCCCGGGAACTGCTCGGTGGGGATGTGCGTTTACTAGGCTCGGTCAGGGAGCAGTTGGGGGACGGGGTGTTCCGCCCCGACGGGAGTCTGGATCGCGCCGGGACGGCGGCGCTGATCTTCGCCGACGAGGCCGCCCGTCAGAGGCTGGAGGGCGTGCTCCACGGGCCGATGGTGTGTTGGCTTGCGCGGCGCATTGAGGCGTTGCGTGACGGGCCCTGCCCGCCGCCACTGGTGGCCGTGGAGGCCGCGATCCTCACCCACATGGGTGGCCGCGGTCTTGTGGACGCGGTGGTGCGCGTGGCCGCCCCGCGGGCGCAGTGCCTGGCGCGGATCCAGGCGCGAGACGGGATCACGGCGCAGGAGGCCGCGGCCCGCATGGCGCTGCACCAGCGGCTGGGGCTGTTTGACGAGCCGGCCGACCATGTGATCGATACCTCCGGCTCGCCGGAGCAGACGCGGGCGCAGGTCGTGGCGCTGTGGAACCAACTGGTGCCCGACCGGCGTTGTGAAGGGCATGAAAGTTGAGCACTGCCCCACGGGTTGTGGGGGGCGTGGGAGCGATGTGTGAGAGAGACGTCACGGCGCGCCGACTCCGTCGGGGCGCGCCGTGGCTTCTCGCCCTCGGTGTGGCCGCCGTGGGAGGCCGCACGGACTGTACCCAGCAGACCTAGCAGATGGAGGAACCGCGATGATTGAAGTGGAGGGGCTAACCAAGTATTACGGCCCGGTCCCCGCCATCATGGACGTCTCGTTCTCCGTCAAGGAGGGCGAGATCGTCGCTTTCCTGGGACCCAACGGGGCGGGGAAGACGACCACGATGCGGGTCTTGACAGGCTTCATGCCGGCGACCTACGGCACCTGTCGCATCGGGGGCCTGGACGTGTACGAGCAGTCGATCGCCGCTCGTCGGCGGATCGGCTACATGCCGGAGACGACCTCCTTGTACCCGGAGATGCGGGTGTACCAGTACCTGCAATACTGCGGCAAGCTGCACGGGATGAAGCGGGGGGAGCTCGGCGAGCGGCTGGATGAGGTCACCGAGGTGTGCGGTCTACAGGACCGGCGGGAGTCGATCATCGGGACGCTGTCTTTGGGGTACCGCCAGCGCGTGGGATTGGCGCAGGCGCTCATCCACTCCCCGGACGTGCTGATCCTCGACGAGCCCACCGTGGGTCTGGACCCGAACCAGATCATCGAGGTACGCAAGGTCATCCGGGGCCTGGCCGGCAAGCACACGGTGATGCTCTCCACGCACATCCTGCCCGAGGCGCAGATGACCTGCGAGCGCGTGATCATCATCAACCAGGGGCGCGTGGTGGCCGAGGACACGCCGGAGAACCTCACGGCTCAGATCCAGGAGGTCGAGACCATCCTGGTGAAGGTCCGCGACACGGACCCCTCGGTGGCCAAGCTGCTGGGCGAGATGCCGCAGGTCACCTCGGTGCGCAGTCACGGGGACGCGGGCCCGGGGACCTATCTGGTGGACACCGAGATTGGCTCGGACATCCGATCGGAGGTGGCACAGTACGTGGTGGGCAAGGGGTGGGGCCTTCTGGAATTGCGCCCGGTGGAGATGACGCTTGAAGAGGTCTTCCGTCAGTTGACCACCGAGGAAAGGGGAGTGGCGTAGGTCATGCGCAACATCCTGACCATCGCGGGGAGAGAGCTGCGGTCCTACTTCACCTCCCCCACAGCATTCGTGGTGATGGTGTTTTTCCTGTTCTTCTCCGGCCTGATCTTCACGTTCTCGATCCTGCAGCCGCAGGCGCGGGCGGAGATGGGGGGCCTGCTGGGGAGCATGGTGTTTCTGACGCTGATGGTGTCTCCGTTCATCACCATGTCGCTTCTGGCTCAGGAGCGTGCCAGTGGGACGCTGGAGCTGCTGCTGACCAAGCCCGTCAAGGACTACGAGGTGGCGCTGGGCAAGTACCTGGGCGCCCTGGGCCTGTACGCCGCCATGCTGGTGCTGACCCTGGTGTACCCGATCCTGTACGCCAAGTGGGGCGACTTCGACTGGGGTCCGGCCTGGGTGGGTTACCTCGGCCTGCTTCTGGTGGCGATGTCGTTTCTGGCCATCGGCATCTTCGCCAGTGGCCTGACCAGGAGCCAGATGGCCTCGGCGGGCATCTGCCTGGCGGCCTTCCTGTTCGTCTGGCTCATCGGCTGGGTGTCCTATCTGGTGGGTGGGGAGGATAGCTGGCTCAAGCAGGTGGCCAAGAACATCTCTGTGTTCGAGATGTTCGGCGACTTCGAGAAGGGGATCTTGGACCTCAAGAACGTCATCTACTTCCTGAGCATGGTGGTGTTCTTCCTGTTCATGACGGTTCGGGTGCTGGAGCTGCGCCGACAGGTGTAGGGCCCGACCGGCAGCCCATATGGGCGCGAGTCTTGGCGTCTGGGGCCCGTTGAGGGGCTGCAATCCCGCCGTTGGCAGGCGTTCAGGTCGGGTTTCTCAGCCCGGGTCGGTCCCGGAAGCGGAAACCGCCGTCGTCCACGACCACGAGCCCTCGGGGCGCCGCTGGTCGGTCTGAGGCGGAGCTTCGACAGCAGCCCGCAACGCTGAAGCCGGAGACGCGAACCGGAAGTCCATGCCACGTCACGCTTGCTCTGCAGTTCACAAGGCAAGTTCCCAGAGCAAATCCAGCCGGGTAGGTGAAACGCTATATGCCCGAGGACAAGCAGTCCAAACAGCCGGAACCCCACCGCGCCGCACCCCGGGACGCCCGTCTGCAGCAGCCCGAGGCCCCGGAGATGCTGGGCATGTTGGGCACCGTGGCCGCCCTGGCGGGCGCGCTGTGTCTCATCGTCGGCCTGCTGTGGTGGATCGTGGCCAAGATCGTCGTCGTCCCGGCGATGGTATTCCTGATCCTCGCCGGTGTGCTTCTGATCTTCGGCCTCGTCGTCCACTTCAAGAGCCTCGTGGGGCTGTTCAGGGAGAGGCGCGCCGTCAGTGGTCTCAACACCCTGGTCTATGCGGCCCTGGTGTTCGGCATCATCGTCCTGGTGAACTTCATCGCCGTGCGCCACCAGGGCAACATGCCCAGGCTCGACGCCACGAAGAACAAGCAGTTCTCCCTGGCCGATCAGACCCGCAAGGTGGTCAAGTCGCTGAACCAGGATCTGGAGATCATCGGTTTCTACACCGACAGGAACCCCACTCAGGGCGAGGTGCGGCAGCGCCTGGAGCAGTACCAGAAGCTGTCTAACCGCGTGAAGCTGTCCTTCTACGACCCCAACATCAAGCGGGCCCAGGCACAGGAGCACAATGTGACGATGGACGGGACGATCATCGTCAAGTCTGGGGAGCGCAAGGAGACGGTGACGGTGGGGGATGAGGAGCGCATCACCAGCGCCATTCTTGCCGTCACCACGGGGCAGAAGACCAAGGTCTACTTCCTCACGGGCCACGGGGAATGCAGCCCCACCCAGTACGCCGACGACAGTTGCACCACGATCAAGCAGACGCTCGAATCGCAGCAGTACGAGGTAGAGACGTTGTCTTTGCTGTCCCAGAGCGATCCCGTGGTGCCCCAGGACTGCGCGGTTCTGGTCATCGCCGGCGCCAAGCATCCGCTGCAGGCGAAGGAGCTGGCGGCCATCGAGAAGTATGCCGACCAGGCGGGCCGCCTGCTGATCACTCTGGCCAGTACGCCGGATGCCCCGGACTTTGCCGGCATCCTGAGCAAGCGGGGTGTCACCCCGCTGAAGGGACAGGTGCTGGAGGCGGGCGCGGAGCATCAGGCCTTCGGGGACAAGACGCTGCCTCTGGTCATGGACCCGGAGCCCCACAAGATCACCGAGAAGCTGCAGGCGCTGGTGCTGCCCATGGCCCGGGGTCTGCAGATCGACGCCGGTCCCGAGCCGCCGCCCAGCTATCCGGGCGCTCCCCCTCCCCCCGGCCAGAAGGCCCAGGCGCTGCTGATGAGCAGTGCCGAGGCCTGGCTCGACGTTCCTCAGGGTGAGACGCCGGCCAACAAGACCAAGGACCCCGGCGAGCAGACGGGTCCGCTGGCACTGGCCGCCGTGATCGATGAGAGCAAGAAGGACAAGCCGCCGACGATGCCCGGCATGCCGCCGGAGCCTGAGGACGGCGAGGACGGACCGATGATCGTGGTCATCGGTAGCACCGAGTTCATGACCGATGGCTTCTACAACAGCACCGGGCTCCGTCAGAACCCGTTCCTCGTACTCAATAGCATCGCCTGGCTGGTGGCGAATGAGAAGCTCATCTCCATTCCGCCCAAGGAGCAGGAAGTCCCCTATCTGACCATGGTCGGCTCCCAGAAGGCAATCGCCGTGGTGACGGCCTTGTTCATCATCCCGGGGCTCGTCGTGCTGGCCGGCGGCTTCGTCTGGTGGCGCCGAAGGAGGTAGGGCCGCATGCGCAGATTTGCAGTCACGCTGGTTGCACTTTTCGTGTTCGCCGGGATGCTGGTCTGGGTGCTGACCAAGGAACGCGGGCGAGTGGCGCACAAGGACGAGGTGTTCCGCGGTGAGATCACCCGGGCCGAGGACGTCACCGGCATCGAGGTGGTGACCTGGACGGACGCTCCGGCGGAGCCTGAGCAGGCCGCGGGCGAGGCCGGCGCCGAGGAGGGTAAGGCGGACGCCGCCGACAAGACGGGCGCCAAGGACAAGGCGAAGGCCGAAGGCGACAAGCCGTCGCGAGTGGCCGAGAAGCGTCTTGTGCTGGAGAAGCAGGGCGACGAGTGGCGCCTGATGGAGCCGCTCAAGGGCCAGGCCGATCCCGAGGCCGTGGACAAGATGATCAAGGCCATCGTGGAGCTCAAGCCCGACGTCCAGCAGGACGTCTCGCCCACCTCCGAGGAGTTCGGCCTGGACAAGCCCGAGCTGGACGTGATCGCCAGGCTCAAGGGCGGCAAACAACTAAAGATCTCGCTGGGCAAGAACACCCAGGTGGGAGCCAAGATCTACGCCCAGATCTCGGACAGGCCGGGGCTGTACATGGTGCCCTCCATGTTCCGCACCGACCTGGACAAGACCCCCGAGAGCCTCCAGGACAAGAAGCTCGCCCGGTTTGAGAAGGACGACGTCACGGGCGCCACCTTCGTCGGCGAGAAGGGCACCGTCGTGGCCTCCCGCAAGCAGGAGGGCACCGGCACCGACAAGAAGGTGCAGTGGGCCATCACCAGCCCGGGCGACTACAGGGGTGATGAGTGGGCGTTCTCCTCGGGCATCAACCGTGTCGCCGATACCGTTGCCAAGGAGATCATCGGCAGCCCCAAGGAGCTCAAGGAGTACGGCCTCGACAAGCCCAGGGTCCGGTTCACCGTGCAGCTCAAGGACGGCAAGTCGGTGGAAGTTTCGCTCGGCAAGGAGATCAAAAAGAAGCTCCCCACCTACGAAGGCAGCCCCACCGAGGAAGAGCAGGACCTGGTCTACGCCATGCGCAAGGGCAGGCCGGAAGTGCTCCTGGTGGAGAAGCTTGTGCTCACCGATCTTGACAAGGGCGTCATGGATCTGCGGGACAAGAAGATCATCGACCTCAAGAGGGACGACGTGCTGGCTCTGGATGTCAAGCGTCGCGAGGGGCTGAGCTTCTCGGCACAGCGCACCGGTGACACCTGGACGTTGCAGACGCCGCAAGTAACCAAGGCCAAGCAGACCAAGATCGACGATATCCTCTGGGACCTGACGGACCTGGAGGCCCGGGAGTACGTGGACAAGGCCGCGGACCTGAAGGCCATCGGTCTGGCGGTGCCCGGTACGGTGATCACACTCAAGCTCCGCGGCAAGAAGGAGCTGAAGATCAACATCGGCGACAAGGTGGCCCAGGAGGGCTCGGGCGAGCCGCAGTACTACTGCAGCACCTCCGAGAGCAACCAGGTGTACAAGATCGGCGAGATGGTGGTGCGGGACCTGCCGGAGAAGGTCGACGACCTCAAGGAGGAAGTCACACCACCGGCAACCAAGCCGGGCGCCGGAGCGGCCGAGGGCGATCCCGCCAAGGAGGAGATCGCTGTCCCGGCCCCGAGCACGGACTAGCCGAAACGCGACGCCGGCCCCGTCCGGCGCACACGAATGCGGCCCCGCCATCGAAAGGTGGCGGGGCCGCTTGATTCTGCCCCGAGATCGCGGCAACGCCCTGTAGGTCCGGCGGAGAAGTCCACATTGCCATGGGAGCGCTATTCTGCCGGCGTCCGCTCCCGGAGGGGGCAGCTCGAGGAGTCTCCCGGCATGCAGCGAGATTCCTCGCTATCTCGCTGCACGAGATGGACGCTCAGGGTGACATGAAACGGACCGGCCGGACTTTCCGGCCGCGCCTCTATCCCACCAGCCGGCAGAGGCCCCACAGGAGCGCGTGTTGTGCCGCGGCGGCAGCGAGGAAGACCAGGAGGAAGCCGCCGGTGTCGAAGCGTTGGCTCTGGTGAGGTTGGTGGTAGACGGTGGCATGGGCCCAGAGAGCGAAGATGACGGCCAGGGTGTAGGCCGCCATCAGGCCCCAGGTTTCCGGGGCGAAGGAGGCGAGCTTCAGCGGGAAGGCGGCTTCGAAGTTAAGCTCGACCTTCGCCAGTCGCCGTGCGAGCAGGGGGAGGACGAGAAGCTGAGGCAGAAGAGCTGTGCGGGCGAGGGCGGAGAGGCCCAGCGCCGCGACGGGTCCGGGCCGGAGCCGACGGCCGAGGAGGTGGAGTGCGGCCGCGAAGGCGAGCCAGGCCAGGAGCACTCCGGCCGCGGCGATGACCGCGGATCGCGGCAGATGAGAAGGATACATGGTCACCAGCAGGCCGGTGCGGATGTCTCCGAGTGCCGCGGCAACAACCACCGCCGCCAGGCCCGTGAATCCCAGGGCGGCCCCGGAAAGCGACAGCGCGGTGATGGGCCGTCCGCCGCCGGACGCCATCTCAGCCCTCCTCTTGCCCACCGGCGGCCGGCGCCGGCAGCCTCAAGCGGATCGTGGTCCCCGCTCCGGGGCGACTGTCGATCTCCAGACTGCCGCCGTGCTCCTCCTCCACGATGCGGTGGCAAGAGAACAGGCCCAGGCCGGTGCCGGTCTCTTTGGTCGTGAAGAACGGCTCCATGAGGCGTTTCTGGACTTCCTCGGGGATGCCCGGGCCGGTGTCGGAGACGGCGATGACGACCTCATTGTCCTCGGCTTCGGTGCTGACGGTGACGGTCTTTGGGTCGCAGTCTTCGAGGGCCTCGGCGGCATTGAGCAGCAGGTTGAGCAGCGCCCGCTCGATCTGGGCGCTATCGGCGTTCACCGGCGGCAGCTCCGGGGCCAGTTGGAGATTGAGCGTCACGTGGCGGTGGGTCAGCTCTGTCCCGACCAGCTCCAGGGCATTGCGGACCGACAGGTTCAGGTCCGTGGGCTGCAGGTCGGGGCAGCGCCCTCTGGAGAATGCCAGGAGGCGCTCGGTGAGTGTGGTGAGGCGCTCGGTCTGGCATTGGAGGGCTTCCTTGGCGTCCTGGGCCAGCGGCCTGCCCTCCAGGAGCATCTTGACGAACAGGCGGATGGGGGAGACGATGTTGGCCATGTCGTGGGCGATACTGGCCGAGAGCAGGCCTACGGTGGCGGTGCGCTCGGAGGCCAGCATGTGCTCCTGAGCGGCCTTGAGCTCGTCGTAGGCACGGCGCAGGTCGGTGTAGAGCCGGGCCTTCTCGATGGCCACGGCGGCCTGGGCCGCGATGCCGACCACCAGATGGACGTCCTGCTCGGAGAAGATGTAGGTGCCGGAGGATGTGGCCAGATGGATGATCCCCACGGGCTCGCCGCCGGCGACCATGGGCGCCACGATGGCGGAGCGGATCTTGAGGTCTCGGACGCTGTCTGATCCCTTGAAGCGGGAGTCGGCGGTGGCGTCGGTAGTGAGCACCGCGACGCGCTCCTGCAGGGCCCGGGTGACCATGTTGCGGCTGATGGCCAGCCTGGTGTCGGTTGCCGCCTGGTTCGTATAGTGGGTGGCGTGGGGGGTGATCTGGCCGGTCTCGGCGTCCACCAGGAGCAGGGCCGCCCGCTCGACCGGCAGCAGCTCCGAGATGCGGTTCACCACGACCTGGAGCAGTACCGGGAGCTCCAGGGTGGTGCCCAGGGCCCGGCCCAGGTCGAGGATGACGGCCAGGCGCTGCTGGGCCTCGGCGTCATCGGGCACGCGGTGTACCGCCGGGTCGATGGCGCTGACGGCGAACACCACGTCGCGGTCGCGGGTCACTTCCGCCGCGTCGATGGCGGCTTCACTGTCGCTGTCGATGATCTGAACCTGCTCCGCGACCCGCTGCGCCGCGCCGTTCGCTGTCTCCTCCACCAGCTCCAGCCACGTTCGGCCCACTCGGAACTGGTCGCCCGCATGCAGCACCGAGGGGCTGTAGATTCTGCGTCTGCCCATGAAGGTGCCGTTGGCGCTGGCCATGTCCTCGAGCACCAGGGCACCGTCCTGGTGATAGATGCGGGCGTGCACGCGGGAGATGCGCAGGTCCAAAGGCAGACAGATTCGGCTGTCCTTGCGGCGGCCGATGACGACCTCGGGGGCGTCCAGAGGGAACTCCAGGCCCTTCATGTCGCCGCTGAGCACCCGCAGCTTGAACATGAACCTCACTGCCTATCGATGCGTCGTGGGGCCCTGAGGGCGGGCCGCGACGCGGAAGTAGTCACAGAGGCCGTCCACGATGCCGGCGGCGATTCGCCGCCGCCCTTCGCCATCCCGCAGCAGCGCCTCCTCCGCCGGGGACGAGATGTAGCAGCACTCCACCAGCACTCTGGGGGCGTCGGTCTCGCGCAGGACGCGGAATGGCCCGGGTGCGACGAGGCGGCTTGCGGTCCCCACCTCGCGGCACAGGGCGCTTTGGATCAGATAGGCCGGCTGCGCGCTCATGGGCGACCAGTAGTAGGTCTCGGTGCCGGCGACATCGGGTCGGTTGTCGCTCCCCGGATGGTTGCAGTGGATGCTGACGAAGATGTCCGGGTGCAATGATCTCGAACGGATGACGCGTGCCGTCAGTTCCGTGCGCGCTGTGGAGCCCGGCTCGGTGAGCGGGAGGTCGGACTCCCGGGTGAGCGCTACGCGGCTGCCCCTCTCCACCAGCAGGCCTTTGACTTCCCGGGCGATGGCCAGGTTCGCGTCCTTCTCCAGTAGGCCGGAGGGGCCCACCGCGCCCTCATCGCGGCCGCCGTGGCCGGGGTCCAGCACAATCATCTTCCCCCGCAGGCCGGCAGAGGCATAGGGGCGGCGGATGTCCAGGGCCAGGCTGTGGTCGTCGGGGTAGGAGACCTCATAGCCTCTTTGCTGGGCGCCCGCGAGCTCGATCCATAGCTGCGTCCTATCGGGCGCGAGCCGCCGCAGTCGCATGCCGCCCACGAAGTTCTCGATCGGCAGACAGCGCCAGCGGCAATCCGCCGTCTCGGCGCCGAACAGGTCCAGACAGAGCCGCTGCGGGGCCACGAACTGACGTACGCGGAAGGGCACCCGGCGCCCGACCGACAGGACTATGCGGACCCCCGCCTCGGAAGGGGCCACCGTCACGAGGGCCATCCGGCCCGGTGGGGGCGGCGCGCCGGGCTCCAGAGCCCGGACGCTCACCTCGTGGGCGTAGGCCGGCAGGTCCCGGGCAAGCCGCAGTCTGTACCAGCCACCGACCTTGTCCTCGGCCCACAGCGGCACGCCCTCCGGCAGCTCCGTCAGCCGGGGATGCGCCTTGCTTGGCCCTACTCGGATCGGGGTATAGGCACCATCGGTCAGTACGAGCCGAGAGGCCGAGGCGGGAAGCGCCGCCAGGCAGAGCAGTGCCGTCAGGAGCGGGTAGCCGGCGTGCCGGATGCCCCGGGCGGCCCGGCGTTGACGGTCCTGTCGCACGCGCGGTATCATGGCATGGTCGGTCATCTCAGCGCGGTCGCACCCCATGCCCGTGCGGGCGGCGGCACCGTCTGCCCTCCGGGAGTATCCGCCTTCGGCCGTCACCTTTGGAAACGGGAGGCATTATAGCATGGGCAGATTCCGACGTCGAGGATGGCGCGCGGGCGTATCGCTGGTGGAGATCACCGTAGTCAGCGGCCTGCTTTCGGCGATGTCCGGAGGCTCCAACGCCTTCCTGCAGGTCCAGAACAAGGCGCTGGGGACCCAGTGCCAGATGCAGTTGCAGCAGGCGTACAGGCTCATCCAGATGTACACCGACGACAATGATGGGCGGCTGCCCAGGGCGTGGTGCTTCCCCTGGCGCCAGAATGCGGCAGACCCCTTCATCCTCACCAATGCCCTGGGCGTCCGTGACGCCGCCACCCGGAAGCTGTTCATCTGCCCGGCGGCCCCACAGGGGTGGCTGCAGTTGGGGCTGACCTACATCTACAATGACGCTCTCAGCGGGCAGCTTCTGGACAACGTGCCCAATCCCTCGATGACGTGGTTGATGACGGACGCCAATATCATCGACCCGCGCCTGCCGCCTCCGCATCTGGGCGGGTACAATGTGCTGTTTTGCGATGGGCGGGTGAAGTGGCTGCCCGCCGAGCAGGCGCGGCAGTTCGTGCGCCTGCCATTGCCCGAGGTCAAGCCGGAGACGGACCCCGAGGCGACGGAGGACAAGCCGGAGGGCGAGGAGGGCGGGGCCAAGCCGGAGGGCGAAGGCGACACGGAATGATCTCACGCGGCGGCGGCAGGGCCGCGCTCGATGGCGACGAGTTGGCCCATGCGGGTTTGTGAGCGGTACCACCGCCGGGTGGCACTCCTGCGCTCCCGCCGCGGCCAGCGCGCAGTGGTCGCTGCCGCGGCCGCCGCGCTCCTGCTGGGAGTGCTAGGGGGGCCCTACCTCGTCTCGAGCCCAAGCATGTGTGCCTCGTGCCACCACACGCGGCCCGCGGTGAGCACCTGGCGCACCTCTTCGCACCGAAAGGTCCACTGTCTGGAATGCCACGCCGAGGTGAGCGTGCCGCGCGACCCTCTGGGCCGGGCCCGGGCATGTCTGCAGGCGGCCGGGCGGTTCGCCGCTGGCGGGTCCACCGGCCAGCAGATGGCCACCGACAGCGGCCTTTGCACCCGCGGGGGCTGCCATGACGCCACCCCCCGGGAGACGACACTCCAGGACGGCGGCTTCGCCTTCGACCACAGGCGGCACCTGGAGACGGAGCGCGAGACGGTGGAGCTAAGCTGCATCTCGTGCCACCCCAGGTCGGCCCACAGCCCGGCGCCGGGTCCGGCCCGGGAGACCTGTGCCCTGTGCCATCACGCGGACATGGCCGCATCCGCCTCGCCGGAGCGATGCACCGACTGTCACCCGCGGCCCATCGGCATCCGGAAGGGCGGTCTGCCCCACGATGATCTGGGGCCCGCGGGTGAGGACTGCCTGCTTTGCCACGGGACGGTCTACTCCGGCGGGATGGAGGCGCCCCGGGAGCGTTGCCTGGAGCACATGTCCGCCCGGGATTACGAGCAGTTCGGTACGCTACCATCGCTTGGGCACTATGTCACCGTCACCGAGCGCGGGGTGGCGTGTTTCGACTGCCACGAGCGGCCAAAGCACGGATCGAGTCGACGGCCGGTGCCAAGGACGGTCGAGGAGGCCCGCGGGGGCGGGTAGCGCGCTCGGTCTGGTGCCCGGCGCACCCCCGGGCAGTGATGGTGTGCGGGCGGCCGGAGCCTCGAGCACGGCCCGCAGGTCTGCAGTGCCGGCGAGCGACTGAGGCGACACGTCACAACCGCGGGAGCAGGAGCATGACGGCTCTGAACGTGGGTCTCGTGGGCTGCGGAGTCATGGGCCATCACTATGCCCGGGTCATCACCGATTGTGGTCACTGCCGGCTCGGGGCGGTGTGCGACCTCGAGTCGGCACGGGGGCGGCAGTGCGCCGGAGAGTGGGGCGCCGGCGGAGTGTTTACGGATCACGGCGACATGCTGGGGACGGCGAAGCTGGACGCGGTGGTGGTGGCCACGCCGGACTTTGCCCATCGCGAGGTTGTGTGTGACGCGCTGGCGGCGGGGGTGCCCGTACTGTGCGAAAAGCCCCTGGCGACCACACTGGCCGACGCCGACGCCATCGTCCAGGCGGGCCGGGCCCACAGTGTCCCGGTGATGGTCAACTTCGGCAATCGGCACCGGGCCAACGCCCGCCGCGTGCGGGAGCTGGTGCTGGGTGGTAAGCTCGGCCGCGTGGAGCACGTGTACATTCGGCTCAACGAGCGGTTGTGCAAGACCCTCACCATCTCGTGGCTGCAGCGTACGTCGCCGGTGTGGTTCCTGCTGTCGCACTGCGTCGATCTGGTGCGCTGGATCCTGGACGAGGATTTCGTGGACGTCTCGGCCCGCTCGGTGCAGGGAGTAGTGGCCCGCACGGCGCCGGGGGTGCCGGATATCGTCAGTGCGCTGGGCACCACCGCCTCGGGCGTGTGCGTGAACCTCGAGAGCTGCTGGACCATGCCGGACGGCTACTTCGGCAACATCGACTTCGCCCTGCAGATCATCGGCGAGGACGGCGCGATCCAGGCCGACTTGTTCCCGCACGATCTGGCCCTGCACCGCCATACCGATGCGATGGTGCAGGACTACTCCATGGACGTGGTCGCCGGAGCGGGCCACTACAGCGGCTGGTGGGAGGACTCCACAAGATCCTTCTTCCAGGCCATCGCCACCGAGGATCTGCCCTCCCCCGATGCGGCGGAGGCCAGGGAGGTCACCCGCACCTTGCTGGCCCTGGACGCCTCGCTGCAGGAGGGACGCCGGGTGCGGCTGGATGAGGTGAAGTAGCGGCGCCTGTCTTCTCCCGGCCCCGCCGGGCGCCGCGGGGCGCGGACACACCCGGCCACACACCGGGCCTCCGTCCATGCAGGTCAAGAGGCCAAAGACGCCCAATTGACCCCTCCGCAATTCGTCTTCCAGTCTTCGTCGGCCCAGACCAGACCCCACGGAGGGACTACTCTGATGAGCACCGGATTGTGGGAGCCCGACTTCTCGCGCATGCTCACCGTCCTGCGCCGCGACGGTGAGCCCGACCGCGTCCCGTTCTTCGAGCTCTTCCACGACGGCCCGATCATCGAGGCCGCCATGGGCACGCCGATCCCTCAGGAGCCCGACGCGTGGCGCACCTACCGCATCCAGTTCATGTCCACGCTTGGATATGACTACGTCAACGGGTACCACAGCTTTGGGTTCCCGGGGGTGGAGGCGCTCATCTCGGCGGACACCGCGGAGCGGGGCGGGGGTCAGCGGGGCTGGCAGGACGAGCACCGGGGTCCGATTGGGGACTGGGAGCAGCTTGACAAGTACCCCTGGCCGCGGATCGAGGAGGCGAGCTTCGACGACCTCGAGCAACTGGCGCCCATGCTGCCCGACGGCATGAAGGTGACCGCGACGCTGCCCGGCGGCATCCTCGAGAACCTGTCGCGCCTCATGGGCTATGAGCCCCTGTGCATGGCGCTCATCGACGACCCCGGCCTGGTGCAGGCCGTCGTCGACAGGATCGGCGAGGGCGAGCTTGCGCTTTACAGAGTCCTGTGCGACATGGAGCACGTCGGCGCCCTGTGGCTCAATGACGATCTGGGCTTCAAGACCCAGACCATGATCTCGCCCGCTCACCTGAGGCAGTTTGTGTTCCCCTGGCACAAGCGGCTCATCGACTATGCCCACTCCCACGGGAAGCTGGTCATGCTCCACGCCTGTGGGAACCTGCGCGAGGTCATCGACGATTTGATCGACGATGTGCGCATCGACGCCAAGCACTCCTTCGAGGACGCGATCCAGCCCGTAGCGGAGTTCAAGCGGCTGTACGGGCACCGGGTGGCGACCTTGGGTGGCATTGATGTAGACATGCTCGCCCGGGGGACGGAGGAGCAGGTGCGGGCCTACACGCGCCGGGTCGTCGAGGACTGCGCCCCCGGCGGCGGGTACGCCCTGGGCTCGGGCAACAGCGTGGCGAACTACATCCCGGTGGAGAACTTTCTGGCCATCCTGGATGAGGGCAGGAAGGTGGGGGTGTACTGAGGGACTGAAGGCGGGTGCAGCCCGTGCCATTGGCGAACGCGTAGGTCGGGCTTTCCAGCCCGGCTCGGCGATCCCGCTCGGCGGATCGCGGCCCGGCCGTGGCATCGACCCGAGGCGAACCTCCGTGCCGTGCTCGTCGGTTTGAGGGGGAGCTTCGCTATCCCTGTAATGCCGGGCTCGCCGTCCGGGCTGTGGCGAGCCGCCGCCGAACGCCCCACCGGGACGCTCGCCGATGGTCCGGGGCACAGGCAGAACCCAATGGAGGTCGACAATGTCTCGCGTGACCGTGACCAATGATGAGTGCTTCGAGCAGTTCTGCCACTCGCTCCAGAGCGGAGGGGCCCTGCTGGTCTCCAACGACGCCGATGGGCGGCCTAATGTGATGACCATCGGCTGGGCGCAGCTCGGTGTCATCTGGGGGCGCTGGATCTGCACGGTCCTCGTGCGCCCCTCGCGCTACACCTACGACTGCTGCAACCTCACCGGCGACTTCACCGTCAACATCCCGTACCCGTCGCAGGCGGACAAGGCCATGCTGTGTGGCAGCAAGTCCGGGCGGGATGTGGACAAGTTCGCGGCCTGCGGCTTTTCGGCCATGCCCGCGCGGTCGGGAGAGATCGCCTCGCCCTACATCGCCGAATGCGGCCTGTGCTACGAGTGCGACGTGGTGCACTTCAATGACATGATCCCCCAGAACACCGCACAGGACGTGGTTCAGGGCTGCTACAGCGGCGGCGATTTCCACCGCATCTTCTTCGGCGAGGTCTTGGCCGCGCACGCCGATGAGAAGTTCGCCGGGAGGTTCGCCGCCGAGATGGGGCAGGAGTGAGGGAGAGCGAGGAGGGGGAACGGCGAACGTCTCAGCACGGAGACACGGAGAGCACGGAGTTTCACGGAGTTTCACGGAGGTTCACGGAGGTTCACGGAGAACGGCGAACATCTCACCACAGAGACACAGAGACGCGGGGAACGGCGGGAGAGGCGAGGAAGGCAACGGCTGCCTGCGCCCAGCGTGTGTCGAGATCGCAGACCCGAGTCGGTATCCTCCGTGCCCGCGGTCTTCCTTCTCACATTGTGCATGAACGCACTGGGGCCACATTTGGCCATTCCCGCGTCCGGAGCGGTCGAAGTACTGCCGTTCTCCCCCCTCCTCCCGTCTCCGCCTGCAGTTTGGCGGAGTACAAGCGGCTCAAAGAGACGCCGAGAGGGGGGCTGGGGGGGTGAGGCGACGTGAATCGGCGCTTGCCCGGAACCTGCATAATGTGAGTTCCAAGACCGTAGCGTGAGCCATCCGGCCCGGACCCGGTGTGCGCGCCCCGCACCGGGGCGTCGGTGGCCGCGGCCCACACCCCTCTGGGAGCTTTGCGGGAGCATCTGGGGGCCGGCCGGATGGTTGGTACGGCCCCGGCTGGGGAATGATAATCCTACACAGGCCCCGAGAACCTTTGGCGTGGGTTCACCGTCAGAACCACTGGACTTACTACGGAGGATAGTATATACTGATATCGACACTCGTCCCGAAGGCAGCAAGGAGATGAGGAGGATGGCAGCGACACTGCGGAACTTCTCTGTACTCACCCTGATCGTCACGACGGCGGTGCTGGTGACGGCACCGGCCATGGCGGGGGAGTACGACGGCACGCGGGCCACACGTCTTGTGGGCAACGAGGCGGAGTTGCTGTTGGTGTTCTCCGCCGGCCTGGCGGGGGATGCTTTCGGCTACGACGGCGGTGAGATCATCAACCGGGCCGCCGAGATCGGCATGCCCGTGCAGGATGTCTTGCCCACGTTCTACATGGCATACCTGTCGGGAGAGAGCTTCACGGAGGTGAGCGCGGCGCGGGCGGCGGGTGCCTCGTGGGGCGACATCGCCGACAAGCTGCGGGTAGAGGCGGATGCGCTGAACGCCATGGCGATTCCGGCGGATTTCGAGGTGACAGAGCCCAAGGTCGTGGACGATGACGTCTACCTGGCGCTGTTCACCTGCTCGGCCCTGGCCCACGTGTACGGTCTGGACCCCGAGCGGACCTTCGACTACTACGACGCGGGCTGGACCCCGCTGGACGTGATGGCCGCCGCGGCCATCGCCCATCGCACCCAGGCGGACATCTCCCGATACCTGCCTGAGGCGCGGCGCCAGGTGAACTGGTATGCCGAGGGCCGGCAGTCCGGCATGGACCTGGTCCAGCTCACCCGCGACCACGGGCGGACGACGGAGGACCTCGTCCCGGTGATGGCCGAGGAGCCCCGGGACGCCGATCTGGAGACGCTGTACGCCATCGAGATGGCCGCCGAGAATTGGGAGGTCCCCATCGACCACGTACGTCGGGCGCGCTATCGCTACCTCTACAGCCCCTCCGAGGTCATGGTGGCCTTCTATGTGGGGAACGTGGCCCGCTGCGACTACTATCGCGTGGGCAGACTCTACGCCCACACCCACCACCGGCGGTGGGGTCCGACCATCGTGGCTCTGGGGATCCCGACCAGCCACTTCAGCCAGCTTACCATCTGGTCCGACGGCCGAGTGGACTTCGTCTCAGTACAGCCCGTTGTGCTGAACCGCGCGCTTCTGAGCCTGAGCCTGTCGTACGGCTGTCCCTTCGGCTGGGACTACTTCTACACCCGATTTGACCCGTGGTTCACGCCGTGTGACGCCATCTTGTACTGCGGCGTCTACCGGCGGCACCCGGTGTACTTCGATAGCTACTACAACTGGGTCCGGGATCGCCGTCCGCGCCGCCACTTCCCGCAGTTCGTTGAGGACTACGGCCGGCACCGGCGCTCGGCGGACTGGGTGGGCAGCCGGCGGGTTGGGGCCATCACCGGCAGTCGCCATGTCTCTGTGGGCTCCCCACCGCCTCGAGACCTCCGGCACGTCTCGCGTCCCGGCCCGGGTCCGTCCGGCGGCGGTGTCTCGGATCGTCCGCGGCCCGGTACGGGAGGCTCGCGAGACATCGGGTTCATCCGCGGTCGGCGCACCGACGCACCGTCCAGCGGAGGGCGCAACGAGCGCTTCACGGTTCCGACTCCGGGTCAGCCGCGGAGCGGCGGGTCGGTAGGGCAGATCCAGCCGCCGGCGGGCGCTACGAGGCCGGATCGGGACAGGGGCGGCAATGAGCGCTTCACGGTTCCGACTCCGGGTCAGCCGCGGAGCGGCGGGTCGGTAGGTCACATCCAGCCGCCGGCGGGCGCTACGAGGCCGGATCGGGACAGGGGCGGCAATGAGCGCTTCACGGTTCCGACTCCGGGTCAGCCGCGGAGCGGCGGGTCGGTAGGGCAGATCCAGCCTCCGGCGGGCGTTACGAGGCCGGATCGGGACAGGGGCGGCGCGGACCGGCTCAGCCCGGTGTCGACACCCGCTCTGCCGCCGACGGGCGGGTCGGTGGGCTACATCCAGCCACCGGCGGGCGCTACCAGGCCGGATCGGGATAGAGGCGGTAACCAGCACTTCACCGTGCCGACGCCGCGAGTGGATACACCGCAGCGCCGGCCCGAGGTGAGACACTCTCTGCCCCCCAACTACGGGACGGTGGGTAGCCCCCAGATCGGGACCTCCACCAACATCGGCGGCAGGCCGCAGCCGCCACAGATGACTCCGTTCGGGTTCGGTGATCAGTTCAGCGCCAGGCAGGCGCCCACGGCAACGACTTTGCCGCCGCGGGTGACCGCGGGGTCGGTCTACAGCCATGGAACCGGGCTCAGGACCGGGAGTGGCGACGGCCGCGACCGAGATCGAGACCGGGATCGCGACCGCAATAGGGACAGAAGGCCGGGCGCCATTGAGGGGCGCCGGCGCTAGCACCTGCCGGGCGGGAGACGCTCCTGCAGGGGCGCCTCGTGATCAAGACAGATGCCGTTTCCCTTCGCGCCGCGCGGTCAACGTACTCCCCCTACGTTGACCCGCG
>Ga0334883_1001009_pt1 | contig 45044 bp, 36 predicted proteins | sample GraSluR1_MG_6_FD_207230 | JGI IMG/M metagenome (GOLD analysis project Ga0334883, IMG submission 207230) | Sludge microbial communities from methane-producing bioreactor in Wageningen University, Netherlands - Granular Sludge_09_05-R1 | ecosystem: Engineered > Bioreactor > Anaerobic >...
GGAGGTCGTGAGCTGGCTATTAGACCGGAGATGACTCCTAGTGTTGTTCGCATGGTTTCTAAAATTTACCCAACATCACCCAAGCCTTTAAAATTATTCTCTATTGCTAATTTTGTTCGCAATGAAAAACCACAGCGAGGACGTAACCGAGAGTTTTGGCAATTAAATTGTGATATTTTTGGTAGTGATAGTCCTTTGTCGGATTTGGAAATATTACAAATGAGTATTGATTTGGTTTTGGCCTTTAATCCACCTAAAGATTCTTTCATTTTAAAAATAAATCACCGTGATTTAATAGAATCTCTGTTTGATATTATTGATATTAAAAAAACACAAAGAATTCCCCTGGTTCGTTTATTGGATAAAAAGAATAAATTAAAAGCCAATGATTTTACTTCATCTCTGGAAGATTTAGGTTTAAAAAATAATCAAATTGATAAAATTATTAAATTTATTTCAGCCCAAGATTTAGATGATTTAAATGATAAATTGCCAGAAGTTGCTAGCAGCCCAGCCGGTTTATTTATGAAAAATATTATTAATAAATTAGCTGAAACTTCCTATGATAAGTATGTAATTTTTAGTCCTGATGTTATTCGTGGCTTTGATTATTATGATGGTTTGGTGTTTGAAATTTTTGATAAGCACCCTGATAATAATAGAGCTATGTTCGGTGGTGGACGATACAATGGTCTGGCCAGTGTTTTTGGTGTTAATGATTTTCCAGCCATTGGCTTTGCTCCTGGAGATGAGACTTTCAAATTATTTTTAGAGGCCTGGGGTCTTTTGCCAAAGATTGAATTAAAAAAAGACACTTATCTTTTGCCTTTATTAGATAGTAATTTAGAGAGTGAGGCTATTTCTTTAGCTAAGAAACTTCGAGTCAAAGGTGAAAAAGTAGAATTAGGACTAGAGATAATAAAAATTTCTCGAGCTCTAGAATATGCTAGTAAAAACGGTATCGCTAGGGTCATTATTTTAGGAGAAGAAGAATTAAAGAAGGGGGAGTATAAAGTTAAAGATATGGTTAGCGGAGAAGAAAAATCTTGTAAATTATAATTTTTTATAAAATAGAGGTAGATTGATCAATTAAAATAAGGTCCTTATGGACCTTTTTTTATTTTTTATCTTTTTATTTTTTTTATTCTTACCAGATAGTCTGTCAGATGCCCCTTGAGACAATTGTTACAAAAATTAGATTGGATATATTTCTTACTCCAATCTATTTTGTCGGCCAGATAAAGATCTATGTCTTTATTTCTGGCAAACTCCAGCATTGTAAAAATTTCTCCGTCATCAACTTCACTAACTTCTCCACATTCTGTGCAGAACAGTTTAGCGATTTTCCCCTCGCCCAGAGGCTGTTTTAGCTCTCTAAAACTAGGGGTTTTGACCTCGGCTGATCCTAATAGGAAGATTTTATCCTCCTTCTCCATAGTACCTCCTTTTTTGGTATTGGTTAATTATTTTATTTGAAAAATCGTTCAAAATAAAGTCATATTCTTTTCTCATTTTTTGAAAACGAGCGTCATTTTTTTCCTCCCTTCTGTTTCTGTTTGTGTAAAGCTCTTTAATTGTTTCTAGTTCTTCATTTGTCAGAAATAATACCAGGTCAGTTAGAATTTTTTCTCCAGCTCTTCTCTTGTCTATCTCTTGATTCCTTTTTTCTTCAGGGGTATTGGTTGTTATATCAAAGCAAACCCTAATAGGTTGTTTCTCTCCTTGTTCACTTTTGTTTTTAAATTTAAAAAAGGCATCAACACCACAATTATCTAAATGAGTGTTTACGGCTGTATAATATTCTAAATCTTCAAAGTCTTCTAAATCAAGATTCTCAGCAATAGTAGCATGCAAATCATATGCGAACTTAGTCTTTGGTTCACTGGGCTCAAAATCTTCTCCCTGGGATTCTTCTACAATTTTGAACTGATCCTCAATTTCAAATTCTTTTAAAAATCTAAGTCTTTCACCTCGAACCCTTTCGTCCATTGTTTTTTTAACTTTCTGTTTTATGGTTTTAAGCTGTTCTAATCGTGCTGGGTTTTCTTTTTGTATTTCTAATAAAAAAGAATATGGGTCATTTTTGGGGTTTTGATCTAAATAGTCATTAAAATAATCGTCTAAATCCTGATCAATTTTTTTAATATAATAACTATACAATTCTCTTTCAATATTTTTCTGGTAAGCTTTTTTATCAATACGCCCCAAGCAGCCTCTTTCAACTAATTTTCCCTCTTTTTCTTCTTCACTTATCATGGGAGAGGTTTTTGACTCAACTTTGTAGTTCTTTGTATTTTTAGATATTGTTTCTTGCATACTTTTTTGTTAGAGTTTTATTATATAATATTATTATGTCTTTGTCAAGGGTTAGCGGTAATGTGCACATACATATGGCGGTTTTTATAAAATTATATCAAAAATATAGAACTATACATAAAAGATTGTAGAATGGGTATTTTTGGGGTTACTTACTTCTTGTTTTCTATAAAACCATTAATCTTGTTAATCAGATCAGCTTGATTTCCGGCTTCAAACAACCTCTCATATTCTTGGCTAATTAACTCCGGGATTCCGCCTAAATTAGAGGCAATAATAGGTAAATTAAAATGCTTAGCTTCATAAATTACAGTCGGAGAATTTTCGTAGCAAAGAGAGGGAACTACCAGGCAATCAGTCCGGGTTAATTCTTCGGCTACTTCTTCCTTATTTTTTGGTCCCAGGATTTTGATACGATTATCATCTTGGCTCATTAATTTTATTTTATCCATTAATTTTCCATCGCCAATAATTTTTAAATTAATTTTAGTGTTTTCTATTTTTTTAAAAGTTTCAATTAGAAAAATAATACCCTTATGTTCTTCGAGTTGACCGATAAATAAAAAATATTTTATTTCTTTGTCTTTGTCCCTGATAATTTCTTTTTTTTCTTCAAATGGTTGAGGATTAGCTTGAATTATTTTTTCACTATTTTTGAAAAATCCTTTTTTAAGATGTTCTTGTAATAGCCAATTAGAAGGGGAAACCACTTTTTCCGGTGAGCCAGAAAACTTACGACTAATGTTTTGATAGATTTTAGCTGGTAGGGTATTAATAATTTTTTCTTTCCCAAAAATCATTAAGCCAGAGGGATGAATTAGCTGGATGTCGTGCAGGACGTGGGTATGTTTGATATTTAATCTCTTAATAATTTTAAAAGTTTTCAGTCCTATACCCATTAAGTTATTAGAGATAATTAAATCTGGTTTTTCTAATTGTAGTATTTTTTTTAATTTCTTACCTTTAGCAAAATTAAAAATATTTCCAATTTGCCAGAAAAAGCGATGGAGAAGTTGTTTTTGTCCTAGATTATAATATTCGGAGTTAAGATAATATGTTTTAGGTTCATGATTTATTTCAGTTTTATCTCTTGGTTTAGTGGTGATAATAAAACAAGAGTGACCGTTTTTTTCTAGTTCAGCTATAATTCTTTCGCAAACCTTTTCGGCCCCGCCCTTGTTGTAGGGTTTGTATAAGTTGTTGATAATTCCTATTTTCATAATTTTATTTCTCATGTGTCACCCCCGGCGATCGCGTGGCATTTTTATAAATATTACGAAGTAATGTTTATAAAAATGGCTATACGCGAGAGGGAAGGGGGTCCAGGGTTAAACCGATAAATATTCGGTTATTAATTAATGCCTCTAAGCTCATTTCTTTAAATGAGATTATTTTTTTATACTAATTTTATTTAATAATATATAAATATAATAATTGTGCTCTTTGGTCATTTTATAAGCATTATTATTTATGTGGACCAACCCTGGTCCCCCTTTCCTCCCCACGTAAAAGTTTTCTTCGTGCTACGCACCTCAGAAAACTAACGTGGGTCGCCGGGGGTGACACAGATAGAGGTTTCAGCAAAGACGGAGGCACAACAGGGTTTATGCTAATTAAACAAGCCTAATGTCTTTGTGTTAATTATTTCTTCCGTATATCTTGCTTGTGCTAGTTTATAGGCCTCCTGGCTCATGTTTTTTTGCTTTTCTTCATTCTGCAAAATTAACTCAATTTTATTTTTCAAATCCTCAACATTTTTTGGTTCTACTAATAATCCCGATTTTTCATTTTCAAAAACAGTTCTAACTCCTGGTAAATCAGAGGCGATTACTGGCGTTCCGCAAGCCATAGCCTCTATTAAGACTATGCCAAAAGCTTCATTGCTATTGATTGATGGCAAAACTAGAGTCTTGGCTTGTTGAAAGTTTTTTATAAAGCTTTCTCTGTCTGGTCGACCTAGAAATTTAACTTTGTTTTCAACACCTAAATCTCGGCTTAAATTTTTAAATTCATTTTTTAATTCACCTTCACCAATAATTCTTAATTCTAGCTCAATATTTTTTATTTCGCTTATCGCTCTAATTAAAACATCAACCCCTTTAAAGTAATGAGCCTTGTCTAACCCCCCAACAAACAATATTATATTTTCTTTTTTATCCATTTCCAGCGGTTTGAATTCGTTGGTGTCAACTGAAAAAGGAATCTCCCTAAATTTATCTGGGTATTTTTTATAAATATTTTTTATTTGGCTATGTTTTATATAATCCAACGAAGCACTAACAATGATTTCACTTTTTTTGAATAATGATTTCTTAATAATTTCTTCGGGCCAGCTTAATATCTTAAATAAAATATTTTTATGACGAACATCCATGTGATAATGAATTATTAGTTTTTTCTTAGGGTATAGAGTTTTAAATAGCCAGATTATTATTCCAGTTCCAAAAAAAGGGTAGTGGAAATAAACAACATCAAAGCTCTTTAATTTTTTTAATAGAGAACACAAAATCGCCCCATGACCTAATTTAAGGAATGGTTTTAATCTAATTATATTATTTTTTTCGTCATCTTCGGTTATTCCGTTTTTGTCTCTAATTGTGAAAACATGAGTGTCGTGTTGGGCTGATAAAGTTTTTTGTAGTTTTAGGGCTGAGGTGCCAATTCCTCCAGCATAGGGCGGATAGACACAGACCACTTGGGCAATTTTCATATATTTGTATTTTTTGCTATATTATAGGTATGAGTTTTAATACTTTTTTAAATTATTTTAGAAAAAATTTCCTCTTAATTTTTCTATTGTTTTTGTCGCTGATTATTAATATCGGCTCTATTTGGTATTATTTTTACAAATTTAATGACTTGGGGGTAGTAATTACCTTAATTTTGTCGTTATTTTTAACTTATATCTTAATATATTTTAGCATTTCTGGGGGCAATCAACAAGGTGTGCTTTCTTCGTCCTCGTCATTTTTCCCCCCACGCCACTCCGTGGCTAAGGCAGGCATAGAGCGAGAACTGGAATCCAGGATTAGCAGTAAATTATTTGGGCTATTCTTGAAGATAATTTTACCCCTAATAACCCTAACATTATTTTTCATCCTATTTCAAATACTATTTAGATCCGGAAGTCTCTCGGCCATTGCATCACCTTGGCAATTTTTACCCAATTATTTCTGGATTTTTCTTTGGTTTTTATTAGTAGCTTTATTTGTAGATTTTTATTTCAAAAGTAAGTGGTCGTATTTATTTATGACCATGATATATTTTTTATTTTTTTCTATTTCCTTTTTTGTCTATAAAATTGCTTTTGGTTATGATCAATTACTTCATCAACGTGCCTTGGCTGATATCTTGAAATTTGGAGTTATGGAGCCCAAAACTATTTACTATCTCGGTCAATATACTTTGGAATTATTTATTTTAAAAATTTGGCCCTTTTCTTTGGAGACCTTGGATAAATTGCTAGTCCCATTTTTATCAGCCGTATTAATTCCCTTGACCTTTATTTTTAATTTTAAAAAACGAGGATTTCATAAAACTATTTGGCCTTTATTATTATTTCTAATTTTACCATTTTCAATCTTTACTTACACCGTTCCGCAAAACTTAGCCTTTTTGTTTTTAATTATTTTATTAATTTTTTCTTTTAATAAAAATTTTATTATTCAGAGATTTAATTTCTTCTTTTTATTCTCGCTGGCCTTATCAGTATTTTTTATTCATCCCTTGGCCGGAGTGCCAGCAATTATTTTTACCTTTATTTTGTTTATTAGCAACATTAAAAATAATGGAAGTTTGCTGAAAACAGGGAAGTGGAGCTTGAAATTTAATTATAAGTTGCTAAATGCTTTAAAATACTTAGCTTATTTAGGTCAAATTATAATACTACCAATACTTCTAATATTTTCTGGTGGCCGATTTTCTATTTCTAATATCAATTTATCTAATTGGGCTCCTAGGTTAGTCGGGCAGGAAAGCGTCATTTTAAACTTTATTTATTTTTTTGGTCTCAATAAAAATTGGTGGCTATTAATTTTATTTTTATTAGCTACAATTTTTATTCTTAAATACCGTCTCAAGGAATTAAAAATTTTTTATTTTAATTCTCTAGCTCTAATGCTTTCATATTTATTAAGTTTGTTTATAGACTTCCCATTTTTAAGTCAAATAGACAAAGGAAGTTATGCTGGTAGAATTTTAATATTATCATTCTTGTTCTTGCTTCCAGTTTTTTATGAAATTTTTATTTGCTTAATAAAAAAAGTAAAATCAGAAAAAATATTTTTTAAAATTATTATTTTAATATTTTTGTCGGCCTTACTTTTGGTTTCACTGTATTTAAATTATCCGCGCAAAGATAATCATTTTAATTCTCGCGCTTTTTCGGTTTCTTCTTCTGATTTTTCGGCCGTGCGCTTTATCGAGAGTGTTAAGGAGAATGATAATTATATTGTCTTAGCCAATCAACAGGTGGGAGCTAGTGCTATTAAAGAATATGGCTTTAAAAGGTATTATGGTCCTTGGCTTTATTATTCCGTTCAGACCGGAGGATTATTATATGACTATTATTTGAAGATGATTGAGGAACCTAGTAGGGAATTGATGTTAGGGCTAATGACTGAGGTCGGAGCTGAGGGGGCTTACTTTGTGGTTAATGATTATTGGTGGGGCTTTACTAAAATCGCAGAAGAGGCTAGAGTAGAGGCTGACCTAGTCTACAGTGTGAATAACTCTAAGGTCATGATTTTTTACTTTAAATTTTAAATTTACATTTTATGCAAAAAAACGAAGAAAAGGGTGAAAAGGCTAGCGGTTTTGATGGTCTCGGTATTGATAGTAGGATTTTATCTATTTTAACAAAAAATGGGATAACAGAACCAACTTTAATACAAAGAAAATCAATTCCCCCAGCTATTAAGGGGCATGATTTAATGGGGGTCGCTCAAACGGGAACTGGGAAAACCTTTGCTTTTGGTATTCCGCTTATTCAAAATATATTAAGCTCTAGAGGTCGAGCTTTAGTTTTACTTCCTACTAGAGAGTTGGCTAATCAAGTAGAGGAAAATTTAAAAAAAATTGCTTGGGGTTTGGGTATAAAAACTATTTCCATTATTGGAGGAGAAGCTTTTAATCGACAATTATTTTCCTTAAAAAGAAATCCTAATATTATTGTGGCTACTCCGGGGAGATTATTAGATCACTTGCGAAGGAAAACAATTAGACTGGATGATATTTCTTTTTTAGTTTTAGATGAAGCTGATATGATGTTTGATATGGGCTTTGCTCCGCAAATTGAGGAGTTAATAAAATTAACACCAAAAACTCGCCAGACATTATTGTTCTCAGCTACCATGCCAGCGGCTATAATTAAATTAGCTGAAAAATATTTAAAGACTCCACTTCAAATTCAAGTGGCTCCATCGGGCAGTACCGTGGATTTAATTGATCAAGAAATTTATTTAATTAGATCGGAAGAGAAATTTAAAAATTTAATAAAAATATTGGGTGACTACCGAAAACTAGTTTTGATTTTTGTTAGAACTAGATATGGGGCCAGTTCTTTGTGCAAGCGACTTAACGACAATGGTTATAGGTCTGTAGAAATCCACTCCAATTTATCTTTCAATCAAAGAAAAAAATCTTTGCAAGACTTTAAAGATGCTTCTAGTAGAATTATGGTGGCCACTGATGTTGCGGCCAGAGGTTTGGATATTAATGATATTCAATTAGTTTTGAATTATGATCTGCCGGATAATTCCGAAGACTATGTTCATCGTATTGGTAGAACAGCCAGGGCTGGTAAGGGCGGCAAGGCTATAACTTTTTCTTTATCTAATCAGATTAGACAAATCCAAAAAATAGAGAGATTAATAAAAAAGAATTTACCAATTCGCAGAATGGGCTCGGATGAGGTGTTGATTAATAGGGCTAATAAAAAAGGTGGTAATAATAGTAATAATAGTGGCAGTAGAGGAGGTGGTAATAGTGTTAGGTCTAATAGTAATAATAGAGGTAATAATAAAAAGTTTTTTACCAGGAAACCAAAGGGTCGATCTGGTAACTTTAATCGTAGAAGAGGATAATGTTTAAATTTTTTTAGCCAAAGAAGACTTCTCGCTGGAGAGGTTTTTTTGTTTTTACTGCTAAATTAGGGCCTTTTTGCTCAAATCCTTGACATATTATTAGAAATATGCTATAATACATAGTTATTTGGTTCTTTGACAAAGAGGTTTAATAATTAAATTGTTTATTGAATTCATCTGCTTTCGATTAGTGAATTTAGGTGGGGTTTATAAACAATTTAATTAATAACCTTAAAACCATAAAGATTATGAGAAAAATGTTGTTTTTTTCTTTTTTGCTTGGTGTAGCCTTCGCTCAAGCTTAGGCTCAGATCGATTCTTCGGTTGTTCAGACAACCCCAGAATTTGAGTTAAAAAACATTGATTTCTCCTCGGGACGTAGTGCCTTAGGATCTGGAATTTATGTTATCTTTAATTCAAGCTCTGCGAACCATGGAGCGTCGCAAATAACTATTGCTCAGGATAAGATTTTGGTTAATCATCTCTTCTCTATTGGAGAAAAGAGAATAATTAAAATTGGTCCGAGCGGTGGATATTTTAAAAATGTTCCTTACGTCGGAGCAATCGCGATAACTTCTCCTTTCAAGGGGTTTTCGACCCTGCATTGGACCGGTTATTCATTTGGCCAGCCAGAGGGTATCTGGGAAGTTGAGCCTTCGTTCCTTTTTCTGGTAAATTCTGTTTGCTATGATATCTGGAGATTTCGGGTGTCGCATACGATTATTCATTTTCAAGAATTAAAGCCGAAGCATGTTTCGTGTCTGAGGTACACCCAAAAAATCAACGGCGATCTTTCGGCTTATACCGACATCGCTTATGATATCACAAACAAAACCCAACTTTTGAAGTTGGGGGTTAATTGGAAGATTAATTAATCAAACAATCAATAACTAAAACCAAACAAAAAAATCACCATGAAAAAAATCAGTTTTATTGTTTTGTGCATATTTGCACTATCTTTGACTGCGATGGCCGTCACCGAAGCGCCGGATTCAATTAACCAGAAGGTAACCTTCGATGAATTGAAGGTTTCTTCAGGGAAAGGTGCTCTCACCGAGGGCACCTATATTGATTTCAACTTCTCCTCCAAAAAATCGTTCACAATTGTCACTATATCGGACAACGATATTATGGTGACCAACTTTTTCCGATTTTTTGAGGACAAGCTCCTTGTGGGTCCATCGGCTGGGTATTACTTTAATACTCCCTGGGCTGGTCCGCAGGCAGTTTTCTCTCCGGCGCCCTTTATATCAACTTTCCATTGGGTCGGTTGGACATTGGGTGAATTCGATCAGAATTTGTCTAGGCCGAAAGACTCGAAGTTTGCCTTCGCAGTTAATCAAATCACCCTTAAGCACTGGAGAGTTGAGGCAAATTATTGTTTGATACATTACCTCACCAACAAACCCATACATACTGCTGGGTTGAGGTATACACAACCAATAAACCAAAAGTTATCAGCCTACACCGACGTCGGTTACAATTTTACCGGCGAAGTCCAGCTTTTAAAGCTGGGAGTAGTCTGGAAGCAATAAGCTCTTCGCCACTAAGGCATCTAACCGGTTCACCAAGAACCGGTTTTTTTATTTGAAAATATAATTCTATATTGATATAATTAACTTAGTGTATATGAATACAAAAATATGAGTCAAATTGAAAAACATAAAAAAAACTGGGAAAAGCTAGGAGAACTAGACCCTTTGTGGGCAATTTTGTCTGATAGCTCTAAGAGATTTAACAATTGGAACTTAGAGGAATTTTTAAAAACCGGAGAAAAGGAAGTAGAAAATATTTTCTCTGAATTAAGAAGTCTTGATATTACTCCAGCAAAGGCCGAAATGTTAGATTTTGGCTGTGGGGTGGGGCGCTTAACTCGTCATTTTTTAAAATATTTTTTCAAATATAATGGCGCTGATATTTCTCGCCCGATGATAGAAAGGGCCAGGGAGATAAATAGTGGATTACCAGCTGAGTTTTTTATCAATGAAGCTGACTTAAAAATTTTTTCTGATAATAAATTTGATTTTATTTATTCGGGCATAGTTTTGCAGCATTTACCCAATAGGGAGCTGATAAAAGAATGTATTATAGAATTTAAGCGAATTTTAAAAAATGACGGAATTTTGGTTTTTCAATTACCCAGTAAAATTCCTTGGACTTTTCGTTTTCAACCGGTAAGACGTTTATATAATTTCTTAAAGTTAATCGGATTTTCGGAAAATTTTTTGTATCAAAAAATAGGGCTTTACCCTATTAAGATGAGTTTTATTTCTGAGGTGGATATGAAAGAATTTTTGAGAGATAGTGGCTTTGAGGTTCTGGCAATAAAAGAAGACACCTATTGTGGACCGCACGTCCAAAGCCGGACTTATTACTGTAAGAATTAGTTTTTTATTTTTATTTTAAAGCAATCTTCCGGCTCAGCTCCGTAATATCTTTTTCCATCTTTACCATCCTCAACCTCATTCTGAATATCAAATAAAACAATAATAATACCGCTACATAAAAGACTAAATTAATACCCGAAGAGGAAAAGCCCAAATCCATTACCAATCTATCAATTGGTTTAATAAAGGCAATAACAAAAACCCCAATTACCCAAAAAATTAACCAAAAAACAAATTCATTGATAGTAATGGATTTTTTTTTCCATTCCAGTCCTAATTTAAAGACAAAAAATATTAAAATCAAAATAGCAATTACTTGTTGTGTCATATTTTTAAAATTATTTTAATTAGATTTTTATTTATCGCGAGCCACGTGTGAGCCACGTTTACGTGGCGAGCTATACGTGGCTTTACGCGATAATTATCCACTAATTTTTCTAAAAAATAAATCCTTAATTATTCTAAAACCTCCAGAAAATTTTTGTCCAAACTCTTTATACAAAACAGTAATTGGTACTTCCTTAATACGAAATTTATATTTATGGGCTTTGGCTAAAATTTCGGTACAATGAGCCATGCGATTATTTTCAATTTTAATCTTCTCGGCGACCTCCTTAGTCATAGCCCTAAAACCACTTTGAGGATCACTGGTTTTTATACCAAAAAATATAAAATTAAATAATTTCGCCAAAGGCATAATAATATTTTTCTTAAAAGCCGGAATATCTGATTTAATATTTAAAAAACGAGAACCAAAAACGATATCAGCCTCACCATTTTTTATCGGCTCAATCACTTGAGAAATTTCTTCAGCCAGAAATTGACCGTCAGCATCAAAGTGAACAATAATATCAGCTCCATTTCTTAGGGCATAATTATTCCCGGTTTGTAGGGCTGCTCCTTGCCCTAAGTTTATGGGATGACGCAATATTTTAATTTTTTCATTATTTATTTTTCCAACTTCTTCGATGGTTTTGTCCTGAGAGCAGTCATCAACTATAATAACCTTATCAACATAGCTTAAAACAGACGTAACTGTTTGGGCTATGTTTTTAGATTCGTTGTAGGCTGGTATTATGCAGAATATAGTCATACTTTTATTTACTTTACTATAGCATATTTTATATTATATTTAAATATGCTAAAATGATAGTAGATAAAAATAATAATAGCAAGAATAATCAAATTTACTAAAATTTATGGGTTTTTTTATTAAAATTTACGATTCCTTGGGAGTCTTCTTTCATAAGTATAAAATTTTGTTAAATAGTTTGTTTCGATTCTTATTTATCAAGGTCTATTTCATAGTCATTATTTTTTTAAATTTAATGCTGTGGTTAGGGGCCTATTATATGTATAAAAACATTAGTCAGGACATCACTATTTTGCATTATAATGTTGATTTTGGAATTGATTTAATTGGTCATCGTAATTCCTTCTTTATGATGCCGATATTTGGCCTATCTTTTATTATCGTAAATAAAATAGTTTTGTTATTCTTGACTAAAAGAGATGACTTTAAGTTTCTAGCGCATTTTCTGTTAGCTTTATTATTATTTCTAAACATTTTATTGTTGCTCTCTTTATATGCACTTTATTTAATTAATTTTTAATTTTTTTATCTATGGAATTACAGATTATTAAAATTTTGTTTTTAACAACATTAGCTTTTGTTTTTACTATTTTGTGGATACCTCTTTTGTCTAATTTCTTATATAAATACAAGCTTGGAAAAAAAATTAGGAATTCCGGTGATACTCCTATTTTCAGTAAATTACATGCTCATAAATCTGGTACTCCAACTATGGGTGGGGTTTTAATCTGGGGCACAACTTTTGTTTTCGTTTTGTTTTTTTATTATTTATATAAATTTTTCCCTAATAATTTCACCTCTACTTTAAATTTTTTATCACAAAAAGAAACTCTATTGCCGTTAGGGGCTTTGGTGGCCTCGGCCTTAATTGGCTTAGTGGATGATTGGTTGGACGTTCGAGGTAAGGGGGTTTTTGGTGGTGGCGGTTTCAAAATGAGACATCGTTTAATTATTTATGCTCTTATTGCCCTTATTGGAGCTTTGTGGTTTTATTTTAAATTAGATTGGACCACTATTCATGTACCTTTCTTGGGGTATTTTCAAATTGGTTGGTGGTATATTCCGGTTTTTATTCTAGTTATTGTGGCTACTTCTTTCTCAGTTAACGAAACTGATGGCTTGGATGGCTTGGCGGGGGGAACATTACTTATTGCATTTGGTTCTTATGCTATTATTTCTTTTGCTATGGGGCGCTATGATCTCGCCGCCTTTTGTGGTGTTATAATTGGGGCTTTGTTGGCCTTTTTATGGTTTAATATCCCTCCAGCCCGTTTTTATATGGGGGATACCGGTTCGATGAGCTTAGGTGTTACCCTGGGAATAATCGCGTTACTTACTAACAATGTTATGCTTTTGCCTCTAATAGGGTTTATTTTTGTGGTGGAATCTTTGTCGGTTATAATTCAAATATTATCTAGAAAAATTAGAAAGAAAAAGGTTTTTTTGTCAGCCCCTATCCATCATCATTTTCAAGCTCAAGGTTGGTCAGAGAGTAAAATTGTGATGCGTTTTTGGCTTGTCTCAGCGGTGGTAGCTGTTATCGGACTTTTAATATTTTTAGCTGACAAGACTTTAGGGTAATCTTAATTTTTATGTTTAAAAGAGCAAAGAATAAAAAAAAGAATATTTCCAGACCAATGAACAATTCCAGCTCTAGCAAGGAGAAGGTTGGTATTATTCGAAGACCACTGGATAAATATTTGCTGGGGGTAATTCTGGCCCTAGTTGCTTTTGGGTTGGTCGCTTTATTTAGCGCTTCTTTGGTTACAGCTCATTCTAGTACTGGCGATGCTTATTACTATATTAAAAAACAGTTTTTGGCGCTTTTTATTGGCCTGGCCCTTTTATTTTTGTTCTCCAAAATTGATTACCATTTTTTCAAAAAATATTCACTTTGGTTTTTGTTGGGGTCACTTGTTCTCTTGATCTTGGTTTTTGTTCCTGGACTAAGAGGTGAGCATGGGACCTCTTATAGTTGGATAATTGTTTTTGGTAAATCTTTCCAGCCGGCCGAGGCGGTAAAACTTTTTTTGATTTTTTATTTGGCTGCATGGGTGGAGATTAGAAAAGATGATTTGAAACAATTTTCTGCCGGTTTATTGCCTTTTTTGGTTGTACTAGCTTTTATTGGAGGATTGCTTTTAATGCAACCTGACTTAGGAACTTTTATTTTAGTTTTTTTAATTGCCTTATCTATTTATTTTGTAGCCGAGGGTAATATGAAACAAATCTTAATCCTATCTCTAATTTTAGTTATGGGATTAGTTTATCTTTTAAATCAAGCCGAGCGACCAGAGTCATCTGGGATTATAAAAGATTATCAATTAAATAGAATTAGGTGTCTGCAAAACCCCGATTTTGACCGAGATTCCTGTTATCAGGTTAATCAATCATTAATCGCTATTGGTTCAGGTGGAATTTTTGGTCGGGGTTTGGGTGATAGTCGACAAAAATTCAATTACTTGCCAGAAGTTTGGTCTGATTCAATTTTTCCGGTAATTGCTGAGGAAATTGGCTTTATTGGTTCGGTCTTATTGATTTTTGTTTATTTTTTTATATTCTATAAAGGTATAATTATTGCCAAAAGAGCCCCTGATATGTATGGACGAGCTCTGGCAGTGGGTATATCAGTGTGGATATTTTTTCAGGCCTTTTTAAATATTGGTGGAATGATAAACCTTATTCCAATGACGGGGGTTCCTCTTCCTTTTGTTAGTGCCGGCGGAACATCACTTTTGATTTTGCTAGCTTCTTGTGGAGTTTTATTAAACATTTCTAAGCAAGGAGTGCAAAAATAAAATAATATGACAAACGAAATAATGAAAACAAATAAGAAAAAAATAATTTTAAGTGGTGGGGGAACTGGTGGTTCGGTCACTCCATTATTACAAATTTATAAAGAGCTTAAATATGAGTTTGATTTTTTGTTTATTGGAACTCATAGTGGTATAGAGAGAGAATTGGTAAAAAAAGAGGCTATTGAATACCAATCTATTTTAAGCGGCAAGTGGCGTCGTTATTTTTCCTTATTAAATTTTATTGATATTTTTAAAATATTTATTGCTTTTTGGCAGTCATTGTTTTTATTAAAAAAAGAAAAACCTGACTTAATTATTAGCGCCGGCGGGTTTGTGGCTGTGCCACTTTCTATTGCTGCCTGGTTTTGGCGCATTCCAGTTATAGTTCACCAGCAAGATGTGATTCCTGGTTTGGCTAATAAAATTATGGCTAAGTTTTCCAGGATTGTGACTGTTACATTTGAGAGTTCATTAAAAGATTATGGCAATAAAGCGAGGTGGATAGGAAATTTAGGACCAGATTTAAAAAATTTTTCTTCTAATCGAAAAGAAATATTAAAAAAATATAAAATTAAGTCGTCTCATTTGCCACTAATTTTAGTAGTTGGAGGGGGAACCGGATCTTCTTTTATAAATCAATTGGTATCTCAGTCTGTGGCTGATCTAATAATTTTTACTAGGGTCTTTCATGTTAGTGGGAGAATTGAAAGAGATGAAAATAAAAAAGCATTTCCGGAAAACTATCAAAAAACCGACTTTGTTTTTCATCAAGATTTACTAAGTTTAATGTTAGAGGCTGATTTAATAATTTCTCGTTGTGGCCTGGGGACTTTAACCGAATTATCTTTTTTCAAAAAACCAGCTATTTTAATTCCAATGCCCGATTCTCACCAAGAAATTAATGCTCAAGAATTTGATAAATTGAAGGCAGCCAAAATTTTACCAGAAAAAAATTTACGTCCCGACATTTTTATCAATGAAATAAAAAATATTCTAAATAATCCGGATTTAAAAAATCGTTTAAGTGCTAACATTTCTTGGGTTATTAAAAATGGCAATGCCGAAATGATAAATATTATTAAAGAAATTTTAAATTAATATAATATGAAATTGGGAAATTACAAAAATGTTTATATGGTTGGAATTAAGGGGGTTGGTATGGCAATGTTGGCTCAATTTTTACAGAGTCAAGGTTTTGTTGTTAGTGGTTCAGATATTAAAGATGTCTTCCCAACTGATAAAACCTTGCTTAATGCTAAAATTAAATTTAAAAATGGATTTTCTCTAAAAAATTTTCCTAAAAAAATTGATTTAATAATTCATTCTTCGGCCTATAACGACCAGGAAAATATAGAGTTAAAATATTTTAAGGACAAGAATATTCCTAAAATTTCTTATGCTCAGGCCCTGGGTTATTTATTTGATGATTATTTTGGTATTTCGGTTTGCGGTAGTCATGGCAAGACCACAGTTACTTCTTGGCTGGGTTATGTTTTGCAATACAGTGGTCTTTCACCCAATGTTTTGACCGGTTCCTACGTTCAGCAATTTAAGGGCAGTGCTTTGATCGGTAAGTCCAAATATTTTATTGCCGAATCCGATGAATATCAGAATAAGTTTCAATATTTTAATCCCCAAGCTATTGTTTTAAATAATATTGACTACGATCACCCTGATTATTTTAAAGATGAGAAGGCATATTATAAAGTTTTTGTTGATTTTATAAAAAAAATTCCACAAAATGGTTTTGTCGTAGTTAATTTGGAAAATAATTTGGCCTTTCAAGCTTCTAAAAATTCAGCCGGAAAAATAATTGGATATTGTTTAGGTGATGTTAATAAGAAATTTAAGGGAACAAAGTATAAAATTTATTCAGCTAAAAATTTTAAATTAAAATCTAGTGGTCAGATTTTTGAAGTTTTTGAAAACAATAAAAGCTTGGGAGAATTTAAAATAAAGTTATTTGGTCGTCATAATATTTCTAATGCTTTGGCTGTTATTGCTACTTCATTAAAATTAGGAGCTAAGGTTGACGATGTTAAAAAAGCTTTGTGGTCATTTTCGGGTTCGGCTCGTCGCTTTGAAGTTTTAGGAAAATTTAAAGGTAATATTATTATTGATGATTATGCTCATCATCCGGTTGAGGTTAAAGCTTGTTTAGAGGCGGTGACCCAGAAGTATAAAAACAAAAAAATAATTACTGTTTTTCATCCTCATACCATTACTCGGACTAAAGCTCTAATAAATGATTTTGCTGAAAGTTTTACCCAGTCAGATAAGGTCTATTTATTAGAAATTTATACCTCGGCCCGAGAAAAGGCTGGCGGTCTTTCTAGCCTTGATTTAATGGAGAAAATAAGGCAATATAACTTGAAACACAAAATTAACCAAGATTTAAAATATTTTAAGGACATGAAAGCCGTTGAAAAAGAATTACGAGAAATTAAGGGTGATAATAATGTTATATTACTTTTAGGTGCTGGCGATGTCTTCCGTGTAGGGGAAAGTTTATTAAAAACACAAAAATAGTATAAATAAATTAAATTTTCTTATTGTTTTTTTGGAGAAATAGCGTGAAGCTTAAAATCTTTTACAAAATTTATAAAAAAAAGATTAATAGCCGAGATCGCGGTTTCGACAAAAAAATAATAAGAAAATTTATAATTATCGCGTAAAACCTTCGGAACGCGATTTCACCTTCGGCACGTGGCCGCGCGATAAAATAATTTATAATTTATAATTAATATAATGAATTTAGAAATTTTAGAAAACATAAAATTATCCGACTATACCACCTTTAAAATTGGCGGTTTGGCTAAGTTTTTTGTTGTGGTTAAAAACGAAGAGGAATTGAAGACAGCCTTAAGTTGGGCCAATAAAAAGAATGAACCCATATTTATACTAGGAGGAGGCTCTAATACTTTATTTTCTGACCAAGGTTTTTCCGGGTTAGTTATAAAAAATGAAATTAAAGGAATGGAAATAATTTCGGAAAATGAGAATGAGGTCATTGTTCGAGCTTATAGCGGGGAGGCTTGGTCTAAGTTAGTTTATTTCACTATTGAAAATGATTTATATGGGCTAGAAAACACTTTTTATATCCCTGGGACAGTTGGGGCAGCGCCAATGCAAAATGTTGGGGCTTATGGCGCGGAAGTAAAAGATAATTTTTATGCTTTAGGGGCAATTGATGTTAATAGCGGGGAACTTAAAATTTTTGGTTTGAAGGATTGTCAATTTGCTTACCGTGACAGTATTTTTAAAAAAGACTTAAAGGGTAAATATTTTATTCTTTGGGTGGAATTTAAGCTTAGTCGTAGCAGAGAGTTAAATTTAAATTATCCCGATGTTCAGCGAGTCTTGGAGGAGAGAGGAATTAAGGAGCCGAGCTTGAAGGAATTAACTGAAATTATTAGAGAAATTCGTGACAGTAAATTACCTAATCCGGCAGTCATAGCTAATGCCGGTTCATTTTTTAAAAACCCAATAATTAGCGAGGAGCATTTTGATGCTTTGAAAGAAAAATTTCCTGATATTAAAAATTTCCCAGACGAGAAGGGAATTAAGATTCCGGCCGGTTGGCTGATAGAACAATGCGGTTTTAAGGGCAAAAATTTTGGTCCAGTCGGGGTTTACGAAAAACAGGCCTTGATAATTGTAAATCACGGTGGAGCTAAACAGGAGGATGTTTTAAATTTAGTTAAGGAAATAAAGCGAGGGGTTAAAAATAGTTTTGATATTGATTTAGAGGAAGAGGTTAATGTATTATAAATTAATAATATAAAAATATGTTCACCAAACCATTCCAACAACTCTCTAAGCACGATGCCAACATCGCCGGAGGTAAAGGTGCCTCTCTAGGAGAAATGATAACCTCTGGTATACCAGTGCCCGATGGTTTTGTAGTATTATCCACTACTTTTGATAAATTCCTAGAAATAACCGACATTAGTATTGAAATAGAAGCCATATTGAATAAAGTTAATCATAATGAAGTTCATACCGTAGAAAATGCTTCTAAACAAATCCAGTCCCTAATACTCAACGCTAAGATGCCCAAAGACATAGCCAAAGAGATAAAAACAGAATTTAGTAAGTTAAATTGTAAATATGTAGCTGTTAGATCCAGTGCTACCGCCGAAGATTCTGCCTCTGCCGCCTGGGCTGGTCAATTAGATAGTTTTCTAAATACTACAGAGGAAACATTATTAGAGAATGTTCAAAGATGTTTTGCTTCGCTCTTTACCCCTAGAGCGATTTTTTATAGATTCGAGAAAGAATTACATAATCAAATCATATCAGTGGCTGTAGTTGTTCAAAGAATGGTTAATTCAAAGGTCTCCGGTATTGCTTTTTCAGTTCATCCCGTAACTGAAGACAGAAATCAAATAATCATTGAAGCTGGATTTGGATTAGGAGAAGCCATAGTATCTGGTCAAATTACTCCTGATTCTTATGTTGTTACTAAAGACGACCTCAGTATTTTAGATAAAAATGTTTATACCCAAGAAAGAGGAATATTTAGAGATGATAAAAAGGGAGGTAATGAATGGAGAAATATCCCAAAAGCCACAGCCAAAGAACAATGTCTATCAGATAAACAAATAATTGAATTATCAAGCCTTATTATTAAAATCGAAAACCACTATAATTTCCCTTGTGATATTGAATGGGCCATGGAGGATGACATCTTCTACATAGTCCAAAGTAGGCCGATTACGACTCTCAAAATAAATATTGCAAAGGATAGTGATAGCTCATTAAATATTATAGATTATTTAAGTTCAATAAAATGGCATTATATACACAAAAGATACAGAACACCCTTTTATTTTTATTTACTTTGGGAGGGGGCATCAAAGCATCATAATAATTTTTTTGATTTTCCCTATGAAATAAAAAGAATACTTAATTTGGATAATGATTTGATGTTTGCTAAGGAGGACTGGAGTGAATTAAAAAAAATAGCCGAAGCAAAAATAGCCGAAGATGAAGATATATTATTAAAGACAATTAAAAATGGATACGAAATAGATAAGAATATAAAATTATTTGCTTCTAAAATAAATAATAATACCTTTAACAAAAGTACGAATAAAGAATTGTTAGTTTTTTTTCAAAAATATTTAGACCTCTCTTTAAGGGCCGCCTCTCACATGGTTTTCCCTCTTTTATTAGAAAATTTTTTAGAGAGTAAAATTAAATCCAGTTTAAGTATGTTTTTTAAAAATAGTGAAATTAGTAAAGCTGAGCAGTTATTTACTACGTCTATTAAAAGTAGTTCGGTTCAAGAAGAGGAATTGTGCTTGTTAAAGTTGTGTATTAACAAGAAAAATAATAAATTATTACAAAAAGATATTTTAAAGCATGTTAATAAATACAAATGGTTAAAAAATGTTTCAATGAATAATGAATATTATACAAAGGAAGAGGTCTTAAGTAGAATAAATGAGAATTTACTAGATAACCCAGAAGAAAAAATAAAAAAAATTATAGATTCAAAAAAAATATTTCTAAAAGACTTGAATAGCTTTAAAAGAAGAATAAAAGATAAAAAAATAATAAAATATATAGAAACTTTGCAGGAGGCAATCTTTTTTAGGAGCTGGAGAACTGAAAAAATGTATGAGAACATCTCTCTTTTTGGTGGATTAATGGAAGAGGTTTCTGTTAGAATAGGTATCTATGATTTTAATGATTTTTTCTTTTTGTGTCCTAACGAGATTATTGAATTATTAATTAAAGACGAAAAAGCCAACATGGACATAATTGAGAGTAGAAAAAAAAGGGTTGTTATGTATGCTAATGGTGTTGAGACTAATATTTTTTCTGGTGATTTTGTTTTTGAGGCAAAAAATAAAATAAAATTTATTGATGAGGATTTGAATAAAAAAGATTTTTTTTCTGGTCAAAAAGCTTATCCGGGTAAAGTGATCGGGGAGGTTTGTGTTATAAGGGATGGGAAAGATTTTGATAATTTTATTGATGGGAAAATTCTTGTTTGTCATTCTACAACTCCAGATTATTTACAAATCATAAAAAGGTCCTCGGCAATAGTCACTGAAAAGAGCGACGTTTTGAGCCATGCTTCAATTGTTTCTAGAGAATTCAAAAAACCCTGTATTATTGGAACAAAGATAGCTACTCAAGTCCTAGAAGACGGCAACGAGGTAGAAGTTGATGCTGACAATGGAGTGGTGAGAATATTAAATAAAAAGAGCGATGATAAATTGAAGTTATATAATGAGTTCATAAAATCTTTAGAAGGTCACGAGATGTTTACTTTTTCAGGACCTTATTCTAATTTGGCTATAGCTGGTACAGCTTGGTCAAATAATAAGTATTTAAAAAAATATTTTACGGAATCAAAAACCTTTAATGTTCTTAGTTTAATCAAGGGAAAAGAAACATTGGGATCAATAAATAATCATTTTTATAGACAGTATGCAGTCGAATACTTAAAAAAAGCTGTTGATAATAAGGTGAGTTTAGAAGAGATTGAGCACAATTATAATTTTCTAGACAAAAGGATAGATAATTTTTATAAGAAAGAAATCGCTAATCCGGTTCAGACTGTTAAAGAAGCTTATGATCTAATAGTTAACTTAATCATGGCTACTGTTTATATAGAGCTTTTTGATAGGAATGTAGTAGAAGAAGTTCTAAACAAAAAAATAAATGACAGTATCTGGAACAAGGTCGCCAATCCTGACTTTGAGCATTTTGAGGAGAGATGGAGTCGTTTAATAAAAAAATCAAAATCACATCAAGAGGTTGATTTTGTTTTTATGGATTATTATTTTCTCCCATCAGAAAAAGAATTAGAAAAAAGATGGAAACAGGAAAAGAAAAAGAATATAAAAGAAAAAAATAATAAAGGCTTTTTGATGAATGATGAACCATGGATGCGGTTTACTCAATTCGCCATTAAGCTTCGTGATATTAGAAAAGATCCTATTGCTAAATTGCAAACATTAATTTGTAAATCAGCCAGAATGTTATACCCAGGGGTAGATGATAGTTTATTAGCTCATATTAGTTGCTTGGAAATTATTGATAATAAATTACCTGATGTGCAAGAGCTCATAAAAAGAAGAGATAATGGTTATGTTTTATTGGTTAGAGGAAACGACACCTATGAGTATGATTATGATTCTTATCATGAAATTAAAAAGTTAATTAATAAGGTTGATGATGATATTGCTGTTATCCAAGGAACTCCAGCTTCTCCAGGAGTTTATAGAGGTGTTGTTAAAATTATTTTAGATCCTAATAATAGTAAAAATTTTAAAAAAGGTGATATTTTAGTTACTGGTATGACTAGACCAGATTTTGTGCCACTTATGAAAAGGGCAGGGGCAATAGTTACGGCTGAGGGGGGAGTAACTTGTCATGCGGCTATTGTCTCTAGAGAATTAGGAGTTCCATGTGTTATTGGAACCAAAATAGCGGTCAAGGTTTTAAAAGACGGCGATGAGGTAGAAGTTGATGCCGATAATGGGGTAGTGAGGATACTAAAGAAAGCTGATGAAATTAGTACTGATACAAGAGAAGCTAGCAATATTAATTTCTTAAACAAGAAAGAACTATTAAATTTTCTAACGAATAATGAGTTTGATGTTCAATCAGCTAAAGCATCTTTCTTTATGTGTGATCTTGTTTTTTCTATTTATGCTCGATTTATAAAAACCAATATCGGGGATTTTCCGGTTTTATCTTATTTGGATAGCAATAACCAATTTAGGGAAATTATTTCTAAAAATGATATTTTAAAGATAGGTGAATATCTTTATTCTAGATTTGAAAAGGGCGGAATTGCTGAGATAAAAAAAATGATAAGGAATCAAATCGAGATAGAGGAGATTCTGGATTCTTTTAAAAACCAAAAAGGGATTGATATTAAAGTTTATAGTGATTTCATAAATAAATTTAAAAAATGGTGGGAATACGCGTTACTTCTAGAAGACAAAGGACAGTTTTCTTATCAAAAAATAGAGGAGCTATTATTAGAAAGATTGGGAGAGGAAAAAACCAAGAAAATAATGGGTGATATTTTTTGTTCTTCCAGTATTTCTGTTTTTTCGGAAGAGAGAATTCATTTTTACAATATTTGTCTCCGTGTTTTTAAAAACTCAGAAATAAAAGAAAAAATATTAAAAAACAAACCCAGGGATTTAGAGAACTCTTTATTAAAAAAATGGTACCACGAATATAATGAAAAATATTTTTATTTTAAGACCGATTTCTACGAGAGAAAGGAAATAACTTTCAATGATTTTATAAAGGACCTAAAAAATGAAATAATTTCAGGCGATGCAAGCGCGATCTCTAATAAAATAAAGGCTATCAAGAAAGAGTTCGTTATTATGAAAAATAAAATGAAATTGGCCAGGTTAGAGCTAAGCAAAGAAGAATTAGAAGTATCTGATTACATAAACCAATTGATTAATTGGTCAGACAGAAGGAAGATTGGGATGATGAAGACATTGTATTATTTACTTGGGTTTTTAAAAGAAATATCTATTGAAAAAAAGATAGAGTATGGTGAGTTGATTTTATGCAGTAGTGACGAAGTGTTCCGCTTGCTAGAAACAGGCAGTTTACCTAAGTCAAAAATAAGGGGAGATTTGTTCGGATGTTATTATGGAGACGATTCTAAATTTTTTTTTGGTGATGAAGCTCTAGAAGTTTTTAGTCTAGTCAATTTTGGGACAAAAAATATTGTTGGTCAAGTTGCCTCAAGAGGAGGGGGCGGGGTTTTTAGAGGTGTGGTTAGGGTGATAAATGATCCTTTTCGTCAAAAATTTAATAAAGATGATATTCTAGTAACAACAATGACTAGAATTGATTTTGTTCCAATCATGGGAATTGCTAAGGCGATTATAACTGATGAGGGTGGGGTAACTAGTCATGCCGCCATAGTCTCACGAGAGCTGGGCAAACCTTGTATCATTGGCACGAAAATTGCCACTCAAGTTTTGCAAGACGGCGACGAGGTTGATCTTGATGCTGATAATGGCGTGGTGAAAGTATTAAAAAGAAAATAATTTAAATTTAATTTATAGTTTTATGAAAAATATTGAATCAATCAGACATGGAGACAGAGTCATGGGAGAGGACGGCTCTTACGGCGAAGCTTTGTCTGCAGTGGGCAGGGAAAACGCTAAAAAGAAATCTTTGGATTATTATAAAGAGATAAAAGAATCGCCAGAGGGGACCGTGTTCTTTATGGTTACTTCTAATATAGAAAGAGCAATTGATACCAGATCAGCTATAGAGGAGGGGATAGAGGCGTTAATTAAAGAAGAAGATAATATAGAAGTAATATTAGTTAAAGATGTAGAAAAAGTAGAATTAGCTAAGAAAAACGAAGAAAGCAAGTATGTTGTCAAAGATTCTTATCCCAACTCTTTATTGGGCCTAGGGGCATTTAAGGAGGATAATCATGATCTTCTTCTGTTTCATAAGCTAACTAAAAAATATAAGAATAATAGCGTATTAGCTTTAAAAACATGGATTACTAAAAAAGATGAGGTTGATGACTTAAAAAACGAAATTGTAGGAGAGGTTAGTGATGTTGATATCGAAAAAATTAAACCATCTGATTTTAATTTTAGCCCAGAAGACTTTATTTTGTCTTATTTCAAATTTTTAAAAAGAATATCAGAAATAGCTGACAAGCATTTTCCTGGTAGACCTTGGAAATGTTTACAGGTTGGACATGATGTTCAATTAGACTTTTCTGCTATGTTTTTATTAGAAGGAGAAATTTCTTTAAAGGCCTTTGAAAAAATAAAAAAATTAAGAAATTTTTTAGAGTCATCCCAAATCGATATTCATGACGGTAAAATGATTTTCAAATATCGTGATCTAGAGAAAGAGATTGAAGTTGGATTTGGTGAGTTAATAGAAAATTTAAAGGAGGCTTCTAAAAAAAGAAAACAAGAATGGAACAAAAATAGATAAATATGATAATTCAAAAAAAACCTATAAATATTAATATTAACTCTATTGAAAAATTTTGGGAAAGAGAATATTGTGTCTTTACAATATCTTCTTATGAGTTAAGTATCAAAAATATTTTGAAATATGGGGGTGCTTTTTTTGATTTTGCAATTTATGTTTTTAAAAATCAAAAACTTAGCCATTATAGAGATCCTTTAGTTCAAAATAAGATGAATGAAACTATTTCGGAGAGAATGGTAAAAGATAAGAAATTCAGGGAAAATGCCTTAAGGAGTTATATCGATGCGGGGGAGTTTTTGGAAAAGGCTTTTAAGCAAATTGAAAAAAGCAAAAAAATATCCTCTGGTTTTATAAAAAAATATTGTCAATTTTTTGGTGATTTATCCGCGGGAACTTTATTAGTCCAAAGATGCCCAGATTATTTGGTTAATAAAAAAGAGCATAAAAAATTATTAGATAGATTGATTAATTTAAGGAAAAGATTTGAATATATATTTGGTGGAGTTTACGAAAAACATTTAGATTTAATGTTAAAAAAAATATGTAAAGACAAAAATATCGATGATTTTAGAGATCTAAAGTATTTGAATGTTTCTGAGCTTTTAGATTATAATAATTTTGGTAAATTGCCAAAGGATTTAATAGATAGAAAAAAAATAACTATTATTTTAGTTTCATTAAAAAAAGATTATAAGTTTTTATTATTTTCTGGAGAAAATGCTCAAAAAATTTTTAATAAAATAAAAAGAATTGAGCAAAAAATAAAAAGCAAGAAAACCATTGAAGATGGGCAAAATTTGATAAAGGGTCTACCTGTGTATAATGGAAGGGTTAAAGGGAGTGTGTAAGTTATTAAAAACTTCAATAGCTTAAATAAGTTCAAAAAAGGTAATATTTTAGTTGTTCCATCAACTCTTCCAAAATATGAAAATTATTATCATAAAGCTTTGGCAATAATTGCCGATGAAGGTGGTATTTTATCTCACATAGCCATATTTTGTAGGGAATTTAAAAAGGTAGGAATGGCTGGCACCAAGATAGCCACCAAAGTCCTAAAAGACGGCGACGAGGTCGAAGTTGACGCTGATAATGGCGTGGTGAGAATTATAAAAAGGAAAAATTAAAATTATGTCTAAAAAAATAATTAAAAAAGTTCTGCTAGAATTAAAAAATATTTGCCCCCTTTATTTTAATAATGTATAATAGAGCTATTAAATATTAACAGCTCCATATAATAACATAAACAAATGACCACCAAAGAAATACGCCAAAAATACTTACAATTCTTTGCGGAAAAACAGCATCAAGTGATTTCCAGTGCTTCTTTAATTCCCGAAAACGACCCCAGCTTACTCTTTGTAAATTCTGGGATGTCGCCTTTGGTCCCATATTTATTAGGTGAAGATCATCCGGCCGGCGTTAGATTGGCTAATAGCCAAAAATGCTTTCGCTCTGAAGATATTGACGAAGTTGGTGATGGTCGTCATAACACTTTCTTTGAAATGTTGGGTAATTGGAGCTTGGGCGATTACTTTAAAGAAGAACAACTTAATTGGTGGTTTGAATTTATGATTGATGTTCTAAAATTGGACATTAATAAAATTTATCAAACTGTTTATGTTGGAGACGGAAAAAATATTCCCAAGGACAATGAATCAATAGAAATCTTAAAAAATATTTATAAAAAATATGGTTTAGAGATCCAAGAAGGCCCAGAAACTACTGAAAAAGGGGATAGGGGCCCAGAAAAAGAAATCGATTTTTCAACTCAAAGAATTTTTGCTTATCGTGATAAAAATTGGTGGCAAAGAGGCGACGCTGTAGGAGAACTAGGTGGGCCAGATAGTGAAACTTTTTATGACACCGGAAAACAACATGATCCAAAATTTGGAGAGTATTGTCATTTAAATTGTGATTGTGGTCGTTTTGTAGAAATTGGCAATTCGGTTTTTATGCAATACCAAAAAACAGCCAATGGTTGGGAGGAGCTAAAAAACAAAAATGTTGATTTCGGTGGGGGACTGGAAAGATTGGTAATGGCAGTTAATAATTTCAATAATATTTTTGAGATTGATTCCCTAAATAATGTTGTTAAAAAAATTGAAGAATTATCCGGTAAAAAATATGAAGATAATAAAAAACATTTTGAAATAATCTCTGATCATATTAAATCATCCACCTTTCTTTTAGGTGATGATAAAAAATTAAGCCCCTCTAACACTGATCAAGGATATATTATTAGAAGGTTAATTCGTCGGGCCCTGCGTTCAGCTCGTCAATTGGGAGTAACTCAGGCTGGTTTTATTTCCGAGACTTCTAAAATTATCATTGATTTTTATAAAGAAGATTATAAGGAGCTACAAAGAAATACTGACTTTATTATAAAATCAACACAAGAAGAAGAGGATAAGTTTAGCAAAACTATTGAAAAAGGGGAGAGAGTTTTGAGTTTAATTGCTGAAAGAGGTGAAGTGATTAATGGCGAGACGGCTTTTAATTTATTCCAAAGCCATGGCTATCCGTTGGAGATGACTCAAGAAATAATTGCCGAAAAAAATATTAAACTTTCAAATGATTTTCTAAGTGAATATCAATTAGCGATGACAAAGCACCAAGAATTATCAAAAACTGCCAGCGCCGGAAAATTTAAAGGTGGATTAGCCGATCAAAGTGAGGCTACAACCAAATTACACACCGCCTCTCATTTATTATTAGAAGCTCTAAGAAAAGTTTTAGGGCCTCATGTTGAGCAGAGGGGGAGCAACATCACAGCCGAGCGCTTAAGATTTGATTTTTCTCATGGCGAGAAAATGACTGATGAACAAAAAAAAGAAGTTGAAGATATTGTTAACTCAGCTATTTCTAAAAAATATCAAGTTAAATATGAGGAAATGACCGTAGAGGAGGCTAAAAAGATTGGAGCCACCGGAGTTTTTGAAGCTCGTTACGGTGAAAAAGTTAAAGTTTATATTATTGGTGATTTTTCATCTTTAAGTCGAGATATTTTTTCTAGAGAAATTTGCGGTGGTCCTCATGTTGATAATTTGGCTGATTTGGGCGATTTTAAGATACAAAAAGAGGAAAGTTCTAGTGCTGGAGTTAGGCGAATTAAGGCTATTTTAAGCTCTCTTGACAATATTAGTAAATAAATATATAATTACTCTATAAATATTGCGTAAATATTTATTTTTGTATTTTTTAGAATTTTGATAAAGATTTTCTTTATCAAAGTTTTTTGTGTTAATGAATAATAATGACAACCCAACAATGGATTCTAAAGACTTTATCGAATTAAGAGGTGAAGTTTTGGAGTTGATGCCAGCGGCTAGTTTCAAGATCAAATTAGAAAATGGTCATGAAATTTTAGGTCATTTGTCTGGTAAAATGCGGATGAATAAAATTAGACTTCTTCCCGGAGATAAGGTTAAGGTTCAAATGAGTCCTTATGACCTAAGCAAGGGAAGAGTGACTTTCCGCTTGTAGAATTTTTTATTAATTTAAAAAGCAGTTGAAATCTGATTTTTTACTGTTTTGTATATATTGCTTATGAAGGTTAGAGCTAGCGCCAAGAAAATTTGTAAAGATTGTAAAATAGTTCGTCGCAAGGGACGAGTTTATGTTATCTGCAAAACCCCGAAACACAAGCAACGTCAGGGTTAATTGATTTATTATTAAACTTATTAAGAATAAAAATTATGATAGTAAGAATAGCTGGAATAAATATTCCTACCGACAAAAGAGTTGTGATCGCCCTGACTTATGTTTATGGAGTCGGCCCAAAATTTTCTAAAGATATTTTAATTAGTGCTAAAATAGACCCAAACACTAGAGTCAAGGACTTAAAAGAATCAGAAATCAATACTTTGCGTGATATAATAGAGAAAAAGTATATTACCGAAGGTGATTTGCGTCGCGAAGTCGCTAGTAATATTAAGCGCTTAAAAGAAGTTGGTTCTCGCAAAGGGACTTGCCACACCAAGAAATTACCAGTTCACGGTCAAAGAACTAAAACTAATAGTCGAACTGTTCGTGGAAACAGAAGAACAACCTTAGGATCAGGAAAAAACAAGGCTGGTAGTCAAAAGACTTAATTTAAAATTAATATATAATATTTTATAAATATGAGTGAAGAAAAAAAAGATCAAGACAATAAGGATTTGCCGGAAAAGGTAGAAAAAGAAGTTTCCAGCGAAAAAAAGTCTGAAGGAAAAAAAGCAGAAGAAAATATTACAGTCGGTGATTTTGATTCAGTCGACGATGATTTATTTTCTGATGATGAAGTAAAGAGTGAAAACAAAAATGAAGTTGAGGATTTACCGGAGGAAATAAAACAAAAATTAGAGAAAAATAAACAAGCTCGAAGCAAAAAGAAGTTAATCAAAAAAAGAAAGAAAAAGGATATCGTTAAGGTTAAATCAGGACATGTTTATATCAATGCTACTTATAACAACACTATAGTTTCCTTAACTGATAAAAGTGGTAATGTTATTTCTTGGGCTAGTGCGGGAGTAGCCGGTTTTAAGGGGGCTAAAAAGGCCACACCTTATGCTGCTCAGATTATAGTTAAAATTGCGGCATTAAAGGCCAGGGAAGAATATGGCCTAGAAGAGGTTAAGGTTTATGTGGCTGGAGTTGGAACTGGTAGAGAAGCTGCTGTTAGAGCTTTAAATGCCAATGGTTTAGAAATTGTTAGCATTAAAGATATCACTGCCGTTCCTCATAATGGATGTCGACCTAAAAAACCACGTCGAGTTTAATATAATCTATTAATAATTATAAATATGGGAAAAAATTTAGATGCAAAATGCAAGCAATGTCGTCGAATCGGAGAAAAGCTTTTTCTTAAAGGAGAGAGGTGTTTTTCTGCTAAGTGCGCCATGGTTAAAAGAAATTATGCTCCAGGTCCTCATGGCCCTAAAGGTAAAAAAAGATTAAGCGATTACGGCTTACAACTAAACGAAAAACAAAAAGCTCGTAAGTCTTATGGTTTAAATGAAAGTCAATTTAGAATATCTTTTGCTAAGGTTCAGAAAAAGGGTGGTGATGTTGGTTCAAATTTTCTTAGATATCTTGAAATGCGCTTGGACAATGTTATTTATCGTTCTGGACTAGCCTCTTCTCGATCCCAGGCCAGACAATTAGTGAATCACGGACATTTTATGGTTAATGACAGAAAAGTTAATATCCCTTCTTATCAAGTAAAAATAGGCCAGGTTATTAGAGTTAAAAAGACCTCTAAAAATGATAAACATTTTAGAGACCTTCCAGAAAAACTAAAAAGTTTAGCGGCCGATCAAAAAAGTTGGTTAGCATTGGATGTTAAAGATTTGTCAGTTAAGGTTTTGCATGAACCTCGAGCCCAAGATTTGCCATTAAATATAAAAACTCATATGATTATTGAGTTTTACTCTAAATAAAGTTAAATATTTTTTAAAGAATATTTAAATATTAATAAAAAAAATATGGAAAAAATTGCCTTACCTAAAAAAATTGAATTTAAAAACAATGGAAGCGCTAATGAGGAATTAGTTATTATTGAGCCTTTGTTTCCAGGGTACGGGAATACTATTGGTAATTCTTTGCGTCGAGTTTTGCTTTCATCTTTATCAGGATCAGCTGTAATTGGGGCGAAGATTAAGGGGGCTAAACATGAGTTTATGGCCTTAACCGGGATTAAAGAAGATGTGGTCGATATTATTTTGAACTTAAAACAACTTCGCTTAAAAATATTAAATGATAGCGATGATATTATTAAGTTAGAATTAAATACCCAAGGTAAGAAGCAGGTTACTGCCAAAGATATTAAAAAGAATAGTCAGGTTCAGATAATTAATGAGGACCTGGTTTTAGCAACTATAACAGACTCTACTGGTAACTTAGCTATGGAAATTTATGTAACTAATGGCCGGGGCTATGTTTTAGCCGAAAAGAATAAAAAAGAAATTAAAGAGGTTGATTATATTGATATTGATTCTATTTTTTCTCCAGTAGTTGGAGTTAGTTATAAAGTTGAAAATGTTCGTGTTGGTAAAATGACTAATTGGGATAAATTGATTTTAGATATTAAAACCGATGGCTCAATTTCAGTTAAAGAAGCTTTCGAGAGTTCAGTTAAAATTCTTATTGAGCAATTTAATTCCTTAATTGGTATCACTGAATCCTCTAGCACTTCAGATGAATCAGAAGAGGTGATAGTAGAGGAAGTAGAAGAAGTGAAGGAAGAAAAGCCCAAGAAAAGCAGCTCTAAATCAAAAGCTAAGAAAGATAAAGAATAATTTAATTTAATTAATATTATGAGACATAAGAATAAGGTAAAAACTTTAGATCGAACCAAGGAAGCTAGGGAGTTAATGTTGAGAAATCTAGCCTCTAGTATTATTATTTACGAAAAAGTAAAAACTTCTGAAGCTAAGGCTAAGGCGGTTAAACCGATGTTAGAAAAAATTATTACAACCGCTAAAAAAGGGGATTTAGCTTCTAGGAGAAATTTGTTAAAGGTTTTATTGCAACCCCAAGCTATAAAAAAAGCAATGGAGGTTCTAGGTGATAGATATAAAGAGAGACCGGGTGGCTATTGTCGTATTATTAAGATTGGCCCTAGGCAGGGAGACGGAGCTAAAATGGTCCAGATTGAATTAGTTTAATTTTTTAATAATAAAGAATATAAATATGAAAAATATTGAAAGAAAACTACATAAAATTGATGCTGAGGGACAAACAATTGGACGTTTAGCAACTCAGGTTGCCACTATTTTACGTGGTAAAAATAAACCCGAATTTCAGCCCCACTTAGATTTAGGTGATATTGTCGAGGTTATTAATATTAATAAAGTTAAATTTACTGGTAAAAAAATAGATCAAAAAAAATATTATAGCTATTCTGGTTACCAAGGTGGTCTAAAGGAAAAAAAGATGAAAGACGTTTTTGCCAAGGATCCGGGAGATGTTTTAAAGAGAGCTGTTAGAGAGATGTTGCCTCCTACCAGATTAAGAAAAGATATTTTAAAAAGATTAATTATTAGATAATAATTAAATAATTTATTTATTAATTATTTGATTAAATTAAATAAAATGAGCGAAACTAAAAAATCTACTAAAACTACTAAAGATTCTAAGACTGCTGAAAAAAAAGAGGTTAAGAAGGTGGTTGAAAAGAAAGAGACTACAGCTAAGGATTCTACCAAGAAAATGTTTTCTGGTAAATACATTCAGGCTATTGGAAGGAGAAAAACTTCTGTGGCTCAGGTTAGATTGTATGAGAAGGGATCTGGTGATTTAGTTGTTAATGATTTAAAGGGATTAGAGTATTTTAAAAAAGAAGATAATATTAATATTGCCCTGCAACCCTTAAAAGCTGTTTCTAAAATCAAAGACTTCGATATTTCTGTTATTGTTAAGGGTGGCGGTATTTTAGGACAATTAGACGCTGTTAGGCATGGTATCGCTCGGGCTCTTATTAAGATAGATCCAGAATTAAAGTCAATTTTAAAAACTAGTGGCTATGTTACTAGAGACCCCAGAAAAAAAGAGAGAAAAAAACCTGGTCTCAAAAAAGCTCGCAAGGCGCCACAATGGTCAAAACGTTAATACTCATATACACAAAAATAAAGCGCTACGGCGCTTTATTGTTTATGTGCTAATTATAAAAAAATGAAAATAGCTGTAGCCTTCATTACCTATAATCAGGCCTCTCTACAATATTTGCCTTATTTTTTGCCGAGCTTGAATCGGGCCATTGAGGTTGCCAAATCTAATTTTGGCGATGAAGTAAATTTTTCAGTTTTTTCTTTTGATAATAGCGATGAACCCTTTGTTGATAATAAAAAAATATTATTAGATTTTTTTGATAAAAATAATATAGAAAATAAAATATGGTCAGGGCAGGGGAATCTGGGTTTCGCTAAGTCTTATAATATAATGTTTAACTATTCTTTGGAAAATGGATTTGATAAAATTATTATGATAAATCCAGATGTCTTATTAGATGAATTTTTTCTTGAAAGATTTATTTCTAAGTTTAAAGAATATCCCGATGTTGCTGTTTTATCTCCTTTAATTTTTTATTGGGATTTTGAAGATAATAAAAAAACAAATATTATCGATAGCTGTGGCCTGGGGTTAACTAAGGGTCATTATTTTTTTGATAGAGGCCAGGGTAAAGTTTTTAATGAAAATATTTTTAAAGAGGAAAAGGTTTTTGGATTTACTGGAGCTGGAGCAGCTCTAGATCTGAAAAAAATTTCTCGAGTAGCCTATGGGAGAGAGGATGGCTATTTAGAATTCTTCGATGAATTAATGTTTATGTATAAAGAGGATGTAGAGCTTTCTTATCGCTTGCAGTTGGCTGAGATGAAAATATTATTCGTTCCAGAAATAAAAATGTATCATCACAGAACCTTATCTTCTCTGGGTGGCAAAATTAAAGCTATTTTACTCAAGCCCAGTCTTGACCTGGGCCGAAGTAGGTCGTTTTTAAACCAATTGATAGTATTTTATAAAATAGAAGATTTGCCCTTTTCTTGTAAAGTTAAATTTTTTACAAGGGTTAGGTATTTTTCGCTTATTGTTTATGGTTATTTTTTCCAAAATAAACAGTTAATAAAATTTAGGCTATTGAGACCCAATATAGAAAGAAAATCCCTGTATTTAAAGGATAATATGACTGGGGCAGCTAGAATAGAGGGTTTTATGAGTAGGTCTTGACTTATTATTTAATTTATGTTTTAATATAGGTAGTTATATTTAATTTTTATATATGGAAAATTTACTAAAAACCTTGTTAAAGGAGAAAAAAGAAGCGGAGTTAATCAGACTAAATGCTGTTGATATTGTAAATAGCATCTTAGATGAATTACAAGATCGTGAGAGGGATGTTATATCTCGTCGTTTTGCATTAGGAAGAGATAATTATCAAACCTTAGAAGAAATTGGCCGAACTTATAATCTAACCAGAGAAAGGGTTCGCCAAATTGAAAGAGCCAGTTTAAAGAAAATTAAAAGCATTAACGACCTGGATAAACGTCTAGAATCAGTTCGCGAGGTTGTTAGTAAGCTGTTGGACGAGCATGGTGGAATCATGGAAAAGAATTTTATGTTAGACATCTTGACAGTTATGACCGTTAAGATCGAGCAAGATGGAGGTTCTTTGGACAGAGAGTCTTATAAAAATTATTTAGAATTTCTTTTATCAGAGTTATTAGATGATCATATCCAAAAAGTTAATAAATCTAATAAATTTTCGCCCTTTTTCAAGTTAAAAAATCAAACAGTTGATTATTTTGATAATATTGTTGATGAGCTTAAGAGCAAGCTAGACGGAGCTAAAAAGGTTTTAGAGTTTGAAGAGTTGGTTAATGTCTTGAAAAATTTAAAATCATTTTCTTTGCATAGCGATAAGATTGTTAAGGATAAAAGTGACCTAGATTTAAAAGCGATATTCAAAGATGATGTTTTTCCAGAATGGGCCGATATAATTAATAAAAATAAGCCATTCTATTCTTTTATGCAAGCAGTTAAGGATGTTAATCCTAATAAGTTTGGATTTTGGGGGCACGATGATTGGTCTGAAATTAAGCCTAAAAGAATAGCCGACAAGATATTTCTGGTTTTAAAAAATGAAAAAAAACCACTTCATTTTACTGATATAACCACCAAAATAAATGAAGTTGGTTTTGACAAGAAGAAAGTCAGTAGTGGCTCGGTCCATAATGAGCTAATTTTAGATGATAGATATGTGTTGACCGACAGAGGTGTTTATGGTTTAAAAGATTGGAGCATGGCTAGTTAAAAAATAAACAATATTATTTTACAAAACAAAGACTATCAGAATGGTCTTTGTTTTTTTGTTGCTTATTGGTTTTTTAAAATAAATATGCTAAAATGTAGAAAGCTAATAATTATTTATTTTTTATGGAAATAGTAGTTGATTTTGCCCCTATTCAAGCTTTTTTTGCTCTGCCTCCAGATGTAATGCTTTGGCGTTTTATGGCCTATTTCGGTTGGATTATTTTTGGTATTATGTTTTTATGGGCTGCTAGTATTTTATGGCTCAAAAGTGTAAAGAGGAAGTGGGGGAAGGATATAAAATTTATTTTACTGGCCATTGACATTCCTCGAGGAAATATGCAATCACCTCAGGCAGTGGAGAATCTATTTACTTATTTTGGTGGAGCTCATTCTACTCAGAATTTTTTTGAAAAATGGTTTCTAGGCGAGTATCAACTATCTTTTAGTTTTGAAATAGTTAGTCTGGATGGTTATACACAATTTTTAATTAGAACTCCAGAAAAGTTTAGGAGCTTGGTCGAGTCAGCAGTTTATTCTCAATATCCTGAGGCTGAAATTGTGGAAGTTGATGATTATTGCGATGGCTTTCCTAGAAAATTCCCTGACGATGATTATGATGTTTGGGGCGCAGAATTCATTCCCTCTGCTCATTATATGTATCCTATAAAAACTTATCAGGAGTTTGAGCACCGTTTAGGGGACGAGGAGTTTACTTTTAGGGATCCCATGGCTGAGTTAATGGAGTTGTGCAGTAGTTTGCGTCAGGGTGAGAATTTATTATATCAGATTATAGTTATTCCTACTGGCTTTGATTGGGTTGACGATGGCAAAGGCGAAATTGATAAGATTTTAGGTAAAAAACCAGAGACAACCTTTTTAAACAAAGTGATAGATGGCTTTATTAATATTATGGGAGAGCTGAGCGAGATGGTTTATTCTATTTGGGGCGATATTGATAGTGATAAGGAAAAAGATGATTTTAAAAAGTTATCCATGATGGAACTTACCCCTAAGCAAAAAAAGAAAATAGAGGCCATTGAGAATAAGTCTGCAAAATTAGCATTTTTATGCAAGGTCAGAGTGGTTTATTTATCCAAAAAAGAGGTTATGAATAAGGCTAAAGTGGTTAACGGATTTATTGGCTACATTAAACAGTTTTCCGCTCTAGATTTAAATGGACTTAAGCCAGACTTAAAGCTAACCGCAACTAAGGTTTCTTATTTTAATAAAGGGCCAAGATTGATAGCTAGAAAAAATAATATTATGAATAATTATATAGACAGAAACGATTGGGCTGGTCGAACTGCCTTTTTGTTAAATATCGAAGAATTGGCGACATTATGGCATTTTCCAGTGGAATCAGTATCTAATGCCCCCTTGGTCCAAAAGACCCCGGCTAAAAAATATAAACCACCGGTCAATTTGGCCTTTGAGGATGATGTTAGCGACTCAGATTCTTTAGAGGATGATTTATTTAAAGAAGATCTCATCACTAAAAATAAGAAAGGGAAAGATAATAATAATAGCGAAGATGTTGAAGTTGAAAAAAATAATGAAAAATAACAAAAAAAGAATAGGCATAGATGCTCGTTTTTATGGTCCTATCGGGAAAGGGCTGGGCCGGTATACTCAGGAGATCGTTGATAATATTTTAAGACTAGATGATTTTAATGAGTATGTCATTTTTTTGCGAAAGGAGAATTTCGATGAGCTGATAATTGATGATTATAAAAATGTTAAAAAGGTTTTAGCTGAAGTTCGGTGGTATACCTTAAAGGAGCAATTTTTGATGCCTTATTTTATTTGGCGTCAGAAACTAGATTTAATACATTTTCCTCATTTTAATGTTCCTTTTTTTGTCCCAACTAAATTTGTTGTTACTATCCACGATCTAATTCTAACTAAATTTAAGACTATTAGAGCTACAACTCTCCATCCCATTATTTACAGGATTAAAAACTGGGGATATCGATTGGTGATTAAAAACGCTTTAAAGAAAAGTAAGGATATTATAGCAGTTTCAGAGTTTACTAAAAATGACATAATTGAACAGTTTAAAATTGATTCAAACAAAATTTCCGTTGTGTATGAGGGTGTCTCTAATTTGTCGAAAGGGCAGGACTCTTTGTTTGTTGCTAAATTAAATAGTTCCAATGTTTTGCGGGATTATGAGATTAGGGATCCCTTTGTTCTATATGTCGGTAATGCCTATCCTCATAAAAACTTAGATTTTTTAATTACTAGTTTTTTAGATTTGCATAAAAGAAATAATAAATTAAAACTGGTTTTAGTTGGGAGGGAAGATTATTTCTACCAAGAGCTAAAGGATCTGTCTGATAGTGTTTTTGCTGATTTTCCAGAAAACCCAGTTATTTTTGCTGGCTATGTACCAGATAATAAGCTGGAAATTTTTTATAAAAAAGCTCTGGTTTATGTTTTTCCTTCCTTATATGAAGGATTTGGATTGCCACCGCTTGAAGCCATGGCTAAAGGTTGCCCAGTTTTAAGTTCTAATGCCGGTAGTATGCCTGAAATTTTGGGAGAGGCTGCTATTTATTTTAACCCAAGGGATAAGGAAGACTTTTTGAATAAAATTGAAAAAATATTTTCCGATACAAGCTTAAGGGAAAAGTTAATATCTCTTGGCCATGATCAGCAAAAAAAGTATAATTGGTGGGAATGTGCTTTTGCAACTCATAAAATTTATTTAAGTTAATTTTAATGAAAACAAAAAAGCATAAAATAAAAATATCATCTGAGCTGGAGACTTCGGGCTTTGTTTTGGATTTGAGACCGGATGACAATACTCCTGAAACTAGTGCTTATCGTCACACTCCTAAAAAATTATCTAAAAAAAATAAAATCCCATCCTTCAATCTTAAAAGGGCAGTTAAAAGCCCTTCCAGCCCTAAGAATTTCAAAAGCAATATTAAAAAATACTTGTTTTTTGAAAAAGAAATAGATAGTAATAAGGGAAGGCTATTTAAAAATATTAAAAAAACATCTATTTTTTCTTTGTTTTTTTTAATTTTTAAATTTCTTATAAATTTTGTTTGGTTTTTTGTTGACTGGTTATTAGATATTCAGTATTTCTTAGAAAAAAACATTTTTTTCTTAAAAGGAAGAGGGAGCGGCGATGCCGGAGTAAAGGGAGGTTTTAGAAAAAATCGTATTTCCATGAAGGTTCGAAGCAAGGCTATTATAACCAAGAAAAAAAGACCTTTATGGCTCTTTGTATTAATACTTTTTTTATTAGTTGTGCCTTTTAAGATTTTTAGTTATTACCAGCTTGTTGTGGAGGAAAAATTTCAAAATAGTTTATGGGGCTTATCATCTTCGGCGTTAAATGATTTTATGGTCGCGTCAGATAAAATTTCTCAGCTAGACTTAGGTTTGGCTCAGAGAAGTTTTTTTCAGGCCGGAGAAAATTTTTTATTATTAGATCAGGAGTTAAAAAAGATGGATGAATTTATGGTCGCTCTAGCATCTTTTTCTGGAGACGAAAAAGTGAGGTTGGCATCAGAGTCTAAAAAAATAGCTCAAATTGGTATACATTTGTCATCGGCTGGAGATAATTTCTCCCTGGCTATGAATAGTCTCATCCTGGCTTTTTCTGAGGGAGAAACCGATGTTTCTGGTAAGTTTTCTGACTTTGAATATTATTTTGAGAAAGTTGAAGATGACTTTAAAAATGTTAATAAATATTTAAATAAAATTAGGGACAAATCTATACCAGTTGAGTACTTGGATCAGTTTACTTCCATAAAAGAGGCCTCTGCGGTTTTAGAGAAAAACTTGTCTGATTTTAGAAAGATGCTACCAGGACTAAAAGATTTTTTAGCTATTGATAGCGATAAGAGATATTTAGTTGTTTTTCAGAATAATGCTGAAATTAGAGCTACTGGAGGATTTATTGGTAGCTATGCTTTAGTTGATTTAAAGAGGGGTAAAATAAAAAATATTGAGGTTCCTCCAGGAGGATCTTATGATACTGAAGGCGGTATGAGGGTTTTAGTAGAATCTCCTAAGCCACTTCACCTGGTTAAACCAATTTGGTATTTTTGGGATGCTAATTGGTGGCCCGATTGGAAAATGTCAGCACAGAATTTAATGTGGTTTTATGAGAGAAGCGGAGGTCCTAGCGTTGATGGAGTTATAAGTCTGACCCCAGATGTTTTAGCCGATGTGCTAAAAATTATTGGCCCGGTTGATTTAAACGAAAAATATGGAGTGGTAGTTGATTCGGAAAATTTCTGGGAAATTATTCAGGAAATAGTTGAGGTTATTGGTCAGCCAGAGGTTTATCAGGATAAAAATTTAAAAACAGATATTTTAGAAAGAGTTTCCACGACTTCGCAATCAACTACTACTGAAGTCAAAGAGGATGAGTTGGGGGAGACTGAAAATATTAAAGAGATTGAAGAGACTGAAGAGGGTGAGCAGGAAGAATTGTTTTTAAGAAATGAACCTAAACAAATAATTGGCGATTTAATTGCCGAGATTTTAGAAAAATTTTCTGGTAATTTTAGTCAGAATTTATTAATTGGGAGTTTGAAGGTAATGGAGGAAAATTTGAGTAATAAGAATATTTTACTTTATTTTGTTAATGATAAAATGCAGGCAGAGATTGAAAAGAGATCTTGGGCTGGTCGAGTTAAGGACTCACCCTTAGATTATCTATTGGTTGTAAACTCTAGTGTGGCTGGTGGAAAAACAGATTATTTTATTAAAAATAATTTTAGTCTAGAGGTTGAAATTGATGAGGCTGGTAATATTTTAAATAAATTAACTATTCAAAGAAGCCATCAGGGGGTTAGGGGAGACTTGTTCTCAGGAGCTAGAAATGTTAACTGGCTAAGAACCTATGTTCCACTGGGTAGCTCTTTAGTAAGTGCCAAAGGCTTCTCTTCTTTGGAGGATAAATATTTTAAAACCTTGGATGTGGAAACCGAAAAAAATAGCACTTTAGAGAAAACAGAGTATCGCGCTGAGATCGACCCTTTAAGCGGAACCAAAATTTACCAAGAGAATGGCAAAACAGTTTTTGCTAATTGGAATATTACTGACCCAGGAGACGATGCTGTTATCGAAATTATTTACAAGTTACCCTATAATTTTCACTCTTTATTATTGGAGGATGATTATAGTATTTTGAATAAAATTTTTCCTAAAGATCCTAGTCAAAATTATTCTCTTTTATGGCAGAAGCAACCAGGATCTAGAGACTCCTCTCTGGATGTATCATTTTCCTCTGACTTAAATCTGGATCCAGCTTGGACTTATCCCGATAACATTAGTGGTAATTTGAGGCAGATAGAGTTGAATAATATTTTGGACAAGGATAGATATTTTGTTATTATGTTAAAATAATTAAAATAATTAATAAGATCAATTTATATTATTTTTCCTAATTTTAATTTAAATTGTTTAATTAAAGAATATGAAAATCAAAAAGAGATCTAGTAAACTAGTTTTCAGAAAGCATAAAATAGAGGAGAGTTCACCAGACCCAAGCGTTGTTGTTGATGAAAAAAATAATCCTGACGAGCAACTTACTCCATCTGGGAAAAATAGGCTTTCTAAGGATGAGGTCAATGATAATTTGATGGATATTTACAGTGATGATGGTGATATGCCTGATTTCAAAACCATTAAAATTAAAAAGAAAAGAAGTTTTTGGTTCTCTATTTTTTATGCCTTTTTATTCCTAGCTATTTTAGCTGGCCTTATTTATTGGGGTTTGAATTATATGAGAAGCTCTAAGGATTTTTCTTCGGTTTTAGAGATTAATATTACTGCTCCGGAGCGCGTTGTCCTGGGAGAGGAGTTTTTTTATGAAATTGATTATAAAAATAATAGTAATTACACTTTAAATAACGTTGTCTTGGATGTTACTTATCCCGAGAACTTTATTTTATCAGAGATTTATTCCATTGAATCTTTTAGTGATGATCATCTCTGGAATATAGAAACTCTAGGTTCTAAGGTCGGTGGAAAAATAAAGATAAGGGGGATTATTATCAATCAAGAAGGGTTAAATAATTTATTATCAGTTAAGACCGGCTATGAAATTAGCGGCCTATCTTCTAGTTTTAGTAAGGAAAATTTTAATTCAATTGCAGTTAGTTCATTACCTTTTTCTATTTCTGAGGATTATTTTTATACTGTCTTGGTAGGAGAGGAATATCCTTTAAAAATAAATATAAATAATTTTAATATTGTCAATATTAATGAGTTTATTATTAGTTTTAATGATTTAGATAATATTTCTATCGAGAGTATTGATTTGGAAAAATCTAATGATAGTTTTGAAATCGAAAAAATTGATAATAATAATTTTAAAGTTAGACCGTTAAACGGTGTTAGCACTTCTTTAGAGTTTAAGTATAAGGCTAACTCTAAAAAAGCAGGGGAAGAGTTTATCTCCTGGGGAATGAAATATGTCGATGAAAATAAAAAGGATTTTGTTTTTTTAGATAGGAAATTATTTCTAGAGTCTATAAAGAGTGATTTGCATTTGAATATTTCTGTTAATGATAACTCTAGCGATTTTCCTGTTAATTTTGGTCAGGAATTAGAGTATGTTATTAGTTATTCCAATAAGGGTGATAAGGATATGAAGGATTTGGTTATTATGGCAGTATTAGAAAGTGATTTCTTGGATTGGACCAGCTTAGATGACCCAAGAAAAGGAGATGTTAGTCGAAAAACTATTAATTGGACTTTTCGTGAGGTGCCAGAATTAAAAGAATTAGAGCCAGGGCAGGGGGGTGAAATCAGCTTTTCAATCAAAGTGGCTGATTTCAAAAGATTCGAAGTTGGTCAGAAGTTAGAAGTAAAGAGTTATGCTCAATTTAGTGTTGGTAATATAGATGATTTTGTCGATGACAGCGGACGTTTAACAGATAATCGCAGCAATATTATTATTAATAAATTAAACAGCAATCTTTCTTTAGAAGAAAAGGTCCTCTATTTTGATGAGGACAATATTCCTGTTGGTTCTGGCCCGCTTCCTCCGGTTGTGGGTGAAAAAACTACATTTAGATATTATTGGACTATAAAAAATAGTTTGCATGAACTTAGGGATGTTAAGATTGAGATTCCTTTGCCAAAGTATGTTGTTTGGGAAAATAATTTTAATGTTAATGCTGGAAATCTGAGTTTTGATATAGAAAATAACAATGTTGTCTGGACTATAAATCGTTGGCCAGTAGGAATTTATGAAATTAAAGCCGAATTTGATATAGGCATAATTCCTACCGAAAGTGAGTATAATAAAATAATAATTTTATCATCAGGTTCAAATCTTACAGCGTTTGATGTTGAAACAGAGGGAATTATTAATAAACAAACCGATGTTAAGACTAGTAAATTGGAAGATGATATCATCGCTTCATTTAGTAATGATGGTCGGGTGCAATAAATTTTTGTATGGTTAAAAATAATAAAATAAAAACACATCACGGATCATTGAATCTACCAATTTTTATGCCCGATGCTACTCGTGGTTTTATAAAAATGTGTGAGAACAAGGAGTTGTTAATGTCAGGAATATCAGCCTTGGTAGTTAATACTTTTCACTTGTACCTTCAGCCCGGTGTTAAAGTTATAAAAAAATCTGGTGGAATTCATAATTTTATGAATTGGTCTGGGCCATTATTATCCGATAGTGGTGGTTTCCAGATTTTTTCCCTTATTCATCAAAATCCCAAAATGGGAAAAATTAATGAAGAGGGAGCTGTTTTTAAGTCTCCTATAGATGGGTCTACTCATGAAATAAGTCCTGAAAAATCAATCCAAATTCAGTTTGATTTAGGAACTGATTTTATGGTTTGTTTAGACGATTGCCCTCCCTATAATTTTTCTGATAAAAAAATTTCCTTAGCAGTTGACCGAACTATTTCTTGGGCTCGCCGTTGCCACCAAGAATATATTAGGCAAATAAAAAAAAGAAAACTAAAAGGTGAAAAAATCCCTAAATTAATTGCAGTAATTCAAGGAGGTAATAGTCGTGAACTAAGAAAAAGATGTTTAGACGGATTATTGGATGTATCTAATAGTGTTTTTTTAAAAGAAAAGATTCCCTTTGCTGGATATGGTTTTGGAGCTCGGCCGGTAGATGAAAACGGCAATTTTTTATTTGATATTTTAGAGTATACTGCCAAAATTATTCCCGACGATAAAATTAAATTTGCCTTAGGAATTGGTAGTCCAGCCGATATTTATCGTTGCCGTAAAATGGGGTGGAATATGTTTGATTGTGTTATCCCGACTAGAGAGGGGCGTCATGGGAAACTCTATCAATTCAAAAATAAGGATATAAAATCGATTAATTTCTATAATGAAATTAATATTAAAAATTCATCTAATATTAGTAATTTTAAAAAAATTAATAAAGACTCAGAACTGAAAATATTGCAGGAAAATTCCATGTCTTATTTGCATCATTTGTTTAAAGTTAACGAGTCCTTAGGGCAAAAAATGGCCAGCTTGAATAATTTGGAATTTTATGCCAAACTAATGGAAAAATTAAGAAAAGATTAAATTTAATCTAATTTTATGAAGGTTTATTTATATAACACTTTAAGTAGGAAAAAAGAAGAGTTTGAGCCCCTCCAGCCAGGCGAGGTTTCTTTTTATTATTGTGGTCCGACAGTTTATTGGACCCAGCATATTGGCAATTTGCGAGGATCTTATTGCGCCGATATTATTCATAGGACCTTTAAATACTTGAATTACAATGTTTCCATGGTTAGGAATTATACTGATGTTGGTCATTTGGTTTCGGATGAGGATGAGGGCGAGGATAAAATAGAAAAGACCGCTCGTCAAGAAAAGCTAAGTCCCGATGAGGTTGCTAGTAAGTTTATAAAAATTTACGAAGAGGATGTTAATAAACTTAATATATTAGAACCAAAGTTTAAACCAAGGGCTACGGAAAGTATTAATGAAATGATAGAGATTATTCAGTTATTAATTGCCAAGGGATACGCTTATGCAACGGACTTAGCGATCTACTTTGAGGTGGACAAGTTTAAGGATTACAGTAAATTATCGGGGCGTAAATTAGAAAAAAATATTAGTGGCGCTGGGCAGGGAGATGTTAGTGATATTAATAAAAAAAATCATTATGATTTTGCTTTATGGTTCTTTAAAGCAGGGAAGCACAAGAATGCCCTGCAAACATGGGAATCGCCTTTTAACTCCTCTTTAGTAGAGGGTGGCCGAGGTTTTCCCGGTTGGCATCTAGAATGCTCAGCAATGATAAGGCAATTTTTAGGAGACACTATTGATATTCATATGGGAGGTATTGAGCATGTCAGTGTCCACCATAGCAATGAAATAGCTCAGAGCGAGGCTGCTACTGGAGATAGGCTAGCTAATTATTGGCTCCATAATGAGCACTTACTGTTGAATGATGGTAAAATGGCTAAATCAGAGGGCAATAGCTTTAGTCTGTCAGATATCATCTCTAAAGGTTTTTCGGCTTTAGCATTGAGGTATTTTTTCTTGCAGGCTCATTATCGATCTAAACAAAACTTTACCTTTGAAGCCTTAAAAGCCTCACAAAAAGGACTAACTAATCTTTTATCTAAAGTTGAAAAATTAGGTAATAATATAGGTGTTGTTAATGAAGAATTTAAGAATAAGTTTTTAGATTATTTATTGGATGATTTTAATGCCTCTAGAAGTTTGTCTTTAATTTCTGATATTTTAAAATCAGAATTGTCAAATGAGGATAAATTGGCTACTATTTTAGATTTTGATTTGATTTGGGGTTTAAATTTGGGAAAGGTATTAGAGGGCGACGAAGAAAAAGATGCTTCCAGAAATATAGAGGAGAATTTGCCGGAGGATGTTAAGAAAATTTTAAACGAGAGAATTATTGCTCGGAAGAATAAAGATTTTGCTAAATCAGATGAGCTTAGGTTAAAACTAGAGGGAATGGGTTATGAGGTTCAAGATTTAGCAGGAAATAAAACAGAGTTAACTAAAAAGTAATGTAATTTTTAAAAATGAATTTTTGGCATAAATTAAAAAAAGATAAAAAAGACGAGCCCATTTTGGCTCTAGCTCCACTGGCCGGATTTACAGATTCGGCTTTTCGCTTTATTTGTAAGGAGTTTGGGGCTGATGTTGTTTATAGCGAAATGGCCTCTGTTTCAGCCCTAAAGTATAAACCTAAGAAGACCCTGGAGATGCTAAAATTTGATAAAAAAGAAAAACCCTATGTTGTACAAATTTTTGGATCAAACAAAAACCACTTTATTGAGGCTGTAAAATTTTTGGAAAAAAACATTAAACCTGACGGTATTGATATAAATTTTGGCTGTCCAGTTAAAAAAGTTTTAAAACAAGGAGCGGGGTCTAAATTAATGGGGGACTTAAAATTATCACGAGAAATAATAGAAGCTGTTTTAGAAAACACAAAAATTCCTTTATCTATAAAGGTTCGCACCGAGGCTTTCTCAGTGGGCTTATTGGATTTTTTAAAAAATATTTCTGATTTACCTGTTTCAGCTTTGATGATACACGGACGTAGCTTAAAGCAACTTTTTTCTGGTCCGATTGATTTAGATTTAATAAAAGAAAGTCGCAATTATTTTTCAGGAGT
>Ga0334883_1001012_pt1 | contig 44907 bp, 41 predicted proteins | sample GraSluR1_MG_6_FD_207230 | JGI IMG/M metagenome (GOLD analysis project Ga0334883, IMG submission 207230) | Sludge microbial communities from methane-producing bioreactor in Wageningen University, Netherlands - Granular Sludge_09_05-R1 | ecosystem: Engineered > Bioreactor > Anaerobic >...
GTTGAGGAAAACGAAGAAAATCATTATCGTTTTACTCAGGATTCCTGATACTCATAGTAATTTTAAATCAGTCCCAAACCAAGTGCCAAAGACAAACCAATCAGCATAACTGCCACTATGGTTTGCATAGCATGCACCGTTATCTTTTTAAGCAATTTATTACCGATATACGCTCCTGATATTGCGGATATTACAGCAAGAACAATTAGACTTAAATTCTCAGTAATATCTGTACTTATTATTCGTCCTGCATAAACACTCAAACGCGTAAAATCAACAAAGGCAGATACCACCACAGCTGTTCCAATAAAGGCTTTTTTGGACAAATCCGCTTTGATCAAAAAAGCAGCACGCAAAGCTCCCTGGTTGCCTGATAAACCGCCAAAAAATCCACTTAAAGCACCACCCAAAGGCAATAGCTTCGATCCAAATTTCAGTTTTTTAAATAGAGGAATTAAATCCATCAAAGCGAAAAGGATCAGAAGTACCGAGATTAAAAATTTAATGGGATAAACTTCAAATGACTTGCCAAAAGCCTCATAGCTGAACAAAGGATTACTGTCAGGAATATGCAACAACAGCCATGCACCGGCAAAAGAAGCCAAAACAGCAGGCACACCAAATTTCAATAAAACAGCTTTATTGGCGTGTTTCCCAACCAGAAACAGTTTGAAAACATTGTTAAAAAAATGCACCACCCCCGTAAGTGCAATTGCCAGCTCAACCGGGAAGAAAATCATAAAAACCGGCGTTAGCAAGGTTCCCAATCCGAATCCTGAAAAGAATGTCAGGATAGCCGCCAAAAAAGCAACCAAACAGATGATTATTATTTCCATTTTGACTGATTATTGGCACAAAAATAAATTTATTTTTCAATCAGCCTAAGGCAGGGCAATTATTGATCAATATACACCAAAAAAGGCCGCTGCATAAGCAACGACCTTTTTTCAACGTTTTGGTTTGGACCTTTCATGTCCGGAACAGGCTATACTACACCCTGATCCATCATAGCATTGGCAACCTTTAGGAAACCAGCTACGTTAGCACCTTTCACATAGTCGATAAAACCATCTGCTTGTGTGCCATGTTTCACACAGGCATCATGAATATTTTTCATGATTTCGTGCAGACGGGCATCAACTTCCTCTCTGCTCCAGGAAATCTTCATTGAGTTCTGAGTCATTTCAAGTCCTGAAGTAGCCACACCACCAGCATTTACAGCCTTACCCGGTGCAAAGAGAATTTTATTTTTCTTAAATACGTCAACAGCCTCGGGTGTGGAAGGCATATTAGCACCTTCTGCAACAACTTTAACACCATTTTTTACCAGGTGTTCGGCATCTTCTTTGCCTAACTCATTCTGAGTGGCACATGGCATAGCTACATCGCATTTCACTTCCCAGGGACGTTTTCCGGCATGGAACTGAGCATTGGGAAACTCATAGGAATAAGGTTTTACGATGTCCTGGTTTGATGCGCGAAGCTCGAGCATATAACGGATTTTCTCGCCACTAATGCCATCAGGATCATAGATATAACCATCAGGGCCAGATATAGTAACTACCTTACCACCCAATTCAGTAATTTTGGAAACTGCACCCCAGGCCACATTACCAAAGCCTGAAACGGCAACTGTTTTGCCAACAAAATCAGTATTTAGGGTCTTGAGAACCTCCTGGGCAAAATAAACTGCACCAAAGCCGGTGGCTTCCGGACGAACCAGCGAACCACCCCAGTTGAGACCTTTTCCGGTGAGCACGCCAACGTGTTCGCGTGCCAGCTTTTTGTACATGCCATACATAAAACCGATCTCTTTTCCACCAACACCAATATCACCAGCAGGTACATCTGTTTCAGGGCCAATCATACGCCAGAGCTCCAGCATAAAGGCCTGGCAGAAACGCATGATTTCTGAGTCTGATTTACCTTTTGGATCAAAATCAGAACCACCTTTACCACCACCCATTGGAAGAGTTGTAAGGCTATTTTTGAAAATCTGTTCAAATCCTAAAAATTTAAGGATGCTGAGGTTAACACTGGGGTGAAAACGAATTCCGCCTTTGTATGGTCCGATAGCATTGTTAAACTGCACACGATAACCTAAATTTACATGTACTTTGCCATTGTCATCCACCCATGGCACCTTGAATGTAAGTATGCGGTCCGGCTCAATGATGCGCTGGATGATGCCGCCAGCCTCAAACTGCGGGTTCTGTTCAAGAACCTCTTCAAGTGATTCAAGCACTTCGCGAACAGCTTGTAGATACTCCAATTCACCCGGATGCTTTTTCTCCAGGTCATTCATGATTTTTTCTAAATTCATCTTTTTGGATTTTTAAATGAGTCCTGTATAAATTTCCTGTTAGTTTTTAACATTGTTAATTCGATAACAAGGCAAAATTACGGCTTTTAAATCGAGTAAACCAAACAAAATAAGGGAAATTAGCTCCTGGTGAGCTTTATTAGAATTGGTCTAAATAAGCCTTTCGCAATCGATTGAACTGAAGCTGCCGTAACTGGTGATTTACAGCAAATAATTGTGTGTTTATCCAACTCATAATTACCGCAACAAATAATTGAAAAGTCCTCAAAACTACCAGTTCAGCTTACGATAATTCTATTTTTGCACTACCCTTTTGCTACCCGAAGAAAGATATAACAAAGATAAGAAATGAGTCCAATCTGCATTTTACTTTGTCCATTTTCGAACAGTAATAGTAAATTACTGCAAGTCATGACTTTTCATTTTACATCTGGACGAAATTGAAATTGTGTTGACCATTTCTTAGCTCTTTATATTGACAAGCATTTCAGATTCCCACTGTTCGCTATGTAACAAAACAAAAAAGGGGACAATTGCCCCCAATTTAATTCACACATTATTGGCTTAACGAATCATAATAGCAGTATCTGATTGGATAGCCGAACCTGTAATTTCTTCAAATCGTTTGAGTACATGTTTTTGTGTTTTACGATCGGCCACCTTTCCGTTAATGATCAACTGCTTCTTGCTTAAAACCAATCTGTCGCCTTTATCAATGGTTCCATCTTCAAGCAATTCCTTGTGTAATAGCCTTTTGTAATTATCCTGCTCAGTTCGTTGTGGCATCTTGTATTCATATTGCCATTCACGAAAATTATCCGGTTTCTCAGGTCTTTTAAAATCTCTTCTCAAAACGCGTACCTGATTTTCAATCTCTTCCGTTTGTTCATGAAGTGATTTTTGCAGATGCTCCCAATCGAATTTAAATTGTACAGAATCAAATAGTTCGGGATGCTTTACCCATATTGTTCGCCTCATGCTATCTGCTAAAACTCTGGCCTTAAACCTAAATTTTTCGGCTAGTTTTTGTAACGAATCAATCTGTAAGATTTTAAACTCAGCCTGTTTCATCCATTCATCCATTTTCGACATCCTCTTTAAACTGTCTGACATAGCATCTTTGCTAAAGCGAACCAGCGTATCAAACACCGCCTTCGAATACAACGATTCGTCCGGAAAGTCAAATTTAAAAACATAGCTGAACTGAGCAGTAGCAGGCAAAGAGTCGGAGTTTTCATCAGAATTATAGGCCAGGGTTGTACTTGTTTCCTCCCGCACTTCAACTTTTGCTACCTGTTTGCTGGTTTTGATATTTTCACCCGCTTCACCTTCATCTGTTTTATTGACTTTCAAGTGCGAAGCACTCTCATTCAAACTATCCGGCCTGGCAAATCCGTCTTCCAAATTGATCACAGCATCGGGCAATTTCATCAGAGATTGCGCCGGATCGGCAAAGGAGCCTCCTGTACTGATGATCAGAAACAGGGCAAACAAAGTAAGTGTGATCATTACTTTTTCACGAAAATTAATTTTTCTGGACTGATGTTTCAAAAGCCGTTCGATACGTTTCATATTTGATGTTTTATTAAAGTAAACTACATTATTTATTAAGTTGTGCCGGTTTTTGAATTCCAGCAAATTAGTAAGTGCTTTGGCCAGCTTGATCTGTTCTTTCTTGTGCTGAACCACCAAATCATCTGTTGCATGCTCTCTTTCCTCGCGAATAAGGGCCGATAGCCACCATACTACCGGATTGAAAAACAAAACTGACTCAACCAGGATCTGAAAAAGATTAACCAAATAATCGCGTCGTTTGATATGCGCCAGTTCGTGTGCCAAAACGAGCTCCAGCTGATCGGCAGGTAATTGACTCAACAAGGCTAAAGGCAATAGAATAACTGGTTTGAGAAAGCCTTTGGTAAAGGGAACCACAATCTTTTCTGACACCTTAAGCTGAACGGATGAGGTAATTTTCATTTTACCTGCTAAATTCTTCAGCTTCTGAACCCAGCAATCAGGTGCATCAAATGCATAGCGCGTGGTAATACGCCAATTGAGGTAAAATCCACCAAGATTATAAATCAGCATGGCCAAAAGTCCGGCCAACCAAAACCAAAACATGGCAGGAGCAATTTGGGTGATCAAACTTTCGACCCATTGAGTAAGGCTTGCTTTGCTTTCTTCTGCTATGAAGTCCTGTGCTTGAACAGGAATGATCAATTCACTGAAATTTGAGCTTGTAACTTCAGGCTGATCATGCCCTCTGATTGCCTCTGACTGAAAATCCAAATAATTGACTATTGGCAAGAGAAACAATACTACCAGTCCTGTTAATCCCAGCAAATACCTGGTTTTGGCACTTGCAGCAGCCAATAAGTTGAATAGAGCAAAAAGAATCAAACCAAACAAAAAACTTTGCCAAACAGAATGCATCAAAGCATAGCCAACCCGAAAGATGAATTCCTGACCAGAGAATAATAATCCCGGATTCACTGCTTACCCCCTTCCAGTTGTTTGATTAAATTTTTAATGTCTTCAAGCTCCTTTTGACTCGTTTTGTTGTTTCCCAAAGCCTGCATTACCAGTTTTTTAGCTGAACCACCAAAAGCTGATTCCAGTAACTCATCAAGCAGATGCTTCTGGGTTTCATCCTCGCGGATGAGAGCCGTATAAAGATGTGTTCGGGAACTACGATCTACTTTTACCATACCTTTTTGTTCCATAATCTGCAGGAACTTCAAGGTTGTGGTATATCCTACCTCACGTTTGGCATTTAAAATCTCATTGATTAATCGTACGGTTGAGCCTCCCTCCTTCCACAATACCCGCAAAATTTCCAGCTCGGCATCTGTTGGCTTAAATTTGCTTTTTAGATTCATGATGAATGTTTAATTACGAAGATTTTCGTAGCAAAATTATTTTCATTAAGAAGCTTTGTCAAGTTTTTTGTACGAAATCATTCGTAATAAATGTTAAAAGGATATGTTAAGTCTGTTTATCAGTGTATTATATATCATATACATAATTTGTTAAAACTTTCAACTCTGGTTTAAATTGCCGAAAATTGTAGTTTTAAGATGAAGATCATGTCTGTCAATTACAAAAAGCTACTCGATCAGTTATACAGTGAAACAAAAGATTTTGCCAGGCTTGGTAAAGTTGCTGATTACATTCCGGCATTGGAGCGAATTTCCGGAGATCATTTTCACTGAGTTTGATTACGGAAAAGGGTTTACTTTATTCAAGCGGTGACACACGATTCCATTTTCAATTCAAAGTATTTCCAAGGTGTTTACTTTTGCTATGGTTTATCGCAAAATAGGTACTGCCATTTGGGATCGCATTGGCCGCGAGCCCAGCGGTACTGCTTTTAATTCGCTTATTCAGCTCGAACATGAACGAGGCATCCCACGTAATCCATTTATCAATGCGGGTGCAATTGTGGTGGCAGATATGATGCTATCGGTTTGTAACGATCCGAAAACCAGCTTATTAAATTTTGTGCAATCACTTACCGGAGATAAACCGATTGGCTATAATCCGGAAGTTGTTGCCTCTGAAAAAGCCACCGGGCACCGCAATTATGCTTTAGCACATTTTATGAAAGGCTTTGGTAATATTTATCATTCCGTGGAGGATGTGCTGGATCTTTATTTTCACCAAGGCGCTATCGAAATGACTACGGATCAGTTGGCCAGGGCATTTCTTTTTCTGGCCAGGGAAGGCAAAAATCCATTGAATGGAGAAGAAATTCTAAATCCCAGTCGCACCAAACGTTTACAGGCTTTGATGCTGACCAGTGGTTTGTATGACGAATCCGGTGATTTTGCTTTCCGGTTTGGGATGCCGGCCAAAAGCGATGTTGGTGGTGGCATTGTCGGGGTAATCCCTCGCCAGCTGTGTTTGGCAGTTTAGTCTCCGGCACTAAACGAAAGAGGCAACTCCATCGCTGCCATCGAAGCTATGGAACGATTTACAACTTACACGGCCAACTCAATATTTTAATCTTTCCATAAAGGTAGATAGGCTGCCTGTTTAAGCTGTTTAACACTATTGATAGGCCTTTCAGGTTTTAGGTATTTCGCCAGATGCCTGTATATTTTCACACGAGCCTCCCAGGCTTGTGGCGTGTCGATCCGATCAAATGAATGTCCGCCTGGAACATCCTGATAAATCTCATATTCAAAGCTTTTCCCTTCGGCCTTGAGTGCCTTGATCAGATGCTCCACTTCCAATACGTTTACATCGTCATCGTTGGTGTTGGTGTGGATCAGTAAAGGCGTTTGTAATTTTTCGGCATGCCAAACCGGTGAACGCCGGCGGTATTCAGCAACATTTTCGTGGGCACTCTGGCCGATGTGGTAATCTGCTTCATACAAATCGCGATAGGATTGCGTCATATATCCCATTCGGGCAACCAAATCGCTTACCGGAACACCAGCAAAGGCAACCTCATAAGCTTTCGGATGGAAAAAAATATTCATCAAGGCGATCATCCCGCCGTGGCTCCACCCCATGATGCCAACACGATTTTTATCCACAAAATCATAATGTTCGACCATGTGATTACGACTTGCCAGCACATCATCATTCTCCAGTCCGCCATAATCAATTTGTTCATAAAAACCTTTACCATAGCCTGTGCTGCCGCGATATTCGGGTGCAATAACAATATACTGCTGTGCCATCAATTCACGAATAATATGGGTGTGATAGGTGTCGAAATCACCATGTACACCACCATGAGGCAACACGATCAAGGGATACTTCCCGGCAGGATCAATATCTCTGGGAACAAATACATAACTGTAAAATTTTACCGGATTATGTGCACCTTTGGCATCAGGATCAGGAATATTGGCAGGAGGCGGACCGTAGATAAAAATCTTATCCACATGAGCCACATCCCCTACCCGCTCGTGCCAAAGCAGGTCATCAACTTTCTTTTGCAAAACATCCAAACGATGTTTCAATACCTGATTAAGATCATCATTGGTCACCTGTTCGGTTTGTTGAGCCAACAATCCAAAAGAGAAAAATAAAAGCATTCCAATGGATGTCAAATTCACGTAACTTCGCATTGTTGTGGTTTTGAATAACGACTTGTAAAAATACAAAAAGACTTCAATCTGATTCTAAGCTAATGCACTATTTCCGGATATAATCCGTTTATTAACAAACTTTCAAATGTCGCTCAGTCTAAAACATCGCAAAACAGAAGAAATTTTCAATACCATTTCACATGCCATCGGTATTCCAATCAGTATTGCTGTTATTAGTTTGCTGGTTGTTTTTGCTGCCATCAACGGAACGGTATGGCACATTGTAAGTTATAGTATTTTTGGAGCGAGTATGTTGCTGCTTTATACCGCTTCCACACTTTTTCATGCAGCAAAAAACAAACGAAAAAAATACTACCTCAACAAGTTTGATCATGCTGCTATTTATGTGTTAATCGCAGGCTCTTACACACCTATTGCTTTAGTTTCGCTTAATGGCTGGATAGGATGGACGCTTTTTGGCTTGATCTGGCTGTTAGCTGCTATTGGATTGGCATTTAAAATTTGGTTTTACAATCAAAAAATGCGAAAAATATCAGCCTGGCTTTATGTGGCAATGGGCTGGCTGGTTATTGCCGCCATCGTTCCATTGGTAAAAGCCACACCCACCGATGCACTTTGGTTTTTGATTGCCGGAGGAATAAGCTACACAGCCGGTGCTTTGTTCTACCTGCGCAAAAACAAGCGGTTCAGTCATTTTATCTTTCATCTGTTCGTTCTTGGTGGCAGTATTTGTCATTTCTTTTGTTTCCTGATGCTGGTGATCTGACTTTATAAGTTTGTATATCTAACTAAAATGATTTTACCTTTGTAAACACTTATGGCTGCAAAATCGAAAACACCACGAAGGAGACCCGTAAAAAGAACGGGGAAAAAGGAAAGAACACCTGCCTTCTTTCTTGTAGTTATTGTCATTGCCGTCGTTGCTATTGCCGTGAGTTATTTTTATTTAACCAATACTTCAGAAGAAGAATCGGATGGCTTTTTTTCGCCGGTAACAAATCTGTTTACAACACCTGGCGACAGCACAAAAGCTGCTGATGAATCGCTCGTTAAGCCAATAGATGAGGCAGAAGAAAAGACAATACCCGTTGAGCAGATCGAAAAAACAATCATCGAAGGAACCTGGGTGAGCACTTTGAATGGAGCCATGTTGAGTTTTGAAGGAAATCGTTTCAAGCTTGAATTTCCATCCATCGAAAAGCGTGCCATGCTACAAGGACATTTTAAAATTATGGGAGGTAAAATTCACCTGGTAAATACCCTCTCTGATGATCTTTGCGGTATGGAAAACGGCACTTACAGCTTCACTGTCAAAGGTGAAGACCTGATACTCAAGTCAGAAAATGATCCCTGCAAAATGAGAAAGGAAAACCTGAGCACCGATTGGTTCAAACTTTGAATCAGGGATTTGGTAGATTTTTCTTTAATCTGATCATCCCAATCAGCGTGCAGTTGCCATAAGCACTTCAATTAATTTTTCAGTATCAGTCAACAGTTTGGTTTCGGGCAAAAATGCCTTACTTTTGAAAACCAATTCTACTTCACATGTATCCGCGAATCAGCGATTTTATCAACGATGTTTTTGGTACCCAATACGAATGGCCAATTATGAGTTATGGGTTTTTCCTGACGCTGGCCTTTCTGTTGGCAGCTTTGGTTTTGCGATCGGAGTTGAAACGAAAAGAAAAAGAAGGCCTAATCGAGGCTATTGCCGAATCGAAAGCTCAAAATAAGACAAACTGGTTTGAGTTGTTGCTAAACTTGTTTTTTGGATTTGTCCTGGCTTTTAAAATCGTTTTTCTGGTGCTTAATTATTCACTTTTCAAGAGTGATCCTCAGGCAGTGTTGCTTACTGGTCAAGGCAGCTGGATAGCAGGGATAATTGGAGCCATTGCACTGGGTTGGATCAATCTGAGGCAGCAAAGAAAAGCCAGCACTAAAACGGAAACAAGGTTAATACGGCCTCATCAACAAACAGCTGCCATCCTTATGATTGCTGCCATAAGCGGAGTGATTGGAGCCAAAATTTTTCATCAATTCGAAAATTGGAACACTTTTATCCAGGATCCGATTGGAGAGTTATTGTCTTTTGCCGGACTGACCTTTTATGGAGGGCTGATCACCGCAGCTTTTTTCGTGTCGTGGTATAGCGAAAAACAAAAGATTAGCTGGCGACATATGGGAGATGCAGTGGCACCGGCTTTGATACTGGCTTATGGCATCGGGCGGATTGGCTGCCAGGTGTCAGGTGACGGCGACTGGGGAATCGTAAACAATTCACCCATGCCGGATTGGTTGACATTTTTACCACAATGGGTTTGGGCTTACGACTATCCCAATAATGTACTTGGGGAAGGAATACGGATAGCCGGCTGCGAAGGAACCTATTGTTTTCGACTGGCTGAACCTGTTTTTCCAACGTCAATCTACGAAACAAGTATGAGCCTGATTATTTTTGGCGGACTGCTTTTATTCAGGAAAATCATTCTTGTTCCGGGACAGCTATTTGCTGTTTACCTGGTGCTAAACGGCATAGAGCGCGGACTGATTGAACAGATCAGAGTGAATAATCTCATGAATTTTTTAGGCATGAAAATCACTCAGGCACAGCTTATTTCAACAGTTTTAATCCTACTGGGTATCGCTTTGTTTTTCTATTTTAGATTTTTCCCGCTAAAAACCAGAAGTCAACAATGAAATCCTTAGCTAAACTCACAGAGGCTGTTGTTGTGATCGCAAAAGATGCAGGTGCTTTTATCAGAGCACAATCCCAGAGCTTTTCCTCTGAAATGACGGAGCACAAAGGTTTGCACGACCTTGTTTCGCATGTTGATCGTACCGCTGAAGATATGATTTTGAGTGCCTTGGCTAAGTTGCTGCCCGAGGCAGGTTTTATTGCTGAAGAAAGCGGATCAAAAACAGCAGAGGAATTCAACTGGATAGTAGATCCGCTTGATGGCACCACAAATTTTGTGCATGGTGTTCCGATTTATTCTGTGAGTATTGCCTTGAAGCAAAACGATCGGATTGTCCTGGGCGTTGTGTATGAAATAAGTCGCGATGAATGTTTTTATGCCTGGCGCGAAAGTCAGGCTTTTCTGAATGGTAAAGCCATCGCAACAAGCCCTGCAAAAACACTTGCCGACAGCCTGATCGCCACTGGTTTTCCTTACAACGACTTTTCCAGAATGGAAGGCTATCTCAGGCTTTTTGACGATTTGATGCGCAACAGCAGAGGTCTGAGACGGCTTGGATCAGCGGCCGTTGATTTGGCTTATGTAGCCTGTGGACGCTTCGAAGCTTTTTATGAATACGGATTAAATCCCTGGGATGTTGCCGCCGGAGCCTTTATTGTGCAGCAGGCTGGTGGCAGGGTAACGGACTTCAAACAAAGCAACAACTGGCTTTTTGGCAAGGAAATCTGTGCCAGCAACAGGCTTACTCATGACGAAATGATTGCAAAAATTAATACCTACTTATTAAAGTAAATCATTGTTGTCCGGTAAAAATATTATGTCGTCCCGTACGTACGGGACGGCATAATTAAAGCGATTGAGCGTTCTTACGTTATTTTTACCGGACAACAGTGAAAGTAAATACTCAAATTTAACAGGATTAACGTTTATTTCCAGGCTTGTTTCCCCTGTGATACTTTTTTCGTTTAAAACCCTGATTACGCCTTTTGACAACATATTCAGGACCTTCGCCCAGCACAGCCGGAAGCGGCAGTTTTCTTATTTCAGATTCAATAAACTCTTCGATGCGGTTAAATTTATAGATCTCCTCCTCGTTGATAAAAGTAAGTGCCACACCGGTTTTTTCGGCGCGGGCAGTCCGCCCCACCCGATGCACATAATCTTCGGCATCTCCTGGAACGTTGTAATTGATTATCAGGCTGATATCATCAATATCAATGCCTCTTGAAACGATATCTGTCGCCACCAAAATTTGAATCCCGCGATGTTTAAAATCGCGCAAAACCTTACCACGTTCCTCCTGCGTCAGATCGCTGTGGATCGCTTTGGCATTGAGTTTTTTCTTCAACAGATGTTGTTCTATTTCCTTCACACTTTTCTTTGTGGCCGAAAAAATCAAAACCAGCGGCAGGTCACGACCTTCAATCAGATGCTGTATCAATGGAATTTTTTGATTCTCAAAGGTCATATAAGCTGCTTGCAACACATTTTCGGCAGGTTTCGAAACGGCCAGATTTATCTCCTCATAGGATTTCAATATCTGTCGGGCCAGTTTGCGAATGGCATCAGGCATGGTGGCCGAAAACATCAGCGTTTGTCTGTCGTTGTTTGTGATAGCAATAATACGCTGCATATCAGGCAAAAATCCCATATCCAACATGCGATCGGCTTCATCAAGAACCAAAAATCTGAGCATCGAAAAATCAACATAGCCCATATTCAGATGCGCAATCAAACGTCCGGGAGTAGCCACAACAATGGGTGCACCGCTTTGCAAGGCCTTTTTCTCGTTGGAGTATTCTGTACCGCTTCCTCCACCATATACTGCAACTGAGCTAACCCCCGTAAAATAAGCCAGACCTTCTATCTGCTGATCAATCTGTATGGCAAGTTCACGGGTTGGAACCAAAATCAAAACCTGTGGTTTCGGTGGTATATCTTCAAGCAGCAATAAACTGTGTAAGACAGGTAAAATAAAAGCAGCGGTTTTTCCTGTTCCTGTTTGTGCGCAGGCAATCAAATCTTTTTGGCTTAAAACAACGGGAATGGCTTGTTGTTGTATGGGAGTGGCATTCTCAAATCCCATGGCATCAAGGCCTTCCATGAGAGATGGATGTAGGTTTAGTTCGGAGAATTTCAAGTAATCAGCTTTAAGTTTTATATTTCTAAACAAATGACGAACGACAGCTTTTTGGGCTGCTGTCAATGGGTCAAAGTTAATACAATTGAACTAATTCAAACACATTCTGCTTTATTTCATCATTTCTGAAAGGCAAATTCGTATTTTTACAAACCTAATCAGGAACACCTTTGTATTATGAAAAAATTGTTCACCAGCTTTTTGTTGCTCTTAACACTCTATACTATAGGCATATCACAGGTTGACAGCTCGTTACATCCTTCACTAACGGCTGATACAACAAATCTCAAACTAAAAGTTTATACCTTTGACATTAAGGAGCAAATAGCACCCCCGGTTTGGCGAACCACACAAAAAGCTTTTGAAGCCGCTTACGAAGCCAATGCCGATCTGATGTTGATCCATATGAACACTTATGGCGGGCTGGTGGATGCTGCAGATTCAATCCGGACTAAAATACTGGGTTCCAAAATCCCCGTGTATGTTTTGATTGATAACAATGCTGCCTCAGCCGGAGCTTTGATATCCATTGCCTGTGATAGTATCTATATGGTGGAAGGTGCCAATATAGGTGCTGCCACCGTTGTGGATCAGGCAGGAGATGTGGTTCCTGATAAGTTTCAATCGTATATGCGCTCGATGATGAGAAGCACTGCCGAAGCTAAGGGTCGCGATCCTGAAATTGCCCAGGCTATGGTGGATCCTTCCATCTATGTGCCTGGTGTTTCAGATTCGGGGAAGGTGCTCACTTTTACCACTTCCGAAGCCATCAAACATGGCTTTGCAGAAGGAAAGGCCGAAAGCATCGAGGCATTGATGAAACTGGCTGGTTACGATGATTATGAAATCATCCATCATACGCTAAGTGCAACGGATAAAGTGATAAATTTCTTGATTCATCCAGCTGTCAGTGGCATTTTGATCATGATTATCATTGGCGGCCTCTATTTCGAACTTCAGACCCCCGGCGTCGGATTTCCGCTTGGTGCAGCTGTTTTTGCAGCATTGCTGTATTTTGCCCCCCTGTACCTGGAAGGACTGGCAACACATTGGGAAGTGATAGTTTTTATATTGGGTATTGTATTACTGCTGGTCGAAATCTTTGCCATACCCGGCTTTGGTGTCACGGGCGTATTAGGGATCATGTTCATCATCGGCGGGCTCACCTTTGCAATGGTCGAGAGTATTGGCGACAATCCGTTTGAAGTGAATTTGATTCCGCTGTCGAAGGCCTTCTTCACTGTTATTATCGCTGTATTTCTTTCGTTAGGTATTTCCATCTATCTGAGTCAGAGATTATTCACCACCACAACATTTGGTCATCTGGCATTGGACACCGTTCAAAATAAAGAGGAAGGATTTACTTCTGCTGATAAAATTTACAGCAGCATGATCGGAAAAACCGGCACTGCCTATACCATCCTGAGACCTTCGGGAAAAGTATGGATTGACGACGAAATTTACGATGCCACAGCCTTAAGTGGATATATCGACAGCGAAAGCCCTGTGGAGGTGGTGAGCTATCAGACTGGTCAATTATTTGTTAGAAAAATCAAAACAGATAAAGCATGATCAAAATTGAGGTATCAAAAGGTGATCTTACACACGAAAATACTGACGTTATTGTTAATGCTGCCAACAATTCCCTATTAGGTGGAGGCGGTGTGGATGGTGCGATACATCGGGCAGCAGGCCCCGATCTCCTGGAAGCCTGTAAAAAACTTGACGGCTGTGCTACTGGTGATGCCAAAATTACACCAGGATTTAATCTAACATCAAAATATGTGATACATACTGTTGGCCCCATTTGGAAAGCTGGCTATCAGGGTGAACCCCAGGCTTTAAAAGCTGCTTACCGAAACAGCCTCCTGCTTGCTGACGAACACAACTGCAAAAGCATTGCCTTTCCGAATATTTCAACGGGTGTGTATGGCTTCCCAAAAGCAAAAGCAGTCGAAGTTGTTCGCGAAGTTATTGTGGAAACCACTCCTGATTTGAAAAATCTGGAACTTATAAGATTTGTATGCTTCGACGACGAAAACTATCAACTCTATCTGCATACTTTCAGGCCGAATGATTTACATCCTCTTACTTAGCTACTACCACCGTAAACAGGAAACAATAAATCGAGAATCACTTTTTCAATAAATTAGCCAGCACTTTTTAGAAGTAAATCCAAAGTATAAAACCAGACCACTACACAAACAATGAGGCGATTGTTATTCTTTATTTTCTTTTTGATTTTTACATTATCACTTGTTGCTCAATCACTTCAAAACAAAGAACTGACAGCATTCCGTACAACTTCCGATATTGTAATTGACGGGATACTGAGTGAAGAAGATTGGCAATTTGCTGCCACCGCTTCAGATTTTATACAGCGTGAACCACTGAATGGTCGCCCGGCAAGCCTCGATACCCGAGTAAAAGTGATGTACGACGACCAGGCAATTTATATTGGTGCCCACATATCAGACCCCAGGCCGGATAGCTTGTGGACTGAACTGAAAAGCCGGGATAATCTGGGAATGGCTGATTACTTTGGTTTAGTGCTCGACCCATACAACGATGGACTGAATGGCTTTGCTTTTTTTGTTTCTGTTCGTAATGTACAAATCGATTACAAAACCGACGGACAGGATAATGAAGATTATGATTGGGATGCTGTCTGGATTTCCGAAACCAATATTGTTGAGGATGGCTGGGTTGCAGAAATAAAAATTCCGTATGCCGCGATTCGTTTTCCCAAAACAGAAATACAAGAGTGGGGCATCAATTTTCAGCGCAATATTCAACGATTCAGAGAGATAACTTCCTGGAACTTTATTGATGCCAGGATAAGCGGAACACTGCAACAATCGGGGCAGTTGCTTGGCATTAAACAAATCGTGCCGCCACTTCGCCTGAGCGGAACCCCTTATTTTTCTGCCTTTACGGAGCATAACAGCGAAACCGGAAATTGGAAAAACGGATACAATATCGGGATGGATATCAAGGCCGGACTTTCGGAAAGCTTTACGCTGGATGTTACTCTGATACCTGATTTTGGACAGGTTGAATCGGATGATAAAGTTTATTCACTCTCGCCTTTCGAGGTTTTTTATGAGGAGAAAAGACCATTTTTTACGGAAGGCACAGAACTCTTTAGCAAAGGTGATATTTTCTATAGCAGAAGAATTGGTTCAACAGCCGAAGGTCATTACCGGATTCAGCAGGATTATGAAGCTGATCAAATCATTGATAATCCTGAAAACGAACAACTTATAAACGCCTTTAAGCTAAGTGGCAAAACAAACAAAGGACTTGGAATTGGTGTTTTTAATGCCATGACGGCCAATACCTGGGCCAAGGTGAGAGACAGCTCCGGAAACGAACAACGCATCCTCTCTGCTCCTTTTACCAATTATAATATGTTTGTTTTTAATCAGGCACTTTGGAAAAATTCCTCTGTCAGTTTGTACAACACCAATGTTTACAGGCCTGACGAAAAATTTTCGGCCAATGTAAGTGGAACGGAATTCCGCCTGCGCGACAAAAGCAACAGCTACGAAACCTCCGGAAACATCAACATCAGTCAGCATTATACCAACGATAACAGCCCGAAGATAGGCGAATATGCACAGCTACGTCTGGAAAAAGTAAGTGGTAATTTTCTGGCCGAAACCTGGTTCAAATACATTTCGGACGATTACAACCCAAACGATATGGGTTATCTGAACCGCAACAACGAAATCGGAAATGGATATAACTTCAAATATAACATATACGAGCCCTTTGGTAAGTTTTTAAGTTTGCGATCGGGCATTTTTATCAACCATTATTATCTGAATGTTCCGCGCAGATTCAGCTATCTCGAAACAGGATTTGACGGCAACATAAGAACAAAAAATCAGTTTTCGGCAGGCTTAAATGTAAATTTCAGACCCTTAGGACACCATGATTATTATGAACCTCGCGTTCAGGGCAGGCATTACAATACGAATCCCAGCTACTCAATCAATCACTGGGGTTCGCCCGATTATCGTAAAAAGTTTCTGATTGATTACACCATTGGTATTTGGCAAATTCCGAAACAGAATCTCTTTAACTGGTGGTTTAGCCTGGATCCCAGATGGCGCCTGTCAAACAATTTTCTTGTAATTCCTTCTGTTTATGTTGATTACAGCATGAATAACATAGGTTATGTGCGTGATAGCCTCAACCCGTCTGGCAGCCACATAATTATTTTTGGACGAAGAGATATCCTTGACATTACCACCAGCATCGAAGCTGATTATGTGTTTAGTCCGGATATTTCATTGGCTTTTCGTGCCCGGCACTACTGGCTTCAGGTAGCTTATTTATCTTTCTACGATCTACGGCCGGATGGCGATCTTAACCCTAATTACTACCAAAAAAATGAAGATTTTGCTGTAAATGCATTTAATGTTGACATGGTTTTCAAGTGGAATTTTGCTCCTGGAAGTGAGTTGTTACTCATTTGGAAAAATTCCATCTACAGTAACGAAAAACGTAAAAAACTGGAACAGCATTATTGGCAAAATCTGCGTAATACCTTTGAAGCACCTATCAGTAATAGTTTTAGTATTAAACTGTTATATTACCTTGATTGGCAATATTTTAAATCAGGTAGCAGGAAAAGAAACGAGGGCTTTGGCTCGCTCGGCAACAGCATCCGAAATTTGATTACCTGACGACTGACAAACATCCCGGGCAAAGCTTAATCCTGCACCAACTAACATTCCTAATTGTTTGGCCGAAAGTCCCTGAAGAAGACTTTGCCTATTTAGTTTCAAGTGCGACCAGGCAAATAAAAACCCTGAATTAAAAGCATCTCCGGCTCCAACCGTACTTCTTACAACTGGTAAAGCAGGTACCGGAAAAGTGAACATATCTCCCTGATGAACACAATCAAGGTCGCCGCTTCCACGCGTGATGATTAAGATTTGATCGGGGGATAAAGCTGCTTTTTGAACAATAGCATCCGCATCGTCTGTTCCAAAAATTTTCAGGAAATCTTCGTCCGATCCCCTGATAATATTAGACTGCCACATATTCTCAATTACTTTTACTGCCTCACTTTCTGCCTTAAAATCACAACGAATATTGGGATCATAAAAGACAAGACTCCACTGTTTGCGAGCCATCTGAAGCAATGGCCTTAAAAATGCCTGCCAAACCGGATCGATGGCTGCCATGCTCCCAAAGCTAATCACACTTTTGGCATCGAGCACAGGATAAGGAATTTGAAACACAGCATCATTGAACGTGGCTTTGTAAATATCAAAAACGGCTTTGCCATCCTTATCAAGAGAAGCAAAAGCCAATCCTGTTTTATAAGCCTGATCCTGAAAGATTAAGGATGTATCAACCTTGTTCGATTGCAGTTTTGTCAAAAGCAGATCGCCCGGGCCATCCCTTCCAAGCAGGCCAATCATCTGCACCTGTTGATTTACTTTTGCCAGATTTAAGGCAACATTTACCTGCGAACCTCCGGCCACTGCATTTAGCTTTCCGTCAGGTTCCAGAATCAGATCAAGTAAAAGCTCGCCACAAGTGTAAAAATACATTGCTATTCCAGATAGGTATAACCATAAAGACCTGAACGATAGTTAGATAAAAATTCTTTTCCCTCTTCAGCTGTAATCTTGCCTTGTTTTACAGATAATGTCACCCAGGTTTCAACAGTACGCACCAGTTTTTTAGAGTTATACTGCACATAATCCAACACTTCAGCTACTGTTTCGCCATCAATTACCTGATCGATGTGATAGCCTTTTTCATCCACCGAAACGTGAACGGCATTTGTATCGCCAAACAAATTGTGCAGGTCGCCCAAAATCTCCTGATATGCTCCCACCAAAAACACACCTATATAATAAGATTCACGGCTTTTGAGTGCATGAACCGGCAGGTGATGAGAAATATTTCGGGTGGAAATAAAATTATCAATTTTCCCATCCGAATCGCAGGTTATGTCTTGTATGGTGGCATGGCGGTCAGGCTTTTCGTCCAACCTGTGAATGGGAATGATCGGGAAAATCTGATCAATAGCCCAGGAATCGGGTAGCGATTGAAAGAGCGAAAAATTACAGAAATACTTCTCCGACAGAAGCTTTGGAAGGTTCATAAACTCTTCCGGCGGCCTTTTGATCTCAGATACAATTTGCTGAATATCACGGGCAATAGACCAAAACAAACGTTCCACCTGTGCTCTTGTCTTTAGATCAAGCATACCCAGGCTAAACAGGTCAAGGGCTTCTTCGCGAATCTGCTGTGCATCGTGCCAGGTTTCGAGCATGCTCGACTGGTTCATATTGTCCCATGAGTTATAGAGCAAATGAATCAACTCGTGATCATCTTCAACGGGTTCTGCATCATCGTCCCAGGCAGGCAGCTGCGCGGTTTCGAGTACTTCGAACACCAGAACGGAATGATGCGCTGTAAGCGAACGCCCCGATTCGGTGATGAGATTCGGATGAGGGATGTCATTTTTCTCGCAGGCATCTACCATCGCAAAGGTGGCGTCGTTTACATATTCCTGTATGCTGTAATTTACACTGCTACCGCTATTGGCCGATCGAGTGCCATCATAATCCACGCCTAATCCACCACCTACATCCACAAAATCGAGCTTGAAGCCCATTTTATAAATCTGCACAAAAAACTGAGCAGCTTCACGTAAGGCGATTTTTATTCTTCTGATCTTATTAACCTGGCTTCCAATGTGAAAATGCACCAGCCTAAGCGAATCCTGCATTTTATTACGCTCCAGATAATCCAACGCTTCGAGCACCTCACTTGAGGTAAGACCGAATTTACTCACATCACCGCCCGAATCTTCCCATTTGCCACTTCCGGAACTTGCCAATTTAACACGGATTCCAATATTGGGTTTAACCCGCAAACGTTTGGCAACGCGGGTAATCAATCGCAATTCATTGAGTTTCTCCACTACAATAAAAATGGTTCTCCCCATTTTTTGCGCCAACAGTGCCAGCTCAATATAGTCTTCGTCTTTGTAACCATTGCAAATGATCAGCGAATCATTGTCGGTGTTAATTGCAATAACCGCATGTAACTCAGGCTTTGAGCCAGCCTCAAGACCAATGTTAAACTTCTTGCCGTGGCTTACAATTTCCTCAACAACAGGCCGCATCTGGTTTACCTTGATGGGATAAACCAAAAAATTCTGGCCTTTGTAATCATACTCCTGAGCAGCAAACTTGAAACAGGATTCCATTTGTTCGATGCGTGAGTCCAGAATATCCGGAAACCGCAATAAAACCGGGCACGCCACATCACGTAACTGCAACTCATCAATCAACTCTTTCAAATCTACGGCAGCCCCATCAGTCCTGGGTGATACTGTAACATTCCCTTTGTTGTTGATTGAAAAATAATTAATTCCCCAGCCGTTTATATTATAAAGTTCTGCAGAATCCTCAATGCGCCATTTTCTCATAAGGCAGCTTAATTCAAGTATTTATAAATCAATGCGTTAACTTTGCGAAATCAAAACTGATTCCTGCAAGATGCAAAACTAAGGAAACATTCGGGAATACAGTACATTGAAATAGAATTTAAAACGTTACTGAAGTTTTATTTATTCCGCTTTAAGTCTAAATTTGTGATTATTTAAACAGCAATTAGTAAAATGATGATACAAATAATCGTTGATAGCGGAGGCAGCAAATCGGACTGGATGTTCAGGAAAAACGGGCTGTGGCAACCAATTGTTAGTCTCGACGGTTTTAATCCCTGGCAACATAATGAAAAGGTTCTTGACAGCATACTGCAAAATTTATTGAGAAAATACCCTGATGCTGTTGATGCTTCCAGACTTACATTTTATGGTGCCGGATGTGGAAGTGATGAAAACAAAGCATTGATTCACAAAATTCTTCTAAAAAGTTTTTCCAAAGCAGAAATAGTAATCTACAGCGATCTGATGGCTGCCGCCCACGCCCTTTTTGGCCAAAAACCTGGCATTGCTTGTATTCTTGGTACTGGTTCTAATTCAGGCTATTATGATGGAAATAAAATAGATAGCTCCCCCCCATCGCTGGGCTATTTGCTCGGTGACGAAGGAAGCGGTGCCTGGATCGGGAAAACGCTGGTTATAAATTATTTCAGAAAGCAAATGCCAAAGGAATTACGTGACAAATTTGCCACTGCCTTTCCAATAAATCTTCAGGATTTTATGAATGCTGTTTATCACCAAAAGCTTACGGCTTCCTATCTTGCTCAATTTGCCCATTTTGCTGTTGCCAATAACCAGCACGAATGGATACACAAGCTGCTGTTTGATGCGTTTAAGGCCTTTGTTCGTTTCAACATAAAATCTCTGACCGAACATCAACGGTATCCTATTGGTTTTATAGGTTCTGTAGCCTATCAGTTTGAAGCTATCCTTCAGCAGGTATTTGTTGAAGAAGGACTTACAATTTCAGCTGTTCTAAAAACACCGGCCGGGGCATTGATGGAATATTATGATGAACTATTTTGAATCTGTAGCGATATTTTGCTTTACATAAGTCAATAAAGACTCGAAATCATCTTTTTTAAACCACTTATACTCAGTGTTTTTCCTTAACCAGGTGAGTTGCCTTTTAGCATATTGGCGGGTATTGGTCTTGATTTGCTCCAGGGCTTCGTTTAAGGTTGTTTGTCCTTCGAAATAAGCAAAAAGTTCTTTGTAACCAACTGTATTTAAAGCGTTAAGATCTTTGTACGGATACAGTTTTCTGGCTTCTTCCACCAAGCCATTGTTTACCATGGATTCAACACGGAGGTTGATTCTGCTGTAAAGTTGCTGCCGATCAGTTTCTATGGCCGTCCAGATGGTTTCGAAATAACGTGGGATTGCTTGCCGTTTTCGATAAAAGCTAAAGGGCTGTCCTGTTTGCCAGATCACTTCGAGTGCCCGCTGCAACCGGCGCGGATTGTTGCTATCAACTTTGGCATAATAATCAGGATCGTTATTCTTAACCTCCTTTTGTAAAGCCGGCAATCCACCCTCCCTGAATAACTTATCAACGCGAGCTCTGATTTCGGGACTTGTTTCAGGAATATTGTCCAATCCCCGACACACCGCATCCAGGTAAAGGCCTGTTCCACCGGATAAAATTACAAGGTCATATTTTTTGAATAGATCCTCGAGTAATTGCAATACCTCATTTTCGTAAGTAGCCACATCATAGTGCTGGGTCACAGAGATATGATGAACGAAATGATGTTTGGCCGCTGTCAGCTCATCAACTGAAGGCACAGCTGTTCCGATGGTCATTTCCTTGTAAATCTGTCTGCTATCTGCCGAAACAATCTCAGTGCCAAAAGCTTTAGCCAGCCTGATAGCTGTCTCCGTTTTCCCTGAAGCCGTTGGGCCGGCAATCACTACCAGGTACCTCTTTTTGTCAGGATTCACTGTCTGAATTGTTTTCTGAGGGCAAGGGCAATATTTCCACCTGTTGCGGGTTTTCTACTTCCCTAACCACTTTAAGACCAAGTGGTTTGGCAACAGTTTTCATATAAGCATAAGCCTCCTCAAAATTATTCCCAATCAATCCATCCAGCACGGCTTCACGGATGGCCAGTTTAATGATACCCACTTCTTTGCCAGGCTTCAATCCAAAAACCTCCATGATAACCTGACCATTGACAGGTGGCTGCCAGTTCCGGATTTTATCTTTGGCTTCGATTTCCTGTAATTTTCTACGAACCAGCTGAAAATTTTCGCGATACTTCTTCACCTTATACTCATTTTTTGAGGTGATATCCGCATCGCATAGCTGCATCAGGGCATCAATATCATCCCCGGCATCAAAAAGCAACCTTCGTACGGCTGAGTCAGTGACGATTTCCTGCGCCAAAACGATGGGTCGCAAATGAAGCAAAACAAGCTTCTGGACAAATTTCATTTTCTCGCCCAGTGGCAGCTTCAGTTGCTTAAAAATTCCAGGAACCATTTTGGCACCACGAAACTCGTGGCCATGAAAGGTCCAGCCCTGTTTAGCCTCAAAACGTTTTGTGGCAGGTTTGGCAATATCATGCAACAAGGCAGCCCAGCGCAACCAAAGGTCATCGGTATTGGCTGCCAGATTATCCAATACTTCCAGCGTATGATAAAAATTGTCTTTATGTCCTTTCCCATTAACCACTTCAACACCTTGAAGATTGGCAAACTGCGGAAAGAAAACCTGTAACAATCCACTGTCAAAGAGCAATTTAAATCCTACAGAAGGTTTTTTGGAAAGGATAATTTTATTCAGCTCGTCTGTGATCCGTTCGGGCGAAACAATTTTAAGCCGGTTCTTATTCCGTTTGATCGCTTCAAAAGAATCCGGATCAATCCTAAAATTCAGTTGAGAAGCAAAACGAACAGCCCTCATCATGCGCAAGGGATCATCCGAATAAGTGATATCGGCATCCAGCGGGGTTTTCAGCAGCTTATTCTCAAGGTCGTGCTGTCCATCAAAAGGATCTATCAATTCACCAAAGGATTTTTCATTCAAACTAACCGCCATGGCATTGATGGTAAAATCGCGCCGGTTCAAATCATCTGAAAGCGATCCGGGCCTTACCTCGGGTTTACGGCTGTATAATTTATAGGATTCTTTACGGGCACCAACGAATTCGATTTCAAGGCCTTTGTGGCGGATCATGGCGGTTCCAAACTGCCCGTAAAACTTTGCTTCAGTATGCTTTCCGATGGCTTTGGCAACAGCAGCAGCAAGCTTTAGTCCATCGCCAACTACTACGATATCAATATCTTTCGAAGGCCTTCCCAAAAAAGCATCACGCACATAACCACCCACTACATAGGTCTGCAATCCCAATGAGTTGGCAACTTCGCTGATAATCCTGAAAACAGGATAAGATATTTTTTGTATGATTTGAATCATTTCGGCTGCAAATTTAAGGGATATCTGCAGATCATTTGTCAATTAATATTCAATATAGACGCCCTTTAGTAAATACGAAGCAACCAAAAAGAGGATCATTCGTACGACAAAAATTTATCCAACTGCTATTTATACTTTAGACCGCTTCTAAATTAAGACTATAGGCAGCAGGCTTGCATTAAATCTTCTAATTTTGCATGAACTAAAACGATTGCAAATAGTATAGTTTTAATAAAATCTGGTTAATAATTCAGAAAACAATCTCAAAAATATAGCAATATGTCAAGTTCAACTACAGCAGTTTCTGCAAAAATATCACAAGGAAAAATTCAAGAAATGATTACGAGCGAAGATATTGCTCACATCATGGAGCGTTACCACTATAGCGATGAAGTAAAAAATAACATCCTGAACGAGAATCTTTTACCGGCAGGACTTCTATCACGTCTACATAATAGTTACCCACAGCATTCGGGTATTATGGAATCGACGGAATTTATGTTTACCGGAAAAGAGCGTTATTCGGGCCTGAAAGGATTCCGTGAAATCGTTGCTGTTTTAAACGAAAATGGTATCGACATTGGTCATATCGCACAGCGCGAACTCTTTATTAATGTGTATCGTTTTTTAGCCACGAAACATGTGCTTAATAAGATCAACTGGAAAAATTTTGCCAAAGATTCTTTGTTTCAATTGGTCTTTCCTCAACCCGGCATGATCAATCCTGAGCTTTTTGAAGCGTATCAAAAAGCTGAAAACGAAGAAGCCAGGGAAAAGCTTATCAAGGATTATATCAAACAAACCAATCCGCACGACGGCAAACAGCTGCTCAACAAGCCTTGGTACGAGCACGATGAAGGCGAACTGGAGATTTTAAAAGGCAGCCAACATAAATATCCGCAGGTTCAGCTCATCTTTGACGCCAGCACACAGAATTGTTTCTCTTTTTGCACCTATTGTTTCCGCCATGCCCAGGTGCGCGGAGATGAAGATATGTTCGTGCAAAAGGATATCAGTCAGGTGATTGAATACCTGAAAAAACATAAAGAGGTTACCGATGTACTTATTACCGGAGGTGATGCCGGATACATAACATACGACAGATTAGAAGCTTACACACTTCCCATCATAGAGGATCCGGATTTGATGCACATCAAAACATTGCGTATGGGAACACGCGTGCTCACCTATCAACCAGAAATGATCCTTAGCAGTAATTATGACAGGTATCTGAAACTCTTCAAAAAACTCAACGACAACGGCTTACAGGTACTGTTGATGTCGCATTTCTCAACACCACGCGAAGTATTAAACCCATCTACCATTGCTGCTATCCGCCGACTGAAAAATCATGGAGTTGCTATCAAAAGCCAAAGCCCGGTAATGCATCATATCAGCTTATTCTCAGACGAAAACGGTAAGATCGACATTGACAAATCAGCGCAGAACTGGATTGATTTGGGTAATGTACTTGCCACACTTTCGGTGGGTTTCCATTCGATGTATTGCGCTCGTCCCACCGGGGAGCATCACTATTTCACTGTTCCATTAACGATTATAAATCAGGTATTTAGTAAAGTGTATCGTTCGTTGCCCTCTATCGCACGTCCAAGCCGTTACATCACCATGACCTCCTCGGCCGGAAAGATCTCGATGTTGGGTGAGGTAATGGTAAATGGCGAAAAAGCTTTTGCTCTTAAGTTCAATGAAAGCCGTAATATGGAATGGATGGATAAAGTTTTTCTGGCAAAATACGATGAAAATGAGAACACCATTGCCAACCTAAAACCCTTATTTGGCGATAAACATTTCTTTGAAGATGAATTGGATCAGATAGAGCTGGCACTTGATGCTGCTTTACGCCGAAAAATGGAAGCCTAATTTAATTCATTGTAAATCATAGCATTATGATTAATAAAATAGTAACGAGCGTCGAAGAGGCTGTTCAAGATATCTTTGACGGTGCTACGGTTATGATCAGCGGCTTTGGAGAGGCCGGCAGTCCGATTGAGTTGATCCATGCACTCATTGACCAGGGAGCTAAAAACCTGACTATTGTCAGCAACAACACAGGCAGCGGCGAAGTTGGACTGGCAGCCCTAATCGCCCACAAACGCGTGAAGAAAATGATCTGCTCCTTCCCTCGTACTGCCAATTCAACCGTTTTTCCGGAGCTTTATAAAAAAGGCGAAATTGAGCTGGAGCTGGTTCCTCAGGGAACACTGGCCGAACGTATCCGGGCAGGTGGAGCAGGTATCCCGGCATTTTTTACGCCAACCTCTGTGGGCACGCCACTTGCCGAAGGAAAAGAAACACGCGTCTTTGATGAGCTTACCTATGTTATGGAAAACGCCATTAAAGCTGATTTTGCACTGGTAAAAGCTTTAAAAGCCGACCGATACGGTAATCTTGTGTATAACAAAACTGCCCGAAATTTTGGCCCGATCATGTGTACGGCAGCCAAAACAGCGATCGTTCAGGCCGAACAACTTGTTGAATTGGGCGACATCGATCCGGAATGTGTTGTAACACCTGGTATTTTTGTAAAAAGGGTAGTAAAAATTACAAATCCTGCACAGGAATCAAAACTCGTAGCAGAGAACAGGAGGTATCCATGGTAAACGAACTTAAAGAAGGATGGAATGTGAACCAGATGGCACAAAAAGTTGCCCGCGACATTCCGGATGGATCCTATGTAAATCTGGGTATCGGCATACCCGAAAAAGTTGCTGCCTTCGTACCGGAAGGCCGCGAATTTATTTATCACACCGAAAATGGTCTGTTGGGGATGGGGCCTGTTCCTGCCGAAGGTCAGGAGGATCCTGAACTTATCAATGCAGGGAAAAAAGCCGTAACAGCCATACCCGGTGCCTGCTATTTTCATCATGCCGACAGTTTCACGATGATACGCGGCAAGCATATTGATGTGTGTGTTCTGGGTGCGCTTCAGGTGGCCGAAAATGGCGATCTGGCAAACTGGTCAACCGGCGAACCTGGTGCCATACCTGCCGTAGGAGGTGCCATGGATTTGGTGGCCGGTGTGAAGACTATATACGTGATCACAAAACATAACACTAAAACAGGTGAGGCCAAAATCGTAAAAAACTGTAGCTATCCCTTAACGGGCAAAGCTGTTGTAAACCGCATCTACACTGATCTTGCTATTCTGGATGTAACTGAAAAAGGTTTAAAAGTAATCGAGATGGCTCCAGGCCTGAGTTTTGATTATTTACAATCTGTTACCGAAGCTCATATCTTCCAATAAGGAAGGCACAAATATTTAATTCAAATTTCATGAAATCCTATCCAAAAAGCGATGCTCTCTATCAAAAAGCCGTTGATCTGATCCCCGGCGGAGTGAGCAGAAACACAGTTTTTCACAAGCCGTATCCACACTATGTAGCTTCGGCCAAAGGATGTTATGTTAAAGATGTTGATGGCAACGAACGCATCGACTTTGCAAATAATATGGCCTCACTTATACATGGCCATGCGCATCCTGCCATCGTAGAGGCAGTTACAGAACAACTCCATAAAGGAACCGCTTATACCCTGGCCACCGAAGCCGAGGTGAGGTTAGCAGAGCTGTTACACAACAGAGCTCCGGGTTTTGAAAAAATCCGATTTGTAAACAGCGGCACCGAAGCTGTGATGGCAATGATTAAAGCTTCCAGGTCGTTCACCGGAAAACCAAAGATTGCCAAAGCCGAAGGTGCTTATCACGGCACTTATGACTATGCCGAGGTAAGCCAGACTTCAAACCCCTTCAATTGGGGCGATATCAGCAGTCCGAACAGCGTAGCTGTGGCCGAAGGCACACCACAATCAGTGCTTGATGAGGTGATCATCTTTCCTTATAATGATATTGAACGCACCCTGGCCATACTGGATAATCATGCAGATGAGATTGCCTGTGTAATCATTGATCCGGTTCCCCATAGGGTTGGATTACTCGAAGGTAAACATGAGTTTATTGAGGCTATCTACGACTGGACGCGTAAAAATGATGCCCTGATGGTGTTTGACGAGGTTGTTACTTTTCGCGTGAATTATGCAGGAGCTCAGGAAAAATATAAGGTAAAGCCTGACCTTACAGCACTTGGCAAGATCATCGGAGGTGGTTTTCCTGTTGGTGCTTTGGCAGGCAGAGCCGATATTATGGAAGTACTTGATCCGCGACAGTCAAAACTAAAATTTCCTCATTCCGGAACTTTCTCGGCTAATCCCATTACTATGACAGCCGGACGAGTTGCCTTGGAATTATTTGATCAACAAGCTGTTGACGACCTGAATGCGCTCACAAAAAAAGCCATCATTCAGATCGAAAACGTTATCAGGCTGGCAGAGGTTCCCATCTCTATTACTGGTGCAGGCTCAATGTTCCGGTTGCATTTCAGACAGGTTCCGCCACAAACATACAGAGAAGCTTATCAGAGACCTGCCGTGTATGCCGTAATAAACGAATTGCTGGATTATCTTTTCTACAAGGAAAACCTGATCATGATCAACACTTGTGCTTGTATGTTCTCAACGGCACTCACCCAAAAGGAAGTTGACAGATTGTCGCAGGCTCTGCTCAATGGCTTCCGTTATATCAAGCCAAGTATGGAGGAACTATACACACAAAATGTAAGTTTCCCATGATCTTAACCAAATAAAAACCAATTGCACATGACTAAAGAAGTCTTTATTTGTGACGCCATACGTACCCCGGTCGGGAAATATGCAGGAGCCTTGTCAGGCGTTCGTCCTGACGATCTTGCAGCCATAACCTTAAAAACATTGTTACAACGCAATCCAAAGCTCAATCCTGAAACCATTGATGATGTAATGCTCGGATGTGCCAATCAGGCTGGCGAAGACAACCGTAATGTGGCCCGCATGGCATTGCTGGTTGCAGGTTTGCCTGCCTCTGTGCCGGGCATGACGATAAACCGTTTATGTGGTTCAGGAATGGATGCTGTTGGAACTGCTGCCAGGGCTATCAAATCCGGTGAGGCTGAATTGATTCTGGCAGGAGGTGTCGAAAGTATGTCGCGCGCACCTTTTGTGATGGGAAAATCAGAAACAGCTTTCGGAAGAGCTCCTGAGCTTTTCGATACCACCCTGGGATGGCGGTTTATCAATCCGGTATTGGATAAGATTTACGGGACTGATTCCATGATGCAAACTGCCGAAAATATTGCGGATATGATGCAAATCAGCAGAGAGGATCAGGACATTTTTGCATACAGAAGCCAGCAAAAAGCAGCCTTTGCTCAGGAAAACAAGCTTTATGATGATGAAATTGTTGAGGTGCTTATTCCACAGCGCAAAGGAGAGCCTGTTAAGGTGAATACAGACGAACATCCAAGACTTTCAAGCCTCGACAAGCTGGCTGGGCTTAAGGTGCTCACCCGAAAAGACGGGACCATCACAGCAGGAAATGCCTCAGGAATCAATGATGGTGCTGCTGCACTGATCATCGCTTCAGCCGATGCTGTGAAAAGATTCAACCTAAAGCCCATTGCCCTGATCATGGGTATGTCAGCAGCTGGTGTGCCGCCCCGCATTATGGGCATGGGGCCTGTTCCGGCTACTCAAAAGTTGTTGAAACGTCTTGGCATGACACTTCAGGATTTTGATCTGATTGAGCTCAATGAAGCATTTTCTGCTCAAGCACTTGGATGCATCCGTGAGCTTGGCCTGGACGACAATGACCCTCGCATCAATCCGCTGGGTGGTGCCATAGCTTTAGGCCATCCGCTTGGCATGAGTGGGGCACGGCTTTTAACAACGGCTGTGTATCAATTGAAAAGGAATAAGCTGAAAAAAGCCCTTTGCACCATGTGTATCGGTGTAGGACAGGGAATTGCAACCGTGATTGAATCGGTTTGATAAACAATTTTCTGTTTGCTTTGGTTTTTCTTTTATTTTCGTTGGCTAAACAACGAAAAGTTTATGATATCTTACAACGAAATCTTTGAAAATAACAAAAGATGGATAGCTGAGAAAAATGCTTCTGAAGCTGATTTTTTTGAAAAGCTTGTCGAAGGTCAGGATCCTGACTTTCTTTATATTGGATGTTCTGACAGCAGGGCGACGGCAGAAGAACTGATGGGTGTGAAGCCGGGAGAGGTATTTGTGCATCGCAATATTGCAAACGTTGTTGGCAATAACGATCTTAATGTGATGAGTGTGATCAATTATGCTGTTGATTATCTGAAAGTTAAACATATTATTGTGTGTGGTCATTATTATTGCGGTGGAGTAAAAGCTGCATTGCAATCGAAAGATCTTGGCATTTTAAATCCCTGGCTCAGAAACATCCGGGATGTCTATCGATTTCATAAAACAGAACTCAACCTACTTGAAGATGCTGACAAAAGGTACCGAAGGTTGATCGAACTCAATGTAGAGGAACAATGTTTGAATGTGATTAAAACTGCTGCTGTTCAAAAATCATACCTCAAAAATGGATATCCGACTGTCCATGGCTGGGTTTTCGACATGCAAACGGGAGCTCTCCTTGATCTGAACATCGATTTTGAAGCCCGATTAAAAGAAATACAGGAAGTTTACAATCTGAGTGATTCTGAAAAGAAGGATGAGCAGGATTAAATCAAATTCCATTTCATTAGTCAGCTGATATTGACTTGACTTAGTAAAAGCGGTTTCATATCTTTGTTTGGTTAAACCAAATCAATTAATTCTTTTAAGAAAAACAACAGATGAAAAAGAATTACACATTTTATTTTGATCCGGATACACGAATCATGTATAAATATTATTATGGAGAAATAAGTTTCGATGATATTGAATCCAGCTGGGATGAAGCAATAAATAAAAATATCATTCCTGGCGAAACCAGTGGGTTTATTCTGGATTATCAAAAAGCAAGCGTAAATATTCCGGTGAAGCTTTACAATCAAATACCAGAGTATTATAAGCAACATTTGGATATATTCGGAGGAAAACGTATTGCCGTCTTAACAACCAATCCAAAAGACATCGTTATTCCCATTTTAGTAGAAACTGAATCTCAGGGTTTTGAATCGAAACCATTCAGCACAGAAGAGGCCGCCATAAAATGGATATTAAAAAAATGAAAATTTTTTGCAGAAACTTCAATCGTATTACTAATTAACTACCTTTGTGGAGTATTAACTAATTATTATTGTTTCAATAAGCAGCGTACCTACCATCGAATTCCGAACTTATCCTTCTGATTTTCATGTATTTTACAAACCTTATTGAATTTTTATTTATCATTTATCTTATTTACAATGAACATTTTTGTTGCAAAACTTAATTTCAAAACGTCCAGCGAAGACCTTCAGGCTTTGTTTGAACAATTTGGCACTGTTACCTCAGCCAAAGTAATTATTGACAAACTTACTAACCGTTCAAAAGGTTATGGTTTTGTTGAGATGCCTGATGATGAGCAAGGTTATGCAGCCATCAACGAACTCAACGAAACAGAAGTTGAAGGTAACACCATCGTGGTTAAAAAAGCACGTCCAAAAACGGACAATCCAGGCGGTGGCTATCAACGTCGCGAAGGTGGCAGTGGTGGCGGTTATCAACGTCGCGAAGGTGGCAGTGGTGGCGGTGGCTACCAGCGTCGCGAAGGCGGTTATAACAAACGAAATGATGGCGATGGCGGCTATGGCAACCGCTATTAAACAGATATTTATCGTTCTCAGACGGCCACTGGCCGTCTTTTTTTTGCACTAAATCATAATTTTACATACAAAATTGTTATTTTTGCAGCCGCAAAACGGTCTCGTAGCTCAGCTGGATAGAGCAGCAGCCTTCTAAGCTGCGGGTCGAAGGTTCGAGTCCTTCCGGGATCACCTTAAGAAATCAAAAGCCTCGTAATTATTGTTATTACGGGGTTTTTGTGTGTTTTAACTAAGATCAAGAAGATTTCAATAAAGACGTAATCAGATTAAAAAGCAGAAACTTACAGATTCGAATCCCATAAGAACCATTAATTTAAATAATTCTGTTTATGCTGGAAAATGACAATTAATCTCAAATATTTTATGAAAATATTAAAAATATTACATGTCTTCCATGGAAAATCCCATGTATTCCGCAGAATAATCTTTTAACTGAGACTGAAGCAGTTTTTTTGCCTTTTCCTGCAACACCGATAGGCTGATATTTTCCTTTTTTCGCTTCACTTCTGCAAACAACACAACTTTGGTAAAATCGTCCACTGCTACAATATCCAGTTCATTTTGATTCCCTTTCTCCCACCAGGTTCCGATTGCTGAATACCGTTGAAGATTTACCAGCTTTTCCGTAAAAAACCGCTCCAGTATCTTTCCGCTATACGTCGGGTAATCGCGCTCCACAATGCTGCGAAGATACCCGAAGTTTCCTATCTCAACTGCACTCTGGTATTTATAAATAAAACGGAACCAAAAATTCAGGAAATTGTCCACAATCTCATATTTGATGTTCCTCCCTCCCTGCTTGGCAAACATTGGCCGTACTTTTCTGATTAAGTTGAAATCATTTTCCAGCCTTTCCAGATACCCTCCAATGCTTACTTCAAGAATTGATTCAATTTCAGAACGGGATGTCTTGGACGATGCAATAAGTGTCAGAATTGAAAAATAGGTTGCATAGTCCTTTCCGAATTCCTCAATCAGGACATTGCGTCCCTCGTCAATAAACAATGAATTTTCCCTGAAGACTTCGTCCATCATTTTACTGAGTGTAAATGCTTTTTTGCTAATCAAAAGTTCCACATATTTGGCAACCCCTCCCGTCAATACATAAAACGCCAATAAATCCTCAGGTGTATATTCCGGATAATTGTCAGCCAATATCTCTTTAAGGGTATCCACATGGAAAGGTTTCAGGTGAATACGTTCAGTTGCCCTGGCAAAAAGTGGTTCCTTTGAATTTTCGAATATATTCTTCATTAGCGAGTAAATTGAACCGCAGACAATTAGGTTGATTTTGCTCCGCTCCTTATAACTGTCCCAGATATTTTGCATTTCACTGTAAACAGATGGATTGACATTGTTGAACTCCTGGAACTCATCAATAATCAGCGAAAATATTCTCGTTAAAGATAAATCCATCAAATATTGGAACATATCCTTAAACTGAGTAAACGATCCAAACAGCTTAACCTGCAACTTGCGTTCAATCTCTTCTTTAAATTCTTCACAAATCAGAACTTCATTTTTGCGGGTCACAAACAAATATAGAGCTGTATCTTCATTCTCTACAGCTTTCTTTAATAGACTTGTTTTACCAATACGCCGACGTCCCACAACCACAGTCATTTGTGCCTCTGTTTTCGTACGCTCTTTAATTGATTTTAGAAACGCCAATTCCTTTTCTCTGTTATAGAATTTCATTATCTACTGCTTTAATTGTAATGTTCATTACTGTAACCGTCATTGCAATAATGCAAATATATATAATTTCTTTTAAATACAGAATTGTCGGTTGAACTATTTTAGTAAACTTGTATTCTAAGTACTTTTCTGTCAATGAAATTAAACCAGTTGTATAAAAAGTTTCCCTTCGTAATCCCTGTTCCTTGCATCATGGGTGATAGACAACAGCGTATCTTACTAAATTGCAACAATTGGTATAAGACTATGTAGATGTCCGGGTAAGGCTGCTGGAGAAGATGTACAATAAACGGCTTGCCGGATATTCGTCTATCGGCTATAAGTCAAAGGGTGAAAATATTGCAACAGAATCCACGGATATCATTTTTGATAAAAGCAATTTTTTGTCTGTGTATTTCAACGACATCGTCAATACATGCCGTGAAATACTAATTGTAAGCCCGTTTGTTACAAAACGGCGTACTTTACAAATGATGCAAATTCTTTAGGTTGCTCTTAATAATGTTGTAAAAGTAGTTGTAGTGACCAGACCATCCGGCGATTTTAAAGAAAAGGACTTAATCTCATGGCAAACGACAATTGATTTGATAAAAAGTTCTGGTGTAGCAGTCATCTTTAAATCAAATATCCATCAAAAATTTGCTGTTGTCGACCAAAAGGTTTCCTGGTTCGGGAGCATTAACCTGCTAAGTTATGGCAGTGCCGAGGAAAGCATCATGCGACTCGAGAGCTCAAATATCGCCAATGCGTTAATCAGGAGTATTAATTAATAAACTCATTTTGAGTGGTTCAAATCTTTTGTTTTTCTTGGATAAATCTATCCTGTACGAACATCCACTAAAAGCATCAGGTCTTCCATCAAATAGTTCAAATTTTGTACCGTGAGGTTCACCAAAGATTCAAAAAGCCGCGTAATTATAGTGATTACGGGGCTTTTGTGTGTTCAAGCTATAATTAAATACAATTCAAAGAAAATTCCGCCATTTATAGGACATTCATCCAACCTTGAGTATATAATACGTTCCTTTACCTCCCCACCTTCATTAAAATTCCAGGTTCAATTAGTTCGATGTGATTTAATACTTTTGGGAAAACAGGCAGTTCCTTGTTGTTCACAATCTACATGGTTGGCAGTTTAAATTTCATCGTTACTTCCCCTGTTTCCGTATTCACTTCAATGGTTTGGTTCTCCATGCCCATTTCTTTTCCCGTGGCCATTTTAAATAAGCCCGACAGGAATTGCATCCCGCTGTTCATAACGGTTTCCAGCTCTTTGGACTGAATATTATGGTTTGAACCATTATTACTTGTGGAAACTTCGGCTAATTCCTCCTGCTTATCGGTATCATCACCTGAAAAATCAATTTCATCTGCCGGTAGGTTTTTAGGTTCGGTTACAGGAATAGTTTCTTCCTGAAGCATTTCTGCCGTCAATTCCTGTTCCTGTTCTTTTCTTTCAGCTTCATTTATAAATTCTTCCAACTGCTCAATAAACTGGGACCGGCCTTTGGTACTGAAATCGACAAAGTTGGTCCGGGCATCATCGCCCAGCACGCCATCGAACAGGCTTTGCTTGACCAATAGGCCCGAGGCGATCTGTTGTTCAATGGAATCGCGTGTAATGAAGTTGAAGATTGTGAGCTTGTTGCTTTTCTGTCCGATCCTGTCGATACGACCGATGCGCTGGTTCTTTTTGGCCGGGTTCCAAGGAAGCTCGAAGTTGATTAACGTATCGGCAACCTGTAGGTTGAGACCAGAACCGCCCGCCTCCGTGGACAAAAATACTTTATACTGCGGATTCGACTCAAATTTGCGGATGAGCTCGCCGCGTAACGGGACAGGTATTTTTCCATTCAGTTCAACAAAGCCAACGTTATTTTCACGTAACAACCTTCCAATCAGCTTGTGTACTTTTATCCATTCAGAGAAGATAATGATCTTCGTATTTTTATTGGGGACATCGAGTTCATCAAGCAAAATATGCTTCAGTTCTTCCAGCTTGGGCGATTCGTTGGTATTTTCGTCAATCAGGTACGTGGAGTCACAAACCATCCGCATGTTGGACAGGAGCAGTTGCATTCGCTTCAAGTCGTAAGGGGTAAGGAATTTTTTTCTGATGATTTGCGCCAGCCCTTTGGCATAAGATGCATGGTAATCGGCCTGCAATGGTGAAAGTTGAACCGGAATATTTATCTGGCGGAGATTGGGCAACTGGTCGATCACCTTCCTCTTTTCGCGCCTGATGAGAATTGCTTCCAACCGCTTGTTCAACTTTTGGAGATTATAGTAGCCGTTTATTTTGTTGTGCTTTTCAGGATCAAAAAGGCAGTGCTGATAAGAGAATTCCCACAACGGGCCAAAAAAACCGGAGTCAAGAATACCCACGATAGAAAAAATGTCGATCAGCTTGTTCTCAATGGGGGTGCCAGTAATGGCCAGCTTGTGTTTGGCATCAATCCTTTTTAATGAAGAAGCCGTTTGGGTTTCATAGTTTTTTGCCCGCTGTGCCTCATCCAGGATCAGAAAATCCATACCTGCATTATTAATGGCAACCTGGTCGCGCAACACGGTTTCATAGTTAACAATGAAGAAGAAATAACTATCGTCTTTATACTGTTGCGCCCGATCTTTCGGTGCACCCTGAATAACCAGTGCCTTTTGGTCTGAAAATTTTTCCACTTCTTTCTTCCATTGTTCTTTCAGCGAAGCAGGACAAACCACCAATGCTTTGGTAAATCCGAATAACTCTTTTTTCAAAACAGCGGTACCTATGGCCTGAATCGTTTTTCCTAGCCCCATCTCGTCAGCAATAATGGCTGCTTTCCGGAAGAGGGCAAACCGGATTCCTTCCTTTTGATAATCGTACAGATCGGCTTTTATCCTGCTGAAATCAGGGGTGAATGTTTCTTGAAGGTCTTCGAGTACTTTTTTTTCAAAAGCAGCTTCAATTTTTTCAGTTACTTCCGGGCGGACACATATCCCCTGGTTTTTAACGGCTTCATCCATAAAATTCAACATGCCCGTAATCTTATCATCCTCAACGAAATTTGAATTTTTGAAATGGCGCGAGATCAACAATTGTTCTTCAACAGGCAACTTATCCGGGTAATACCAGCTAATCCTGTAATCGTTCAACGGATCGCAATAAATTTCGATGAACGGGAATGTCTTGTCAAGCTTGTTGAAAAGCTCCTTGTTCTCTTTTAACGCATTGAAGGCAAACATGATGTGTTTGGTAGTGCCCAGTTTGTTAAGGCGCGAGTCCATGCTGTTGCTGTAGCCGGTTTCGTTCTCAAAATCGCGCAAGAATACTTTATACCTGATTCCCCGCTCATTAGTCAGGATGTGATCGCCATAAATATTATCAGCCCACTGGATGCGGTATTCTGCTTTTTCAGCTTTTTGTCGCCGTTCTTTTAACACCCGTTTAATCATTCCTTCACGAGTGTATTTTTTATGTTCCAACCGTTCTTTTGGATCCAGCAGTCGCACCTCGTTTTCAACCTGCAGCAAACATGCATACGAGTTTTTATCCCATCCGGAATCAACGTTACGGCTTTTTGGCGTAATCGTACCCGTTTCATCTATATCCAAAACAACTTCAGCTACATCATTTTTGGATTCATCACTTATAATTAGTTCGTACCGCGAAGCCGACTGGGACAAAATCTGGCATTGCCCGTTGTTAAAAATAATTTCACCGAGAGCCAGTTCCTGCGTGCTAAGCTGGTTGCTCAGTTTTTGTTTTTCCAGAAGGATGATTTTCTTAATATCCATATAATCGTTTTTAGATCACCAAGCTATTCTTTAGGTTGGAAAAATGATTGAAATTTTTCTGTTCCCAAAGATAAGATCATTTTTAAAACAGAATAAAGGCAAAGGTTGAGAACAGCCGATGATTTATTTTCATCAGCCGTTTCCAAAGACAGGCAACCAATAGAAGCATTCTTTAATTGGCTGATTGAAAAGGCTGATATTCAAAAAGCTGGTAAGGGTGGCCAAGGTGATTGATGGTTCATGCCATCAGGAAATCAGCTTTAGCTTCAATATCATTAGCAATTTAACCTTGATTCGAATTTTTTGACATTTGCAACTATTGACCTGCAAAAGCCATTACAAAAGAATCACTTCACACTATAAAAATATCACTTAAAGATTTTAAATCAGTGATTAAATGGTTTGAATCCTGTCCCTTCCGGAATCACATCAAAAAACCGAAGTAATTTTACCTCGGTTTTTCTTGTAAATACATTCTTAACAGGATTTTTAAAGTCTAGTTCCAAAACAAACTCTTCGTCTTATCTCAATACAATAAATCTTATCATTCCCTGAACAAACGCGTTCCTTTGTAAACCGAGGTTTCATCAGTCGAAACAAGTCTTCCGGATAAGGTGATCTGACGCTGCCTTCTGTTGGTTAAGCTCAAACGGGCCGATCCATTATCCTGTATAGCTAACTCAAAAGGAATATTACTTACACCTGAATTCGACCTGAATCGTCCCAAAACTGTGATGGGTCGTTTTGGGTTATCCGACTCCACCGTGTATTTGATTAGCGTTCCGTAATTTGGGAAGCCACCTAATTCATTCAATCCAACAATGTGATCAAACGAAAACTGTATAACTGCATCAGCACCATCAAGGGCGAAATAATTCGTGAGATGCGAAACAGGCTCGGTGTGGCCTCTCAGGCCAATGAACGTATTCACTTCCAACACAAAGGCAGTATCTTTAACCATAGATATTATCTTCTCCCTGCTTTCCAGTAATTCCTGTTCTCTGGCTAGTTTTCTTTCCTGCCGTTTCAGTTTGCGATACTCCTTTGGCGTCAAATCGTGAAGCGTATCCTGAGCTTTAGCTCCTGATATCAACATAAATACAGCAGCCAATAAAGCGATCAGAATCTTTTTCATATCAGAGGAATTTAAGTAAACCTGACTTTACAACTCACATTGATCATAAATAATTTACATCAAATAACTAAGGTCAGCGGGACAGCTGATCTCCTCAGGCTCAACACCATGCTTAAAAAGTCGCATTGGCCGATTGCCTTTCAGCGTCAGCTCATTTCCATCCATTTCCAGCAAAGTGGCTTCGCGCAATCCAACCACTGTGATTGTAGGATTCACAGCCAAAAACTCATTGATTCGCTGTTCGCGTGTTTCGCCTCCATGACCTTCGGGATTGGCATCCAGATAATGGGGATTGATCTGAAAAGGGATAAGATTCAGACAGTTAAAACTTTCGGGCTCATAAATTGGCATATCATTCGTAGTACGCAAACTAGGACAAGCTACATTGGATCCCGCGCTCCAGCCCATATAAGGCATCCCGTCTAAAGCGCGTTTATGGATGGCTTCCATGATGCCGGTTTCTTGCATCTGAGCTACCAGGTGAAAAGTATTTCCACCCCCAACAGCAATACATTCGGCTTCTTGTACAGCTTTCACCGGATCAGCCTCGTGATGGATTGAGACAAGCTCAAAACCAAGCTTGTTGAAAACTTGCTTTACGCGATCTTCGTAAGCATTGTAGGAGGCCTCAAGACCATGATCGGATAAGTTTACACCAGCGTATGGCACAAAAAGCACTGATTTTACCTGATGTTTCTGCATGAAATCGCTGATGAAAGTTTTCGGCCAGCCAAGATAAGCCTCACCCGCGTTTGTTGAATTACTGATCAATAAAAGCTTCATATATCTTTGTTTTAAATGATGATGCAATGGCGTATCAAAAATACAAAATTTCGGGTAACAGTCAAGCTCGGCCTAACAACCGGAAGGTCAGGAATTAAGATGTTTTTTGTAGGTTTTGATGAAAACCTTATAGGCTTTATCATTTGGAACATACTGATTTACCGAAACCTCATATTTCTCACCTGGGATATTCCGGGCATCATAGCCGGCAAAAAACCGGGCTGCCTGCTCCATCAATTTCTCAAACTGACCTACATCAGGCCGTTGCTTAATGAGCAAACCAAAATACCGAACTGCCGAAGGCTGGTCATCATTTTTGATGAAATATTCAACAGCAAGAGCAGTGAGCAAAGGATTTTGTTGCTCATTTAAAAAAGCAAACATATCCTGATGAGGATTTCCCAAAGCCGATAAATCCATGCTTTTTACTTCCTTGTCAAGCTGCAGATAGTAAGGAATGGCAACATCAAAGCCTTGCGAATACATCTTGTTAAGCACTTCCTGGTATGCCTCCCAATAGACAAAAGTTTCCTCGAAACTTTGTTCGTAAGCTTCAAGCTGGTCTGTTTGGATGCCGCACCCTCTGTTTTTATCCACGAGATCGCGGGCTTGCTTTGTCAGCTCCTTTAATTCATGGACCCTATTGAATCGAAGAGCACGATCTGCGTCCAGCATAATTCGATCGTACTGACTTTTCTCGTTCATACAAATTCTTTCAATTATTTTGGCATCAAGTCTACTAAATTCGTCCTGAATGTTATTGTCAGCCGTAAGTTCAAATGAAGCGGTAAACTCACTGGCTTCGTTGTATATCTTCCAGGCATTTTCCAGGTCGTTGGCCCAAACAAACTGATTGGCACTTCTTATCTTTTCGATAATCAGCTTACGGGCTAAACTACGATGCTCTCTTTTATGATCATAATGTAGTTCTGTATCAGGAATTTGAGTTGCATAAAGCTTATTAAGTGCAACAGATGGTGATTCAGTTTTCAGGGTATTCAATTCATCCCAAAATAAATCTTCACTCTTCATTGTTTTGAGCTGTTGCTTTTGTTTTTCGAGCATTTCAATATTCAGGTTAAGACCTTGTTGAGCAGCCACATATTGATCGGCCTCTTCGGATAAAATATAAGCTTGTTGTACTTCCTGCTGCTGAATTTGTCGCTCAATTTGATTGGTGATCTCATCCAGGTGATTCTGGCTCAATTGCACAATTCGCTTCAGTACAGCCTCTTGCAATATCCTGTTGTCGAACATGAGGGCTGTTTTTTGTGCCTTTCGCAAATCGCTAATTGCACCAAAGTGATCAGCTCTGGCTTTGTTTTCTGCAATTTGCTGGTAAGCTTTAATCAACCTGGTAGAAGAAATCCTGATGTCATCATCCGGAATTTTTTGAAATGATTGTTCATAAAATGCAAGTGATTTTGCATAATAATTACTGGCCATTTCACTATTACCGGTTTCCAGTGCCTTTATGTTGATATCAAAAAATGCTTCGAGCACCCCTTTTTGCGCTTGGGTAAGCAGGCTCAAGACGTCTTTTTCCAGCACTTTATTGTTATTCGCTAAACCACTACTATACAAGGAGTTTAAAAGAATATGTGAGGTGGCAAAGTCTTGTTTTGCAAAAAGCTTATTGGCTTCATACAGAAGCTGTTCCACCATCATTTCTTTTAAAGCAGGAATATTCTTTGTAACAGATATCTTGTCGAGTGTGCTTAAAAATTCCTCATCTGCCTGTATTACTGCCAAAATTTGATACACCTCCTGATCTCTGAAATCGACCTGAAGTGAATGTTGATTGGCTCTTTGCAAATCGGCGGTGTAAGCCACTACAAATCCCGAAGCATCCAGGTTTTCATTTGAGGTAAGTGTTTGATCCAATAAAGTTTGGTAACGAAGTTTTTTTCTCTGAACACCATCGAATTTCTTTTGCCAATCTGTAAGACTACTGGTATTGATTGTGGTGCTATACTCCTGATAATCTTTATCGAAAGCTGCAACTACCTTTCGGCATTTATCCCACTCCAAAAACAAGGAAGTAAGTTCATGGTTTGGTTCCGAACCTCGCAATAAATCCTCAAAAAGATGTAATGAAGCAAAAAAACGATTGATGAGTTGTATCCTTGCTTCAATTCGATTTTTTGCCATTTCCGAAAAATCAAAACCAGTGATCTCTGCACTAAGCAATTCCTGTTCAGGAGCATATAAATCAACATGACTAATTTGAACCCATTCACTATAAGAAATGGTTTGTTCAAACATTTTTTCCCAGCTACTCCCCTGCTTGTTTCTTAAAACAAACCTGGCTTTAATCAAATCAGGCTGCACCACCTCATCAATTCTCATACCCCGGTAGAACAAGGACTTTTCAGCAATAATCCGCTCCTGTTGCATACTCACCAAGGTGGTTTGATAAGCAGTGCCCTCCAGCTTTAGGTTAAGTGAAACTTCCCAGGCGGCAGGAAAGAGTGGTCCGCCTTTTTGCTGGTCATTGATCACATTGTAATAAATCCATTGTTGATTACGGGAGGCCGATTTTGGATCCTGCGACAGATCAAGCCGCAGTGTTTCATTTACTGTGAGCAATTGCTGTGCATTAAGTTGAAATGCATGAGCCGAAAAACAAACTAAAACAAGCAGTATCCACCGTTTGGTCATAACCACAAAAATAGCCATTTTCAGATGCTCCTGAAAAGTTTTTCAGAAAAATGGCAAACAAAAAAAGTTGCCGAAAACAATCCGACAACTTTCCGGTCATTCACAAAAACTCCAGGATTGAGACCACTCCGAATAATCAATTTGCCCCTAAATTCACCAAGAGGGACTTACTAAAACAGCTGAATTTCAGCTTTTTGATCACTAACCCAAAAGGGGGAAAGCTAAAATTCCTCAGTTTCTTGACTTTTCGAAATGGGCTCAAGATTAGATTTCGTCTGTTTCTACAACTTTAGCGAGCAGATCTGCATAAGGAATTACCAGCAATTTCCTGCCTTCAAATTCTACCTCACTACCTGAATATTTCTTAAACAATACCACATCGCCAACGCTAATTGCAGGATTCTCTATTACACCAATTGCCAGAACCTTAGCGGTTTGTGGTTTTTCCTTTGCTGTATCAGGAATAATTAAGCCAGATGCTGTACGCTGTTCTTTCGGATCTTCACTCATGTCCAGGATCACCTGTTCGTTTAAAGGTTGTAACTCTTTCATATTGATATATTTAAATTAGTTATTTGATTGAATTCCAAGTAATCTGTTGATCTTTGCTTTGTCGAAACCAACAATAATTTCACCATTGATATCTGTTTGTGGCACACCCTGTTGGCCACTACGGCGAACCATTTGTTCGGCTGCAGATTGATTCTTGCTTACATCGATATCAGTGAAACGGATATTATGCGTTTTGAAATAAGATTTTAAAGTGTTGCACCAGCTGCAAGTAGGTGTAGAATAAACAGTTACCCGCTTCTGAGGAGCTTCACCTTCTTTAGTAGTTGCGTTAAATAAAGATTCTTCGAAAAGAGAGATGTAGTAAGCCGGATCATTGCATCCTTTAACAATATTTACATACTTAACTCCTTCAAAAACAAGTAAGGAAGGTGCACTTTTTACCTGATATTTCTCATGAATATCACTCACCTGACTCACATCAGCCAGCAAAACATTCACATCCGTCAGTTTTTCGGCAGCCTGTTTTAAGTTTGTCAGGCTACATTCACTGGACTCATTTCCAGTTTTATAAAGCAAAACGTAATTTTTCTTTTCGGGCACTAAAGCCGCAAGCATCCCTTCGTGGTTTTGTATCGTTTGTATCGCCATGGTTTGTTTTTTATTCGAAGCGAGGAATCAATTTATGTGCCACGCAGCAGATTCAGGATTTTTGGCGTGTCATTTTTGCAAAGCTGACAGAATTGCAGCATTAGTAGATCAGCGGAATCAAACGCCAGCTTGATTGTCTGTATTTTTCATAAGCCTCAAAATATTTTATCAAATGTGTCTCTTCATAGTTCAACTTGAAAATAAGATTCACACTTAAAACCAGCAAAATAACCAATCTCAAATGACTATAATGCTCAATAACCAAAGTTCCAACAACCAATAGTTGAGCCAGATACATCGGATGACGAATCACGGCATAAATCCCATAGGTTACCAATTTACCGTTTGGTTTTGGTATGGGGGTTACATTAAAATTTCCAGGCTTCATTTGCCAGATGGCAATAATTCCAATAAAAAATCCGGAGACTTCTATCGTCAGCAACCACAAGTTTTCTGCTATCCACGGTCCGCTAAAGAAAAGATAAGCGAGACTGGTTAACTGCACTGCCACAAATATTCTTGCTATCAAAGGTCCATCGAACATACTTCTAGCTAAATAAAAATGACTCCCGGCTGGCCCGCCTCCTTAAAAACAGACCTGGTAATGCAAGTAGTGAGTTTGATTACCGGGAGTCGGTGCAAAGTTATCAGATTTTGTTTCAGACAAATTGATTTTGAAAAAGTTTCTGCCAAACCACCACGACTTACAAAGTAAAACCATCGTCTTATTGTATTTTTTCCCTGTCGGAATAGCTTAATCTTGCTGGAATTATTTTACAACAATTCATTCTAATATTTTCAATATCATGGACTTGCATGAAGAAATCAGAAAAGTCCTACTGGAAAACAATCGACCCATGTCCGTTGAAGAAATTACGGATGAGATCAATTTACAGGCTTTGTGTACACGACACGATGGATCAGCCGTTTGTAATTTTCAGGTACATAGCCGAAGTTTTAACCATCCAAAACTATTAGAACGTAAAGGAGAATGGGTCAAATTAAAATAGGCTTGGCAGTTCCAGTATAAAAAAAGGATTCTTGCTAATAAAAATCCCATCTTTCTTTCGTTTTCTCAAAATTTGAAATACATTTGTCGTACTAAAACCATTGGATGTTTACTTCAATAATGGAGCGTGTTTAATAGCTAAACTGATTAATCCCAATCAGTTTAACAATTCATTTTATCATCCCGATCTACGGATGAGGAGTTAGTATTGTGTTTAAATAACCTTAACTTTAATATCATGAATAAAGAAAACACCTCTTTACACGATTTTTCCTTCGAACTGATTTGTGAATATTTCTCCAACCTTTAGCGTCAGGGCCCTGGAAGTCAGGAAAATACATTAAAAGCGTTTAGTTTCATTGGCAAGCTTGATGCTGATGCGCAAATAGCAGATATTGGTTGTGGGACAGGCTCACCTACCAAGGTTCTGGCCAGACACACCGATGGACATTTTACTGGAATAGACCTCTTTCCCGGCTTCATCACTATTTTTAACAAAAAAGCCAAAAAATGTGACCTTCAAAGTCGTGTGAAAGGTATGGTCGGCACGATGGCATCACTTCCGCTTGAAAATGAATCGCTTGATTTGATCTGGTCAGAAGTTGCGATTTATAACATCGGTTTTTTAGCGCGGCCTGCATGAATGGAAAAAATTCCTGAAAAAAGACGGGTACATCGCTATTTCGGAGGCCTGTTGGTTTACTAACAGCCGCCCTGTCGAAATTGAAGCGTTCTGGCTGGACGCCTATCTGGATATCGACACTATCGGTAACAAAACGATGCAACTGATGAAAGCCGGCTACAAACCAATTGCTGTCTTCATCCTGCCGGAGCATTGCTGGAAGGAAAATTTCTACGTCCCGCAAAAGGCGTTACACATACAATTCCTCAGTAAATATGCCGGAAATGCGACCGCAGAAGCTTTTGTTGCCAACGAGCGTCGCGAAGCCGAACTTTATCAAAAGTACCGTTACTACTACGGTTATGCATTCTTTATTGCACAGAAAATTTAGTGGCAATTCGTTTTAAATCAACCACACCTGGATTAGTCTATTCGGGTGTGGTTTCGTTTCTTTCTTGCTATGTTTTTCTGATTATTGTACAACCAATTTGGCTGTAAACACCCTACCTTCATCGGAAACCCTGACCAAATAAATTCCGGATTTCAGATCCACATCAAGCAGTTGAAGTTCGCTCCAATGCGCTTCTTTGGCATATACAAGCTTTCCATTTACATTGTAAAGCGCAAGGCTGGCCCGTATGCCATATTCTATAAATGAGCTCATTACTGGTTGCTTAATAGCATAATACATTATCAATATTTGAATATATCGAATCCATTCCGAAAAATCAATTTGCCCCTATTCGGAGCAGGCTCAAATATTTAATCTTTAGAAGCCGCAAATTGCCTGCCATAAGTATCAGCATTTATAATCGCTTCATACACTTTTTCAGCTGTGATGTCAGTTCCTTCATGATGAATAGTGGAGCCTTCCTCAGTGGATTTTCGGGCAACGACCATCAATTTTTCCCTACTCACTTCATCAATTCCAATATCTGCTAAGGTTATGGGAAGGCCAACCGAGTGACAAAATGCAACAACTTCTCTGATTTCTTGATCAGGAGCATTTATCATCTGCAATCCAGCCTGTAAGCCAAAAGCAACTTTTTCGCCATGGTAATACGCATGTGTTTCGGGCAAAGCTGTAAATCCATTGTGAATCGCGTGAGCCGAAGCAAGCCCTCCGCTTTCGAAGCCGATTCCACTAAGTATTTGTAACGAAATAAATTGATTATTTCAATTAAAGGTTGTATCTTTGGCGAATGAAAGATACAGAATTAATATCGAAGCGGCACAAGATTCTTTCTCCATTATTAGATGAGAAGGCTCGC